>Ga0164290_1000520_pt1 | contig 117596 bp, 116 predicted proteins | sample Micstemetagenome_FD_108782 | JGI IMG/M metagenome (GOLD analysis project Ga0164290, IMG submission 108782) | Contaminated culture microbial community from soil near Moab, Utah, USA - Microcoleus steenstrupii SON62 (Illumina Assembly) | ecosystem: Environmental > Terrestrial > Soil > Soil crust...
CCGTCGGCGGCCAGCCACAGGCGGTCGGCGACCATCTCCATCAGCGAGCGGTCGTGGGTGATCAGGATGACGGCGCCGGAATAGTCGTTGAGGGCGTCGAGCAGGGCGCGGCGGCTGTCGATGTCGAGGTGGTTGGTCGGTTCGTCGAGGATCAGGATGTGCGGCGCGTCCATGGCCACCTGGTTGAGCAGCAGGCGGGCGCGCTCGCCGCCGGACAGGGAGGCCACGGTGGTCTCCTGCTTCTCATAGCCGAGGCCCCACTGCGCCAGCTTCGACCGCCGCGCGCTCTCGGGGGCGTCTGGCATGGCGCGGCGGATGATCTCCAGCGGCGTGTCGGTCGGGTCCATGGCCTCGATCTGGTGCTGGTGGAACCAGCCGACGCGCATCTTGCGGTCGCGGTGCAGTTCGCCCTCGGACACGTTCAGCGCCCCGGCGATCATCTTGGCGAAGGTCGACTTGCCGGCGCCGTTGACGCCCAGCAGGCCGATGCGGTCGTCGAGGTCCATGCGCAGGTTGAGATTGCGCAGGATCGGCTTGCCGGGTTCGTAGCCGACGTTGGCCCGCTCCAGCCGGATCAGCGGCGGGGCGAGCGGGCGCGGCGGCGACGGCAGGATGAAGGGGGCGACGCGCTCCTCGATGGTGGTGGCGACGGGCTGCATCTTGGCCAGACGCTTCATGCGCGACTGGGCCTGGGCGGCCTTGGAGGCCTTGGCCTTGAAGCGGTCGACGAAGGCCTGGAGGTGGGCGCGCTCGGCATCCTGCTTGGCCTTGGCCGACATCTGCAGGCGGGCCTTTTCGGCGCGGGCCTGTTCGAACTGGTCGTAGTTGCCCGTGTAGAGCGTCAGGGCGTGGTTCGCGAGGTGCAGGATATGGGTGCAGACCTCGTTCAGCATTTCGCGGTCGTGGGAGATGATCAGGGCGGTGTGGGGGTATTTCTTGAGGCGGGCCTCAAGCCACAGGGCGCCCTCGAGGTCGAGGTAGTTGGTCGGTTCGTCGAGCAGCAGCATGTCCGGCTCGGCGAACAGGGCGGCGGCGAGGGCGACGCGCATGCGCCAGCCGCCGGAGAATTCCGACATCGGGCGCTGCTGGTTCTCCTGGTCGAAGCCGAGGCCGACGAGGATTTCGGCGGCGCGGGCGGGGGCGGCGTCGGCGTCGATCTCGATCAGCCGGGTCCAGATCTCGCCCATCTCCTCGGGTTCGGCGGTTTCGAGCCGGCCCAGCAGGGTGTGGCGCTCCTCGTCGGCCTCGAGGATGGTTTCGAGCACGCTGACGGGGGTGGCCGGGTGTTCCTGGTCGACCGAGCCGATGCGGGCGGTCTTGGGCAGGCTGATCTCGTCGCCGCCGGCGGCCAGTTCGCCGAGGATCAGCTTGAACAGGGTCGATTTACCGATGCCGTTGCGGCCGACGAGGCCGACCTTCGAGCCGGGCGGCAGGGAGACGGAGGCGTCCTCGAGGAATTTGCGGCCCCAGGCGTTGAAGGTCAGGTCGGTGATCTGGAGCATGGCGAAGAGGTCAGTCCGATAGGCGAGAGGCGCTTCCGGCGGGCGGCGAGCGACAGGGCAGGGGGAGGGGCGTCACTTTGCTGCAAACGGGCGCCGCGCGCGTCAGGGACGCCTTGGAAAGGGCGGAGGGCGCGTCTATAAGCCCGCGACCTTCAATCTCCCAACAAGAAGTCACCTCCATGACCGAACGCACCTTCTCGATCATCAAGCCCGACGCCACGCGCCGCAATCTGACCGGCGCCATCAACGCCGTGATCGAGGCCGCCGGCCTGCGCATCGTCGCGCAACGCCGCGTCAAGCTGACCGAAGCCCAGGCGAAGAAATTCTATGAAGTCCACGCCGAGCGTCCGTTCTACGGCGAACTGGTCGGCCAGATGACCGCCGAGCCGGTGGTCGTTCAGGTGCTGGAAGGCCCGAACGCCGTCGCCGCCTATCGCGAAGTCATGGGCGCCACCAACCCGAAGGACGCTGCCGACGGCACGATCCGCAAGCAGTTCGCCCTGTCGATCGGCGAGAACTCCGTGCACGGTTCGGACTCGATCGAGAACGCCGGCATCGAGATCGCCCAGTTCTTCACCGAAGACCAGATCGTCGGCTGATCGGCTCACGCCATAAAGACTGACTGCGGCCGGATCGGTGACGATCCGGCCGTTTTCGTGTCAGGCTGGGCCTTCGTCGGGGATTCGCCGTGAAGGACTACAGCCGCAGGGGCGTGATGCTGGCCGCGACCCTGTCGGCGCTCGCCGGCTATGTCGACGCCGTGGGCTTCATGACCCTGGGCGGGTTCTTCGTCTCTTTCATGAGCGGCAACTCCACGCGGCTGGGGGTCGGCCTGTCGTTGGGCGAGTGGGAACAGGCGGGGATCGCCTTCGGCCTGATCGTCCTGTTCGTGGTCGGGGTGGTGACGGGGGCGACGGCGGCCCGGCGCTTCGGCGAGGAGCGGCGGTCCGTCGTGCTGGCGGTCGAGGCCGTGCTGCTGCTGATCGGGGCCGGGCTCTGTACGCTGGGCTGGCGCGAGCTGGGCATGGCGGCCGTGGTCATGGCCATGGGGGTCGAGAATGCGGTGTTCCAGCGCCAGGGCGATGTCGGGGTCGGGCTGACCTATATGACCGGGACGCTGGTGCGCATGGGGCAGCGGATCGCCACGGCCCTGCACGGAGGCGCGCGCTGGGACTGGGTCCCCTTTCTGATGCTGTGGACGGGCCTTGCGGTCGGCGGGGCGATCGGGGCGGTGAGCTTCCTGAGGTTCGACGTGCTGGCGCTGTGGCCGGCCTTCGTCCTGGTGGCGGGGCTGACGCTGGCGGTGCGTCGTGCCGAGGCGCGGGCCGAACGGGTCTGAGGTCAGGGCCGCCGGCAGAAGTCGGCCAGCACGCGCGGATAGAGGGCGTGCTCGGCGGCCAGAACGCGCTGGGCCAGCGAGGCCGGGGTGTCGTCGGGCAGGACGGGAACCGCGGACTGACCCAGAACCGGTCCGTCGTCGACGCCTTCCGTGACCAGATGGACGGTGCAGCCGGCCTCGGCGTCGCCGGCGGCGAGGGCGCGGGCGTGGGTGTCGAGGCCGGGGTATTTCGGCAGCAGGCTGGGGTGGATGTTCAGCATCCGCCCGGCCCAGCGGCCGACGAGGAAGGGCGTCAGCAGGCGCATGTAGCCGGCCAGGGCCACAAGCTCGACGGCGTGAGACTCCAGCACGATCTGGACGGCCTGTTCGTGGGCGGCGCGATCCTTGCCGAAGGGGGCGTGGTCGACCAGGGCGGTGGCGACGCCCTTGGCCTCGGCGACGGCCAGACCGCCGGCGTCCGGCCGGTTGGACAGGACCAGAACCACCTCGAACGGCGCATCGGGCAGGGCTGCGGCGTCGATCAGGGCGGCCATGTTGGAGCCGGCGCCGGAGATCAGGACGGCCACGCGAACGCGGCCGGAACGGGGATCGTCCATCAGTTCGCCGGACGCGGGGCCGCATGGACGAAGGCGCCGGCCGGGCCGGGGAAGACTACCGGGCTCTCGTAACCGTCGGCCGACACCGACGAGACGCCGAAGAAGAAGTCGTCGATGACCACGCCCTTCAGCACCAGCTCGGTGGCCTCGGGGCCGGCCGGGCGGCTGTAGGTCCATTGCGGGGCGGTGGTGGAGCGCCACCAGACGCGGTAGCCGGCCGCGCCCGGAACGGCGGTCCAGCCCAGGGTGGTGTCAGGCTTGACCGCGCCGGCGATGGTCACGCCGGTCGGCGGCGCGGGCGCTTTCGCCAGGGCGGCCATGGTGGCGACGTTCAGCCGGGTCGCCTGGGCCAGGTAGTCGAAGTCGACCCCGTCGATCGTGTCGCCATAGACCACGCCGCCCTCGGTGCGCAGGTCCTGATGCTGGCGGTCGTAATTCTCGGAGCCCTCGGTGATGCGGACGGCCGGGAAGCCGAGACGCAGGAAGGCGACCTGGTCGCCGCCGCGGCCGTAGCGGTCGGTGCGGTAGATCATCTCGACGTCGAGATTGGTCAGATAGCGGTCGGCGACGCCGTCGATGAACCGCGCCAGATTTCGCGACGGCGAATCCACCTCGCCGCCATTGTAGCGCCGGCTGTCGGCTTCGGCCTGGGTCTCGAGGGTGCGGGTGCCCTCGGCGAAGACGCGGATGCGGGTGTTGTCGATGACCCCGCCCTGGCCCTCGATATTGCCGACCATGTCGTTGTTCAGATTGGCCATCACCTGCCAGCCCTGCGCCCGGGCGTATTCGGCCAGGATGCGGGCGCCGTGCAGGCCCTGCTCCTCGCCGGTGAGGGCGGCGTAGACGAGGGTGGCGGGGAACTGTTCTTTCGAGAGCACCCGCGCGGCCTCGATCAGGGCGGCCACGCCCGAGGCGTCGTCATTGGCGCCGGGGGCGTCGTCGGTCGCGTTCATGACGTCGGTGACGCGCGAATCGAGGTGGCCGGAGATGACGATGACCCGGTCCGGATCGGTCACGCCGCGCTGGATCGCCACGACATTCACCACCTCGGTGGGATTTGGGATGCGGGGCAGGGCGGTGACGGTCTCGCCCGGCAGGACCACCTCGAGGCAGCCGCCACAGTCGCGGCTGATGGTCTCGAACTCGCTCTGGACCCAGCGCCGGGCGGCGCCGACGCCGCGGGTGTCGGACTGCGTTTCCGAGAGGGTGTGGCGGGTGCCGAACCCGACCATGGTCTCGATATCGGCCCGCATCCGGTCGGCCCGGACTTGTCCCGTCAGCCGGTGGATCAGCGCCTGCTCCGCCGCAGTGGGGGTCTGGGCCGACACGGGGGTCGAAACCAGCAGCAGCCCGGTCAGGGCGATCGAAAGCGCGCGCATCGGCGACCTCACAGTATGGAAGGCGCGGACCTTGCCGGGACGGGGCAGGGCGGTCAATGCGGACCGCCCGTGTCCGTCGGCCCCGGCTAGTCGGCCTGGGCCGCGGCCTGCTCGCCGGCCAGCTGGCCGCAGACGAAAGCCACCTCGCCGGCGTTGAGCAGGGCGGCCAGCACCGGCTCGGCGTTCTCGGGCGCGACCACCAGGATGAAGCCGACGCCGCAGTTGAAGGTGCGGCGCATCTCGTGATCCGAAATACCGCCCGTCTCGCCCAGCCACTGGAAGACGTGCGGCATGGGGATGGCGCTCCAGTCGAACTCGGCGTGCAGGCCGTCGGCGATGCAGCGCGGCGGGTTCTCGATCAGGCCGCCGCCGGTGATGTGGGCCGCGCCCTTGATCAGGCCGGCCTTCATCAGGGGCAGGACCGGCTTCACATAGATGCGGGTCGGCTCCATCAGAGCCTGGGCCAGGGTGCGGTCGCGGGCGAAGGGGGCGTCGTCGCCCCACGACAGGCCGGACTTCTCCACCACCTTGCGGATCAGGGAATAGCCGTTGGAGTGGGGGCCCGAGGAGGCGAGGCCGATGATGACGTCGCCGGCGGCCTGACGGTCCAGATACGGCAGGGCGTGGCCCCGCTCGACGGCGCCGAGGGAGAAGCCCGCGAGGTCGTAGTCGCCGCCGGCGTACATGCCCGGCATCTCGGCCGTCTCGCCGCCGACGAGGGCGCAGCCGGCCTGGCGGCAGCCTTCGGCGATGCCGGCCACGACGCGTTTGGCGGCGTCGATCTCGAGCTTGCCGGTGGCGTAGTAGTCGAGGAACAGCAGCGGCTCGGCGCCTTGGGCCAGCAGGTCGTTGACGCACATGGCCACCAGATCGACCCCGACCCCGTCGTGGCGTCCGGTCTCGATGGCGATCTTCAGCTTGGTGCCGACTCCGTCGGTGGTGGCGACGATGAGCGGGTCCTCGAATCCGGCCGCCTTGAGATCGAACAGGGCTCCGAATCCCCCCAACGAGGCCTCGGCGCCGGGCCGGCGGGTCGATTTCGCCAGCGGTTTGATGGCGTCCACAAGCATCTCACCCGCATCGATATCGACGCCCGCATCGGCATAGGTCAGGCCGTTGCGCAGGCTTTCGGGGGTGTCGCTCATCGGTCACGGGCCTGAATCAGTGGGCGGATTTGTGCGGCGGCTCTTGCCACAACCGCATTGGGCGGGGCTATAGCATCCGAATGACGCCCATCACCACCACCGAGGCGCTGCGCGATTTCTGCGCAAAGCTTTCGAACCAGCCCTTCATCACGGTCGACACCGAGTTCATGCGGGAGACGACCTATTGGCCGCGCCTGTGTCTGATCCAGGCCGCGTCGGCCACGGACGCGGCCATCATCGATCCGATGGCCGACGGGCTCGACCTGTCGCCCTTCCTCGACCTGCTGCGCGACGAATCGATTCTCAAGGTCTTCCACGCCGCCCGCCAGGACGTTGAGATCTTCGTCAAACTGGGGGCCATGCCCCGGCCGATGTTCGACACCCAGGTGGCGGCCATGGCCGCCGGCTTCGGCGACCAGGTCTCCTATGAGGCGCTGGTTCGCCAGATGCTGAAACAGGAGGTCGACAAGGGCAGCCGCTTCACGGACTGGGCGCGTCGGCCGTTGTCGGACGCCCAGCTGATCTACGCGCTCGGTGATGTGACCCATCTCGCAGCCCTGTTCCCGAAACTGCGCGACCGCCTGCAGAAGGAGGGGCGTCTGGACTGGGTCACCGCCGAGATGGCGGACCTGACCGACCCGGCCCTCTACGACACCGATCCGGAGAAGGCGTGGAAGCGGCTGAAACCCAAGAAATATTCGGCCAAATACCTGGCGGCCTTCGTGGCCACTGCGGTGTGGCGCGAGCGGGCGGCGCAGGAGCGCGACCAGCCGCGCGGCCGCATCCTGAAGGACGAGGCCATCGACGAGATCGCGGCCCAGGGCCCGACCGACCCCGACGCCTTCAACCGCCTGCGCTCGGTGCCCAAGGGTTTCGGCGCCTCGCGCCTCGGGCTCGAGCTGACCGCCGAACTGAACCGGGTGCTGGCCGATCCGGAGGCCCATGCGCCCAAGCTGGACCGGCCGGCCCACAACCAGCCGGCGCCGCCGTCGGTGGTCGAGCTGTTGAAGGTGCTGCTCAAGGCCAAGAGCGACAACGCCGGGGTCGCCACCAAGTTGATCGCCAATGTCGCCGACCTAGAGAAGATCGCGCTGGACGACGAGGCCGATGTCGATGCCCTGAAGGGCTGGCGGCGTCAGCTGTTCGGCGAGGATGCGCTGAAGCTGAAGCGCGGCGAGATCGCCCTGGTCCTGAACGGGGCCCGGGTCGAGGTGGTGGAGATCGAGTAGTCAGGCGGTCAGGGCGGCGATCTCGCGAGCGAGATTCGCCCGCGCCTGCTCTTCGAGCCGTTCGGCCCAGACCGGATCGGCGAAAAGCCGGTCTTCGTCCAGAAAGCGCCTGAGGATCGCGGCGCGTCCAGCCCGGTACAGAGGCTCGGGCACATGGCCGTACTCGAACCGGATGGCGGCCGCGTAGGCGTCATATCGCCCGGTCAATGCGCCGAGAATCGACAGGTCGATGGAGACAAGCCGCGCGCCGATGGCGTCGCCAGGCTCCACGGCATGTCCGGCCGTCAACAGGATCAGCCGACTGACTTCGTCGATGAAAGCCTGTTCGACGCCCTCCGAGGCCAGCCGCTCCGTTGCGAGCCTGGCGCTTGCGGCTTCGTTGTCGTGGCGCGTCGCGTCATAGATCGCGTCGTGGAACCAGACGGCGGCGTCCATCAGGCTGCGCTGCTCATCCGAAAAATCGGTCGAGGCGGCCACTTGGGCCAGACAGTCCTCGATATGGGTCATCGTATGGTAGCGCCGGTGCGGTTCGCCATAGCGCGCGATCAGCTCATCGCGAACCGCACCGGAAATCATGACCTCAGGCCACCGTCGCCTTGACGATCTTGCCCGGATTGCGGGGCGGTTCGCCCTTGGGCAGGGCGTCTACATTGTCCATGCCTTCGATGACCTCGCCCCAGACGGTGTACTGGCCGTCGAGGAAGGAGGCGTCGTCCAGGCAGATGAAGAACTGGCTGTTGGCGCTGTTGGGGTCCGAGGTGCGGGCCATGGAGCAGACGCCGCGGGCGTGGCGCTCTTTCGAGAACTCCGCCTTCAGGTTGGGCTTCTTCGAGCCCGAGGTGCCGGTGCCCGTCGGGTCGCCGCCCTGGGCCATGAAGCCCGGGATGACGCGGTGGAAGACCACGCCGTCATAGAAGCCCTCGCCGGCCAGTTCGGTGATGCGGGCGACATGGCCGGGGGCCAGGTCGGGACGCAGCTTGATGACCACGTCGCGGGCTTCGCCGTCGCCGGTGTCGAGAGTGAAGGTCAGGGTATCGGCCATCGGAGGCTGCTCCTTGTGAATTGTCGCGGGTGCATAGCCCGCAAACCCGCCGGGGGCTATGTGGATGCGATGAGCGACGAAGAAAAGCCCAAGACCGGCGAACCAGAACGCCGGCGCATGGTCCGCCCCCCCTCGGGCGGGACGGCCGCCGGACGCGGCATGGGCACCAAGATGAAGACGGCTGACACCAAGTCGATGTCCAGCCAGCAGTGGATCAAGCGCCAGCTGTCCGACAAATGGTCCGAGCGGGCCCGGGCCGAGGGCTGGCGCAGCCGGGCGGCCTTCAAGCTGCTGGAGATCGACGAGCGATTTCATCTGATCAAACAGGGCAGCCGGGTCATCGACCTGGGCGCGGCGCCGGGAGGCTGGATCCAGGTGGCGCTGAAACGGGGCGCGACCTCGGTGGTGGGCGTGGACCTGCTGCCGATCGAGCCGATTCCGGGCGCGACCCTGATCCAGGCCGACTTCACCCATCCGGGCGTCGATCAGCAGATGATGGATCTGCTGGGCGGGCCGCCGGACCTGGTGCTGTCCGACATGGCCCACAACACGGTCGGCCACCGCCAGACAGACCACCTGAAGATCATCGCCCTGATCGAGATCGCCGCCGACTTCGCCATCCGCACCCTGAAGCCGGGCGGGCATTTCGTGTCCAAGAATTTCCAGGGCGGAGACGCCGGCGGGGTGCTGGCGCGGCTGCGGGCCGAGTTCGAGACGGTCAAATACGTCAAGCCGGAGTCGAGCCGGAAGGACAGCGCCGAGGTGTTCCTCGTGGCGATGAACCGGCGCTAGGCCCCCGCCAGCTCCGCCGCCCGACTGGCTTTGCGGGCCTCGATCCGCGTCCAGATGCGGTCATGGACGGTGAAGAAGACCGTCTGCACCAGCGGCTCGATGATGCCGATGGCCAGGGCCAGCCGCCAGTTCTGGGTCAGGGCGAAGGCCACGGCGACGGCCACGACGAAATGCATCACGCCATAGGTGACGGTCTTGGCCGCGATCTGGCGGAAGGAGCGGGGCAGGGCGTGGCTGTGACCGTGATGGCCGTGCGCCCGGGTCTGTTCCTCCGGGGTCATGACGCCCAGGCGGGCGGTGAATGCCTCGGAAGCCTCCTCGACGCCCGACAGCATGCCGCGCCGCTCGATGCGGTGCCAGACGCGGTCGTGGATCGAATAGGCGATGGTCTGGAAGAAGGGCTCGACGATGCCGACCGCCAGCGCCAGCCGCCAGTCGCGCGTGATGGCGAAGGCCACCAGAATGGCCACCACCAGGTGCATCACGCCATAGCTCGCGATCTTGAGCGCGAGGCGGCGGGCGGTGCTGATCAAAAGTCGAACCATACGTCCTTCAGATGTGGGGACGGCGCCGCATCCGGCAAGCCATTTGTTCTTATCGTCAACATAGGCGCGGGCGGGCCTTGCGGTTCCCTGCAATCGACCGCTATACGCGGCCCGCAAAACGGAGACTCCTCATGGAGATACGCGAAGGGCTCACCTTCGACGATGTTTTGCTGGAACCCGGCCCGTCAGAGATCATGCCCGCCGATGCGGACGTCTCGACGAAGCTCACCCGCGACATCCGACTGAACATCCCCCTGACCTCGTCCGCCATGGACACGGTCACCGAGGCGCGGCTGGCCATCGCCATGGCCCAGGCCGGCGGTCTGGGCGTCCTGCACCGCAATATGACGGTCGAGCAGCAGGCCGACATGGTGCGCGAGGTGAAGCGCTACGAGAGCGGCATGGTCATCAATCCGGTGACCATCACGCCGCAGACGACGCTGGGCGAAATCCGCGCCATCGTGGCCAAGAAGAAGATTTCGGGCTTCCCGGTCGTCGATCCGAAGACGGGCAAGCTGGTCGGCATACTGACCAACCGCGACATGCGTTTCGACACCGACCCGAATCGCAAGGCCATCGAGCTGATGACCACGGGCGATCTGGTCACCGTGCGCGAGGGCGCCGGGCGTGACGAGGCGAGGGCCCTGCTGCGCGATCGGAAGATCGAGCGGGTCATCGTCGTCGACGAGGACTATCGCGCCACCGGCCTGATCACGATGAAGGACATCGAGAAGGCCCAGGCCCACCCTCACGCCGCCAAGGACGATCAGGGCCGGCTGCTGGTCGGGGCCGCCTCGACCGTCGGCGATTCCGGCTACGAGCGCTCCATGGCCCTGGCCGAGGCGGGCGTGGACGTGGTGGTGATCGACACCGCCCACGGCCACTCGATCCAGGTCTCGCGCGCCGTCGAGCGCATCAAGCGCGAATCCAACCGCATCCAGATCATCGCCGGCAATGTCGCCACCTATGACGCCGCACGCGCCCTGATCGATGCGGGCGCCGACGCGGTGAAGGTCGGCATCGGCCCGGGCAGCATCTGCACCACCCGCATCGTCGCGGGCGTCGGCGTGCCCCAGCTGACGGCGATCATGGAGGCCGTGCGCGGGGCGAAGGAGTCCGGCGCGCCAGTCATCGCCGACGGCGGCATCAAATATTCGGGCGATCTGGCCAAGGCCATCGCGGCCGGGGCCTCCTGCGCCATGATGGGTTCGATGTTCGCCGGCACCGACGAAAGCCCCGGCGAGGTCTTCCTGTACCAGGGCCGGTCCTACAAGTCGTACCGCGGCATGGGCTCGGTCGGGGCCATGGGGGCCGGCTCGGCCGACCGCTATTTCCAGAAGGAAGTCGAGGACACCCAGAAGCTGGTGCCCGAGGGCATCGAGGGCCAGACGCCGTACAAGGGGCCGATCGCCCCGGTGCTGCACCAGATGGTCGGGGGGCTGCGCGCCGCCATGGGCTATGTCGGGGCCGCCAGCATCGCCGACTTCCAGGAGCGGGCGCGTTTCGTGCGCATCACCGGGGCCGGCCTGCGCGAGAGCCACGTCCATGACGTGATGATCACGCGCGAGGCGCCGAACTATCGGCAGGGATGATCGGGGAGGCTCAAGCCATGGATATGACGCCTGAATTCCTCATGCTGGCCTTCACCCTGATCCTGGCCCTGGTCCAGATCGGGGCGGCGGGCATGGCGCGCACCACCGAGCTGGGCGCCAAATGGAATGCCGGACCACGCGACGGCGAAGCGCCGCCGCCGGGCAGGCTGGCCGGGCGTCTGATGCGGGCCCAGGCCAATCTGTTCGAGACCCTGCCGATCTTCGCCGCCGCCGTGATCATGGCGCATATCGCGGGTAAGGACGGAATCCTGACCCTCGTCGGGACGCACCTCTATTTCTTCGGGCGGCTGATCTATGTGCCGCTCTACGCATTCGGCGTGCCCTACGTCCGTTCGCTGGTCTGGCTCGTCGCCGCCGGCGGGCTGGTGACGGTGCTCGTCGCCCTGTTCGTTTGAAAGCCTGAATTGACCCCAGCCGCCCGCCTCGCCGCCGCCGCCTCCGTCCTCGACAGCATCGCCCAGGGGCGAGCCCCGGCCGAGGTCGTGCTCAAGGCCTGGGGCACCGCCAACCGCTACGCCGGATCGGGCGACCGCCGCGCCGTGGCCGACCGGGTCTATCGCGTGCTGCGCGCCCGCGGCCGTCTGGTCTGGGCCATGGGCGGGCGTGAGGACGGACGGGCGCTGGTGATCGGCTCGCTGGCTCTGATCGACGGCCTGTCGCTGGAAGAGATCGAGGCCCTGCACTCGGGGGACGGCTATGGCCCGCGGCCGTTGTCGAAACAGGAACGCGCCCGCATCACGGCCGGGGAGGGGGACCTGCCCGGCTGGGTCGCCGCCGGCCTGCCCGAATTCGTGGTCGAGGATTTCAAGGCGACCTTCGGCGATCGCTGGAGCGAGGAGGCCCGCGAGCTGATGGCCCCGCGCGCGCCGATCGATCTGCGGGTCAATACGGCCAAGGCCTCGGTCGAGGCCGTCGCCGCCGAACTGACCGCCGCCGGGCTGAAGCCGGAGCCGACGCCCTGGTCCGCCCGCGGCCTGCGCCTGTCGTCCGAGCCGCCGCCCAATGTGCAGGCGCTGGAGGCCTTCAAGGCCGGCCATATCGAGATCCAGGACGAGGGCAGCCAGATCGTGGCCTGGCTGGCCGGGTCGGGGCTGGACTTCGCGCCCGACAGCATCGTCGTCGACTATTGCGCCGGCGGGGGAGGCAAGACCCTGGCCCTGGCGGTTCAGGGACTGCCCGACGCCGATCCGGCCCGGGCCGCCGCGCCGAGGCCGGCGGGCTGGTCGCCCACGGGGGCCGACGAGGCCGCCGCGGCCCGCGCCGCTCCGCCGTCCGCGGGCATGCAGCTGATCGCCTGCGACGTGGTGCAGAAGCGGCTCGACAACATCCGGCCGCGGCTGGCCCGCGCCGGTGTGGCCGCCGACCTGCGGCTGATCGGTCAGAACGGCGGCGGGGTCGAGGAATTCAACGGCAAGGCCGATCTGGTCTTCGTCGACGCGCCGTGCAGCGGCTCGGGGACCTGGCGTCGTCGTCCCGAGGACGCCTGGCGGCTCAAGCCCGACGAGGTCGAGCGGCTGCACGCCCTGCAGCTGCGCATTCTCGCCCAGGCCGTCGCCCTGGTGAAACCGGGCGGCCGGCTGGCCTATGTCACCTGCTCCCTGCTGACGCGGGAGAACGAGGCGGTCGCCGAGGCCTTCGAGGCGGCCCATCCCGGGTTCCAGCCGCTGCCGGTGGCGGGGCTGCTGGACACGCCGACCCTGACCGGAGCCGCGCGCGAGCGGCTGGCGGCCCAGTCGGCCGGCCATCGGCTGCGGATGTCGCCGGCCTCGACCAACACCGACGGCTTCTTCCTCGCCCTCTATGAGCGGCGGGCGTGAGCCGGGACTGGTCCCTTTCCCGCTTCGGTCCGAAGACCGTCCTGTGCGTCATGGCCGCTGAGCCCGAGTACGGCCCGGCCCTGAAGACCCGCATCCAGCCCCTGATCACCGGAGTCGGCCCGGTCGAGGCCGCCGCCGGGGTGGCCCAAGCCCTGGCCCTGCTGAAGGCCGAGGCCGCCCTGCCGGACCTGGTCGTGTCGCTCGGTTCGGCGGGCTCGCGGACTCTCGATCACGCCCGCGTCTACCGCGTGTCGCATGTCAGCTACCGCGACATGGACGCCAGCGTTCTGGGCTTTGTGAAGGGCGAGACGCCGCTTCTGGGGCTCCCCGCCATCCTGCCGCTGGCTGATGGTCCCGCAACGCTTCCGACAGCGCGGCTGGCGACCGGGGCCAGCGTCGTCTCGGGCGCCGGCTATGACGCCGTCGACGCCGACATGGTCGACATGGAAACCTTCGCCGTTGTCCGCGCCGCGGCGCGTTTCGACGTGCCTGTGCTCGGCCTGCGGGGCGTCAGCGACGGCCGCACCGACCTGACCGAACTCAGGCACTGGACCGACGCCCTGGCGGAGATCGATCTCCGTCTGGCGGAGGCCCTCGACCTGTTGCATGACCATTTCACGCCTGCCGCCACGGAGCCCGCATGACCGCCCCCGCTGATCACCAGAAGGTCCTGATCGTCGACTTCGGCAGCCAGGTGACCCAGCTGATCGCCCGCCGCCTGCGCGAGGCGAGCGTCTATTGCGAGATCCATCCCTATGCGAAGGCCGAGGCCGCGCTGGCCTCGCTGAGGCCGGCGGCGATCATCCTGTCGGGCGGACCCGAGAGCGTCCACGAGGAAGGCAGCCCGCGCGCGCCGCAGGGGGTGTTCGAGGCCGGCGTGCCGGTGCTGGGCATCTGCTACGGCGAGATGACCATGTGCGAGCAGCTGGGCGGCAAGGTCGAGGGCGGCCATCATCGCGAGTTCGGCCGCGCCGAGATCACCGTCGAGAAGGCGTCGCCCCTGCTGGCCGGCCTGGCTCCGGTCGGGGAGGACGAGACCGTCTGGATGAGTCATGGCGACAAGATCGTCGCCATCCCGGCGGGGTTCGACGTCGTCGCTTCGTCGCCCGGCTCGCCCTATGCGGTGATTGCGGACGAGACCCGCCGCTTCTACGGCGTCCAGTTCCATCCGGAGGTGATGCACACCCCGCGCGGCCACCAGATGCTGAAGAACTTCACCCATGGCATCGCCGGGCTGAAGGGCGACTGGACCATGGCCGCCTATCGCGACGAGCAAGTCGCCCGGATCCGCGAACAGGTCGGATCGGCCAAGGTCGTCTGCGGGCTGTCGGGCGGCGTCGACAGTTCGGTCGCGGCCGTCCTGATCCACGAGGCCATCGGCGATCAGCTGACCTGCGTCTTCGTGGACACCGGCCTGCTGCGCAAGGACGAGGCCAAACAGGTCACGACCCTGTTCAGGGAGCATTACAACATCCCCCTGATCCACGTTGATGCGTCGAAGGAATTCCTCGGCGCGCTGGCGGGCCAGTCGGACCCGGAGACCAAGCGCAAGACCATCGGCCGGGTCTTCATCGAGATCTTCGACCGCGAGGCCGGCAAGATCGAGGGCGCCGAATTCCTCGCCCAGGGGACCCTCTATCCCGATGTGATCGAGAGTGTGTCGTCCTCGAGCGGCAAGGCTCACGTCATCAAGAGCCACCACAACGTCGGGGGCCTGCCGGACTTCATGAAGCTGAAGCTGGTCGAGCCGCTGCGCGAACTGTTCAAGGACGAGGTGCGGGCGCTGGGCCGCGAACTGGGTCTGACCGACGCCTTCGTCGGCCGCCATCCGTTCCCCGGGCCGGGCCTGGCCATCCGCATCCCCGGCGAGATCACGCCCGAGGCCGTAGAGACCCTGCAGCAAGCCGACGCCATCTACCTCGAAGAAATCCGCAAGGCGGGTCTTTATGACCAGATCTGGCAGGCCTTCGCCGTGCTGCTGCCGGTCAAGACGGTCGGCGTCATGGGCGACGCCCGCACCTATGAGAAGGTTCTGGCCCTGCGGGCCGTCACCTCGACCGACGGCATGACCGCCGACTTCTTCGAGTTTCCCTGGGAAGTGCTGGGCCGCTGCGCCACCCGCATCGTCAACGAGGTCCGTGGCGTGAATCGTGTGGTGTACGACGTCACGTCCAAGCCGCCGGGCACGATCGAGTGGGAATAGTCCGGGGTTTTCGGAGCCTTTCGGCGGCGCTTTCAAGAGTTGCGCTAAAACACTGACTTACAAGATAAATGCTTTCGCTGGCTTTCGACATCGTTCGAGGGGCAGCGAAGCCGTGCGTCAGTCGTCCGGACGGTCTTGCGCCCATTGCTTCCAGCGACTCCGATTCATACCGTCATAGGGCCGACGGCGGCCTGACGGTTTCGAGCCAAGGCTCTGATCTTACGTAAGAAAAGGTCTCGACGCCTGGGAGGCCGGACAGGCGTTCACGCCCGTGCTCGTCATCCCGGAGTCGGCCGGTCCGCGCTTCGACCCGCGGCTCTGACGGTGCGGGTGATCCGTTTGCGCACGTTCGGGGCCGGCGCGCGGCGGATCGGCTGGGCCCGGCGCAGCGCCAGCCAGGCCTCGACCTCGGCCAGGTCCCAGACGACGCAGCGCGGCGTCAGCAGGAACCGTCGCGGGAACTGGCCGCGCTGCTCCTTCTCCCAGGTGGTGCTGTCGGCGAGGGGCGCCATCTGGCGCAGTTCGGGCTTCTTGATCGTTCGACGCAGGGGCGGTGGCCATCGGAGTCTCCGTACGTTTCGGGGAATCGAAATCGAAAGACGGCGAAGGGGAAACCCGAAGGCGGACGGTGGAGCGGTTGCGGGGCTCGGGAGCCGGCCGGTCGGCCACATCACCGGGCGGCAACGCCAGGAGCCTCCAGCCGCTCGACGGCCACCCAGCGGCCGGCGCGCTTCTCGACCAAGAACCACGCGGTCGTCCCCTCGAACTCGGGCACGTCGCCATCGCGAAACCAGATCCAGGGCCTCGACCGGCTGCCTGGGCGCACGAAGTAAGATCGGCGCGGCCCGACGGTCTGCCATTCGATCAGGACGGTCTTGCGGTAGGCCATGGGTGGAACAAAGATCGAACGCGTGGCGCCGGTCAATGCAGTTCCGGCATGACGACGGTCGCGGGGAAAGGTTGTCCACGGTTCGGCCGAGCGGGGACCAGGGAGGCATGGAGGCAGCGTTCGACGCCGCCGACCACCCGAAAAGAGCTAAGGGCTCCGCCCTCGCGCGGGCCAGGGTGAAGCGCCTTCGGCGCCGGACCGGCCGGTCTCCCCGACCTTCCGCGCCGGCGATGATGACGATGACCGTCATGACGGCAGGCTTGTGCAGGCCGGGCGATCCCCCTCCGGCCGGTCCGCCCTGGCCCTTGCTACCCCGGTCTCGCCGACGGGGAGGGTTTCAGGCGCGCAGTTCGCGTGCCTGCAACCCATACCTTGAGAAGGTCTGCGCCAAATTCCGCGCCCGAACCCGGATCGAGGCGGTGGCCGCCGCGGTCCGGCAGGGGATCATCAATCCGGACCGGGGGGAGGGGGCGGGCCAGGACCTTCTGTAGGAAGCCCGGCGTTTCGGCGCCCACCGCCGCCGACGTTTTCACGTCCCCTGGCTCAAGATCGACGCTTATCGTTCCCGGAACCCGCCGCCGATCCTTCCAGACCACGGGGCCTGGGCAGGCGAGGCCCGAAAAACAGACCGCCCACTATGGGTCAGCCCGGTCGGGCGGACGGGCTCGTTCTTCGGGTTTCTGGAGAAAGGCTGACCGGCTCAGCCCTTGGACAGGGCGCGAACGCGGATGCGAACGCCGTCGGAGACAGACTGTCCGGGGTGAAGAACGACCCGCTCGCCGGGAGCCAGCCCGCTGCGCACCTCGGCGGCTTCGCCGTTCGCCGTTCGAGCCAGGATCTGGCGCCCGCCTTGACCGCCGTCGCCGACCGAATCTCGGTGCAGGAGGGCACATTGCTCAGCGCCGACCCCGGCCAGAGGGAATGGCTGGTGAGGATGATCAATGGCGTTGCGCGGATCCAGAGCGGCGGCGTTCTCGAGATGAACACAGCCTCGGCCGGACCGATCGACACCTATGTCGAGACCTTCACCGTCTCCGTCGATCCATCGTGACGATCGGGCGCAGATGACAGGCTGACCGCGCGCGTCGGACAGCCTATCTAGCCTCTGTGATGCTCAAGGACCTGTCATGACCGACGCGATCGAACTGTCCCACTGGATCAATGGCGAGAGGGTTTCGGCCGCGCGGCCCACGCAGAGCCTGAACCCGTCCGACACCCGGGATCTGGTCGCCCGTACGCCCGATGGCGGCGTGGACGAGGTCAATGCCGCGGTGGCGGCGGCGAAGGCAGCCTTTCCCGCCTGGTCCGAGGCGTCGCCCGAGGTCCGGTCCGACATCCTCGACAAGGCGGGCTCCCTGGTCATGGAACGCCGGGAACACCTCGGCCGGTTGCTGTCGCGGGAGGAGGGCAAGACCCTCGCCGAAGGGATCGGCGAGACGGTTCGCGCAGGGCGCATTCTCAAATACTTCGCCGGCGAGGCGCTGCTCCTCCACGGCCGGAATCTCGCGTCCGTACGGCCGGGGGTCGAGATCCAGACCTATCGTCAGGCTGTTGGCGTGTACGGCCTGATCACCCCATGGAACTTCCCCATCGCGATTCCGGCGTGGAAGGCGGCCCCGGCTCTGGCGTTCGGAAACACCGTGGTGATGAAGCCGGCTGGGCCGACCCCGGCGACCGCCGAGGCGCTGGTCGCCATCCTCCATGAAGCGGGTCTGCCCGACGGCGTGATGAACCTGGTCATCGGGCGCGGGGGCGTGGGACAGGCGATCGTCGATCACAGGGATGTCGACGGCGTCTCGTTCACGGGTTCGCAGGGCGTCGGAGCCGGCGTGGCGGCGGGCGCAGTGAAGCGTCAGGCGCGGGTCCAGCTGGAGATGGGCGGCAAGAACCCGCTGATCGTGCTGGACGACGCCGATCTGGATCGGGCGGTGATGATCGCCCTGGACGGCTCCTACTACGCCACAGGCCAGCGTTGCACCGCCTCCAGCCGCCTGATCGTGCAGGACGGGATCCATGACCGGTTCGTCGCCGCCCTGGCCGAGAAGGTGGCCGCCCTGCGCGTCGGGCATGCCCTTGACCCCCACACCCAGATCGGCCCGGCGGTCAGCGAGGACCAGCGCGAGACCTCCTACCGGTACATCGAGATCGCGCGGGGCGAAGGCGGCCGCGTCGTCGCGGGGGGCGAACGGCTGACACTCGAGACGCCGGGCTGGTATGTCCAGCCGACCCTGATCGCCGACACCGATCCCGAAGGCCGGATCAACAATGAGGAGGTCTTCGGCCCAGTCGCATCGACCATCCGGGTCAAGGACTACGAACAGGCGCTGGAGATCGCCAACGGCGTCGAGTTCGGACTGTCCGCCGGTATCGTCACCGGGTCGCTGAAGCATGCCCGGGACTTCCAGCGCCGGGCCCGGGCCGGGATGACCATGGTCAATCTGCCGACCGCAGGCGTCGACTATCACGTGCCATTCGGCGGCTCGAAATCGTCCAGCTACGGAGCCCGCGAGCAGGGATTCGCGGCCGTCGAATTCTTCACCCAGACCAAGACGTCCTATTCGGCGGGCTGACCGGCCCCGTCAGGACGATCCGACTTCGAACGCCCCCTCTACCTGCAGGGAGGCGTCGGCATTCTCGACCACGCTGAGGCTGACGGGCTGGAGACCGTGCGTCGTCTGCAGGGCGCCCAGCCAGCCGAACAGGGCCCGGCTGGGGGCGTTGGCGGCGCGGAAGCCGAGCCGGCCGGAGGCGTCCATGCCGGTGGTGATCTCGATCCCCGCGGCCTCGGCGGTCTGGCGGATGACCGGCTCCAGACCCTGGGCGTCGGCGGGACGGCCCTCGCCCGCCGGCGGCTGCAGCCGGCCCAGCGCGGTCCGGACCTCGGTCAGGCGGGTTTCGGCCTGGGCCCTGTCGCGCGCCGCCTGTTCCCGCCAGTCCGTTAACGGGCGAACGATCCCCAGCCAGATGATCACCGCCGCCACGAGCAGCGCCATGACGGCCAGCATCTGCTGTTCGCGCCGGGTGCGGCCGTCCCACGCCTGATGGAGTTGGGCGAGCAGGCGGTTCATGGGCGGGCTCCGATGCTGATGTCGCTGACGACGCGACCGCCCTCATCGAGGGTGGCGTTCTCAGTCACGGCGAGACCAGCCTCGGCCATCCGGCGGTCGAGTTCCTGCATGTCCGAATACGCCGGATGGCTGAGGGTGGCCCGGACCCCGTCGTCCGGGGCGGCGAGGAAGGCATCGAGCTCCACCCCCTCGATACCCTCCACGGCCGTGAACAGGGCGGCGGCCGCAGCGGTCACACCCCCGGGCGGCGGCGCGGTGGCGGCGCGGCGGCGCAGGGCGGCGACCGGGTCGGGCTCGCGCGCCAGATCGGGCGCGACGGCGGCGATGGCGGCGACCGCCTCGGTCTCCAGCCGGTCGGCGGTCCTGTCGTCGCGGACGGCGGCGGCGGCGATCAGCAGCAGGGGGGAGACGAGGACGGCGACGGCCAGCCCCGCGGCCCGACGCCAGCCGATGCGCATCGTCGTGCGCTCGCGGAAGCCGTTGTCGAGCAGGTTGATCGCCGGCGCGCGCGCGGCCAGCGCCAGCGCCAGCTCGACCGTCTCCGGGTCCTGGAGGGCGACCACGCGGCGATCGCCGACGACCAGATCGACGAGGTCGGGCTGCACCGTGACGGCGAAGCGCCGGCCGCGCAGGGCGACGTTCTCGCCGAAGGTCACCGCAAGGACGATGTCGTCCTCGACCGGTTCATCGATGGTCAGCATGTCCGGGGTCAGCACGTCGGCGCGGATGCCGAGGGCCTCGAGATAGTCGGTCCACGCCAGCAGCAGGCCGTGGCTGACGACGGCGACGAGGCGCGGCTGTTCGATGCCGGCCGGCGGGCCGACCACGACCGCGACCCGATCCGGCGTCGCGGCCAGGTCCTCGCGCAAGGTCCAGGCGGCGGCGGCCCGGAGCTGGGCGGCGCCGCCCGCGGGTAGCTCCAGCCAGCGGATCGAGACGTCGGCGCCCGGGCAGATGGCGACCGTGCGCATCGGCTCGGGCCGCTCGGGGGCGTCGAGGGCCAGCACGCCGCGATCGAGCACGAAGCCGTCCGGGGCGACGATCATGTAGGGCGCCGGCTGGCCCGAAAGCGTCGGAATGAGGACGAGGCGGGTCGGTTTCATTCTTCGGGAGTCCAGCGCTGGATGACGGTCCGCACGGCGCCGTCGGGCTGTGCGTGAAGGAGGGCGGTGCGCACCGCGCGGCCGCCGCCGTAGTCGACGTCGACGCGCAGGTTGAAGTAGCGGGTCAGGACGGTGACCTGGTCGCGGACCTCTTCCGGGACCGGCGCCGTGGAGAGGGCGGGCTGGCTCCAGAAGGCGGCGGTGTCGGGCCACCCGCCGCGCGGCCGCCGGGCGATGACGGCGCGGGCGTCCTGCAGGCCGAGGGCGTTGTCGGTCAGCATCATCAGCAGCGGGGCCTGTTCCGGCGTCAGGGTGTTGACGTTCAGCGGCGACAACCGGCTGGTCGGCAGGGCGCAGACATACGGGCGCAGGCGGCGATAGAGGTCGGCGTCGACGCCCTTGACGGCGCGCAGTTCGCTGACCTCGGCCAGCATCACCCCGCCGGTGCGATAGGGGTCGGCGAGGCCGGCGTAGGGGCCGTCCTCGGCCCCCAGCGGCCGCGAGTCCCCGTCGGCGTCGAGCCAGTCGGTCAGGGCGTCGGCGGCGGCGCGCATGCGGCTGTCGGGCGCGCCGATGGCGCGGCCGAGGGCGAGGAATTGCGCCGTTCCGAGCGGCCGCGCCATCAGGTCCTCGCCATAGCCCTCGACGAGGCTGTTGAGGTTGAAACAGGCCTGGCCGTCGGTGATCACGGCGCCGATCGATCCGCCGTCGATCGGGAAATTCAGCCGCCGGCCGTTCCATTCCGGCTGCAGCGGGGTTCGGGCAGGGTCGGCCGCCAGCAGGCGCGCGACCTGGCGGCGGGCGAGGGCCTCGGCGCCCGAGGCGTACCACTGGGCCTGGGCCTGGGTCTCGGCATTGGTGGCGCGGCGCACCGAGAAGCGCACGTCGTCGAGCACGGCGACGGCGACGACCGACATCACCGCCACCAGCAGCAGGACGGTCAGCAGGGCCATGCCCTCGCGCTTGCCGGTGCCGCGCCGCATCAGCCGCCGCCCACGAGGAACAGCTGGTCCAGCGGGCCATAGCCGTCCAGCGTCATGCGGAGCCGCACCGCGTCGGGCAGGGGGCGTTCGGCGGTGACGATATAGGCCGGCGACTCCTGGCCGTCCTTGACGAAGGCCACGGTCAGGTCGCGGACGCCGCGATACAGCACCTGCGGCGGGCCCGGCCGCGCGCCGTCCAGATGGGTGGCGACGCGGCGCTCCAGCCGGTCCTCGACGAGGCGGTATTCTACCCGCTGCAGCGACGGGCGGGACTGTTCGCCCGGATTGGTCCAGCCGGCGCGGGTCAGGACGAGGACGGGGTCGCCGCCGGCGGCAGGGCCGCTCATCGGCTGGGGCATGGGCCGACCGGTGGGACCGCGGGAGCGGCGGCCGCTGGCCTGGCCGAGATCGGCCTTGAGCAGGCTGCGCATCCGCTGCAGGTCGGCGGTGCGGTCGGCAGCCGCCTTGATGGCGAAGCGGTTGTCGATCGACAGGCTGAGCACCGCCGACCCCGCCGCCGCGATCAGGGCGAAGATCAGCAGGGAGACGAGCACCTCGACCAAGGTGAAGCCGGCGCGGGAGGAGGCGGTCATGGCCGCGCCCGGAACAGGACGCGGTCGGCGGCCTGGCCCTCATCCGTCGCCACCGCGATGTCGATGCGCACCAAGCCCGCCTCGACACCCTGAACCGAGCGGGTCCACAGCCACTGGCGGCCGGCCAGGGGGACCACGCCCGAGGTCTGGCCCTCGGCGAGGTCCGGGGCGATCATGGCTTCGACGGCGAGATTCTCGGCCACGAGGCCGCCGAGGGTGCGGGTCTCGACCCGCGCCGCCGACCGGGTGTTCTCGCCGGACAGGTTGAGCAGGGCCATGGCGGCGAGGCTGAACACCGCCATGGCGACGAGCAGCTCGATCAGGGTGAAGCCAGCCCTCGGGGATGCGGAACGGTCAGCCATCGAGGGTGACCTCGCCGGCCCCGTCGATCTCGACGCGGGAGGACTGGCCGTCGCGGCTCAGGGTGACGGTCGCGGGCTCGGCGACCCCGGTGGGATCGAAGACCAGCCGGACCGGCTCGGCGGGAGACACGGAGACGCCCTCGCTCCAGCGCTCGGGCCCGAACGGGCCGTCGGTCAGGGGCGACCATTCGGCGCCGTCGAAGGCCGAGAAGCCGTAGCCGGCCGTCGTCGTCTCGACCGCGACCGGTCGGTTGGACAGCACCGCCTCCTCGCGCGCCCGCGACAGGCGCGCGGCGAAGCGCTCGGCGTCTTCCGACACCGAGGGCCGGGGATCGGGCACGGACAGCACCACGGCGCCGGCGGCGAGGCCGATGATGGCGACCGTCATCAGCAGCTCGACCAGGGTGAAGCCCGCGCGGCGGGTACGGCGATCAGACCTGCCAGTTGCCGAGGTCGGCGTCATTGCCCTCGCCCCCTTCGCGACCGTCGGCTCCCAGGGAGAAGACGTCGAACTGGCCGCCGTGCGCGCTGGGGCGGCGGTACTGGTAGGGATTGCCCCACGGGTCCTCGGGCAGGCGCCGGACGTAGCCGCCCTGGCGATAGCGCTCGGGCCGGGCGAGGCCGGCGGGCGGGGCGACGAGAGCCTGGAGGTCGTCGGGGAAGGTCAGGTTGTCGAGGCGGTAGGTCTCGACGGCCTGCTCCAGCACCGAGATGTCCGCTTGGGCCTTGCCGACCATGGCGCGGTCCTGGCTGGGCAGGACGTTGATGGCGACCACGGTGGCCAGAAGGCCGATGATGACGATGACCACCATCAGCTCCACCAGTGTGAATCCCGCCCTTCTTTGGGCGCTGCCGCGTCGCGCGCGGCGCGACGCTGCTTGAGCGCGGACGCGGCGGGCCTCGGCGATCTTGCGTTCGGGTTCGGTCATGGCATGCAACTCCAATCACCCCATGGCCAGGGTGTTGATCTGAAGGATGGGCAGCAGGATCGACAGGACGATCATCGCCACGACGCCGCCCATGACGACGATGATGGCGGGCTCGAGCAGGCTCAGCATCACGGCGGTGAAGGTCGAGAATTCGCGCTCCAGATAGTCGGCGGCGCGCTCCAGCATCGGCTCCAGCCGGCCGCTGCTCTCGCCCGAGGCGGTCATGTAGACGAGGATCGGCGGGAAGACGTCGGCGCGGCGCATGGCGGCGGACAGGCCGCCGCCCTCGCGCACGGCGTCGGCCATCGTCCCTGTGGCCTGACGCAGGGCGCGGTTGGAGACGGTGCGGGCGGTGATGGTCAGGCCCTCGAGCACCGGCAGGCCGGCGGCGATCATGGTCGACAGGGTGCGCGCCATCTTCGCTCCATGCAGGTCGCGGATCAGCCGGCCGACCAGCGGCAGGCGCAGCAGGGCGGCGTCGGCCTGCAAGCGGATCGCCGGATTGCGCAGGGCGACCGCGCCGCCGGCGACGGCCAGCACGAGCAGCAGGCCGGCCAGCCAGCCCCAGTCGCGCATCAGATCGGAGACGCCGATGACCAGCCGGGTCAGCAGCGGCAGGGTCTGGTTCAGGCTGTCGAACTGGTCGACCACCTTGGGCACCACGAAAGTCATCAGGGCGCCGATGACGCCCAGCGCCACCACCGCCAGAACGGCGGGGTAGACGAGGGCGGTGATGACCTTGCCGCGCACCGTCTGGTCGCGCTCGAGGCCGTCGGCGAGGCGTTCGAGGATCGGCTCCAGCGCGCCCGAGGTCTCGCCGGCCGAAACCATGGCGCGGTACAGCGGCGGGAAGGCCTGGCCCTGCAGGGCCATGGCGTCGGACAGGCGGCGGCCCTCCATGACCCCGGCGTGGACGCCTTCCAGCACCCGCCGCACGGCGGGACGGTCGGCCTGCAGGGCGATGGTGCGCAGGGCCTCCTCGATCGGGGCGACGGAGACGAGGGTGGCGAGCTGGCGGGTGGTCAGGGCGAGGGTCTTGGCGTTGAGTTTGGCGCCCTTCGCCTGTTTGACGCGGTCGCCCTTGCGGATCTCGCCGCGGGCCGAGGCTATCTCGAGCGGCATCAGCCGGCGGCGCTGCAGCAGGGCGCGGGCGGCGGTCTCGTCGGCGGCGGTCAGCACGCCGCTGAGGGTGTGTCCGCCGGCGTCGACCGCGACATAGTCGAAGGCCGCCATCAGGCCGCGGCCTCGGCCGGATCGTCGTGCAGGGCGCCGACGTCCTGACGGGTGACGCGCACCGCCTCCTCGACCGAGGTCAGGCCGCTGAGCACGAAGGCGCGGGCGCGCTGCGTCAGGGTGTCCGAGCGTTCGAAGGCGACGCCGTTGATCGCGTCCTCGTCGGCCTCGGCGGCGATCAGGCGGCGCACGCGGTCGTCGACGGGGATGACCTCGTACAGGCCGACGCGGCCGACATAGCCGGTCTGGCGGCAGCGGTCGCAGCCCTGGGCGCGCCACACGGGCTGGCCGGCCTTGACCCCGATCAGCCGGGCGGTGGCGCGGTCGGCCGGCTCTGAGCGGCGGCAGGCGGGGCACAGGCGGCGGACCAGTCGCTGGGCCACGATCAGCCGCAGGGTCGAGGCCAGCAGGAAGGGCTCGACGCCCATGTCGCGCAGCCGGGTGATGGCCCCGGCGGCGTCGTTGGTGTGCACCGTCGACAGCACCAGATGGCCGGTCAGGGAGGCCTGAACCGCGATCTGGGCCGTCTCGACGTCGCGAATCTCGCCGACCATGACCACGTCCGGGTCCTGACGCAGGATGGCCCGCAGGCCGGCGGCGAAGGTCATGCCGACCTTGGTGTTGACCTGGGTCTGGCCGACGCCGTCGATGGCGTATTCGACCGGATCCTCGACCGTCAGGATGTTGCGCGTCGAGTCGTTGAGGAGGGACAGGCCGGCGTAGAGGGAGGTGGTCTTGCCCGAGCCGGTCGGGCCGGTGACGAGGATGATGCCGTTGGGCTCGCGCAGCGCCGCGCGGAAGGCCTCGAGAGCGTCGCCGGTCATGCCCAGCTGGTCCAGCTTCAGCTCGGCCTGGTCCTTGTCGAGGATGCGCAGCACGACCCGCTCGCCGGCGCGCGAGGGCAGGGTCGAGACGCGTACGTCGAGGGTCTTGCCGCCGAGGGCGAGGGGGATGCGGCCGTCCTGTGGCACCCGCTTCTCGGCGATGTCGAGCCGGGCCATGACCTTGATCCGCGACACCAGCAGGGGGGTGATGCGCGGGTTCAGCGACAGGGCCTCGCGCAGCACGCCGTCGACGCGCATGCGGACGGTCAGGGCGGTCTCGAATGGCTCGAGGTGGATGTCGGAGGCGCCGGCGCGCACGGCCTCGGCGATGATGCCGTTGATCAGGCGGATGACCGGGGCGTCGTCGGCGGTGTCGAGCAGGTCGGCGGCGGCGGGAATGTCGTCGATCAGGCTGTCGAGGCCCGAAGGCATGCTGAGGTCGTCGCCATCGGTCGCGTTCAGATGATCGCCGGCATAGACCTGCGACAGGCGGCGGTCGAAGTCTGCCTGGCTGAGCCGTTCGAGGCGCAGCGGCCGGCCGAGGGCGCGACGGGTTTCGACCAGGGCGGTCGGATCGGCCCCCTCGCGCAGGCCGACGAGGGCGATCTCTCCGGCGTCGAGCAGGATGACGCCGTGCCGCTTGGCGAAGCCGTAGGGCAGGGTCGGATTGACGAGGGTGATCATGCCGCCCTCACTCGGCCTGATACGGTTCGGCCGGCGGCAGCGGCGAGACGACCACCTCGCCGACCGGGGCGGTGGCGGTCCACGCGGGGGCTGCCGGCGGCTGGGCGCGCATGTAGTCGCGCAGCATCTCGTCGAGGCTGGGCTCGACGCCGGGGGTGTTGTCGAGTTGCTGCTGGCGCATATAGCCCCAGCGGTCGGCGGCGAGGGCCTGGGCGTCGGCCTGGGAGCGGATGATGGTCGGGCGGATGAAGACCATCAGATTGGTGCGGCCGCGCTGGCGGCTGGTGGAACGGAACAGGCCGCCGACCACCGGCAGGTCGCCGAGACCCGGCACCTTGTCGATGGCCAGCCGGTCGTTCTGGTCGAGCAGGCCGCCGGCCACGGCGATGTCGCCGTCGTCGACGACGAGGGTGGTCTCGAGCTCGCGCTTGTTCAGCACCAGGTCGCTGGCCGAGTTGGAGAGCACGCCGTTGATGCTGGACACCTCCTGCCGCAGGAACAGGGTGATCGAGCCGCCGGCGTTGATCTGGGGACGGACGATCAGCTTGACGCCGATGTCCTGGCGCTGGGTCGTGCGGAACGGGTTGGAGTTGCCGTCGAGCAGGGTCTCGCCGGTGGTGATCGGCACTTCCTGCCCGACGAGGATGGTGGCCTCCTCGTTGTCCAGCGTCATCAGCGACGGGGTCTGCAGCAGGTTGGAGCCGTCGTCGGTCTTGGCGGCATTGATGATGAACCCGAACAGGCCGTCGCCGATGCGCCCGCCGCCGCCGCCGACAAAGCCGTTGGCGCCCAGGAGGCTGTTGATGGCGAGGTTCTGCAGCTGCTCGCGCAGGGGGTCGTCTTCGTCCAGCTGGCCGGCCGCGGCGCCGCCGGCGATCGGCAGCAGCGGCACGCCACGGTCGGAATAGTTGGTCAGGCCGATCGGGTTGCCGTCCTCGCCGGCCAGCAGCCATTGCACGCCGAGCTCGCGCACGGCGTTGTCCGACAGCTCGACGACAATGGCCTCGATCAGCACCTGCTGGCGGCGTTGATCCAACTGGCGGATGACCTCGGCCAGCATCCGCTGGGTGTCGGCTGAGCCCGAGATCACCAGGGCGTTAGCGCCGGGGAAGCGGGCGATGGTGGCGCGCTGGCCCGGAACCGGCGCGACGGCGGTCGAGGCGGCGGGCGCGACATCGACCTCGACGCCGCCGCCGACTCCACCCCGGCCGGCCGCCGGCGTGGCGTTGGCGCTGGCCGCCGTCACCGGCTGGCCGACGATCTGCTGCAGCACCGGCAGCAGGGCCTCGGCGTTGGCGTGCTGGAGGAAGACGACCTTGACGTCGTCGGCGGACTCAGCGCGGCGGTCAAGGTCCTCGACCAGCGGGCGGATGCGGGCCATGGCGGCGGGATCGCCGCGCAGGACGATGGAGTTCGAACTCTCCACCGGCGTCACCGTCACCATCCCCTGTCCGGCCTGGCCGCCCGGCGGCGTCAGCACCGACTGCAGCACAGCGGCGATCTCGCGGGCCGAGGAGTTCTGCAGCGTCACCACTTCGAAGCCGGTGCGGTCGACGTCGATGCGGCCGATCAGGGCCCGGATGCGGGCGAGGTTGTCGGAAAAGTCGGCGACGACGACGCTGTTGGCCCCGGCGTTGGCCAGCACCTGGCCCTGGGCGCCGACGAGCGGACGGATGGTCTCGGCGGCCGAGGCGGCGTCGATGTTCCGCAGCTGAAAGACTTCGGTGGCGAACCGTTCGGAGCCGACCGTGGCGGGACCCTGGGCCGCGCCCTGGGCCGGGCTGATTCGGTAGGCGCCCGAGCTGGTCGGCGTCACGACGAGGCCGTTGGCGCGCAGGGTCGACAGGAAGACCTCGAACAGCTGGGCGCGCGACAGCGGGCGGTCGCTGGTCACGGTCACCGTGCCCGTCACCGCCGGATCGACGATGAAAGTGCGGCCGGTCGAGCGGGCCACGTCCTGGATGAAGGCGCGGATGTCGGCTCCCTGGACGTTCAGGGTCTGGCCGCCGGTCTGGGCCATGACCGGCGCAGCCGCGAGCGGGCCCTGAAGAACGAGGAGGGCCGCCAGGGCGATGCCGAGGGCGCTGCGGTTCGATCGCTTCAACGGCCTGTCCTTATGGTGGTGGTCTGAACCGCGCCGTTCCGCTCGAAGCGGATTTCGGCGCTGGCGGCGTTGGCCAGCTGGCTGCGCAGGGCGCCGATCCGGTCGGGCCGGTCAAGGGCCTGGCCGTTGACCGCGAGGATGACGTCGCCCGACTGCAGGCCGGCCGCGGCCAGGGCCGGGCTGTCGGCCTGGGACGAGACGGTGAAGCCGTTGAGCTTGAGGCCCTGCATGCGGGGCCGAAGCGAGGCCTCGGCCATCAGGCGGGCGGGATCGACCGGGGCCGCCGTCGCGCTCGCGGGGGCCGGCGCCGGGGCGGGGCTCGGGGTCACGGTCTGGGGGGCCGCGGGCGGGGGCGGCGGCGGCGCGGCGCCGACCGGGAGTTCACTGAAGATCAGCCGACTCAGCGAGCCGCCGCGGGATACGACGACATGGTCAGCGCCCACGGACTGGAGGATCAGGCCTGGCTCAATGGTCTCGCCGACGGCGACGGAGATCTGGTGGCCGTCGGCCAGGCCGATGATGGCCGAGCCGCCGCCGGCGCCGTCCGAGCGCAGCCCGAACAGACGCATCTGGCTGCTGCCCGCGGCGGTGTCTTCGGCGAGACTGCTCTGGCCGCCGGTGCGGAAGAAGGCGTCGAACCGTTCGAAGACGGAGTAGTCGACGGGGGCGCTGACGCGCGGCCGGGTCGCCGTCGCCACCGGGACGTCGAGCGGTTCAACCGCGATCCAGACCAGTCGTCCGAGTTGCACGATCAGGAGCAGCGCCAGCACCGCCTCGAGGGCCGTGCGCACCCGGTCCGGGCGAGCGGAGATGCCCTCGCGGACCTCCGTGCTCCAGTTGCGAATAACGCCGATCAAGATCGCAGGCCCCGACGGGCCCCGACGGCCCGAAAGCGTCCTAGACCAATCGTCCGTGTCCGGGCTTCACGGCGGCATGACGGTGCGGAGAACTTGCCGTGACGATCGTACCGGGTGCGGATCAACTGCCGCATTTCTGTAATCAGGAACAGGGGGAGCCGCCTGCGGCGGCGACCTCCCCTGTGGTGGTCAGAAGCGGGCGCTCAGGCTGACGCTGGCCGAGGATCCGAGGTCGTAGTTGTTGATCCGGATCTTGTTCCCGAGTTCCTGGAACTCGTCGTAGTCGGTGCCCAGCAGGTTGCGGAGTTCCAGCGCGAAGCCCAGTTCACGGCCGCCGTATTCGAAGTCCTTGCGGAACACGAAGTCGACGAAGATGCCCGGGTCCTGGACGTAGTCGGGCTCGCGCGCCCCGGCTGCGCCGGCGCCGCGGGCGGTGATCCGTTCGCTGACGTAGTTGACGATGATCGTCGCCTGGGACCGGGCCGTGTCGTCCTCCCAGCCCAGCTGAAGGTTGGCGACGTGCTCCGAATGGCCCTGGAGCCGGCTGCCGTCGGCGATGAAGAAGGACGCCTGCTCCGGCGCGCCGCCGCCGCCCTGGGTGAAGACGACGTCGTCCGGGTCCACCTGCACTTCGGAGTCCGACCAGGTGTAGTTCGTCTGGACCAGCCAGCGCTTGTTGGCGATGAAGGACGACCCGGCGTCAGGAAACTCGAAGAATTTCTTGGCCTCGACCTCGACTCCGTACACCGTGGCGCGCGGCGCGTTCAGGAAGGATTGCTGACGCTGATCGCCGGTCAGCACCACGACCGACTCCACCGGCTTGTCCAGTTCCTTGAAGAACACGCCCGCGGTCAGATACTGCTGCCGGGCGAAATACCACTCGTAGCGGGCGTCGAGATTCAGGATCTCGGTGTCCACAAGGAACGGGTTGCCGGTGAACTCGCGGTCGCTCTCCGGATCGATATAGGATTGCGGCGCCAGTTCGCGGAACTGCGGACGGCCGATGGTCCGGGACGCGCCGACGCGGAACTGCTGGTCCTCGGCGAAATTCCAGGTGGCGGTGGCGGCGGGCAGGAAATACTCCTCCTCCAGCGTGGTCACCGGGAAGGCCGCGCCGCCGAACAGGTCGCGCGGCGTCACGGACTGGCTGCCGTCCTCGTAGCGGACGCCGATGGTCGTCCGGAGCAGAGGAATGATCTCGGCGTCGACCTGGGCATAGACGGCGTTGACGACCAGTTCGGCGTCATAGGCGCCCGCGCCGTTCGCGCCCGACACCTCGCGCAGCTCGATGGTGGTCGGGTTGATGTTGAAGTCCGAGTACAGATAGTCGATGCGCGACAGGCGCAGTTCGTCGGTCAGGCCGCTGACCGGCGCCAGCTGCAGGTCGTGACGGACCGCTTCGCGGCTGCTGTCCGTCCGGGCGACGCCCAGGCTGAAGATGGCTTCGCGCGCGTCGGACAACGGCAGGATGTAGCGAACGTCGGCGCCGCCTGAGACCACATCCTCGTCCAGTTCACTGAAGGAGATGAGGTTGAAGGGGTTGTGAATAAAGTCCCCGGCGCCGTTCACGCCATACTGGAAGCGGGACTCATAGGGCGCGTCGCGGGAGGTGTGGGCGAACGCGGCGCGCCAGTCGAACTCCAGCGTCCCGTCCCGGAATACGTGCTCACCGGCGAGCTGGGACGAGAAGAGCTGTCGGACGAACCATTCCGTGTAGTCGTCGCGGATGATGCCGCCGCCGACGCCGAGATCCGGGCCCACGCTGCTGCGGGCCTCCTTGGTCGTACTGCGGACGTAGAAATTGGTCCACTTCAGCTCGTGGTCCGGGTTCGACAGCGAGAGGCCCCCGAGCAGGTTCAGCTGGATGTCATTCTGGGTGGATTGGAAGGCCTTGCTCGTCACCGGAACGATCACATCGCCCGAAAACTGCCCCTCCTCCTGGAAGCCCTGACGGGTCGTCCAGCTGTTGCCGTAGCCGGCCACGCCGATCAGGCCGAGGGTCCCGATCCCGCTGTCGCTGGACAGACCGGCGGCGACGTCGAAGCCGAAATTCACCGGAATCTCGTCCCGCTGCAACAGACGCAGCGGGGCGTTGACCAGCGAATGGCCCATCGCCTGCAGCTGTTGGGTAGAGAAATTGGCCCGGTTGATCTGCTGACCCGTGCCGAAGGCAAGGGCGATAGGGTCCGGCACATCGCGGGTCCCGTCGTCGAAGCCGGTGAAGTCGGTGCGCGAGCCGAAGTAGATCAGGCCCTCCTGACCCGTCGTCTCGCTGTTGGCCCCGATCGAGGACGAGAAGCTGAAGAAGGGCTCGTTGGGCGCGCCGACGGTGCGCAGATCGATGACGCCGCCGCCGAACTCGCCGGGATAATCCGCCGAGTAGGACTTCTGAACCGTCACGCTTTCCAGAATGCTGGAGGGAAACAGGTCCAGCGGCACGACCCGCTGCAGCGGTTCGGGGCTGGGCAGGGGCGAGCCGTTGAGCAGGGCGGACGAATAACGCTCGCCCAGGCCGCGGACGTAGATGAAGCGTCCCTCGACCACCGTCAGGCCGGTGACCCGGGTCAGGGCCGCGGCGGCGCTGGAGTCGCCGGTCCGTTCCAGATCTTCTGCGGTCAGGAAGGCGGCGACCTCCGAGCTTTCGCGGTTCGGCTCGGGGATAAAGCGGCCGAGGACGATCACCTCGCCGACCTGGGTTTCCTCAGGCTCTTGCGTCTGGATCGGGGCCTGGACGTCGGCGGCCGACGGGGACTGGGTCTGGGCGGCGGCGAGACCGGGCGCGATCAACGCGCTGGTGGCCAGCAGGAGCCCGGTGAGGGTCAGGGAAGCGGTCTTCATGATCTGCGCCTTGGAGAGTTTCAACGGACGGGGCGAAAGCCGGCGGCGGCTCGCTCGAGCCGCCGCCGCACAACCGTCGTCAGCAGGTCGCGCCGGACGTCAGGCCGCAGGTCCAGCCCTGCCACCAGGTATCGGCGGCGTTCTGGACGGCGCCGATGTAGGTCGTGGCCGTGAAGAAGGAGTAGGTCGCGGGGGCGTTGGCCACCGGGACCGCGTTCTCGTTGGCGCCGTTGATGAAGGTCAGCGTCTGATTGCTCAGGCTGGTGCCCGCTGCCGGGGCGACGAGGGTCGAGGTCCCGGTCGCCGTGTTGTTCGCTCCGGCGGTGAAGGCGGCCGTCGACAGGGCGGTGTTGGCCGGACGATACGGCAGGGTGCAGGACATGAAGACCGAGTTGAAGGTCACGCCGCTGGTACCCGTGTCGGCGTCGTTGATGGCCATGCAGCCGGCCAGCGAACCGGCGACGGCGGTGAACACCGAGTTGATGATCGTGGCGTCCGTGCCCGTGTCGAAGTGAGCGACAGTGTGGGCGTCGGTGGTCGAGTTGCGACCGACCAAGGTGAAGTTGGCGATCTTCGGCTGCGACACATAGCGCGAGGCCAGGGGCGTCGCGGCCGGGGCCGAGGAGAACTCGAAGCCGGCGCTGCGGCTGGTCGAGCCGGCCGGACGCTGGGTGACGATGCCGAACTGGGCCCCGCCGCGCCAGCCGGTGTCGGTGTCGAGGCCGTCGTCGTCGGCGCCGGTGATGACCAGGTGGCGCAGGTTGACGTTGCCGCCGAAGATTTCGATGCCGTCGTCCGAGCTGTTGTGGACCTGGACGTGGTCGATGGTGGTGGCCGAACCGACGCCGGCCAGGGTCAGGCCCTGAAGCTCGTTGCCGGGCGAGATCTCGAAGCCGGAGAACTTGATCTGGACATAGCGAATCCGGCCCGAGTTATCGCTCGCGGTGTTGCCGCCGTAGAAGGCGCTGGTGCCCTCGACCGTGCCCGTGCAGGTGACCGGAGCGGTCAGCTGGCAGTTGGCCTGGGGCGCGCGGCCGGCGAGGACGATGCCGCCCCACTGACCCTGCGAGTTCTCGTTGGTGGTGCCTTCGACGTTCTGGCGGCTGGTGAAGATGATCGGCTGGGTGGCCGTGCCCTCGGCGAAGATTTGCGAGCCGCGGTTGACCAGCAGGTAGTCCGACCCGCCCGAGGCGAAGATGCGCACGCCCGGTTCGATGGTCAGGATGCCCTGGGTGCTGCCCGGGGTGGGCGAGGCGGCGTCGATGCCGCGGTCCGTGCCGACCGAGGTCCGGCCCGAGATCGAATAGATGGTGCCGGCGCGCAGCGGCACCGTCAGGGAGCCGTCGATCTGCTGCGGCAGCTGGCAGACGCGCAGGGTGTTGCCCGCGATCAGGCCCACGTTGGCGAAGCCCGTCGGACAGTCCGCGGCGGGCGTGCCCGGAGGCGGCGGGGTCGGTCCGCCGCCACCGCCACCGCCGCCACCCGGGAAGACGCCTTCGCCCGGCGAAGCGACTTCGGCCGAGCCGCAAGCGGCGAGGATCAGGGTGCTGGCGGAGATCGCGAGCAGGGTTTTCAATCGAAGGCCGGTCATCGTTTCCACCGTGTCTGGTCCAAAGGATCATTCGGCAGGACGACCGGACGCCTTGTCCCATCGCGGCGTGACTCGCCCCCTGCCCGGGGGTCTCGTTAGAAGCCGGTTGTGACACCGTGGGCGCCGAACCGTGACGGTTGCGGCGCAGCTCTGTGAACTTGTTTTAGCCGTTCAATGAAACTCCGTCCCGGTACGGCACGATCGTCACATACCGGGGGTAGAGCGGCCGCCGACGAGCGTGTCTGAACCGCCCGAAACCGTGTGTGACACTCCGGGGAGCTGGATGGATATCGAAACAGGTCCGGCGCTTCTGGCCGTCGCCCTCGGCGGGGCCGGCCTGTTGGCCGGCAGTTTCCTCGGCCTGGTAAGCGTGCGTCTCCCGATCGGAGAGGATTTCGTCAGCGGGCGGTCCCGCTGTCGCGGCTGCGACCGTGCGCTGGGGTCATGGCGGCTGATTCCCGTGCTTGGCTATGCGGTCTCGAGGGGCCGGTGCGCCGCCTGCGGGGCCGCCATTCCGATCCGCTATCCTGCGATGGAACTGGCCTGTTCGGCCATCGGCGTCTGTGCGGCCCTGACCCAGCCGTCGCTCGCCGCCGCCCTGCTAACGGCCCTGCTCGGGTGGCAACTGCTGCTGCTCGCGGTGGTCGACGGCGAGCATTTCTGGCTTCCCGATCAATTGACCCTTCCCCTGCTCGGTACTGGCCTGCTTGCCGCCGTCGTCCTGGACCGGCTCTCCGTGCTCGACTCCCTGATCGGCGCTGCGGTTGGCTTCGGCGGCCTGTGGCTTCTCGCCCGCGCCTATCGCCGGGTCCGGGGGCGGGACGGCCTGGGCGGCGGAGATCCGTTCCTGCTGGCGGCGGGTGGCGCATGGACCGGATGGATCGGGCTGCCGGGCGTCCTGCTCTGGGCGGCCCTCGCCGGGCTGAGCGTCGTGGCCGCCCGGCTTGTGACCGGGGGTCGGGTGTCGGGCTCGGATCGTCTGCCGTTCGGCGTCTTTCTGGCCCTCGGCGTCTGGCTGACCTGGCTGCTGGGCCCACCGGGCCTCGCGCGATGACCGCGGCGGGCGAAAGCTCCGCACCGGAATCTCGTCCTGCCTTGCGACCCGCCCCGCCCGGGGTCAGCCCCTCGCGGCGCGCTCGATTTCCGCGATGTTGAGCCGTTTCATGTCCATCATGGCGGCGAACACCCGTTGCCGGACGCCCTCGTCCGGATCGGCGAGGTAGCGGTTCATCGCATAGGGCACGATCTGCCACGACAGGCCGTAGCGATCCTTGACCCAGCCGCACTGCTCGGCCTCGGGCACGGCTGACAGGGCCTCGGTCAGACGATCCACCTCGGCCTGGTCCTCGCAGTCGATCTGCAGGGAGATCGCCTCGTTGAAGGTGAAATGCGGACCGCCGTTCAGCGCCGTGTAGCGATTGCCGGCGAGGGTGAACTCGACCAGCAGCACATCGCCGGCCTTGCCGCTGGGATAGTCGCCCGGCGAGCGGACGACGGCGTCGATGCGGGAATCCGGGAACAGCGACACATAGAAGCCGACGGCCTCCTCGGCCTGTTTGTCGAACCAGAGGCAGGGGATGACCTTCTGGTGCGGGGGGAGGGCGGTCATGGCGATCTCCATTGCTGACGCTGGCCCTTATATTAAACCGAAAGGTTAAATGCAACCGACGGCCGTCTTGCGACTCGCGGACGCGGCGGGCAGGGAAGGGCCATGACCCCGACCCTCTACGGCATCCCCAACTGCGACACGGTCAAGAAGGCCCGGACCTGGCTGGACCAGAACGGCGTCGCCCACGTCTTCCACGACTACAAGAAGGCCGGTGTGGACCGGGCCTCGCTGGAGGGCTGGGTGGCGGAGCACGGCTGGCAGACCGTGTTGAATCGCGCCGGCACGACCTTCCGCGCGCTGCCGGATGCCGACAAGACCGATCTCGACGCAGACAGGGCCATCGCGCTGATGCTGGCCCAGCCGTCGATGATCAAACGTCCGGTGCTTGATCTAGGGGACCGAACCCTGGTGGGCTTCAAGGCCGACCAGTACGAGGCCGCCCTCGCCTGATCAGCGGGTCAGGGTGAACCGGGCCGGCTCGCCGGCCTGCGCATTCGGGGCCAGCCAGACGTCGAACAGGCCCGTCTCGACGGTCGGCGTCAGGTCCGGTCCGAGGAACAGCAGGTCCGCGAAGGTCAGCGGCAGCGTCACTTCCACTGATCCGCCTGCCGGCACGGTCACCCGCCGGAAGCCCTTCAGCAGTCGCACCGGCTGGGTGATCGAGGCGGCGCGGTCGCGGATATAGAGCTGCACCACCTCCGACGCCTCGCGCGAGCCGCTGTTGGTCAGAGTGACCGAAGCGGTGATCTCGCCGTTCCACGTCATGGTCGGCGCCGACAGCCGCACTTCTGAATACGCCACCGGCGCATAGGTCAGGCCGTGCCCGAACGGATAGAGGGCGGTGTTGGACGTCTCGCGGAACTGGGCCTTGAAGCCCTCGTCGCGCGACGCCGCAGGCCGGCCGGTGGCCTTGTGGGCGTAGTGGAAGGGCGACTGGCCGGAGAAATGCGGGAAGCTGACCGGCAACCGTCCGGTGGGCGCATGGTCGCCGAACAGGATGTCGGCGACGGCGTGGCCGGTCTCGGATCCCAGGAACCAGGTGGCGAGGATCGCCGGCGCCGCCTTGACGGCGCCGCCGAGCTCCATGGCCCGGCCGTGCCGCAGGATCACCACCACCGGCTTGCCCGTCGCGGCGACGGCCTCGGCCAAGGCCAGCTGCGGCTCGGGGATGCCGATGTCGACCCGCGACTGGGCCTCGGCCGACATATTCTGGCTCTCGCCTACGGCCAGCAGCACCACATCGGCCTGGGAGGCGGCCATCACCGCGGCCTCGACTCCGCCGGCGATCGGGGCCTCGACGTCGGAGCCCTTGACCACGCTGAGCGATGCGCCGTCGCCCAGCGCCGCCCGCAGGCCTTCCTCCAGCGACACTGACAGCTTTTCGTCCTTGAAGATGGACCAGGGCCCGAACAGGTCGACCTTGTCCGCGCCGAACGGCCCGATCAGGGCGATGCGTTTGCCGGCCTTCGGCAGCGGCAGCAGATTGCCTTCGTTCTTCAGCAGCACGATCGACTTGCGTCCGGCCTCGCGCGCCAGCGCCAGATGCTCGCGGCTGCCGGTCACCCGCCGCTCGGTGCGCACGTCCGAGCCGCGATAGGGATTTTCGAACAGGCCCAGCGCCGCCTTGGTCATCAGCACCCGGCGCACCGCCTCGTCCACGCGCGCCATCGGCACGTCGCCCGACTGAACCAGCTCCGGAATGTGCTTCATGTAGAGGCCGCTCTTCATCGACATGTCGACGCCGGCCATCAGGGCGATGCGCGCCGCGTCGCGGCCGTCTGCCGCATAGCCGTGGGCGATCAGCTCCTCCTCCGAGGTGTAGTCCGAGACCACGAAGCCGGCGAAACCCCATTCGCCGCGCAGGATGTCGGTCAGCAGCCATTTGTTGCCGCTGGTCGGCACGCCGTTCAGGTCGTTGAAGGCGCTCATGGTCGACAGGGCGCCGGCGTCGAAGGCGGCCTTGAACGGCGGCAGATAGACCGAACGCAGCTCCAGCTCGCTCATGTCCGTGGAATTATAGTCCAGCCCCGCCTGGGCCGCGCCATAGGCGGCCATGTGTTTAGGGCAGGCCAGCAGCGACGACCAGGCGGTCAGGTCGTCGCCCTGGAAGCCCTTCGTCCGCGCGGCGGCGAACAGATTACCCAACAGCACGTCCTCGCCCGATCCCTCGACAACGCGACCCCAGCGCTGGTCGCGGCCGATGTCCACCATCGGGGCGTAGGTCTGGTGCACTCCCGCCGCGCCGCCCTCGACGGCGGCGGCCCGCGCCGTCCGTTCGGCAAGGTCGACGTCCCAGCTCGCAGCCTCGCCCAGCGGGACGGGGAAGGTCGTGCGCAGGCCGTGCACGATGTCGGCGGCGAACAGCAGCGGAATGCCCAGCCGGCTCTCCCGGACCGCCATCTCCTGCACGAAGCGGGTGGTCGCGGCCCCGACCCCGTTGAACAGCGCCCCCATCCGGCCGGCGCGAATCTCGACGGCGGTCTGCTCCTGATTGGAGTCCAGGGCATCGCCCGGGTTCACCCCCTCGGGCCGCCAGCGGAACGGATCGTTCTGCAGGGTCAGCTGACCGGCCTTCTCCTCGATCGTCATGCGGGCGATCAGGGCGTTGACCCGCTCCAGATTGGCCTGCGCCTGCGCCGCCGCGATCCGCGGCGCCATCATCAGCCCGGCCGCCAGCGCGCCCCCGGCCAGAAGGGTGCGGCGGGTCGGGGTGGGGAAGGGCAGGTGACGCATGTAACCGGTTCCAACTGTGAGACAGGGCAGGACTAAACGGCCCGCCGCCCCGCGCCTACCCTCGATCGATCACAAGGCGTTGCGCTCGCAGATGGCTCAGCGGCGCTGACGCAGCCAGCCGATGAGGGCCGCGCGCTCGGCGGCGCTGCCCCCCTGGAACGGCATGTCCGTTCCCGGGACGACGGCCTCGGGGTCGGCGAGGTAGCGCTCCAGCGTCGCCTCGTCCCAGACCAGTCCCCGGCGGCCCGCCGCCTTCAAGGCGTCGGAATAGGCGAAGCCCTCGACGGCCCCGGCGCGGCGTCCGACCACGCCCCTCAGGCTCGGCGCCGCGCTGCGCGGGTCGTGGGCCTGCATCGAATGGCAGGCTGCGCAGCGCTGGAAAGCGCGCGCGCCGGGCTCCTGCGCCTGGACGGCCGGCGACGCAAGGGAGAGAAGCATCAGCCAGATCACGCGCGGCTCAGTCGCCGTACCGGATGACGACCAGCCGGTCCGTGCCGGATTCCGCGCCCCAGACCTCGCCCGGACGGCCCAGCATCTGACGCACATTGGCTCCGGGCCGGTCGCTGGGGAAGCTCTCGAAGGTCTCGGTCTCCGGATCGAACCGTACGATGGCGTTAGCCGCGAAGTCGGTCAGCCACACCTTGTCGGTCTCGTCGACATAGACCGAATAGGTCTTGGGCGCTTCGCCGGGCAGCTTCCACTGGCGCCAGGAGCCGTCGCGCGGGTCGTGGACGCTGACGTTGCCGCTGTTCCATTCGCTGACCCAGATCCGCCCCTGGCTGTCCGACCAGACCCGGCGCGCACCCTGGTTCGGCGTCGGCGGCTTGACGATCGTGGCCTCGCCGGTGTCCAGATCGACCTTCGCGATATGGTTGCCGGCCAGCGAGGCGTACCAGACGTCGCCCGAGGGCGTGGTGGTGATGCCGTAGGGCCCCCGGCCGCGCGGCGCGGCCCAGACCTTCATGTCGTCGGTGGCCGGATCGAGCCGGCCGTAGAAGCCGGTCTGGCCGGTGAACCAGATGCGCCCACGGTGGTCGAAGGTGGCGGTGTTCATATTGACCGGGCCGGTGTCCTCCGGCAGCGGCCAGACCCTGACCTCGTGGGTCTCGCGGTCGACGCGAACGATGGCGTTCTGGCCGCCGTCGGTGATCCAGGCGTGGCCGTCGGGACCGACGATGACCCCATGGGGCGCGGAGCCTTCGCCCAAGGGCACGATGGTCGTTTCGCCGGTCTGCGGGTCCAGAATGCCGTGGCCGCCGCCGCGCTGGACGGTCCACCAGACTTCACCTTCCGGAGTGACAGCGACGTCGTGGGCGCGGCCGCCGGGCGGCACGTCGAAATACTGCACCTGCTGGGCGCTGGCGGGCGCGGCCGCCGCGACCAGGGCGACAGCGGACAGGGATATCCAGAAGCGGTTCATGGCGAGAGCCTCCCTTCTTCGAAGGGGCTCACCATACCGCATTGTCGTGGACTGGGATGCGACCGAAGCGCGCGCCCTCAGCCTTCGACCTGGGTCTCCGGCCGGTCGTGGCCATCCGCCCGTTCGGTGATCCAGCGCCCGGAGGCGTCGGCGTATTCGATCAGGGCGTCCTCGTCCGGCACCTTCTGCTCGCGTGCCGCGGCCGCGGCCGCCGCGCGGGCGGAATCATGGTCCGGATAGGTCTCGGAGAAGGTGTCGCCCAGCCGGTAGGCCCAGCCTCCGTCATGCTCGACGATGCGATAGGTGATCTGGACCATAGGGTTCTCTCCGTGAGGGCGGCTTCGGGGAGCCGCCACCCTGGGCGAACGCGGTCGCCGCCGCAGCAGTTGCAGGGCTACCTTAACCTCCTCCGCCCGCAAACGACCCCGCGACGGAAAAATGCGCACGGGCTTGCATCCGCCGCGCCGGTCGGCGCCGACTACCCTTTGAAAGCGGGAGGCGACGGGCCTTTCGAAGGGGAGAATGACGATGCAGGACCTGTTTCATTCCTACTGGTGGCTGATCTTTCCAATCTGGGGCATCGCCATGGGCACCTGGCACAGCTTTGCTCACTACCGCCGCCAGAAAGGCATGCTCGACCTGATCCGGACTTACGCCCAGAAGGGCGAGCAGCCGCCCGAGGCGCTGCTGGCGGCCCTGACCGCCGACGAGGACGGCAACCAACCGGGCCACCGATCGCCCGCCCACTACTGGTCCCTGTTCGGCCTTTTCCTGGTGCTGTCGGTCGGCTTCGGCGTCGGCGGCTATCTCTATGACTTCGAGGGCGTCGGCTGGCCATTCGGCATCGTCGGACTGGTCATGGGCGCCGTCGCTATCTGGGCGCTGATCAACGCCCTGCTGTTCCGCCGCCAGCCGGGTTCGTGACGGCGGGTGGCGCGGGGGGCCGCAACTCCGGGCGAGACGATGGCCGACGCGGATCTGGTCCGTCGCGCTCGCGCCGGCTCCGACACGGCCTTCGCAGGGCTGGTCCAGCGCCATCAGGCGGCGGTGCGGGCCTTTCTGCGTCGCGTGCTCGGGGGCGGCTGGGCCGAGGCCGACGATCTGGCCCAGGACACCTTCCTTACCGCCTGGTCCTCGCTTCGATCGCTCAGGGACCCGGCGGGCGTCCGGGCGTGGCTGTGCGGGATCGCCTGGCGCAAGGCCCGGGACCGCGTACGCTCCTCCCTTCGGGGCGCGGCCCGGGATGCGGCCTGGTTCGAGGCGAGCGATGCTCCGCCGGGCCTCGCACAGGAAGATCGCATGGCTTTGGCCGCCGCCATGAACGCCCTGCCGCCCGATGTCCGCGCCTGCATCGCCCTGTGCCTGGCCGACGGCTGGTCGCACGCCGAGGCGTCGGCCGCCCTGGGCTTGCCTATGGGCACGGTCAAGTCTCATGTTGCCCGGGGCCGGGCGCGGCTGCTCAAGGCGCTCGGAGGATCCGATGACGCCTGACGCGAAACTTGAAAGCCTGTTCGCCGCCGACGCTCCGCGCGCCCGTGACTATGCCTTCGAGGCGGAGGTCGCGCGCCGGGTGGCCCTGCGCCGGGCATGGCTGACCGCGGCCGCCACGATGCCATGGGCGGTGGTGGGGACAGTGCTGCTCTGGGCGCTGGCCCGCTCGGTCGGCCCGGCGCTGGAACTGGCGGCGGCGACGCTGCTTCCGACCGCCCTGGCCGTCGCGATCGCCACGGCCGGGTCCGGCGCCGTCCTGTGGCTTTCGCGGCGCTTCAGCGCAGGCTGAGAGTCGCCGCCACGCCGAAGTGATCCGACGGATATTCGCCGTCCGCAGGCGAGGTTCCGAGGACTGACGCGCCCACCCGGTCGAAATGCGCTGCTTCCGCAAAGATGTGGTCGATCACCCTCGGCGGATGACCCTTCGCGGTATTCAAGGTCGTTTCGGCGGCGCCGCGGGGCAGGGCGCTGAAGAAACGGGATCCGGTCAGGGCGTTCAGGCCAGCATCTTCCTGCACCGCGTTGAAATCGCCCATCACGATCAGCGGTGTTGCATCGGGCAGCCAGGCCATCAGGTCCGCGATCTGTTGCGCTCTTACCGGAGCCTGGTCGGCCTGCCAGGCCAGATGGGTGTTGACGATGTCCACCGCCCGGCCGCCGACCGACACCCGCACCCGGATGGCGGTGCGGTAGTCGTCCAGGGGCTCCAGCTTTCTGGAGTTGTGCGCCAGCACGGGCAGACGGCTCAGAATGGCGTTGCCGTAGCGACGCGGCGCTCCCTCCGGATCGGTCGAGACGAAATGTGTCTCGTAGCCGCCGAGTGCGTCGGCGATCATCCGCGCCTGGTTGGGCAGGCCGGTGGCGGCGTCCTCCAGCACCTCCTGCAGGCCGATGACATCGGGGTTCTCGGCCCGGATCGCCTCGATCAGCAACGGCCGCCGCGCGGCCCAGTCGCCCTGGTCGTGCCAGATGTTGAAGCACACGAGCCTCAGGCTGCTCCCGCCGCCCGCGGGTCGGGTGGCGCAGGCGGCCACTGGTGCGGCTGCGAGGGCGGCCAGAAGCCTGCGGCGATCCATCACGAAACTCCTCTGTTCCCGCGGTTGTAACCGGTTTCAGTCGCCTTACGAAAGTTTCACCCGCTGGTTCGCATCCGTAGGGCCTCGCCGTCGCCTCTTGTCGTCAGAAGGCCGAAGCATCACGCTCCGGTTTCAGAAACAGGGGATTTCCAAATGGACATGACGCCCATCCTGGTCTTGCTGATCATCTTCGGCTCCATCACCGCCATCATCTTCGGCCCGAGCTATCTGAAGTCGCGCGAAAAACGCGAGATGCAGACCACGGTCCGCCACGCCATCGACAAGGGCCAGGAGCTGCCGCCCGAACTGATCGACGCCATGACCCGGGACGTCGCCAGCAAACTGCCGTCCCGGACGCGCGACCTGCGCCGCGGCGTCATCTGGCTGGCGGCCGGTATCGGCTTCGCCGCCTTCGCCTACCTGAGCAATCTCGGCTGGAGCGATCACGACGTGCAGCAGGCGACAAGCGCCATGCTCGGTCTCGCCGCCATCCCGGCGACCATCGGCCTGGCCTTCATTGTTCTCAGCTTCTTCAACCCGAACAAGGATTGAGGCCGGGACGACAGGGGGACCGATGATGACCCAGGCCCTGGTGGACCGGCATGACGTCGAGCTCGTCGCCCTTGCGGCGGCGGGCGGGCGGCGGGAGTTCGGAGAGCTCGTTCGCCGTCACGGTTCGGCGGTGCGCGCCCTTCTCCGACGCATGGGCGCCCAGCCCTCGCTCGCCGACGACATCGCCCAGGACGCCTTCATCCAGGCGTTCCAGCGGTGCGGCGAGTTCCGGGGAGAGGGCACGTTCGCCGCCTGGGTCAAGCGGATCGCGGCGCGCCTCTACATCAAGCGGGTCGCCAAGGAAGCCCGTTACACCGCTGAAGTCGAACAGGAAGATGTCGCTCCGCCTGCCGATCAGGCGGGTCTCATGGACCTCGACGAAGCCCTCAAGGCCCTCAGCGAACCCGAACGTCTCTGCGTGTCCCTTTGTCACGGCGCGGGCATGGCGCATCCCGAAATCGCCTCCGCCCTGAATTTGCCACTCGGCACGGTGAAGTCTCATGTCAAACGTGGTCTGGATAAACTCCGGGCGCGGCTCCAGCCGGAACCCGCTCAAACCCTGGGGAGAACGCAGCATGTCGGCTGACGAGTTCGATCCCTTCGTGGAGCGTCTGTTCGCGCGGACGCCCCCCATGCCCGACGCACCCCTGTTCACCGCCATGGTCGGGCAGCGGCTGCAGAAGGGTTCCCGCGTCCGCTTCCTCGCCCTGTCGCTCGCCGGCGTGATCGGCGGTGCGGTCGCCGTGCGCGAGACCATGGCCGTCGATATCGATCTCGGCGCCCGCGAGGGCGTCGTCGCCGGCGACGCCCTGGGGCAGGGCCTTCAGTCTGCGTCCCTGAACGTGCAGGGCGCGGTCCAAGCGGGGCTGGAACAGGCCGGCCTCGCCAATCTGGAGCTCGGCTCGATGGGCGGCATGCAGCTGTTCTGGATCGCCGCCGCCGCCTTGATCGCCGTCGCCGCCGCCGGGGTGATGAAGCTGTCGCAGGAGGTGTGATCCGGGTCGACCGCCCCTGTTCGGGGATGACGGGCCGCGCCGCGCCCCCTATCTAGGGCTCCGAACAGGAGGCCGCCCATGTCCAGCCAGAAGCAGGAGACCGTCCGCCGCATCGCCGCCCCCGACATCCGGGGGCGCAAGGGCGGCGAACCGATCGTCTGTCTGACCGCCTATGACGCCCCGACCGCGGCCCTGCTGGACGATCATTGCGACCTGTTGCTGGTCGGCGACAGCGTCGGGATGGTCGTGCACGGCATGCCCAACACCGTCGGCGTGACCCTCGAGATGATGATCCTGCACGGTCAGGCTGTCATGCGCGGCTCGAAACGGGCCATGGTGGTGATCGACATGCCCTTCGGCTCCTACGAGGGCGGCAAGGAGCAGGCCTACGAGAACTGCGCCCGCGTGATGAAGGAGACCGGCGCCCAGGGGGTGAAGCTGGAGAGCGGCCCCACCGTCGCCGAAACCATCGCCTATCTGGTCCAGCGCGGCATTCCGGTCATGGGCCATGTCGGCCTCAGGCCCCAGGCCGTACTGACCGACGGCGCCTTCAAGGCCAAGGGCCGCACCGACGAGGAGCGGCTTCGGGTCATGGCCGAGGCCGAGGCCACCGCCGACGCCGGGGCCTTCGCCATCGTCATCGAGGGCGTCGCCGAGGGGCTGGCGCGCGAGATCACCGAGGCGGTCGACAAGCCGACCATCGGCATCGGCGCCTCGGCCGCCTGCGACGGCCAGATCCTCGTCACTCCGGACATGCTGGGCCTGTTCGACTGGACCCCGAAATTCGTCCGCCGCTACGCCGATCTCCGCTCCGAAATCGCCCGGGCGGTCGCCACCTACGCCGAAGACGTCAAGGCCCGCCGTTTTCCTGCCGAAGTCGAGACCTACTTCTCGAAAAAGCCGGTTTCCCCTTAAAGGCCGCGTTGCGGCGCGGGGAACGAGTCTCTAGGGTCCGGCCGGTTGGATTTTCTGCGACTTTTGGGGCGACGCTAACGTGGTTGATGTCTTCGATCAGGTCGAGGAGGAGCTTCGCTCCGATCGATACAAGCGGCTCGCCCGCACCTGGCTGCCGGTCGTCGGTGGCGTGCTTCTCGTCGCCCTGATCGCCGCTCTGGCGTGGTGGGGCTGGCAGAAGATGGAAACCTCGAAAGCCGACAAGGCGTCGATCGCCTATCAGCGCGGCCTCGAATCGCTCGAGGCGAACAATCTGGTCGGGGCTGACGCGGCCTTCGTCCAGGCCGTTGACGAGGGCAACGCCGCCTACAAGGCGCTGGCGCTTCAGCATCGCGCCGGCATCGCCGTCCAGCAGAATCGCATACCGGCCGCCGTGGAACTGCTGGATGAGGCCGCCGGGGCTACGCGCGATAGCCTGCTGCGCGATGGCGCAGCCTACAAGGCGGCCCTGCTGCTGATGGACACGGCCAGCCTTGCGGACATGCGGGCGCGGCTTGAGCCGTTGACGGAAGAAGGGCGCCCCTTCCGCGGCTATGCGCGCGAAGCCCTCGCCATGGCCCAGTTGCAGCATGGCGAGATCGCCGAGGCGCGATCGACCCTGGTGGTGCTCAAGAACAGCCTCGACACTTCCCGGGACGTCAGCCAGCGCGCCGAACTGGCCATTGCGTCCATTGACGACGGCACCGCCGCCAACCTCGCTCCCGTCACCGCGGCGATGGCCGAGCTCGAAGCCGCGGCCTCCGCACCGCGCGCCCAGGCCACTCCGGCCCCGCCGGCCGCGCCGGTCCGCCCGTGAACCCCGCTTTCAGGACGTCCGCCATGAACCGCGTGCTCAAAGTCGCCCTGCTGTGCGGCCTCGCCGTCACCGTCGCCTCCTGCGGTACGGTCCGCCGGGCCCTGCCGTTCGGACTCGGGGGCTCGGACGCCCCCCAGGCCACGGCAACCGAAGGCCAGCGCGTCTCCGTGCTGGAATTCGAACAGCAGCTTGCGCCGTCCGCAGCCCTGTCCGGACGGGATTTCTTCCTTCCGGCGCCCCAGCCGGTGACGGCCTGGACCCAGCCCGGCGGCAATTCCGAGAACGCAGTCGAACATGTCGCCGCAGCCGCGGACTTCGCCGTCGCATGGCGCCGGGACATCGGCGCCGGGTCGTCCAGGACGCGCCAGGTCATGGCCCCGGTCGTCGCTGACAATGGCCGCGTGTTCGTTCTGGACGGAGAGGCGACGGTCACGGCCGTCGACGCCTCCACCGGTTCCGTCGCCTGGAAGGTGAACGTCAAGCCTGACGAGCAGGAACTCCGCCGCAGCATGTTCAGCCTGGGGTTCGGCGGCAGCTCGACCGGCGGCGGGTTCGGCGGCGGTGTCGCGGTCGGCGGCGGCAAGGTCTTCATCTCGTCGGGCTATCGGACGATCACCGCCGTGGACCAGACCACCGGCGCCGTGCTCTGGACGACGCCCGTTGACGTGCCGGTGCACGGCGCGCCCACGGTTTCCGGCCCCCGGGTCTATGTCGTCGATGTCGAGAACCAGATGTTCGCCCTCGACGTGAACACCGGCCAGCAGGTCTGGACCTATCGGGGCCTTCCTGAGCCGGCCCGGCTCATGCGCGCCTCCAGCCCGGCCGTCACCGGCGACACCGTCATCGCGCCGTTCTCGTCGGGAGAGCTGGTCGCCCTGCGCGCCTCCACAGGCCAGCCCGTCTGGCAGCAGGAACTGTCCAACACCAGCCGGACCAGCGCCCTGTCGGAGATTCGGGACATTGCCGGTCGCCCCGTGGTCAGCCGCGGGGTCGTCTACGCCGTGGGCCATTCCGGAGTGATGTCGGCGATCGACGTCCGTTCCGGCCAGCCGAAGTGGCAACTGCCGCTCGCCGGGGTCAATGCGCCCCTGCCCGTCGGGGACGTCGTCTATGTGGTCTCCAAGAGCGGCGAACTGACGGTCGTCAACCGCGAGTCCGGGCAAATCTACTGGACGCGCGATCTGAACGAGGGTCGGGTGCGCCAAGAAGGCGGGCTCTTCGGCCTCTTCGATCGCACCGTGCGTCCGGTCTGGGCCGGCCCGCTGCTGGCGTCCAACCGGCTGGTGCTGACCAATTCCGACGGTGAGCTGGTCGCTTTCGACCCCAAGACCGGCGTCCAGACCGCATCGCTTCGTCTGGGCGGAGCGGCCTTCATCGCCCCGGCCGCCTACAACGGCGCCCTCTACGTCCTCACCGACGGAGGCCAGCTGGTCAGCATTCGCTGACCAGTTGCCCCATTCTGCGTTAGAAGGCCGACATGGCTCTCAAAGTCGCCATCGTCGGCCGCCCCAATGTGGGCAAGTCGACACTGTTCAATCGCCTCGTCGGCAAGCGCCTCGCGCTGGTAGACGATCGCCCCGGCGTGACCCGCGACCGCCGCTACGCCGACGGCAACATCGGCGACGTTGACCTGACCCTGATCGACACTGCCGGCTATGAGGACGTCACCGACGAAAGCCTCGAATCGCGGATGCGCGAGCAGACCGAGGCTGCGCTGGAAGACGCTGACCTGATCCTGTTCATGATGGACGCCCGCGAGGGGGTCACCGCCTTGGATCGCATCTTCGCGGACCGCCTGCGTCACCAGCACAAGCCCGTCGTCCTGCTGGCCAACAAGTCCGAGAGTCGCGAGAGCGGCGGCGGCATCGGCGAGGCCTATGCCCTGGGCTTCGGCGAGCCGGTGGCCATCTCGGCCGAGCACGGCGAGGGCATGGCCGACCTCTACAAGGCCATCGTCACGGCCAGCGCCGACATCTACATCGAAGAGGTCGACGAGCCCGACAAGCCGATCCGCATCGCCATCATCGGCCGTCCTAACGCCGGCAAGTCGACCCTGATCAACCGCCTGATCGGCGAGGACCGGATGCTGACCGGCCCCGAGGCCGGCATCACCCGCGACTCCATCTCGGTCGACTGGCAGTACGAAGGCCAGAACATCCGGCTGGTCGATACCGCCGGCATGCGCCGCAAGGCCCGGGTGCAAGAAAAGCTGGAGAAGCTGTCGGTCGCCGACACCATCCGCACCATCACCTTCGCCGAGGTGGTCGTTCTGGTCATGGACAAGGACGACGCCTTCGACACCCAGGACCTGCAGCTGGCCGATCTGGTCGAGCGCGAGGGCCGCGCCCTGGTCTATGTCGCCGCCAAATGGGACCTCGAGACCGAGCCCCAGGCCCGCCTCGCCAAGCTGACGCAGATGGCCGAGGACAAGTTGCCCCAGCTCAAGGGCTCGCCCTTCGTCGCCCTGTCGTCCCACAGCGGCCGCGGCGTCGAGCGGCTGATGCCGGCCGTGCTTCAGGCCCACGCCACCTGGTCGGTCAAGGTCAAGACCAAGGATCTCAACACCTGGCTGGCCATGGCCACCCAGAGGCATCCGCCCCCCGCCGTCGACGGCAAGCGGATCAAGCCCAAATACATGGCCCAGACCAAGGCCCGGCCGCCGACCTTCGTGCTGATGGCCAGTCGCGCCGAGGCCATGCCCGAGCAGTACAAACGCTATCTGGTCAATAATCTGCGCGAGTCGTTCGACCTGCCGGGCACGCCTATCCGCCTGATCGTCAAGGCCGGCAGCGAGAACCCCTACGCCCCGGGCGGCTCGAAGTCGGGCCCCGAACGCTACAAGGGCGACGCCAAGACCGCCCCGCGCCGCGTGCTCAAGAAGGCCGAAAAAGCCGACCGCCTGTCCAACCTGCCCGGCAAGGCGCTGGAGCAGAAGAAGACCGGCAAGGGCAAGACCAAGCCGCTGGCCGGCCTCAAATCCAGCGCCAACAAGAAAGCCGGCTCGTCTGTCGCGGTTCAGAAGGGCGCGCGCGGCGGGGCCCGCCAGGTCTCGCGCTCGGGCCGCGTCCGCACCGGTCAGAAGCACGCGCCGAAGAAGTAGCGGCGGCGCAAACACGACTCCAGCTTGCCAACCCCGGGGTTGGCTGCCAGTCTTGGACCGTTGTTCCGCCAGAAAGACCAAGCCGATGCTGCTGGAAGCCCTGTTTGTCCTCGCCCTTGTTCAGGATCCCGGCCCGCCGCAGGTGACGGCCGCTCCGACGGGTGAGGAGGCCGCTGCGGCCGCGGCTTCGCCCGAGGCCGCGCCCCGAAGCCGCCGTGAGCGCCGCGCCAACATGGTCTGCGAGAACCGCGCCCCCACAGGCTCGGTCATGACGCGCCGGATGTGCCGGACCCAGCGGCGGGCCGACGACGCCGCCGACAGCGCCCGTGTCTACATGCAGGACGCCACGCGCGGCGGAGTCCATGAGGAAATGTCGCTCGGCGGCCCCGGACCGACTCCGAACTGATCGTCAGACCCGGGCGGCGACGTTCGGCCCAACGTTCCAGTCCTTGAAGGTGATGGTCAGCGGCGGATCCAGGTCCGGCCGCGCCAGCTCGACCATGAGCGGTCCGATGGCTGACGGATGCACGACGGTCGCCGGATCCTCTCCGGGATAGGCCTGGGCCCGCAGCTGCGTCCGCATCCGGCCCGGATCGACGATCGATACCCGGATCGGCATCGTCTCGATCTCGTCGGCCCAGCATTTCATCAGCGCCTCGGCTCCCGCCTTGGTCGCGGCATAGGCCCCCCAGAAGGCCCTGGGCGCGCTCGCCACGCTGCTGGTCACATGGATTACACGTGCGGCGTCAGACGCCTTCAGCAGCGGCTCCAGCGAGCGGATCAGGCGGTAGACGGCGGTGAAGTTGATCTTCTCGACCTTGGCGAAGCCGCGCGGGTCGGCGTGGCTGACCGGGGTCAGCCCCTCGGCCCCCATGGTCGCCGCCGCCTGCACCCAGACGTCCAGCCGGCCGAAGCGCTCGAACAGGGCTCCGCCCAGCCGGTCGATGGCCCCGCCGTCCACCAGATCGAACGGGATCAGTGTGGCGTGCTGTCCAGTGGCGGCGAAGATGGCGTCGTCCAGCTCTTCCAGCCCGCCTTGGGTCCTGGCCGTGGCGACGACATGCGCCCCGGCCCTGGCCAGTGCGAGGGCGCTCTCATAGCCGATGCCGCGCGAGGCCCCGACGACGAGGGCGATGCGGTCTTTCAGGGGAAGGTCTGACATGGCGGCCTGATAGCGCGCCGCCGCGTCCGCCGAAAGCGAAACCGGCTCAGAACCCCGGGGCGGGCTGCCACAGGCTGAAGCTGACGCCCTGGTCGTCCGAGACCACGGCCGTCCGCCCGGACTCGCTGTCCGACGGCACGGCGGCCTTGCCGCCCAGTTCGACGACCCGCTCGCACAGGGCGTCGACGTCCTCGACCCGGAAATACAGGTGCTCGTTGTTCTTGGCCCGCTCGACCTTGACGAAGCCGAACGGCGGATCGCTCTCGGCCACATGGGCGTAGGTCGGATGCGACTGGGTCTCGTCAAAGGTCCAGCCGAACAGGGCGGAATAGAAGGCCCGCGCCTTGTCGATGTCGTGCGTATCGATCGTGAAGTAGCCGAGCTGGATCATGCGACCCTAAGCGCTCACGAGCAGCGAAAGTTGCCGCGCGGCCACCTCGCGGCCACCTTCCTCGATTTCGCGGTCGAGCAGGCGGGTCGGGTACTCGCCGGTGAAATAGTGGTCGGTGAACTGCGGATTGCGCGGGTCGCGAGGGCCGGCCTCCATCGCATCGTAGAGGCCGTCCACCGACAGGAAACCCAGAGAGTCGACCTCGAGATGCGCCCGCATCTCCTCAAGCGTGTGATTGGCGGCGATCAGCTGGTCCCGCTCCGGCATGTCGATGCCGTAGAAGTCCGGCCACAGGATCGGCGGGCTGGCCGAACGCAGGTGAACCTCGGCGGCGCCTGCGGCCCGCACCGCCCGCACCAGCTTCACCGAAGTGGTGCCGCGCACGATCGAGTCGTCGATCAGCACGACACGCTTGCCCTTCAGCACCGATCCGTTCGGGCTGTGCTTCATGCGCACGCCCTTTTGCCGGGCCCCTTGGCTGGGCTGGATGAAGGTGCGGCCCAGATAGTGGCTGCGGATGATCCCCATTTCGTAGGGAATGCCGCTCTCCTGGGCGTAGCCCAGCGCCGCCGGCACGCCCGAGTCCGGCACCGGCACCACCACATCGGCCTCGACTGCGTGCTCGCGCGCCAGACCCCGGCCCATGCGCTTGCGCACTTCATAGACCGACTTGCCGTTCACCACGCTGTCAGGCCGCGAGAAGTAGACATATTCGAACAGGCAGGGCCGGGCCCCGCGGGTGGGGAAGGGCTTCAGCGACTGCAGGCCGTTCTTGTCGATGACCACGACCTCGCCATGCTCGACGTCGCGCTCGAAGGTCGCGCCGATGGTGTCGAGCGCGCAGGTCTCCGAGGCCAGCACCCAGGCCTCGCCCAGCTTGCCCAGCACCAGCGGACGGATGCCCAGCGGGTCGCGCGCGCCGATCATCTTGGACCGCGTCTGGCAGACCAGGGCGTAGCCGCCCTCGATCCGGCCGACAGCGTCGATGAAGCGGTCGACGATCTTGGCCTTCCGGCTGCGGGCGATCAGGTGGAGGATGACCTCCGAATCCGAGGTCGACTGGAAGATGGCCCCTTCGCCGACCAGCTGGTTCCTCAGATACAAGAAGTTGGTCAGATTGCCGTTGTGGGCGATGGCGATGCCGCCCTGGTCCAGATCGGCGAACATCGGCTGAATGTTGCGCAGGAAGCTGCCGCCGGCGGTCGAGTATCGGGTGTGGCCCACCGCCGCCATGCCCGGCAGCCTCTCCGGCAGGTCGGCGCCGCCGAACGCTTCTCCCACCAGACCCATATGCCGTTCGGTATGGAAACGGGTGTCGCGGACGCTGGCGATGCCGCAGGCTTCCTGGCCACGATGCTGCAGGGCGTGCAGGCCCAAGGCCACGATGGCCGAGGCGGCGTCGGGTTCCGCGCCCCAGACTCCGCAGACGCCGCACTCAAGGCGCGGCCGATCATCATCGGCGTCACGCCAATGCTCGCGGTGAACGACGGGGTCGGCGATGGAATGGGGCATCGTCGGGCTCCGATGACCGGGATATGCGACTAGGGTGCGGTGCGCGGGGAGGTAGGCCCGGAATCTGTCGGGGGCAAGGCGTCATCGTCCTTAAACCCTTCGCTTACGGACGAACTGACCACCGGCGAGAGCGCGTCGGCGCCCCGGCCGATGCCAGGCAGCACGATCTGAATGGCCCGCGCCGCGCCCGCGGTCAGCGGCCGTAAGGCCGCCTCGCTGAGCCAGCGCGGCGTCTTCTCCCCCGGCATGGCGGCGACGACGACCAGATGGATCGCGCCCAGCAGGACGAAGGCCCGCCCGGCCCCGACGAAGACGCCGATGATACGGTCGATCCCGCCCAGTTGCGGATGGGCCTGGGCCCGTTTCGACAGCATCGAGCCGAAGATGCGCACCCCGAAATAGATCAGCAGGAACGACGCCACCGCCGCCAGTATGGTCCCGGCCCAGTCCGGATCGATCAGGCCGCGCCCGATCGGGGCGGTGACCGGCAGGGCCACCAGGGCGATGAACGCCGCCAGCACGAAGCTCAGCAGGGTGATGACCTCGCGCGTGCCGCCGCGCACCCAGCCGGCGGCGGCCGAGGCCAGGATGACCAGTATGGCGATGACGTCGAAGCCGGTCATGGGCGCTCGGGCAGGGGGCGATCCGTCATCAGTAGCGGTTTTGCGAGATTCGTTCGACCGCTTCCGTCAGCCGGTTCACCGCCGTGACCTTGACCCCCTTGTCCTTGACGGTCAGCGGCGGCGACAGGGCCTGGTCGAAGCCCAGCTTCTGGGCCTCCCTCAGTCGCGCCTCGGCCCGGCCGACGGCGCGGATCTCGCCCGACAGGCTGATCTCGCCGAACACCACGCAGCCCTGCGGCAGGGGCATGTCGGTCGCCGAACTGACCAGGGCCGCCGCCGCCGCCAGATCGGCCGCCGGCTCGTTGATGCGCAGTCCCCCGGCCACGTTCAGATAGACGTCCTGATCCCCGAAGCCGAAGCCGCAGCGCGCCTCCAGCACCGCCAGCACCATGGCCAGCCGCCCGGTGTCCCAGCCGACCACAGCCCGGCGCGGCGTGCCATAGGCCGATTTCGACACCAGCGCCTGAACCTCGACCAGCACCGGCCGCGACCCCTCGATGCCGGCGAAGACCGCCGCGCCGGGGGCCCGGTCCTTGCCCTCGCCGAGGAACAGGGCCGAGGGATTGGCCACCTCGCGCAGGCCGGCGTCGCCCATTTCGAACACGCCGATCTCGTCGGTGGCCCCGAACCGGTTCTTGCCGGCCCTGAGAATGCGGAACGGATAGCCGCGCTCGCCTTCGAAGCTCAGCACGGCATCGACCATATGCTCGACCACCCGCGGCCCGGCAACCTGGCCGTCCTTGGTCACGTGTCCGACCAGCACCACGGCCACCCCCTGCGACTTCGCCAGCCGCACCATCTCCCCGGCGCAGGCCCGAACCTGGGTCACCGAGCCCGGCCCCGCCTCATGCGCGTCCGACCACAGGGTCTGGATCGAATCGACGATGACGATGTCGAACTTCTCGCGCTTCAGCGTCCCGAGGATCTCCCTCAGCGCCGTCGCCGAGGCCAATTCGACGGGGGCCTTCTCCAGCCCCATCCGCTTCGCCCGCGCCCGGATCTGCTCGACCGCCTCCTCGCCCGAGATATAGGCCACCCGTCGCCCCGACAGCGCCGCCCGCCCCGCGACGTCCAGCAACAGGGTCGATTTGCCGACCCCCGGATCGCCGCTCAGCAGGATGGCCGAGCCCGGCACCACGCCGCCGCCGCAGACCCGGTCGAACTCGGTCACCCCGGTGACGATGCGCGGCGGTTCGGGGGTGTCGGACTGCAGGGTCTCGAACTGGACCCCCCGGGTGCGGCCGCTCGCTGCCGGCTTCATCGCTCCGGGCGGGGCCGAACGGCTTTCCTCGACGATCGAGTTCCACTGGCCGCAGGCGCCGCACTGACCGGACCACTTGCCGTGGACCGCCCCGCAGGACTGACAAACATAGATCGCGCCGTCTCGAGCCATGCTGTTGGCTTACAGGAGTCGGCGCGGGCGGGGCAGGGGGCTCCGATCAGCCTACGTCCGATAATGACGCAGGGGCCAATGTCTGAAACCACCTTCTACATCCTGTTCGGCGTCACCTGGCTGGTCGCCATGGCTTACGGGCTCAGCGCCTTCCGGCTGCTGCTGCGCGTCCGTGGCCTGAAGGCCGAGGGCAAGGCCCGTGAGGCGCCTGATCCCCTGATCAATCCGCTGGAGCTGTTCGGCTATCTCGGCTGGCTGCTGGGCGGCCGCTATGCGGAGCTGAACGATGAGGTCGTCACGCGCTGGGCCGGGATCGCGCGCCTGCTGTTTATCGTGGCCGCGCCGCTGATGCTGATCGTCTTCGCGGTGGCCTTCACCCAGTCGGGCGCCTGGTCTCAGCCGACGTAGCGCCGCAGCACCCGCGGCCCGACCGATGTCAGCAGCTCCCAAGCCACGGTCCCCGCCGCCGCCGCGGCCTCGTCCAGCATCCGGTTCGACCCGAACAGTTCGACGAAGTCGCCGACCGCGACCTGCAGTCCGCTCACGTCGACGGCGCAGACGTCCATCGACACCCTCCCGATAATCGGTCTGAGCGCATCGCCGACCCAAGCCCGTCCCTCCGGGCTGTAGCTGCGCAGCACCCCATCCGCATAACCCGCCGCGACGGTCGCGATCCGGCGCGGCGCATCGGCGATGAAACCCCGCGAATAGCCGACGCTCTCGCCCGCCGGAACGTCGCGCACCTGCATCACCTCCGCCGCCAGTGTGGCCACCGGCCGGATGCGGTCGTCCGGTCGGCCCTCCGGCCCGCCGCCGTACAGGCAGATGCCGGGCCGCGAGGCGTCGAAGCCATAGTCGCCGCCCAGAAAGACCCCGCCGGAGTTGGCGAACGACAGGAGCGTCCCCGGATACCGCGCCGCCGCCGCTGCGAAGGTCTCCCGCTGGCGCGCGTTCATCGGCTCGGCCGGGTCGTCGGCGCAGGCGAGGTGACTCAGCACCAGATCGAGGCCCTCGAACGGCGCCGGCGCCGCCTCCGGCCGGAAACCGAGCCGGTTCATGCCCGTGTCGATCTGCAGTCCGCAGCGCCCACCGCCCGCAGCCCGCCACTCCGCCAGTTGCGTCCCGGTGTTGATGACCGGCCGCAGATCGGCTTCGCGCAGTCTCGCTGCCCGGCCGGCCAGGCATCCGTCGAGAACGTAGATGGCCGGCTCGCCGCCCAGCGCCGACCGCAGGCGCTCGCCCTCGTGCGTGCGCGCCACGAAGAAGGTCCGGGCCCCCTCCCGCATCAGCCGTTCCGCGCAGGCGGCTGCGCCCAATCCATAGGCGTCAGCCTTGACGACCGGATGCACGGGCACGCCGCCGACCTGTTCAAGGGTGCGGTAGTTGGCGGCGAGCGCCTTGAGGTCGACGGTCAGCGAAGCCGGGGAGCTGGCGGGCATGGCGCATCTAGGGCCAGCGCCTTGTGCGATGCAACACGTCGCCGGCCTTCCGGAGGCAGGCGGTGGACGAGGGGATCAGGGGCGTGGGAACGCCTCGCCGTCGCCATCGAACAGATGCGCCTGACTCGCCGGCACACGCAGTTCCAGCGTTTCCCCGACCGCGGGCCGGACGTCGCCCGGCAACAGCACGGTGACGGCCGACTCGCCAGCTGTCAGATAGGCGTAGGTGGCGTGCCCCAGGGTCTCGACGAATGTCACCGTGGCCGCAACGGCGTCGTCCTTGCCCGCGAGCGCCAGATGCTCCGGTCGCACGCCCAGCGTCACGGCGTCGCCCGGCGCGGCGCCCGAGGCGTCGACTTTGATCCTGACGGTCTCTCCGGCCGCGGTGCGGACGGTCGCGCCCCTGGCCGAGGCCGTGACGATCTCCGCCGGCAGCAGGTTCATCTTGGGACTGCCGATGAACCCGGCCACGAACAGGTTTCGCGGCCGTTCGTACAGCTCCATCGGCCGGCCGACCTGTTCGACGACGCCGGCGTTCAGCACCACGATCCGGTCGGCCAGCGTCATGGCCTCGACCTGGTCGTGGGTGACATAGACCATGGTCGTCTTCAGCCGCTCGTGCAGGCTGGCGAATTCATAGCGCATCCGTACTCGCAGGGCGGCGTCGAGGTTGGACAGCGGCTCGTCGAACAGGAAGACCTGCGGTTCGCGCACGATCGCCCGGCCGATGGCGACGCGCTGGCGCTGACCGCCGGACAAGGCCCTGGGCTTGCGCTCCAGATAGTCGGTGATGTTCAGTGTCTCGGCCGCACCCCGCACTCGCCGGTCGATTTCGGCCTTGTCCAGTTTCGCAAGTCTCAGCCCGAATGCCATGTTTCCATAGACATTCATGTGCGGATACAGGGCGTAGGACTGGAACACCATGGCGATGCCCCGGTCCGATGGCGACAGATCGTTGACCGCCCGCCCGCCGATGGCGATCGAGCCGCCGTCTGCCTCTTCCAGGCCGGCGATGGTCCGCAGCAAGGTCGATTTTCCACAGCCGGAAGGGCCGACGAAGACAACGAACTCGCCGTCCGCGATCTCCAGGTCGATACCCTTGAGCACCTCGGTAGATCCGAAGCGTTTGATCACCCCGGCCAGCCGGACGTCCGCCATCGATTTCCTGCCCGCAGCTTTTGTTCTGTCGTCACCGTAAACGGTTACAACCACGCCGCAAACCTCGCGCCCGAAGGCGCCCCCATTTGCGATGTTCTGCAACGACACGGCAGCCGCAATGGTGTAGCTTGCAACAGGCTCGACGTGCGAGCCCGTTCAGGCGCGGCCGCGATGACCGGGAAGATCAAACTCACGGACTCCGCCCCCGGTTTCCCGGTCGTGGTCGCGGAGGAGACGACCGTTCTGGTTCAGTGGGACGGGATGGGCTTTCGGTGTTCGGCCGACGCCGCGCACGCCCTTTCCGACGCGCTCTTCCAGGCTGCCCTCGCGGTCGAGGGCCGCCTGGTGGCGTCGGAGGACCCCGGTCCGGAATGAGGCGCTGACCCCGTCCGGGTCAGGCCCGACCTCCGCCTTTCAGGATCAGGCGCCTTTCATCAGCGCTCAGCGCGGTCCCTTGCCCTTGTAGGGCTTGCCCGCGGGCGCCTTGCCTCGTGCGTCCTTCGGAGCCCACGGACGGTCGCCGCCCTTGGGCTTTCCCTTCCACGGCTTGTCGCCGGCCGCGGCCGGAGCCGCCTCTGCGTCGGAGCGCGGCGTCCACGCCGTCTTGCCCTCGGCGGCCGGCTTCTTGACCCACGGCTTCTTGCCCGGAGGCGTCGGATCGGCCGACGTGCGCTTCACCCACGGCTTCTTGCCTTCGGCGGCAGGAGTCGGAGCGTCGTCGCGCTTCACCCACGGCTTCTTCTCGCCTTGCGGTTTGTCCTCGCGGGCCTTCCACGCCGGCTTGTCGCCGTCCTCGCGCTTGACCCAGGGCTTCTTGCCTTCAGCGGCAGGAGCGGCGTCCTCGCGTTTCACCCAGGGCTTCTTCTCGCCCTGCGGACGATCCTCGCGCGGTTTCCAGGCGGGCTTGTCGCCACCCTCTTCGCGAGCCTTCCACGGCTTCTTCTCCGGACGGTCGCCGCCCGCGCCGGGCTTCTTGTCCCAGCGGCTGACCGGCTTCTCCGACGGACCCGGCTTCACCGCCGGATCGATCTTGACGCCGTCCTCCAGACCCTGGGCGATCGCGGCCTCGAACTTCGCCTTCATCTCCTCGGTGATCTCGAACTTGGTCTCCCGCTCGAAGATCTTGATCGCGCCGATGTCGCGCTTGGTCACATGGCCCAGACGGCAGATGGTCGGCATCAGCCATTTCGGGTCCGCGTTCTTGTCGCGCCCGATGTTGATGCGGAACCAGGCCATGTCGCCGCCGCGGGCGAAATCCGTATAGGGGACGTCGGCCTGGCCCTTGTCGTTCTTGCCGGTGGCCTGCTGCCGCTTCATCCGCTCGTCGTCATAGACGTCTTCCGGCGCCGGCAGTTTCTGCTGGTACAGGCGGATCAGGGCGGCCGCGACCTGCTCAGGTGTGGTGTTCTCGAGCAGTTGCCGGCCCAGGGCCAGAGTGTCCTCGTCCTCGACGGGCGCGGTCAGCACGGGGTCGGCCAGCATGCGCTTGCGGTCGTTGGCGACGATCATCTCGGCCGAAGGCGGACCCGACCATTCGGCGTTGATCGAAGCCGATTGCAGCATCAGCTCGACCTTGCGGCGGCGCGTATAGCTGACCAGCAGGACGGAGACGCCCTTCTTGCCGGCCCGGCCGGTGCGGCCCGACCGGTGCAGCAGGCCCGCCTTGTTGACCGGGATCTCGGCGTGGATCACCAGGCCCAGGTCGGGCAGGTCCAGTCCGCGCGCGGCGACGTCGGTGGCCACGCAGACGCGGGCATGCCCGTCCCGAAGCGCTTGCAGCGCTTCCGAACGCTGGCTCTGGGTCAGTTCGCCCGACAGGCCGACGACCGAGAAGCCGCGCTCGCGCAGCGACGAGGTCAGATGCTTCACCCGCTCCCGCGTATTGGCGAACACCAGCGCCCCGGGGGCCTCGAAATAGCGCAGCACGTTGACGACCGCGAGTTCGACCTCGTTCGGGGCGACACGGATGGCCTTGTATTCGATGTCGGCGTGCGAGGTGTTGCCCGCCACCGTGTCGATGCGCAGCGCGTCGGTTTGATAAGTCTTGGCCAGCTGCACGATGTCGCGCGCCAACGTCGCCGAAAACATCAGGGTCCGCCGCTCGGCCGGGGCGGTCTCGAGGATGAAGGTCAGGTCCTCATGGAAGCCCATGTCCAGCATCTCGTCGGCTTCATCGAGTACGACGGCCTGCAGGGTCGTCAGATCCAGCGATCCGCGCTCAAGGTGATCGCGCAGGCGGCCGGGCGTACCGACGACGATATGACAGCCGCGGTTCAGCGCCTGGCGCTCGACCTTGGGATCCATGCCGCCGACGCAGGAGACGATGCGCGCGCCGGTCTGGGCGTACAGCCACTGCAGCTCGTTTGAGACTTGCAGGGCCAGCTCGCGGGTCGGGGCGATGACCAAGGCCACCGGCGCGCCGAACTCGGAGAATTTCTCCGCCTCGCCCAGCAGGGTCGGGGCCAGGGCCAGACCGAATGCGACGGTCTTGCCCGAGCCTGTCTGGGCCGAAACCAGTAGGTCGCGGCCCGAGCCGTCTTCGTTCAGCGAGGCCTCGAGCACGGCGGACTGAACCGGGGTGGGCTCGGCGTAACCACGGGCGGAGAGCGCCCGGTCGAGAGCGGGATGACTGGCGGGGAAGGGCATGGGCGGTCCAATAGCACGATCAGCGCGCGAACGGTCGGCGCGGAGAGCGGCGGACGGCGGCCTGTATAAGGAAAAAACGGCGAAATGGTGGATGCGACAGGGATTGAACCTGTGACCCCCACGGTGTGCACGGGGCATTACAGACCGCGCCGTGTGACAGCAAGGACCCAGGCGCCGGGCTTGGCAGGCAATTCGCTCTTCCAGAGCCGCAAGAGTCCTGCGAGCGCCAGGAGCGGACATCGTCTGGCCGCCCACTACCGGCCCTTCATACGTCCGTTGACGGCGCGCCCGCTTCCGGCCGGTTCGGCCGGTACAGGCTGCAGCTCTTCGATTTCCCCGCCGCCCGGATTGGCCCTGCGCCCGGCGACCGGCCAATGCGCTGTCGATGTCGAGCCGCCGCCGAGGTCGGTGAGCCGCCAATTGTCCCAGAAGCGAAGATAGAGACCGTAGTTGCCGTTGAAGCGCTTGTGATGGAGGTCATGGTGGGTCGCGGTGATCAACCATCGCAGCGGCGGTCGCCGGAGCCAGGCCTCCGGCCAGACTTCCCGTCCAGCGTGATTGAGAACCGCGGTGGCCGTCATCACCGTCAACAGGCTCAGAGCGACGCCCCAGTGTATCGGCACGACGAGCGCCATGGCGGGCAGAAACCAGGCGGTGGCGGCGGCTTCGGCCGGGTCGAAGGCGAATGAGGCGAAGGCGCTCGGGTCCCGGGATCGGTGGTGTTCGGCATGCGCCCATCCGAATACCCGTGGGTGGTGGAGGCCTCTGTGCACCCAGTAGTAAAATGCGTCGTGCGCCAGCAGGTAGAGGATGAAGCTCGCCGGCAGCCACCACAGGGGCCAGGCGTCAAGGTCGCTGTAGACGGCGGTCCCGCCTCGTTTCCAAAGCTCCAGCACCAGGGCGGCCGGAAGGGCGTAAATCGGGCAGGCGATCAGGGAGGCGACGATCTCGCTACGCATCCGCCTCGGATCGGGCGCATGTCGGTTGAGCCGACGGCCCCTGCCAGCCCCGCTCCACAGCAGGCCGTGGGTGACGACGCCGACCAGAATATAGCGCACCCCAATGATGAGGCTGAGGGCCGCAGTCGTCATGATCAGATCGATCAGCATGCGGGTACAGGCGATCAATCGCCTCAGCGGGTCAAGTGGCGGTCGCCGCCAGTCGAGCCTATGATGGAGTCATGTCCGTGATCGCGATGATCCTGCTGTTTGTGACGACCTTCCTTGGCATGGAGGCGTTTGCGTGGGCGATGCACCGCTATGTGATGCATGGCGTGCTGTGGCGCTGGCACCGCAGCCACCACGAACCGCACGATGGCCTGCTTGAAAAGAACGATCTCTTCGCCGTCGTCTTCGCCGCTCCGGCGATCATACTGATCGCCGTGGGCCTGCACGTCTGGGTTTGGGCGCTGCCGGTCGGTCTGGGCGTGACGGCTTATGGGATGGTGTACTTCTTCTTCCATGATGGACTGGTCCATCGCCGCTTCCCCACCGGGATCGACGGGCGGTCGCCGTTCTGGCGCCGCCGGATACAGGCTCACCGTCTGCATCACGCGATACGGACGCGAGACAACTGTGTCTCATTCGGCTTTCTGTGGGTCCGCTCCGCGAGGGCTTTGAAGGCCGAACTCGCTCAGAAGATCGGCTCCTCAAGAAGCGGCGCCTGAGCCAGGGCGCCCAGGTCGGTCGACCCCGTGCAGAAGCAGGTGAGGCGAAGCTGGGCGGCCATGAGCTCCAGATGATCGACAACGGCTTCGGTCGAGGTGAGGGCAGCGTCAAGCACGCCGGCCGCCTGACCGACCAGCCGGGCGCCCAGCCGAATGGCGCGTGCGGCGTCGAGGCCGTCGCGGATGCCGCCTGAGCCGATCAACTCAAGTTCAGGCGCGGCGCGAGCGCACTCGACCAGGCTGCGGGCGGTCGGCACGCCCCAGCTCGCGAAGGGGGCCGCCAGAGCCTCCGCCCGGCCGCCGCTCGCGCGCGCGCCCTCGATCAGTCCCCAGTTGGTGCCTCCCGCCCCCGCGACGTCCAGCGCCGCGACGCCCAGACCCGCCAGGCGGCGCGCTACTGCGCCCGACAGACCCGCGCCCGTTTCCTTGATGATCAGCCTGCCGGGAAAGGCGGCCGCCACCTGCTCGATCCCACGCGCGACGCCGCGCCAGTCGCGATCGCCCTCAGGCTGCACCGCCTCCTGAAGCGGGTTCAGATGCAGGATCAGAGCGTCCGCGCCGATCATCTCGAACGCGCGGCGGGCCTCGTCCGGCCCGTACCCCAGCGCGAACTGGACCGCCCCGAGATTGGCCAGGATCAGGGCGTCGGGCGCTCGCCGGCGCAAGTCCATGTCCAGCCCCAGCCCGCCGCCCGACTCCAGGGCGACACGCTGCGATCCGACGGCCAGCACGACGTCCAGAGCCTGGGCCGCCTCGGCGAGGCGCGCATTGACGGACTGGGCCCTGGACGGACCGCCGGTCATCGAACTGATCAGAAACGGCAGCTTCAGGGGGCGGCCCAGAAACCGCGTCGAGAGGTCGATGGCGTCATGGTCCAGCTCCGGCAAGGCGTCGTGGACGAACCGCACGGCATCCAGTCCCGAGGCGGCCCGGCTGACGCCGCGCCCCGCAAGAACATGGTCGATATGCTCGTCCTTGCGTCGGATCAGGGCGTCGGAGTTTGCACTCATCAGACAGGACTCCCGGCGGGTTGCATCCGAAGCGGTCGTGATGCCGTATGAGATCATATAGGTTCGGATCGCAGCGGCAACGCGACGGTCGGCGACACCAGGAGACTGCATGGCGATCGTCGGTGCCAGGCCCCAGCCGCCTCAGGTGGACAATGCGTGCACGCCCGACGCGCTGCGCCTCCAGGTCCAGGCGCGCCTGATCCAGCTGACGCCATCGCAGGACAGTCTATTGGCCCTGGCCGCTCGTGACGCTCTGCTCGGTCATGGAAAGCGGGTTCGCCCCGTCCTGGCCATGCTGGCTGCGGCTCATGTCGGCGGTCGACCTGACGACGCGCTTGACTATGGCTGCGCGCTGGAGATGGTCCATGCGGCGTCCCTTGTACTGGATGACCTGCCATGCATGGACGATGCGGCGCTCAGGCGCGGTCAACCGACCTTGCATCGCCGCCATGGTGAAGACACCGCCGTACTGGCGGCAGTGGCGCTGTTGAATCAGTCCACCCGCCTGATCCTGCAGAGCAGACTGCCCAGCGAAACGCGGATCGCCACGCTGGACCTGATGACCCATGCGGTGGGCTTCGACGGTCTGGCGCTGGGGCAGGTGCGCGATCTCCGTGACGACCCGAGCGAACGAGACGCTCTGGCCCTGCGCCAGATCAACGCACTCAAGACCGGGGGTCTGTTCGTCGCCGCCGTTCGGGGCGGCGGCCTGCTGGGCGGAGGCGACGCCGATGACCTGATGCGGCTGTCAGCCTTCGGCGAGGCCGTCGGGTTCGCCTTTCAGCTTTATGATGATCTGCTGGACGCCTGTTCGACGGCGGAGGCGTTGGGCAAGGACGTCGGCCAGGACAACGAGACGACGACCTTCGTCGACCTGTGGGGCGAAGAGCGGGTCCGCGCTGCAGTTCGGCAATCCCTGTCCAAGGCCACGGGCGCCGTCGGTCGCGACAGCCCCTTGTCGCTCTACATCCTCGATCTTTTCCAGCAGGCCGATCTTGGGATCTAGCGTAGCGCCGGCATTGGTCCTGAGCAAAATAGAGGCGGGCTATGGCAGCCGGTCGGTGCTGCAGGACTTCAGCCTGACCATCCCCACGGGCGAGATTTATGCCCTCCTGGGCGCGAACGGCGCCGGCAAGTCCACGGTGGTGCGTGTGACCTGCGGCCTTCTGCCGGTGCGCCGCGGGCGCGTGGCGGTGGGCGGCGAAACGAACAGGGGCGGGCGCATCGGTCTGGCCCCCCAGGACAGCGCCCTCTTTCCTGCCCTGTCTCCTCGGGAGAACGTCGAGGTGACAGCTCAGCTTTGCGGAGTGGCGAAAGGCGACCGCCGCGCGGCGGTTGACCGCGCCCTTGACCTGACCGGCTGCAGCCCATGCGCCGACCAGCCTGTGCGGACCCTGTCGGGCGGCTGGCGGCGCCGCGCCAACCTCGCGGTCGCCCTCGTCGGTCAGCCCGGCCTGTTGGTCGCCGACGAACCGACCGAGGGCGTGGACGCCGCCACGCGTGGCGCTCTGGGCCACGCGCTGCGCTCGACGGCGCGCGACGGCGCCGGGTGCCTGCTGATCAGCCACGACGCGGCGTTTGTGGCTGAAACCGCCGATCGCATCGGCATCATGGCGCATGGCCGGTTGATCGCCGAGGGCGCGCCGCACGAACTGTTGAACGACGCCTTCGGAGCCTCTCGCCTGCTGAGTGTCCGCTTTCCCCGACCGGCGTCGGCCGCGGTGACTCGCCAGCTGACAAGCGCGGGACTGACCAAAGGCGGTGATGGGCTGAAGTGGATCCACCTGTCCGAGGACGCTCTGTCCTTCGCCCATACGATTGCACCCATGGTGGATGCCGAAGCGGGGGAAATCGCCGTGCGCAGACCCGGGCTGGACGATCTGGTCGCGCGCCTGTCCGGCGGTCTGTCATGATGGCGGTGGCGGGCGCTTGGGCGAAAAGCTTCTGGCGCGATCGGCCGGGCGTGGCGTTGACACTGCTCCTGCCGCCGCTGGTCTATCTGTTGTTCGCCGCCATTTTTGGCGCCGGGGCGCGTGGCGAGGTCGATATGGCCGTGGCGCTCAACGACTCCGCCCGGACTCCGGCGACCGTCCGGCTGCGCCAGGCTCTGGAAAGCGACACGACGGCCCGCGTCCGCGCGGTCGAGGACGAGGGCGAGCTGGAGCGCATGGTGCTGGACGGACGCGCGGACGCCGGCATCCTGATCCGCCCATCGACCAGCGGGCCGCCGCAGGTAGTCATCGTCTCGGCGACCGGGCGAGAAGTTGGGGCGGCGGCGCTGCAGGCGCGCCTGGAACCGATGGCGGCGGCTCTGGCAGGCCAGGCCGCGCCGCCGGCGAGGCGCGTTACGATCCGGCAGATCGGTCCCTCCGGCGATGTTCAGGCGGCTTATTACGCGGGCGCCGTCAGCGTGATGTTCGTCTTCTTCGCCGCCATGCACGGGGCCATGAGCGGGCTGGATGAGCGGCGCTCGGGTCTGCAGGCGCGGCTGGCCCTGGCGCGGGGCGGCCTCGCGCCGATTCTGGCTGGTCGCGCGGCGTGGCTGACAGCGGTCGGGGTCATGCAGACCGCTGCGGTGTTCGCCGCCGCTTGGACGCGGTTGCCCGGTCTTGCGACCTGGCAGATGGCGGCCGCGGCTGTCACGGCCGCCGCCGTCAGTTTCGCGGCCGCAGGTTTGGCCCTGGTCCTTACGGCGGCATGCCGGTCGCGTGAGCAGGCCCAGCCTCTGACCACCTTCGTCGTCCTGCTGCTGGCTGCGCTGGGCGGCTCCATGGCTCCGCGCTTCCTGATGCCCGAGGCCTTCCGCGCCCTGGGCTGGGCGACGCCCCACGCGTGGGCGATCGAAGCCTATCAATCGGTGGTCTGGCGCGGCGAGTTCACCGCTGTCGTACCCGTCGCCTGGGCCGTTCTGGCCGCCTTGGGCGCGGCTGGACTGGGCGCCGCGCTGATGCTTGAGCGGCGGCGGCGCTGAGCGTCAGACGTGGGTCCACAGCGCCGGGCGTGGCGGCGGCTCGCGCCAGGCGTCCAGCGTCTTGCACCAAAGGGCGATCAGCCCCCCGCGTCCCAGCAGAACCAGCTTGCTGGCCTTGTCCACTGAAGTCCGCCCATCCCAGGCGGCTGACCCCGAGCGCGAAACGTGCCGTCCGATCGCGCGATAGACGCCCCGCGCTGTGGCGATGGCCCAGGCGGAACGCGGATTGAGGTCGCGCAGCCCCCAGCGGGCCGAGGCGTAGAAGGGCTCTGCGGCGGCCACCAGCCGCTGCGCCGTGCGGGCCACGGCGGCGCGATGCTCGGGCGCCGCGACCTGGTCTCGGGGCACGCCGGCCTCGTCCAGCCAGGCGCCCGGCAGATAGACCCGTCCGCCGCCCGCGTCCTCGACCACGTCGCGTGCGATGTTGGTCAGTTGGAAGGCCAGGCCCAGGTCCTGGGCCCGTTGCAGGGTAGGCGCGTCCTTGACCCCCATGATCCTCGCCATCATCACCCCGACCACGCCGGCCACGTGGTAGGAATAATCCAGCGTATCCTCCAGCGTGTCGTAGCGCCGGCCAATCACGTCCATCTCGAAGCCCTTCAGCAGATCCATGGCCTCGCTGGCTGGAATGCCGTGACGCATGGCGACGCGCTGGAAGGCGGTGAACACCGGGTCGGTCTGCGGCTCGCCGGCCAGGGCGGAGGTCGTGCGGGCGCGCAGCTCGTCGAGTTTCCGGCCGGCCAGCACCGGATCAATGCCGACCGCGCCGTGACCCATCACCTGACCGTCGATCTCGTCGTCGCAATGCCGGCACCAGGAATACAGCATCCAGGCGTCATCCCTTATGGCCGCCGGGAACAGACGCGCGGCCGCCGCGAAGCTCTTGGAGCCCTGCTCCATCGACTGGCGGCTGTGGTCCAGGACGGCGTCGGTCATGCAGCCAGCCTCGCATCCCCGATCATCAGGCCGGCGGTGGCCTTGGCCGAACCGACGACGCCCGGCACGCCCGCGCCCGGGTGCGTTCCGGCGCCCACGAAGTACAGGTTCGGGATCTGGTCGTCGCGGTTGTGCACCCGGAAATATGCGCTTTGAGTCAGGATCGGCTCCAGCGAGAAGGCCGAGCCCTGGTGCGCGTTCAGCTGATCGCGGAAATCGATTGGCGTGAAGATGCGGCAGGTTTCGAGATCAGCCGTCAGGCCCGGAATGTAGCGCTCCTCCAGATAGGCCAGGATCCGGTCGCGGTAGCGCGGCCCCTCGACCGCCCAGTCGATATCGGCCGAGGCAAGGTGCGGCACCGGCGCCAGCACATAGAAGGCGTCGCAACCGTCGGGCGCCAGGGACGGGTCGGTCCGCGTCGGCGCGTGGAGATACAGCGAGAAATCGTCCGGCAGATCCGGGCCCTTGAAGATTTCGGCGATCAGCTCGCGATAGCGCGGCCCGAACAGCACCGTGTGGTGGCGCACCTCCGGATGGACCCGCTTCAGACCGAAATAGATGACGAACAGCGACATGGAATGGCGCCTCGCCGCCAGGCGCGCGCCCTCCTTCTTGCCTCGCGGCTCCTGGCCCAGCAGGCGCTGATAGGTGTGCACCACGTCGGCGTTGGAGGCGACCATGTCGAAGTCGAGCGTCAGGCCGTCCACGACCACGCCGGTCGCGCGACCGTTCGCCATGGTGATCCGCTCCACCGGGCTGTCCAGGCGCACTTCGCCGCCCAGGTCCTCAAGCAGGCGGACCATCCCCTGGATCAGGGCCCCGGTGCCGCCGCGCGGGAACCACACGCCCCAGCGCCGTTCCAGCGCATGGATCAGGGCGTAGATTGACGATGTCGCGAACGGATTGCCGCCGACCAGCAGGGAGTGAAAGCTGAAAGCCTGGCGCAGGTGCTCGTCCTGGATATAGCTGGCGACCTTGTCATAGACCGACCGCCAGGCCTGCAGCCGCATCAGCTCGGGAGCCGCCTTGACCATGCTGGCGAAGTCCAGGAACGGCACGGCCCCCAGCTTCAGATAGCCTTCCTTCAGCAGGTCCTCGGAATAGGCCAGGAAGCGGCGATAGCCTTCCTTGTCGGCCGGATTGCGGGCGACGATCTGGCGGTCCAGCTCGTCCTGGTCGTTGACGTAGTCGAAAACGTCGCCGTCTTCCCAGCACAGGCGATAGAAGGGCGCGACCGGCAGCAGCTCGACATAGTCCGACAGCTTGCGCCCGCTGGCTTCGAACAGTTCCTCAAGCGCCGACGGGTCTGTGATGACGGTGGGGCCGGCGTCGAAGGTGTAGCCCTTGTCCTGAAAGACGTAGGCGCGGCCGCCCGCCTTGTCGCGCGCCTCGAAGACGGTGGTCTGAATGCCCGCCGATTGAAGACGGATCGCCAGCGACAGCCCCCCGAAACCGGATCCGATCACCGCAGCCCGCGTCATGCATGTCCCTTTTCGATCAGGCAGGTCAGCGCGGCGCCCAGCGGCACCGGCGGCTTGCCGCTGAGAATCCGGGCCTTGTCGCCCAACGTCGATCCGGCCGTGTAGAATCGTTCGATCAGAGGTTGAGGCAGACGATAGAACCGCTCCAACACCTTGTAACGCTCCTGCGGCTTCGCGGCGCGGAACAACATCCGGTTCAGCAGCCGATAGAAGCCCCTTTCCGACCATACGTCTCGTGCCCGGCGTCGGATGTCATTTACGACATGATCGACATGAAAAATCTCCGCCAGGTGATCGGCCAGGCGCACGGCGTCGGGCAGGGAATACCCCGTCGTCGGATGAAACAGCCCCGCTCGAAGCCCGCTCATCGCGACCGGTCCGTACCGCTCCAGATGCGCGGCGATGTCGCCGTCCAGCGCCACGGGCAGCACGCCGTCTTCCTCGCGCAGGATCGCCTCGATGGTCCAACCCTGCTGGGCCGCATAGTCCAGCACGCCCTGGCGGAAGACTTCACGATCCAGGTCTGCCCCGTCAGTATAGCGCGTATCTTCGATCAGCAGCGTCCGCTGGTCGAACGGCAGGGTGTAGAGAAAGCGGTATCCTCCCGCCTGATCGACGCAGGCGTCCATGATGATCGGCTCGGTCAGACCATGCGGTGCGGCCAGCCGAACCTCCAGACCGACGAATTTCTGGAAGCCCAGGGCCAGGTCCGGCGTCGCGGTCGGTCCGCGTCCGTCGATCACGGCGCGCGCCCTCAGCCGGCGCCCGTCGACCAGCACCGCTTCGCGCGGTGACACCGAGACCGCCGGCGCATTCAGCATCACCCGACCCGGCAGGGCGGCCCCGACCACCGCCGCGAACCGCTCGGCCGTCACGGAGCGATAGGCGGTCGAAAGCCGTCGTTCGAACTGCGGGAACCGGACCGAATAGCCGGGCCAGTGATGCACGATCAGCGGCGCGATCCACGCCTGCTGCGCCGCTGTCAGGTCCGCGTCGAAGAAAGACCAGGTGTGGACCCCGCCCAGCCGATCCGAACTCTCCACGATCCGCACATCGAGGTCCGGTCGCACCTGCGCCAGCCTGAGCGCCACCAGACCATTGGCCAGGCCGCCGCCGACGAGCAACAGATCCGGGTCGGTAGCGTCGGTGGCGTCATCCTGCATCAAGGACAGGTCGCACGGGCGCGCAGGCCGGGCAAGAACGGGACGACCGGGGCCTGCGGATGCGCTAGACTCGAACCCATGGACACCGCATCCGAACTCCATGTGGTCCCGCGCCAGGCCATGGCAGGTCTTGCGCTGGCTGCCGCCGTTGTCGGCGCCTGGATCGGCCTGCATGTCTACGGGGTCTATCTGCATCGATGGGGCTGGTGGAGCCTGATCGCCGCGCCGGTCTGCGTGGCCGTCCAGACCTGGCTGTCCGTGGGCCTCTTCATCGTGGCGCATGACGCCATGCACGGATCGCTTGCCCCGGGACGGCCCGGGATCAACGCCGGGGTCGGGCGGCTATGCCTGGCCTTATACGCCGGGTTCCGGTTCGACCGGCTCAAGACCGCACACTTCCAGCATCATCGCGCGCCCGGGACGCCTGATGATCCAGACTATCATCCTGAAGATCCGACGGCCTTCGGCGCCTGGTTCTTCCGGTTTCTCCGAACCTACTTCGGCCTGCGGGAGATGACAGTCATCGCGGGCTATGCGTTCGTGGCCCTGCTGCTGGGCGCAGATCTGATCAATCTGCTCGTGTTCTGGGCGGCGCCTGCCTTGCTGTCGGCGGTGCAACTCTTCACGTTCGGGACCTGGTTGCCTCATCGATCCGGTGATCGTCCCTTTCCCGATCGCCACAACGCCCGCAGCAGCCGGTTCGGATCAGTCCTCTCGCTCCTGACCTGCTTCCATTTCGGCCGTCACCACGAGCATCATCTGGAGCCCTGGCGACCGTGGTGGAGACTGGACGCGGCTTCGGTCCCGGGCGACCGGGGCGTGAGTGCTGTCAATGTGGGCGGCCCCGTTTCCGGGACATGGCAGGGGGGCGAAGACCTGGAGGTTCGCCAAACCACTGGGAAGTAAATGGTGGATGCGACAGGGATTGAACCTGTGACCCCCTCGGTGTGAACGAGGTGCTCTCCCGCTGAGCTACGCATCCATCAAATCGGGCCCCTGACGGGGAGGGCGGGGACATAGCCCGCTCGCCCCCGGCTGGCAAGACGTCAACGCCGTCCGGCGCGGACACGGTTCCGCAGCCGGCGTCTCCCGCCCGCCGCCACGATGGGCTAGACGTCCGGGGTGACCAACCGCCGGACCGATTCATGACCCGCCAACCCCGCGCCGCCATCATCCTCGCCGCCGGCCAGGGGACGCGGATGAAGTCCGCCCTGCCCAAGGTGCTGCACCCGGTCGGCGGCCGGGCCATGCTGGATCACGCCATCGACGCCGCCGAGGCGCTGGGCTGCGAGCGGATCGTCGTCGTCGTCGGGGCCCATTCGCCCGAGGTCCGCGACCACGTCGTCAAACGCCTGGGCGAGGACGCAGTCGCCGTCCAGGACCCGCCGCTTGGCACCGGCCACGCCGTGCGGGCCGCCGAGGCCGTTCTGGGCGATTTCGTCGGCCAGGTGGTCGTCACCTATGGCGATGTGCCGCTGCTCACCGCCGCCGACATCGAACCCGTGTTCGCCTCGCACGACGGAGTCACCGTCATCGGCTTCGAGGCCGCCGACCCCGGCGCCTACGGCCGCCTGGTTATGGACGGCGACCAGCTGCTGGCCATCACAGAGGCGAAGGAGGCCTCGCCCGAGGTTCTGGCCCTGACCGCCTGCAACTCCGGCGTCATGGCCGCTCCGGTGGGTCTGCTGTTCGACCTGCTGCGCGAGGTCCGCAACGACAATGCGAAAGGCGAATACTACCTGACCGACGTGGTCGAGCTGGGCCGCAGCCAAGGGACCCCGACCCGGGTCGTCATGGCCCCGGAAGACGCCGTAATGGGGGTCAATTCCCAGTCGGAACTCGCCGTCGCGGAAGCCCTGTTCCAGACCGCCCGCCGCGAGGCGCTCCTTGTCGCCGGCGTCACCATGCCTGCGCCGGACACCGTTCATTTCGCCTTCGACACCCAGGTCGGCGGCGGCGCGACGATCGAGCCTTACGTCGTCTTCGGCCCCGGCGCGAAGATCGCCTCCGGCGCCCGCATCCGCAGCTTCAGCCATATCGAAGGCGCCACCATCGCCGCCGGCGCCGAGGTCGGCCCCTATGCCCGCCTGCGCCCCGGCGCGGACCTCGGCGAGGGCGTCAAGATCGGCAATTTCGTCGAGGTGAAGAACGTAAGGATGGCCGCAGGCGCCAAGGCCAACCATCTGGCCTATCTCGGCGACGGCGAGGTCGGGGCGAAAGCCAACATCGGGGCCGGAACGATCTTCTGCAACTACGACGGCTTCTTCAAACACCGCACCACGGTGGGCGAGGGGGCCTTCATTGGCTCCAACAGCGCCCTGGTCGCCCCGGTCAGCATCGGCGCCGGCGCCATGATCGGCTCCGGCTCGGTGATCACGAAGAACGTGGCGCCCGGCGACCTCGCGCTGGGCCGGGGCGAGCAGACCGCGAAGCCCGGCTGGGCGACGCGATTCATGACGGCGATGCGGGCGAAGAAGGCGGGGAAGGGCTGATCTCGCCCGGTCAATCCTCCCATTCGACGGACGTGGGCGGCTCCACTTCCGGCAGCGGCCTTACCGCAATGTCGGCGAGGGGGCGATAACTGTCCGGCGTCCGGCCAGTCCGCATGTCGATGAGCTGCGCCGAACAGGCTTCTCCCTCGAAGATCGGCGTCACCTGATACGACCGACCCCGTGCAGGCATGAAGCTGAAGCGGCGACCGCAATATGTCCGCGGCCGGCCGGCGCGGATCATCTCAAGTTCGACCAGGGCCGGTTCGCCTGCCCTTACGGACTGGGGTCCGTCGTAGATGTAGGTGACAGGGTCGCCGGGGTCGTCGCCCCAATCATTCTGCCGATAGACGAGGCTGGCCTGTTCGTTCTCCGCCAAGGAGTCCTGTCGAACCTGCAATGAGGCTACGTTTGAGCCGGATGGAGACGGGCGCGAGGCGCAACCCTCCAGGGCGATCAGGGCCAGACCGGCGATGCCGCCGCTCATCAGAGGTTTGAACATCGACCCTCTCCCCGATAAAGCCCGTTCCCAACTGAGCACGACTCCACTCCCCTTCTCAAGCGAGCCGCCATGTCCGACGCCCAGAAGAAAGCCGCCGGCGAGGCCGCCGCCCTCCGCGTCGAGGCCGGCATGGTCGTCGGCCTGGGGACCGGCTCCACCGCCGCCTGGTTCGTCAGAGCGCTGGCCGCCCGCAACCTGCCGGACCTGCGCTGCGTGCCGACTTCCGAGGCCACCGCCGAACTGGCCCGCGAGCTGGGCCTGCCGTTGTCGACCCTCGAGGACACCCCCCGCATCGACCTGACCGTCGACGGCGCCGACGAGGTCGGGCCCAGCCTGGCCCTGATCAAGGGCGGCGGCGCGGCCCTGCTGCGCGAGAAGCTGGTCTGGGAGGCGTCCAGCCGCTGCCTCGTCATCGCCGACGCCGCCAAGGTGGTGAAGACCCTCGGCGCCTTCGCCCTGCCGATCGAGGTCGTCGCCTTCGGCCACAAGACCACGGCCAACCGCATCGCCGACGTCCTGACCGACCACGACATCGCCATGCCGGCCCGGGTTCGTACGGCCGAGCGCGGTCTCGTGCGAACCGACGGAGGCAATCTGATCTATGACGCTCGCTGCGGCGCCATCCACGACCCCGTCCGCCTCGCCGATGACCTCAAGCTGATCACCGGCGTGGTCGAGCACGGCCTGTTCCTCGATCTGGCGGATGAGGCGATCATCGGTGGCGAGTCCGGGGCGGACGTCCTAACTCCGTAATCCCCGCGGATCCGGAAGCAGCTCATGCCCGACTACGACTACGACCTCTTCGTCATCGGCGCCGGTTCGGGCGGCGTCCGCGCGGCGCGCCTGACCGCCCTCGGCGGCAAGCGCGTCGCCGTCGCCGAGGAGCACCGGGTCGGCGGCACCTGCGTCATTCGCGGCTGCGTGCCCAAGAAATTCATGGTCATGGCCTCCGAGGTCAGCCACGCCCTCGAGATCGCCGAAGGCTACGGCTGGTCGTTCGAGGGGACGAAGTTCGACTGGCCGACCTTCCTCGAGGCCAAGGACGTCGAGATCGCCCGCCTGTCCGGCCTCTATGTCGCCAACCTCGGCAAGGCGGGCGTCGATCTCATCCATGGCCGCGCCGTGCTGAAGGACGCCCACACCGTCGAGATCCTCGGCAAGGACCAGACCATCACCGCCGAGAGAATCCTCATCGCCACCGGCGGACGGCCGTGGAAGCCCGAAAGCCTGCCGGGCATCGAACACGCCATCACTTCGGAAGAGGCCTTCCATCTGCCGGAACTGCCGAAGCGCATCCTGATCGCCGGCGGCGGCTATATCGCGGTCGAGTTCGCCGGCATCTTCGCCGGCCTCGGGGTCGAGACCACCCTGATCTACCGCGGCCCCAACATCCTGCGCGGCTTCGACGACGACGTCCGGGCCCATCTCGCCGGCGAGATCGAGAAGCGGGGCGTCAAGGTCATCCTCGGCTGCCAGCACAAGTCGCTGGAGAAGATGGAGACGGGCATCGTCAACCATCTCGAGAACGGCATGAGCCTCGAGACCGATGTGGTCATGTTCGCCACCGGCCGCGTCCCCCACGTCCGGGACCTGGGCCTCGAGGCGGCCGGGGGGAAGCTCGACGACAACGGCGCCGTCTGCGTCGACGCCTTTTCAAAGACCTCGGTCGACAACATCTGGGCCATCGGAGACGTCACCGATCGCATGAACCTGACCCCGGTGGCCATCCGCGAGGCCGTGGCCTTCCACGAGACCGTCTACCGGAACAATCCGCAGCATTTCGACTATGAGGCCGTCGCCACCGCCGTGTTCAGCCAGCCGCCCGTCGGCGTCGTGGGCCTGTCGGAGAGCGAGGCGCGTCATTCCTGCCCCGGCGAGGTCGACGTCTACGTCACCCGCTTCCGGCCGATGAAATACGCCTTCACCGGCTCGGATGAGCGGATGCTGATGAAGCTGGTCGTGGACGCGACCAGTCAGAAGGTGGTCGGGGTCCATATCGTCGGCCCGGAGGCGCCGGAGATGATCCAGCTCGCCGCCATCGCCGTGAAGGCGGGCCTGACCAAGGCCCAGTGGGACGCGACCTGCGCCGTCCACCCGACCATGGCCGAGGAACTGGTCACCCTGAAGGAAAAGCAGTCTTCCGACACCAATGCGGGGTAGGGAGCCGGGCGAAGCGGCCCGGCCGGCACGGGAACTTGACCCCGCGTGATCTTGGCACGCGGCCCCGCCGGGTCTAGGTCGAAGCCTCAACCTCTTCAGGAGACGATCCATGGCCGATCTGGCTCAAGTCACCGAACACATCCGCGGCGCCGTCGGCGACAATTCCGGTCTGGGCAAGACCGTGAAGATCGATCTGGGCGACGCCGGCAAGATTTACATCGACGGCGCCTCGGTCCCGAACACCGTGACCAATGAGGACAAGCCCGCAGACGCCACCGTCTCCATGACCTGGGATGACTTCATGGCCCTGTCGAACGGCCAGCTCGACCCGATGATGGCCTTCATGCAGGGCAAGCTGAAGATCGCCGGCGACATGATGATCGCCCAGAAGCTGGCCCCGCTGCTCAAGCGCTAGACGCGTGACGGCGAACTGATTTCCGCGGCGCGGTTCCTGTCGGGGCCGCGCCGTTTTCGTATCGGAGCACGACCATGGAATTCCGCCACAGCGACAGGGCCCTGCACTGGCAGGAACGGGTCAAACGCTTCCTCGACGACCATGTCGTGCCGCGCGAGGAGGAATATCGCGCCCAGGTCCGGGAGAATCCCCGGCGCCAGCCCCCGGCCATGGAGGAGATGAAGGCGAAGGCCCGCGAGGCCGGCCTGTGGAACATGTTCCTGCCCGGCGACCACGGCGCGGGCCTGACCAATCTCGAGTACGCCCCGCTGGCCGAGCTGATGGGCCGCCACCTGTGGTCGGCCGAGGTGTTCAACTGCAACGCCCCGGACACCGGCAATATGGAGGTGCTCCATATGTACGGAAACGAGGCCCAGCAGGCGAAATGGCTCAAGCCGCTGATGGACGGCGAGATCCGCTCGGCCTTCCTGATGACCGAGCCCGAGGTGGCCTCCTCGGACGCCACCAACATCCAGACCCGCATCGAGCGCGACGGCGACCACTATGTGATCAACGGCCGCAAATGGTGGTCGACCAACATGGCTCACCCGAACGTCGCGGTGACCATCGTCATGGGCAAGACCGACCCAGACGCCTCGGTCCACACCCAGCAGTCCCAGATCATCGTCCCCGTCGACACGCCCGGATTCCGCGTCGAGCGGATGCTGTCGGTGTTCGGCTATGACGAGCTGCCGATCGGCCACGCCGAGGTGGTGCTGGAGAACGTCCGGGTCCCGGCGGAGAACCTGATCGCGGGGGAGGGCCGCGGCTTCGAGATCGCGCAGGGGCGCCTGGGACCGGGCCGGATCCACCACTGCATGCGCGTCATCGGCATGGCCGAGCGGGCGCTGGAGCTGATGACCGCCCGTCTGCTCAGCCGCACCGCCTTCCGCAAGACCCTGGCCGAACACTCGGTCTGGGAGCAGCGCGTCGGCGAGGCCCGCACCCAGATCGAGATGTGCCGCCTGCTGGTGCTCAAGGCTGCCTGGATGATGGACAACGGCGGGGCCAAGAACGCCAAGTCCGAGATCGCTCAGATCAAGGTCGCCGCTCCGCGCATGGCGCTGCAGATCATCGACGACGCCATCCAGGCCTACGGCGGCGCCGGCGTCTCGGCCGACACGCCCCTGGCCGAGATGTACGCCATGGTCCGCACCCTGCGCATCGCCGACGGTCCCGACGAGGTCCACAACCGCACCATCGCCCGGCTGGAGTACGGCAAGGGGACCTGAGCGCCATCCCGAAAAAAACGGTGTGGCGGAGTCGGCAGAGTCGGCAGGGTCGGCACCGAAATTCGATGTGGCGGAGTCGGCAGAGTCTACATCGGATCAAGCCATGCTTGGCGGCGGCGCGACGGGGGATTCGGTTTTCAAAGACCCGACCCGCAGTTTGGGCCGGTTTCCCCCTCAGGCGGGAAGATCGGGTCGAGAAATCGGCAAGCCGTTGTTATAGCGCGACTCCGTGCGCGTTATCCGGATGGCTGGCGCGGAATAGCCAGCAGTGGAACCGCCGCGCCGCCTAGTAGCCGGTCACATCGTCCGGGTGGACCGCACGGTTCGGCGAGCCGTCGAAGGCCCAGCGCAGGAGCCGGGCGGTCGTCAGGGCTCCGCTTCGCACCAGCGGCGTGGGCAGGCCGCGCGGCCGGGCGTGCATCGCCCGCGCCCAGTCGGGCAACAGGTCCATCCCCGCCTGCATGATCACCCCCGCCGCCAGGTCGACGGCGGGCATGCCGACGGTCTGACGCATGACCATGGCCGCCACCTCATGCGTCCGGGCGTCGGCGCGCAGCTTCGGCCGGAACGACCGGATCAGGGTCTCCGCCTCGGCGCGGGTGCGGGGCAGGGGATCAGCGTGCAGGGCTTCGCCGATCCGCGCCGTCTCGGCGAAATAGGCGTCCTGCTCCGCCATCGGCATTCGCGGCTCCGCATAGCGAATCCAGGCGTCGAGAAAGCTGACCGTCTCGGTCACATGCACCCAGGCCAGCAACTCGGGGTCGCTGACGCGGTAGGGCGTGCCGTCGGGCAGGACGCCCCGCAGCTTGCTATGGATGCGATTGACCCTGTCGATCGCCGCTCGCCCCGCCTCCGCATGGTCATAGGTCGTCACGGCGATGAATTTCGCCGTCCGCCGCAGCCGCCCGTGCATGTCGGCGCGAAAGTCCGAATGGTCCCACACCCCGGCCAGAACCGCCGGATGCAGCATCTGCAGCAGCAGGCCGGAGACCCCGCCGATCATCATGGTGACCACGTCGCCGTTGACCTTCCACGCCACGGAGTCCGGCGGGAACAGCGCGTCCGCCCGCCGCAGCACGGGCCGCTCGCCCTTATCGGCGTCATTGAAGACGTCGGTGATCTTCTGGCGGATCGCGCGTTTGGCGGGTTCGAGGGGCAGTGCAGGGGACATGGAACCTCCGGCGGCTTGCGCCAAGGCGCAAACCTACGGAAGGTCGCGCCCATGGGGAACGGCGTTGAAGCATGGCTGGACAGTTTGTCGGCGGTGGACCGCGAGATGATCGACCGGTTGCGCCGGATCGTGACCACCGCCTCCACCGGCTTGACCGAGACGATCAAGTGGAACGCGCCCAGCTTCGCGGACGGGGATCAGGACCGGGTGACGCTGGGCCTCGAACGCAAGGGCGGCGTCCGCATGGTCCTGCATCGCGGCGCGACGGGGAAGAATGCGGCGGCCTTTGTCTTTGACGATCCCGAAGGAATGGCAAGGTGGCCGGCGCCCGACCGGGGCGTGGTGATCCTGAAGGCGCCCGCAGAGGTTGAAGCGCACGGACCAGCGCTCGGCCGGCTTGTCGCGCGATGGGTCGAGACGAACCGTCAGGCCTGACCGGCGGCCGGTCCCAGCAGGGCGATCTTGCGGTCGAGCCGCGCGACCTCGTCCTTCAGCCGCGTCGTTTCGCTGGCCATGTCGACCGGCGAGCCGTCTTCATACGTCAGCTGCGCTCCCTTCGCGATCAGGTCGAGGCGATAGATCAAGGTCACCCGGCGGGCGGTGAGCTGGTCGATCTCGGACGGCCCGGCCATCAGCCCGCGTCCCGCCACGCTTTCAACGACTCCATCGCCCGCAGGCTCATCAGCCGCTTCTTCGCCCGGCCGCGATCCTTCGGCGGAATCTTCTTGCCGTCCGCGTCGACCTTCGGCGCCTCGAGCGGCGGCAGCAGGCCGTAGTTGATGTTCATCGGCTGGAATTTCGAGCCTTCCAGATGGCCGCCGGTGATGTGCTCGACCAGCGCGCCGATGGCGGTCTCGGGCGGCGGCGGGGCGAGGTCGCGACCCAGCGCCTGGGCCGCCGCCAGCCGCCCGGTCAGCAAGCCCATGGCGGCGCTCTCGACATAGCCCTCGACACCCGTGACCTGTCCGGCGAAGCGCAGCCGCGGCATGGCCTTGAGGCGCAGCTGGCGGTCCAGCAGTTTCGGGCTGTTGAGGAAGGTGTTGCGATGCAGCCCGCCCAGCCGCGCGAACTGGGCCTCGTGCAGGCCGGGGATCATGCGGAACACCTCGGCCTGGGCTCCGTGCTTCAGCTTGGTCTGGAAACCGACCATGTTGAACAGCGTCCCCAACGCATTGTCCTGCCGCAGCTGGACAATGGCGTGGGCCTTGACCTGCGGGTCGCGCGGATTGGTCAGGCCGACGGGCTTCATCGGGCCGTGGCGCAGGGTCTCGCGGCCGCGCTCGGCCATGACCTCGATGGGCAGGCAGCCGTCGAAATAGGGGACGTTCTCCCACTCCTTGAACTCGGCCTTGGGGCCGGAAAGGAGGGCGTCGATGAAGGCCTCGTACTGGGCCTTGTCCATCGGGCAGTTGACGTAGGCGGCGGCGTCCCCGCCCGGACCCTCCTTGTCGTAGCGCGACTGCCGCCAGGCGATGTCAAAGTCGATCGAGTCGGCGTGGACGATGGGGGCGATGGCGTCGAAGAAGCTGAGGCTCTCCTCCCCAGTCGTCTTCAGGATTGCCTCGGCCAGGGCCGGCGAGGTCAGCGGTCCGGTGGCGATGATGACATTGTCCCAGTCCTCCGGCGGCAGTCCGGCGATCTCCTCGCGCACGATGGTGACGAGGGGGTGGGCCTCCAGCCTGGCCGTCACCGCCTGCGAGAACCCTTCGCGATCCACCGCCAGCGCCCCGCCGGCCGGCACCTGGTTGGCGTCGCCGCAGGCCATGATCACCGAGTCCAGCGCCCGCATTTCGGCGTGCAGCAGGCCGACCGCATTGTACTCCCAGTCGTCAGACCGGAACGAGTTGGAGCAGACCAGTTCGGCCAGGCCGTCGGTGTGGTGGGCGTCGGTCTTCACGCCGGGCACGCCGCGCATCTCGTGCAGGATCACGGGCACGCCGGCATTGGCGATCTGCCAGGCGGCCTCGGAGCCGGCGAGGCCGCCGCCGATGACATGGACGGGGGAGGGGGAGGAGGAGTTCATCGCGGTCTTCTAGTCGCGCCCGCCCGTCCCGTCAGCCGCGAAAGCGTTCCCACTTGGGCGCGAAGCCTTGCTGTGGTTAGGGTGGCGCCGCCGGGGAGGGCGGACGATGAAGACATTCTCGATGAGCGGGGCGATCGCGGAGCCGTTCCGTCAGGCCGGGCGACGACCCCTGGCGACGATAATTTGGGGGCTCGTGCTCCTGACGCCCACCGTGGTTGCGCTTGTCGGCCTGCTCCCCCTGCTGGGCGACATGGCGGCCGCCGGGGTGTTCGAACCGGGCGCCGACCCCGACGCCGACCCGTTCGACGGTGACTTCGCGACGCTGATACAGTTCCAGATATGGTCCCAGTTGGCCAATTTTCTGCAGTTCGTCGCCGCGCTGTTCGTGACGACGGCCGTTATCCGCGCTGTCTTCGGGAGCCGCCGCGGCGACCGGGCCTTCTTTCTGCGCCTCGGCATGCACGAACTCTACGTCGTGGTGGTGGCGATGGCGGTCGTCGCCGGGATGATCATGCTCACGATCGCGGTGGTGTTGCTGGCGGTGGCGATCGGCCTGGCGCTGTCAGGAATTCCGGATCCCTGGCGCGCCCTGATCTATGTGGCGATGGGCATCGCCCTGGCGGTCGGCTTCCTCGCCCTGTGGGGGCGGCTGGCGCTGATCGCTCCCGCCAGCATCCGCTACGAGACTTTCGCCTTCGTCGAGGGCTGGAAGCTGGGCGAGGGCCAGACGTGGCGGCTTCTGGGTCTGCTGATCCTGCAGTTTCTGGTGGCGATCGCGATGGGCATGGCCCTGGTCCTGCTGTTCGTCATCATCGCCATGATCGTGGGCGGCGGCGTTGCGGCGGGCGATCCCGACGCGGTTCTGGCATGGCTGGAGGGGCTGCCCAGCCAGCCGGGCTTGTTGATCGGGCTCGCGATCGTCCTGCTGGCTCCACTGGCCTGGATACAGGGCTTTTCGCATTTGCTGCTGACCGCGCCCTTCGCCAGGGCGGTGCTGGATCTGGCGGCCGAACCGGAACGCGGGGCCACGATTTCCGCTGACACGGCCCCGATCGCCGACTAGGTTCGGGACGGATACACACGGGAGGGGACCATGGCGTTTTCCGGCAGCGACGCGGCGTTCGAAGGCTTTCGCCTCGTCCGGCGCAATCCGATGGCGCTGGTCGCCTGGGCCCTGCTCTATGCCGTCGTCAGCCTGGCGAGCCTGTTCGCGATGTCGACGGCCATCGAGCCGTTGACGACGTGGGCCGAGCGTATGGAGGCGCTGGAAACGCAGTCGCCCGCGGCGACGCCCGAACAGGTCATGGAGGCGTTCCAGGGCTTCGGTCAGGCGATGCTGAGCCTGGGCTGGCTCATTCCGGTATCACTGGCCGTGGCCGCCATGTTGATGGCGGCGGTCGCCCGGGCGGTCCTGAACCCGCGCGCCGGCGGATTCGGCTACCTCCGGCTCGGCATGGACGAACTGCGGGTGTTCGTCGTCACCCTGGTGCTCAGCATTCTCCTGGTCTGCGCCTGGATCGCGATAGCCGTGGTCGTGAGCGTGCTGGCGGGCATCGCGGGCGCAACGGGCGCCAACTGGCTGTGGCTGTTCGTGGTGCTGGCCGGCTTTGCCGGGATCGGCGCCATCATCTGGCTTGCGGTGCGCCTGAGCCTGGCGGTGCCGATCACCGTGGCCGAGAACAAATTCGCCTTCTTCGACTCCTTCGCGGTCACCCGGGGACAGTTCTGGCCCCTGCTCGGCATGGCCGTGATCGCCTTCGCCATGGTGTTGGTCATCAGCATGCTGGCCTGGGTGATCACCCTGCCGCTCAACATAATGGTCGGAGGCGAAGCCTGGTCGTTCGGGTCGAGCGGCGACGCCGAGGCGGTGGCCGCGGCGCTTGACGTGACCAATCCCTGGGTCATCGCCAGCGCCATCGCCCAAGCCGTGGTCTACGCCCTGACGGTCGGGGTGATGTACGCCCCGTTCGCCGCCGCCTATCGCGACATCAAGGGCCTGGGGGCGGAAACGCCGACGGCCTGACTCAGCGCGCCCGGAACCCCGTGCATCCATTCGGCGGCGTCGCGGCCTCTTCCACCCAACGTCCCGGTCCGCCGGGACTTCGGGAGGGGGCGCCGCATGACCGGCATTGAACTCTACGCCGGGCGCAGGACGCGTCATCGGCGGACCTGGACGATCGCCGCCGTCGTGCTCGGCCTGGTCTTCATGCTGGGCGGCCAGTTGCTGGCCTACTATCCGGCGATCAAGATGGGCTTCATCTCCCCGGGCGGCGGTTCGGACGGCTGGCCCCAGCTGGCCTATGAGCTGGGCGCCGCGTTCGGCCTCGGCTCGGTTCTGGTGCTGCTCTGGGCCTGGCTGTTCGAGCGGCGCGGGCCGGCGACGCTCGGCCTCAATGGGAAGGGGCCGCTGCGCTTCGCACGCGGCTATCTGCTCGGTCTGGCCTTTCTGCTGACTGTCGTGGGCGTGGTCTGGGCCGCCGGGGGGTATGTCGTCGAGGGGGCGGGGGCGTTCGGATCGGCCGCCGTCGGCGCCGCCCTGCTGCCCATCGGCGTGCTGCTGCTGGGCTTCATCATCCAGGGCTCTTCCGAGGAGCTGTTGTTCCGGGGCTGGCTGATGCAGCTGATCGCCTCGCGGCACGGGCTGTGGATCGCCGTCGTCGCCAACTCGGTGCTGTTCGCCCTGGCCCATGCGGGCAATATCGAGCCGTCCAACGAGCTCTACGTCGGCCTGACCAACGTCGTCCTGTTCGGCCTGTTCATCAGCCTCTACGCGGCGCGCGAGGGCTCGATCTGGGGCGTGTGCGGCTGGCACGCCGCCTGGAACTGGCTGCTGGGACTGGGCTTCGGGCTCGAGGTGTCCGGTCTGAAGATCGACACCCTGCCGCTGATCACCGACCTGACGGCGGCGGAAGGCGCGGCCTGGTGGCTGACGGGCGGCGCCTTCGGGCCGGAGGCCAGCGTGGTCACGACGGCCGTGCTGTTGACCGGGACGGTCGTGCTGGCGCTGTTCGGCCGGACGCGCGATCACGGCGTGGAGGCGGCGCCGGTCCCTGTCGCTGCAGCCGGCTGCGTCGTCAGGCGCGCTTCTTCAGGCTCGCCACCCGCGCCTTGCGGCGGGTCTCGTGCCGGTCGAGCACCTCCTTGAGGTATTTGCCGGTCCAGCTCTTCGGATTGGCGGCGACCTGTTCGGGCGTGCCGACCGCGACGATCTCGCCGCCGCCGTCGCCGCCCTCGGGGCCGAAGTCCAGCAGCCAGTCGGCCACCTTGATGACGTCGAGATTGTGCTCGATCACGACGATGGTGTTGCCGTTCTCGACCAGTTCCTGAAGCACCTCGAGCAGCTTGCGGGTGTCCTCGAAATGCAGGCCCGTGGTCGGCTCGTCGAGGATGTAGAGGGTCTTGCCGGTGGCGCGCTTCGACAGCTCCTTGGACAGCTTGACCCGCTGGGCCTCGCCGCCCGACAGGGTGGTGGCGGACTGGCCGACCTTGACGTAGCCGAGGCCGACACGGTTCAGGGTCAGCATCTTGTCGCGGATCGAGGGCACGGCCTTGAAGAAGCTCGCAGCCTCTTCAACCGTCATGTCCAGAACGTCGGATATGCTCTTGCCCTTGAAGACGATCTCCAGCGTCTCACGGTTGTAGCGCTTGCCCTTGCAGACGTCGCAGGTGACGTAGACGTCCGGCAGGAAATGCATCTCGATCTTGATCAGGCCGTCGCCTTGGCAGGCCTCGCAGCGCCCACCCTTGACGTTGAACGAGAAGCGGCCGGGACCGTAGCCGCGGGCCTTGGACTCCGGCAGGCCGGCGTACCAGTCGCGGATCGGGCCGAAGGCGCCGGTATAGGTGGCCGGGTTGGAGCGCGGGGTGCGACCGATGGGCGACTGGTCGATGTCGATGACCTTGTCGAACATCTCCAGCCCCTCGATGCGGTCGAAGGGGGCGGGGGCGTCCGAGGCGTTGTGCAGCCGGCGGGCGGCGGCCTTGTACAGGGTCTCAATGGTGAAGGTCGACTTGCCGCCGCCCGACACGCCGGTGACGCAGGTGAACAAGCCGGCGGGGATCTCGCCGGTGACGCCCTTCAGATTGTTGCCGGTCGCGCCGCTGATCTTGAGCATCCGCTTGCGGTCGACGGGGCGGCGGCCTTCTGGCGGCAGTTCGATCTCGCGCTCGCCGGTCAGATATTTGGCCGTCAGGGAGTTCGGATTGGCCATGACCTCGGCCGGCGTGCCCTGGGCGCAGGCCTCGCCGCCGTGAATGCCGGCGGCGGGGCCCATGTCGATGACGTAGTCGGCGGTCAGGATCGCCTCCTCGTCATGCTCGACGACGAGCACGGAATTGCCGAGGTCGCGCAGGCCGCGCAGGCTTTCCAGCAGGCGGGAGTTGTCGCGCTGGTGCAGGCCGATGGACGGCTCGTCGAGGACGTACAGCACCCCGGTCAGGCCCGAGCCGATCTGGGAGGCGAGACGGATGCGCTGGCTCTCGCCGCCGGACAGGGTGCCCGAGGCGCGCGACAGGCTGAGGTAGTCGAGGCCGACATTGTTCAGGAAGCGCAGCCGGTCGGTGATCTCCTTCAGGACGCGGCGGCCGATCTCCATCTGCTTGTCGGTCAGCTTGTCGCCCAGGGCGGTGAACCATTCATGGGCGTGTTTGATCGAGCGCCACGACACCTCGGCGATGTCCTCGCCAGCGATCTTGACCGCCAGCGCCTCGGGCTTGAGCCGCTTGCCGTTGCAGGCCTCGCACGGGGTCTCGGACTGGAACCGGCCCAGCTCCTCGCGCACCCAGGAGGAATCGGTCTCGCGCCAGCGCCGCTCGAGGTTGGGCAGAACCCCCTCGAAGGGCTTGGTGGTCTCATAGGTGCGGGCGTTGTCGTCGTAGGTGAATTTGATCTTGTCGCCGCCCGAGCCGCGCAGGATGACGGACTGGGCCTTCTCAGGCAGGTCGCGCCACGGCTTGTCCATCGAGAAGCCGTAGTGACGGCTCAGCGACTGCAGGGTCTGGGTATAGAGCGGCGAGGGCCCGCGCGACCACGGGGCGATGGCGCCCTTGTGCAGGGTCTTGTCGCGGTCCGGCACCACCAGGTCGGCGTCGAAGGCCAGCTTGACCCCCAGGCCGTCGCAGGTCGGACAGGCGCCGAACGGATTGTTGAACGAGAACAGCCGTGGCTCGATCTCGCTGATGGTGAAGCCTGAGACCGGGCAGGCGAATTTCTCGGAGAAGGTCAGGCGGCGCGGCGCCTCGCCCTCCGGCGCATTGGCCCATTCGGCCACGGCGATGCCGTCCGCCAGCCCCAGGGCGGTCTGCAGACTGTCGGCGTAGCGGCCCTCCAGCCCGGGCTTGGTGACGATCCGGTCCACGACGATGTCGATGTCGTGCTTGAACTTCTTGTCGAGCGTCGGCGCATCCTCGATGGCGTAGAATTCGCCGTCGATCTTCAGCCGCTGGAAGCCGGACCGCTGCCATTCGGCGATCTCCTTGCGGTATTCGCCCTTGCGGCCGCGCACGACCGGGGCCAGCAGCAGAAGCCGCTCGCCCTCGGGCAGGGCGTTCAGCTTGTCGACCATCATCGAGATGGTCTGGCTCTCGATCGGAAGCCCCGTCGCCGGCGAATAGGGCACGCCCACCCGGGCCCAGAGCAGGCGCATATAGTCGTGGATCTCGGTCACCGTGCCGACGGTCGAGCGCGGGTTCTTCGAGGTGGTCTTCTGCTCGATCGAAATCGCCGGGCTCAGGCCCTCGATCAGGTCGACGTCGGGCTTGCCCATCAGTTCGAGGAACTGGCGGGCGTAGGCGCTCAGGCTCTCGACGTAGCGGCGCTGGCCCTCGGCGTAGATGGTGTCGAAGGCGAGCGAGCTTTTCCCCGAGCCCGACAGGCCGGTCATGACGACGAGCTTCTCGCGCGGGATGTCGACGTCCACGCCCTTGAGATTGTGCTCGCGGGCGCCGCGCACGCGGATGAAGTTGTGCTTTTCGGTCATGGGGCCTGAAGGCTGGGAAATGCGGGAACGCGGCAGGGCCGGGGAGGGTCCGGCGCGACAGCGCTATATGGGGATCAATTCGGCGGAATCAGCAAGAACATTGTGGGAACATGATGGCGCTTCCGCCGGTCTGCTGACAGCAGATGGCAGCAGCGCCCCGGTGCCCGGTGTCCTAATCCGCCGGCGACCACGCCTCTGTCTGCCGCAGGTAGCGCTCGCCCTTGCCCAGCAGCACGCCGTTGGCGCCGGCGACGCCCAGCTCCAGGCTTTCGGCGATGCGGCGGGCGCGTTCGATGAAATGCTCGGCGGCGGCGGGCGGGCACAGGTCGCGGGCCGTCGCCTCGAACAGCTCGAGCCAGCGGTCGAAATGGCGCGCGTCGACCGGCAGAGGCAGGTGCTTCGGCATCGGCCGGCCGTGATAGGCGCCGCTCATCAGGGCCACCGACGACCAGAACAGCCGCATCTGCTCCAGATGCGGACCCCAGTCGTTGATGCGGTCGTTGAACACCGGGCCGATCAGCGGATCGGCGCGGACCCGGTCGTAGAAGCCGTCAACCAGGCGCGCGATCATGGGCTCGTCGATGCCGGTTTCGTCCCGGATCTGAGCGACGATCGCGGCGCGGCGGGCATTGGCGTCCTGCGGGTCGGCGGGGTGGCTCATGCCTGACATGTAGGGACCGCGGGCCGCGGCAGCCAGCGGCCGCAGCGCCGCAGCGTCTCACCGTCGAGCGCGCGGTCACGGTTTCGTCAGTGCGCCTTCCGGGCGAAATTGCTTGCGACGGGCCGCCTTCCCACCCATCCTGTGATCCTCGAGTGAGTTAACCGGAGGCCGACGGACATGATCAGCGCACTGGGAATTGGTTTCGCCCTTTCCGCCTCGCTGCTCGCGTTTGTCCATGTCCTCACCCAGCCTCGCCCCAAGCCCGTCCGCATCCGCACTCGTGACGCTCGATCGCGTCGCAGCCCGCACGCCTGACGGCCACACGTTATTTTCTGACCTGAGCCTCGCCTTCGGGCGGGAGCGCACAGGCCTCGTCGGCCGCAACGGCGTCGGCAAGACGACGCTGCTGCGCCTCGTCAGGGGCGTCGACGAACCCGCCGAGGGCGCTGTCGCCCGCGCGGGCAAGGTCGGCTGGCTGGAGCAGCGGCGAGAGGCCCACCCCGGCGAGACCGTCCTCGACCTGCTCGGCGCCGCCCCGGCCATGGCCGTCGTACGCCGGGCGCTGGCCGGGGACGCCACGGCGGACGACCTCGCCTCGGCCGACTGGTCGCTGGAAGGCCGGATCGAGGCGGCGCTGGCCGAAGTCGACCTGCCGGGGCTCGATCCGGACCGCCCGGCGGCGACCCTGAGCGGGGGAGAGCAGACCCGGGTGCGGCTGGCAGCCCTGCTGCTCGAAGCGCCCGACCTGCTGGTGCTGGACGAGCCCACCAATCATCTGGACGCCGACGGCCGCGCCGCCATCGCCGACCTGCTGGGCCGCTGGAAGGGCGGCGCCGTCGTGGTCAGCCACGACCGCGCCCTGCTGCGAAGAATGGACCGGATCGTGGAACTGTCGGGCCTCGGCGTCGCCGTCTACGGCGGGAACTTCGACCTGTACGCCGAGCGAAAGACGGCGGAGCGGGCGGCGGCGGAGCGGACCCTGGACGTCGCCGAACGGAGCGCCGCCCGGATCGCGCGCGAGGGCCGGAAGGCCGTCGAGAAGAAGGCGCGGCGCGACAAGGCGGGGCGGGCCTTCGCAGCCCGGAAGTCAGAGCCGAAGATCCTCCTCGGCGCCATGGCTGAACGTGCGGAGAACTCGGGCGCCCGCGAAAACCTGCTGGCCCAGCGCCGGGCGGAGGCGGCCGAGGCCGAACTCAATGAGGCGCGCGAACGGGTCGAGCGGGTCCGGGCCCTGGCCATTCCCATGCCGTCGTCCGGCCTGCCGGCGGGAAAGACGGTGCTCACCCTGGACGAGGCGGCGTGGAACGCGCCGGACGGCCGGCGAATCGTCGGCCCCGTCTCGCTTCGGATCACAGGCCCGGAGCGGGTGGCGATCACCGGACCCAACGGCGCGGGCAAGACGACCCTGTTGAAGCTGATGGCGGGCGAACTTCCGCCGACCGCCGGCCAGGTCGAGCGTCCTGTCGCCGCGGCCCTGCTGGATCAGGAAACGGCGCTGCTCCGGCCTGACGAAACCCTGCTTGAGGCCTATCGGCGGCTGAATCCGGAGGCGACGCCGAATGACGCCCATGCCGCCCTGGCCCGCTTTCTGTTCCGCAACACGGCGGCGCAGCGGATCGTCGGGACCCTCTCGGGCGGGGAGCGGCTTCGCGCCGCCCTGGCCTGTGTGATGACCGGCGCCCGGCCGCCGCAACTGCTGATTCTGGACGAGCCGACCAACCATCTCGATCTGGACGCCCTCGCCGCGGTCGAGGCGGCGCTGATCGCCTATGACGGAGCGGTGATCGTGGTCAGCCACGACCCGGACTTCCTCGCCGCTATCGGCGTGGGGCGGAGGCTGGACCTCAGGCCGTGCGGTTGAACGCCACGGCGCGGCCGTCGCCGGGGTTGGCCTGGCCGCTGGATCCGTAGGCCGACGGGCTGCCGCGCTGGGAGGCGACCTCGGCGGCGATCGTCTTGACCAGCCCCTCGGAGATGATCCGGGCCGCCTCGATGGCGCGTGAATGACGACTCAGAACGGCCTCGAACGCCTCCGTGACGCGGATCAGGGTCGAGCGGTCGCGGGCCGGCGCCGCGGCGAGGACCTGCGGATTGGCCTTCACCTGCGCCGACTCGCGGCGATAGGCGTTGGCGAGGTCCTGGGTGCCGGCCAGGCTGGCGGCGGCGTCCTGCGGCCGATGCGCCTCGAAGGCCTTCGCTTCCGCTCCGAGGCTGGCGGTGAGCCGCTCGGTCAGATCGATCAGCTGGCGCACCCGGGCCGTGGCGTTGAGTTCGGCGGTTCCGGTCACTGGGCTTGCTCCTGCATCTTCAACATCTGGGCGACGACCTGGTCGGCGAGGCCGATCCCGCCGGCTTTCACGGTCTGTTTGGCCATGGCCTCGATCATGAAGCCGCGCCATGTGCCCTCCGCCTCGCCGCCGCCGAACGGGCCGTCGGTCGACAGCCCCTCGAACATCGGCTTCAGCATCTGCGCCAGGAAGGAGGCCTCGAAGGCCGCGGCGGTCTCGCGCATCTTTTCGGTCGGCGCCGGGGCCGCCGGCGTCGGCTGGAGCAGGGAAGGGGAGACGGTCAGGTCGCTCATGCTCACATCACCTCGATTTCGGCCTGCAGCGCGCCCGCCGCCTTGATGGCCTGGAGGATGCTGATCATGTCGCGCGGGCTGACCCCGAGGGCGTTCAGGCCGTTGACCAGGTCGGACAGCGAGGCGCCGCCGCCGACGATGCGCATCTGGCGGCCCAGCTCCTCCTCGACCGAGACATCCGTCTGCGGGACCACCACTGTCTGTCCGCCGCGGCTGAAGGGTTCGGGCTGGCTGACCAGCGGCGTTTCCTGGATGGAGACGGTCAGATTGCCCTGGGCGATGGCCACCGTGGAGACGCGCACGGCGTCCCCCATGACGATGACGCCATTGACCTCGTCGATGATCACCCTGGCCGGGGAGTCGACCGTGACCGGCAGGTTCTCCACCCGGCTGATGAAGCCGGCCATACCCATCTGGCCGGGCGAGCGCAGGGCGATGACGGTGCCGTTCTCGGCCAGGGCGGCGTTCGGATAGACCTGGTTGATGGCGGCGGCGACGCGCTGGGCCGTTGTGAAGTCCGGATTGCGCAGGGTCAGCCGCACTTCGTTCATATTGGCGAGGTGGAAACCGGTCTCGCGCTCGACCGTTGCGCCGGAAGCGATGCGGCCGGCGGTCGGCACGCCGCGCGTCACCGACGAGCCGGAGCCGCCCGAAGCCGAGACCGCCCCGGTCTGGATGGAGCCCTGCGCGACCGCATAGACCTCGCCGTCGGCGCCCTGCAGGCTGGTCACCAGCAGGGTGCCGCCCAGCAGGCTCTTGGCGTCGCACATCGAGGAGACGCTGACGTCGATGCGCGAGCCGGGCGTGGCGAACGGCGGCAGTTCGGCCGTGACCATGATGGCGGCCATGTTCTTGGAGTTGGCGTTCGAACCGCGGATGTTGACGCCCAGCCGCTCGGTCATCCCCTCCAGCGACTGGCGCGTGAAGGGGCAGTTGCGCAGGCTGTCTCCGGTGCCGTTCAATCCGACCACCAGGCCGTAACCGACCAGCTGGTTGGTGCGCACGCCCTCGACGGCGGCGATGTCCTTGATCCGCGACTGGGCCGCGGCGGGACCCACGAAACCCGCCAGGGCGGCGGCGGTCAGGAGGGAGGCGAGCAGTTTCTGCATCGGTACGGTGTCCGCGAACTGTTGTGCAGGTTGCGATGCCAGTGGCGTGCCAGACGAAAAGGCGTGGAAAATCAGCGAAGGACGGTGACCTGGACGGTGGTGATGCGGCAGAAACTGCCGGGGCGTTAACCAAACAGTGACCGGGCGCCGACGATGGTCGGGCATGTTCTGGAGTCGCAACCCATGAAGGTCACCGGCCCATCCGGACCGTCCGCCTCGCCCGGCGCCCGTCCCGCCCGGGCGAGCGGCGGCTTTTCCGTCCCCTCGGCCGCCGCCGCCGCTCCGGCGGGCGCGACGGCGACCGCCGCCGGCGTGTCCGGGGTGGCGGGCATGTCAGCCCTGATGGCGCTGCAGGGGGTCGAGGACGTCACCGAGCGCCGCCGGCGCGCCATCCGGCGGGGCAGCGGCCTGCTGGATCGTCTGGATGAGCTGAAACTGGCCTTGCTGGGCGGCGAGGCCGGCGAAGCCGCCCTGGAACGACTGGGCCGCGGCCTGCGCGAGGAGCGCCCCGTCGACGCCGATCCCGGCCTGAACAGCCTGCTGGCCCAGATCGACCTGCGGGCGGCCGTGGAGCTGGCCAAGGCCGATCTTCGCCGCACTGCAGCATAAGCCGGTGATTTCTTTCGCAAAAGCGTGATCGCCGAGCGCCGGGTGATGAAGAAATGTCACGCTCGCCGCCGGATGGGTCCCCCGGCCGGTCACGCTCGCGCGAGCGTTGTTGCCGCGACTCTTCGCCATCCCTATACGCAGCACTGCGCCACAGGGGGGCGCTGTTGAAAGCGTGAGTGCGATGAACGCATTGGCGTCTGTGATTGAGCCGAACGGTTATCGGCCAACCGAGGACGAGCCGTTCATGAATGAGCGGCAGCTGGCCTATTTCAAGGGCAAGCTCCTGGCCTGGAAGGACGAAATCCTTCGCGAGTCCAAGGGCACGGTGGTCAATCTGAAGGCCGAGACGGAAAATCATCCGGACCTCGTCGACAGGGCGTCCTCCGAATCCGACCGCGCGCTGGAGTTGCGCACCCGGGATCGCCAGCGGAAGTTGATCTCCAAGATCGACGAGGCGCTGCGCCGGATCGAGGACGGCTCCTACGGCTATTGCGAGGAAACCGGCGAGCCGATCAGCCTCGGACGGCTGGAAGCCCGTCCGACCGCCACCTTGTCGGTCGAGGCCCAGGAACGGCACGAGCGCCGCGAACGCGTCCACCGCGACGACTGAGGCGGAGAGGGGCATGTGGCGTCCCGGTCCCGCCGCCGCCGTGGCCCTCGTTCTCGTTTTGGCGACGGCTTGCGCCTCCGCGCGGGCGCGTCCGGTCGACATCACGCCGCTCGACCATCTGCCGGCGTTGGCCGGCGACTATTTCCACATGGAGTCGCATGAGGTCGGGCGCGGCTTCCATATCTATGTGCGTCTTCCGGACGGCTATGATCCCGCGTCGGCGAGGCCTTGGCCGACCGTCTATCTGACCGACGGGGACAGCCTGTTCCCTATCCTGGCGGCCAACCACCTGTTCCTGACCTATGACGACCGCCTGCCCGAGGCCATCGTGGTGGGCATCGCCTACGGCGACTTCGAGCCGGCGACCAACCGGCGCAACATCGACTTCCAGTCGCCAGGCGCCGGCGTGACGGCGGAACAGGCCGGTGCGGAGGAGTTCCAGCGCTTCCTCAAGACGGAGCTGATCCCGGACATCGAGCGGCGCTACCGCTCCGACCCCTCACGACGGGTCCTGTTCGGACAGTCCCGCGGCGGGGCCTTCGTCCTGTACTCGGCCGTGACCGATCCGGACCTGTTCTGGGGACGGATCGCCAGCACTCCCTCGATCACGCCGGGCATCGAATCCCTGCTCGAGCCCGCCGCGCCGGCCGCAAACCGCGATCTGGGTCTGGTGGTGGTCAGCGGCACGCGCGACCGCGCGGACCTCCAGGCGGAGGCGGCCCAATGGCTGGCGGCCTGGCAGGCGCGGCCGGAGAGGCCCTGGCGGCTTCTCGGCGTGCGGCTGGAAGGGGGAACCCACGCCGCGAATGCACCCGACGCCTATCGGCGGGGCATGAACTGGCTGTTCGAGGCGGAGCCCGCGCCTTGACTTGACCGCCCGGGAGGGCGACCTACCGCGCCTCGCGTTTCAAGGTCACCCGATGTCCGTCAAGGTTCGTTTCGCCCCGTCGCCGACGGGTAAACTGCACGTAGGCAATGTGCGCACCGCCCTGGTGAACTGGATGTTCGCCAAGGGGCAGGGCGGTTCCTTCGTCCTGCGCATCGACGACACCGACCTGGCCCGCTCGACGCCCGAGTTCGAGCAGGGCATCGAGGACGACCTGGCCTGGCTGGGTCTGGTCTGGGACGAGCGCCACAACCAGTCGAAGCGGTTCGACCGCTACGAGGAGGCCGCCGCCCGTCTGAAGGCCGCCGGCCGGCTCTATCCCTGCTACGACACCTCCGAAGAGCTGGACCGCCGCCGCAAGGTGCAGTTGTCGCGCGGCCTGCCGCCGATCTACGACCGCGCCGCGCTGGACCTGACCGACGCCGAGAAGGCGGCCTTTGAGGCCGAGGGCCGCAAACCGCACTGGCGCTTCAAACTGGACGGCCGGCGCGTGGCATGGGAGGACCTGTCGCGCGGCCACGCCGAGGTCGACACCGCCTCCATGTCCGATCCGGTGCTGATCCGCGAGGACGGCCTGTTCCTCTACACCCTGCCGTCGGTGGTCGACGACATCGACATGGCCATCACCCATGTGATCCGCGGCGAGGACCACGTCACCAACACCGGCGCCCAGATCGAGATCTTCGAGGCGCTCGGCGGGCCGGTTCCGGCCTTCGCCCATATGCCGCTGCTGGTCGGGGCCGACGGCCAGGCCCTGTCGAAGCGGCTGGGCTCCCTGTCGATCGCCGAAATGCGCGACCAGGGCTATGAGCCGATCGCCATCACCAGCCATCTCGGCCGCATCGGCACCTCCGATCCGCTGGAGGTCGGCGAGTCGGTTGAAGCTCTCGGCCAGAGCTTCTCCTTCTCGAAGATGGGCCGTTCGCCGGCGCGCTACGACACGGCCGACCTCGACCGCCTGAACGCCCAGGCCCTGCACGCGATGGACTATGCGACGGCGCAGCCGCGGCTTGCCGCGCTCGGCTCCGACATGGGCGAAACGGTCTGGAACACCCTGAGGCCGAACCTTCAGAGGTTCGCCGACATCGTTGATCTTGAACGGATCATAGCCGGTCCGATCACGCCGGTGATCGAGGACCCGACCTTCGCCGCCGCGGCGCTGGAGGTGCTCCCCGCCACGCTCGGCGCCGACGCCTGGTCGGTCTGGACCAACGCCGTCAAGGAGCGCACCGGGGCGAAGGGCAAGACCCTGTTCATGCCGCTGCGCCACATCCTGACGGGCCAGGAACACGGGCCGGACATGGCCAGCCTCGTGCCCCTGATCGGTCGCGAGCGCATCGTCAGACGTTTGAGCGGCGAAATCGCCTGAGCCAGACGCAGAAAGGGCCGCCCCTCGAAAGGGCGGCCCCTGTTTCCGGCATGGAGCGCCGGGCGGTCAGGCGTTGCAGGCGGCGATCTGTTCGGCCGTCAGCTCGACACCCTTGTAGGTGAAGGCGGTCAGGGCGCCGAAGCGGGCCACGAGACGGCGGCAGGCGCGCGTGGCGGGCTGGCTGGCGCCGCCGGTGGCGGTGCAGGTCGCACCTTCACAGCGCCAGGCGGCGCCGTCGACGATGGTGCGGGCGGCGGGCGCCTTGGACGCGTCGGCGAGGACGGCGCTCGAGACGGGGGCTTGGGCGACAGCCGGGCCGGCGACGAGCAGGGCCGCGGCGATAAGCAGAGCACGCATTGGGGAGGTCTCCGAGGATGGCAGGGGCGTGGATCCGCCCGGCGACGTCAGCGGCCGGCTCATGGCGCGAACGTTGACTTACCATTGATTACTTATCGGCGATCATGTTGCAAGTGAGGCAGATCGTCCGCCGCCTGCACCGCCTCGATCGCCTCATCCACCGTGTTGCAGACCGACCACGCCTGACGGAACGAGGCCGGCGTCATCCCTTCCTCGATGCTGTGCTCCATCACGGCCAGCAGGGCGTCCCAGAACCCATTGAGATTCAGGAAGATCACCGGTTTGGTATGCAAATCCAGACGCTTCCACGACAGCACCTCGATCGCCTCTTCCAGGGTGCCCACGCCCCCCGGCGCAACCACGAAGGCGTCGGACTGGTCGTACATGATGGTCTTGCGCTCGTGCATCGACGGCACGACCAGGGTCTCGACCTCGTCGAACAGCCGCTCGCGGCTGCGCAGGAAGCCGGGCATGACGCCCAGCACCCGTCCGCCGGCGCCGTGGGCCGCCCGCGCCGAGGCGCCCATCAGCCCGACGCCGCCGCCGCCATAGACCAGCCGCCAGCCCGCGTTCGCCGTCGCCTCGCCGAAGGCCCGCGCCGCCTCCAGATACTCGGGCTTGACGGTCTCGGACGAGCCGCAGAACAGGCAGACCGACTTGCCGTCGAACGGCTGGATGGTGACGGGCGACGACATGGGGCCTCTTGAAGACAGTGAAAGACAGCGGGCGGGCGGGCGCGCTAACTGGGGCGACACTCCTAACGGTCGGAGAGGCAGGATGAAACGGGCGATGTTGTCGATGGCCGCAGCCGCGCTGGCGGGATGTTCGCAGAGCCCCCCCGAACCGGCCGGCGGCGACCCCCAGGCGACCCGCGAGTGGGCCCGTCCTCCGGTCATCGAACGGGTCGAGCGCACCGGATCGGTGCTGGCGGTTTCGGGCGTCGCCGACGCAGGGGCCCGCGTGGTGCTGCGCGGCGACGACGGGGACGCCTTCGCCGCCGCGGCCGATTCCCTCGGCCGTTTCGAGATTCGCGTCCCTGCGCCGGCGGGCCACCTTCAGCTCCGCGCCGAAACCCAGGTCGGGCAGGACGCGGTCCCGTCGCCGGATCGCCTGGTGGTGCTCGCGGCCGGGCGGGGTCCGATCGCGGTGCTTCGTCCCGGCAGTCAGACCCGTCGGCTGGACCTCGCGCCTGCGCTGGGCGCGATCGACAGCGACGGGCGCATGCGGCTGGCCTCCGGCCGGGTCGCCGCCGGCGCAACCACCGTCGAGGTCGAGAGCGGCGGCCAGACGGTGGAGGTCGTTCCCGACGCCGAGGGCCGCTGGAGCGTGATCCTGCCTGCGCGCGACGGGCCGGAGATTGTCAGGGCGGCCGGCGGCGAGTTCGCCTGGCCGGGAGAAGCGGCCGGGTCGCAGGAGCCGGGAATTGAAAGGCTGGCTTCGGGCTGGCGAATTCGTTGGACCGGGCGGGCGGGCGCGTTCCAGACCACCTGGCTGCCTGACGTCGCTGCCCCGTGACAGGGTTTACGAACCGTTTACCAATTCAGTTGAACGAGGGGATGTCTTCCTTGTTCGAGGACACCCACCATCACCGAACCTCTTCAGCCCGGCGCTCGCGTCGGGCTTTTTTTCGGCCGATTGTCGGGGGACGGGAGTGGCTCCGCGGGTAGGATTCGAACCTACGACCAGCCGATTAACAGTCGGCTGCTCTACCACTGAGCTACCGCGGAACACTTCCTCTCGGGAAGGCGGGCGCTATAGCAGCGCGAGTCAGGCTCGCGCAACGGGAAATATCCGATTGGCCATAATCCCCATCGACGATCCGCACGACGACCGCGTCGCCGCCTTCCGCGATATCCGCGAGCGCGACCTCACGGGCCGGCAGGGGCTGTTCGTGGCCGAGGGCGAGGTCGTGCTGCGCGTGCTGGTCTCGCCGGCCTCCCTGTGCCGGCCGGTCGCGGCCCTGATTGCGGAAAAGCGCCTGACGGCCCTCGCCGACGTCGTGGCCGCGGTTCCGTCCGAAGCCCCGGTCTATGCGGCGTCCCAGCCCGTGATCGACGGCGTCGCCGGTTTCCATCTCCACCGCGGCATCCTGGCCCTCGGCGAGAAGCCCGCCCCGCGCCCGCTGGCCGACCTGCTCGCTGACCTGCCGACGGATGCGGTCGTGGTGGCGGCCTGCGGCATCGGAAATCACGACAACATGGGCGGGATCTTCCGCGCCGCCGCCGCCTTCGGGGCCGGGGCCGTCCTGCTCGACGACCGCTGCTGCGATCCCTTCTACCGCAAGGCCATCCGCGTTTCGGTCGGCGCCGTCCTGCGCACGCCGATGGCGTCAGGGATCGAGGCGGTTGAAATGATCGACGGTCTGAAGGCCGCAGGCTTTCGCGTCCTGGCGATGACCCCGGCGTCTCCGGCTCCGCTGCATCTGGCGGCGAGGGGCGGACGGACGGCCATCGTCCTCGGGGCGGAGGGGCCAGGCCTGCCGCCGCGCCTGCTGGATCGGTGCGAGACGGTCGGCGTGCCGATGTCCGGCGGCTTCGACTCGCTCAATGTGGCGACTGCGGGGGCCATCGCCCTGCATCATTTCACCCGCCAGGCGTAAAGCGTTCACTGATTCGCGATTAACCCTTCGTATACCTTGATGAACGGCGTGAACTGTGACGCTGTATCGGGGTCCGGGGGGAGTTGATCATGTTCGACAGCATTCTGTTCTTCGTGAACCGCAACGCGCGGGTCGCGGTGGCCATCACCATCGTCGCCGCGACGGTGAGCGCGGCCACAGTCATCGGCTGGATGACCGCACCCGTCTGAACTGTCCGAAAATCGCGATGGAGGCCTGACCGAGAATCGAACTCGGGTGCAAGGATTTGCAGTCCTCTGCGTAACCACTCCGCCATCAGGCCCTGGGTCGCCCCGGAAAATCGATCCCGGAGACAACCTCGCCATCGCGAGGGGCGTTCGCTATCAGATCGGATTGTCGCCCGCAACGCACAGACCTATAAGCGCGCGACATTTCCGGCGCATTGTCGCGCCTTCGCCTGATGGGACGATCGACAGATGGATTTCGCCGCCGCGCGCAAGGTCATGGTGGACAGCCAGGTTCGGGTGAACGACGTCACGGATCGCGACCTGCAGGCCGCGATGCTCGCCGTCCCTCGCGAGCGGTTCCTGCCGGCCGATCGCGCCTTCGCCGCCTATGCCGAGATCGAGGCCGAAATCGCCGGCGATCGTCGCCTCATGCTGCCCCGCGACCTGTCCAAGCTGCTGATGGCCCTGGAGCCGCGGTCCGGCGAGACGGCGCTGGCGCTGGCGGGTCCCTACGCGGCCGCCGTCCTGGCCCGCATGGGCCTGTCGGTCACGGCGCAGGAAGCCGACCCGGCGGTGCTGGATGTCGTCGGCCCGGCCCTCGCCGAGGCCGGGGTCGACGGCGTGCTGGCGCCGTTCACCCATCCCGCAGGCGAAGGCTATGACGTCATCGTCTCCGAGGCCGCCACGCCCGTGCGTCCGGACGCCTGGCTGGCGGCGTTGAAGGTCGGCGGTCGCCTGGCCGTGGTCGAGCGCGCCGGACCCGCGGGCAAGGCGGTCCTGTATGTGAAAGGGGCGTCCGGGGCGTCACGACGGGAGCTGTTCGATTGTGCGCCGCCCGTACTCGCCGGGCTCGCGCCGGAGCCCGCCTTCGCTCTCTAGACGCGGCGTGCGGGCGTCCTTCGGGCGCCGCGTGAAAAAATCTTAACTGGCGTGGGAGGAAACCGTCCCGCATCAGGCCTATGGGATACAAAGGGCGTGCGCATCCTCGTGCGCGCCAGGCAGGGACAATCATGCTGAAACGTTCGCGCGCGCTCGCCTCGGTCGCCATCATCGCCGTCGCCGCCGGCATGGGCGCGCCGGTCTGGGCCGATACGCTTCGGGAAGCGATCGCCCTGGCGTACCAGACCAATCCGTCGCTTCTGGCCCAGCGGGCCAACCAGCGGGCCCTCGACGAATCGATCGTTCAGGCCCGGTCCGGTCTGCGTCCCCGACTGGATGTCACCATCAGCGGCGACCTGACGCAGGACTACGGCGATCTCGGGCCGCTTGCGGACCCGTACAGCGACAGCGCCTCCGCCAGCATCGGCCTGTCGCAGACGCTGTGGAGCGGCGGCCGCATCGGTCACGGCATCACCGCCGCCGAGGCCGACATCCTCGCCGGGCGCGAGAACCTGCGCGACATCGAACAGACGGTGCTCGCCTCGGTGATCCAGGCCTACGCCGATGTGATCCGCGACGGCGAGATCCTGCGCATCCGCCAGACCAATCTCGGCGTGCTCCAGCGCCAGCTTGAGGAAGCGTCGGCCCGCTTCGAGGTCGGCGAGATCACCCGCACCGACGTCGCCCAGTCCGAGGCGCGGCTGGCCCAGTCCGAGGCCGACCTCGCCAACGCCCGCGCCCAGCTGTCGGTGTCGCGCGCCTCCTACGCCGCCGTCGTCGGCCAGTCGCCGGGCGACCTCGAGCCGATGCCCGCGCTGCCGGGCGTGCCGACCGATTTTGACGCCGCCCTCGATGTGGCGCTGCTTGAGAACCCCGGCATCCGCGCCGCCGGCTACAACCTTCGCTCCGCCGAGGCCGCCGTCGCCGCCGCCAAGGCCGAATACATGCCGTCCGCGCGGCTGACCGCTTCCTACGGCGGCGGGAACAATGATTTCGACCGCATCGACCAGATCGGCGACGCCACCCGGCTGACGGCCGGCGCCACCGTCTCGGTGCCGCTGTTCACCGGCGGTCTCAACCGCTCGCGCGTCGCCCAGGCGCTGGAGCGCGCCAACGTCGCCCAGATCACCGTCGAGGGCGAACGCCGCAACACCCTGCAGTCGGTCAGCTCCGCCTACGCCCAGGCGCTGTCGGCCCGCGCCAGCCTCGAGGCGGGAAGCGAAGCCGTGCGAGCGGCGACCGTCGCCGCCGAAGGCGTCCGGCAGGAGGCCCAGGTCGGCCTGCGCACCACCCTCGACGTTCTCAACCAGGAGCTGGAGCTGCGCAACGCCGAGATCACCCTGGCCAGCGCACGCCGCAACGAATACGTCGCCCAGGCCAATCTTCTGGCCGCCATGGGCCGGCTGGAGGGCGCTGATCTCGATCCGACCCTGACGATCTACAATCCGGCCGACAACTACAACCGGGTGCGCAACCGCGGAGCCCTGCCGTGGGACGGCGTTATCGAGGCGATCGACCGTATCGTCGCCCCGCCCATCGTGCCGGCCAATGACGCGGCCGATGCGCCGATCGACCAGCAGCTGAAGTCGGAGATCATCCGGACCGCGCCGCAGGATTGAATTCGGACCGGATCGCCCGACGGGCGACCCCGGGGCCGGCTTCTTAACCTGAGACGCGAAAAACGCCCGTTGATTCCAGCGGGCTGAGATGCGACGACATTGGCCGGGGCAGGGGCGATGGTCCCCGCCCTGCATCACCAGATTCTATGCGTTCGCCGCGCGCCTCGGGGTTTCGACATGACCGACCAGACCGCCCAGGAACCGACGATGGAGGAAATCCTGGCGTCGATCCGCCGGATCATCTCCGAAGACGACGCTCCCGCGGAGACGGCCGAGGCGGCCGCGGCCCAGCCGGACGCCGGGGCGGAACCTGCGCCTGCGCCCGCCGAAGCGGAGGCCGGGACGGTCTCGCCCGCCCTGATGGATGAGACCCCGTCGATGGAAGAGCCCGCGGCCTCCGAAGAGGACGTGCTGGAGCTGACCGACACCTATGAGGCGCCCGAGCCGGCCGCCGCCGAAAGCATCGGCGATCTCGACGTCTCGCCCGCCGAAACCGACGTGGACCCGTTCCCCGTCGAGGCCGTCAGCGAATCGGTCTTCGCGCCCGAACCGGAACAGGCCGCGAGCGCCGGAGATCGTGAGCCGACCGGCTATGACACTCTCGTCGGCGACAGCGCCGCGGCCAGCGCCGCGTCGGCCTTCGCCGGACTGGCATCATCCCTCAGGAAGCCCGAGCCCATGGAACCCTCGACCTCCTCCGGCCCCACTCTCGACGAACTGGCCCGCGCCCTGCTGCGGCCGATGCTGAAGGAATGGCTCGACGCCAACCTGCCGGGCATCGTCGAGGCCCAGGTACGCAAGGAAGTCGAACGCATCGCCCGCAACGCCGGCTGACTTCACCTGCGACCTGATCAAGGCTAGATCGTTCCGGGGCGGCTCCAGTCGGGGCCGCCCTTTCTCTTTTGTCCAAAGTCTCTCCTCCCATGCTCGACAAGACCTTCGACCCGAAAGCCGCCGAACCTCGTCTGTATGAGACATGGGAGAGGAGCGGGGTCTTCGCGCCGCGCCAGGACACGGCCGCCGAGGCCTATTCGATCGTCATTCCGCCGCCCAACGTGACCGGTTCGCTGCATATCGGCCACGCGCTCAACAACACCCTGCAGGACATCCTCGCCCGCTATCACCGGATGAAGGGCAAGGCGGTGCTGTGGCTGCCCGGCACCGACCACGCCGGCATCGCCACCCAGATGGTGGTGGAGCGCCAACTGGCGGCGGACGGCAATATGAGCCGGCGCGAGATGGGCCGGGAGGCCTTCGTCGACAAGGTCTGGGAATGGAAGGCGACCAGCGCCGGCTCCATCCAGCAGCAGCTGCGCCGTCTGGGCGCCTCCTGCGACTGGTCGCGCGAACGTTTCACCCTCGACCCCGACCTGCAGGTCGCCGTGCGCAAGGTCTTCGTCAAGCTGCACCAGGACGGCCTGATCTATCGCGACAAGCGGCTGGTCAACTGGGACCCCCATTTCCAGACCGCCATCTCCGACCTTGAGGTCGAGCAGCGCGAGATGGACGGCTTCTACTGGCATTTCGCCTATCCGCTGGCCGACGGCGTCACCTATGAGCACCCGGTCGGCTGGGACGGCGACGGCCAGCCGACGGAACACGAGACCCGCGACTTCATCGTCGTGGCCACGACCCGGCCGGAGACCATGCTGGGCGACACCGGCGTTGCGGTGCATCCGGAGGATCCGCGCTATCAGGGGCTGGTCGGGCAATTCGTGACCCTGCCGATCACCGGCCGTCGCATCCCCATCGTCGCCGACGACTACGCCGACCCGACCAAGGGCTCGGGCGCGGTTAAGATCACCCCCGCCCACGACTTCAACGACTTCCAGGTCGGCAAGCGGGCCGGGCTGGCGGCGCTCAATGTCATGGACGGCTTCGGCCGCATCACAGCCGCCGACACGCCCGATGTACCCGCCGACTACGAAGGCATGGACCGCTTCGCGGCCCGCAAGGCTATCGTCGCCCGGGCGGAGGAGGAGGGCTGGCTCAAGGAGATCGAGAAGACCCGCCACGTCATCCCGCACGGCGATCGCTCCGGCGTGGTCATCGAGCCGTGGCTGACGGACCAGTGGTACGTCGACGCACACACCCTGGCCCAGCCGGCCATCAAGGCGGTGGAGCAGGGCGACACGGTCTTCGAGCCGAAGAGCTACGAGAAGATCTATTTCGAATGGCTGCGCAACATCGAGCCCTGGTGCATCAGTCGCCAGCTGTGGTGGGGGCATCGCATCCCGGCCTGGTACGGGCCCGACGGGACCATCTTCGTCGAGGAGAGCGAGGACGAGGCCCAGGCCGCCGCGCGCCGTCACTATGGGGCGGAGACCGCCCTGACCCAGGACGAGGACGTCCTCGACACCTGGTTCAGCTCGGCGCTGTGGCCATTCTCGACCATGGGCTGGCCGGAGAAGACCGAGGACCTGCGCCGCTTCTATCCGACCTCCGATCTGGTCACCGCCGCTGACATCATTTTCTTCTGGGTCGCCCGGATGATGATGATGGGACTTCACTTCATGGATGAGGTTCCGTTCAAACGGGTCATCATCAATGGCCTGGTCCGCGACGAGAAGGGCCAGAAGATGAGCAAGTCGAAGGGGAACGTCATCGATCCCCTGACCATCATCGACGAGCTCGGGGCCGACCCCCTGCGCTTGACCATGGCCATCCTGTCGGGCACGCGTGACATCAAGTTGTCGCGCCAACGCATTGAAGGCTATCGCAACTTCGGCACCAAGCTGTGGAACGCCGCCCGCTTCTCGCAAATGAACGAGGCGCGACGCGTCGAGGGCTTCGATCCGGCCGGCGTGGACCAGACCATCAACCGCTGGATCCGCGGCGAACTGACCAAGGCCGAGCGCCAGGTGTCCGCCGCCATCGAGGGCGGGCGTTTCGACGACGCCGCCTCGGGCCTGTACCGCTTCGTCCGGAACGTGTTCTGCGACTGGTATCTGGAGCTGGCCAAGCCGGTGTTCACGGGCGCCGACGAGGCCGCGAAGGCTGAGACCCGCGCCATGACCGCCTGGACCCTCGACCAGACGCTGAAGCTGATGCACCCGGTCATGCCCTTCATCACCGAGGAGCTGTGGGACCAGCTGGCCGCCGACGGCGCGCCGCGCGCCGAACCGACCCTGATCGGCGCCGCCTGGCCCGACCTGCCCGGGGCCTTCATCGATCCGTCGGCGGAGGCCGAGATCGGCTGGCTGGTCGACCTGGTCACCGAGATCCGGACCCTGCGCGCCGAGATCAACGTGGCCCCGTCGGCCAAGCCGCCGCTGACCTTCGTCGCGCCCGACGCGGCGACCGCGGACCGCATCGCCCGCCACCGCGATCTGATCCTGACCCTCGGTCGCGTGTCCGAGGTCAGCACGGCGGAGGCGGCCCCCGCCGGCGCGGTGACCTTCGTCTCGGGCGGAACGACCGCGGCCCTGTCGCTGGCGGGGATCATCGACCTCGCCGCCGAACGCGCCCGGCTGACGAAGGAGATCGCCGCCTTCGACAGCGACATCGGCCATTTCGGCAAGAAGCTCGGCAATCCCAACTTCGTCTCCCGCGCCGCCCCCGAGGTGGTCGAGGAACAGCGCGAGAAACTGGCCGAGGCCGAGGCCGGCAAGGCGAAGCTGCAGGCCGCCCTGGCCCGTCTGGACGCCGTGGGGTGACGAGGACCCGCCTCGACCAGCTGCTGGTCGCGCGCGGTCTGGCGGAGAGCCGGTCGAAGGCGAGGGCGGCGATCGACGCCGGTGGCGTCACGGTCGACGGCCTGCCCGCGAGGGCCGCGTCCCAGCCGGTCGGCGAAGACGCCGTCGTCGGCTACGCCGACGCCCATCGCTGGGTCGGACGCGGCGCCCTGAAGCTGGATCACGCCCTGTCGCTCTGGCCCGTCGCGGTGGAAGGCCGGACCGTTCTCGACATCGGCGCCTCGACCGGCGGCTTCACCGAGGTCTGCCTCGAACGCGGCGCGGCGCGGGTCCATGCCGTCGACGTCGGCTCCGGACAGATGCATCCCCGGGTCGCCGCCGATCTGCGCGTGGTCAACCTCGAACGCACCGACGCCCGCGACCTGACGGCGGAGTGGATTCCCGATCCGCCGCAGTTGATCGTCTGCGACGCCAGCTTCATCGGCCTGACCAAGGTGTTGCCTGCTGCCCTGGCCCTGGCGGCTCCGGGCGCGGACCTGATCACCCTCGTCAAGCCCCAGTTCGAGGCAGACGGTCCGAAGAACGCCGGCAAGAAAGGCGTGGTGAAGGATCCGGACGCCCGGCGGCGCGCCGTCGCCTCCGTCTCGGCCTGGCTGGAAGGGCAGGGCTGGACCGTGCAGGCGACCACGGAGAGTCCGATCACCGGCGCCGACGGCAATGTGGAATTCCTGCTCTGGGCGAAGCGGGCGGGATAGCGCCGCGCTCAAGCAGCGAGCGACCGCGTCGCAAACGATAGCGCCCCCTTCCAGAATGGAAAAACCCCCGGTGGATTGCTCCACCGGGGGTCTCCGTCACATCGCCGATCGACAGGGGGGCTGAAAAATAATCGGCGACGCGATTCGGTCAGTAGCGGTCCGGGCAGGACTGCTCGTATCGGGTGACGAGGCGACCATCGCGCGTATAGCTGCGGCTCTCGATGGTGCGGCAACCGTAGCGGTCGGTGCTGTAGCCCGACTGATAGCCGCTGCTGTAGCTGCTGCTGTACCGGCTGTCGTAGCCGTAGCCGGGCTGGCTGGTCCGGTAGCGGTCGTCATACCGGTAACGGTCGTCGTACCGGTCGTCCTGGCGATAGCGGTCATCGGGACGGTCGTAGGACGAGTAGCCGTAGCCATCATAACCGTAGCGGTCGTCGTAGCGATTGTCGTCGTAGCGATAGTCCGCCTCATAGCGGGCGCAGTCACGGGCTGAACTGCCGCCCACGCCGGCGCCGACGACGGCCCCGAGCACGCCCCCAAGCACGCTGCCCTCGGTGCGACGGCCGCGCGAGGCCAGCTGCGATCCGGCCACGGCGCCGACGGTTGCGCCGATCACGGCGCCGCCGACCTGGCGGTCGCTGCGATAACTGCGGCACTGGTCGTCGTAGCTGTAGCGATCACGGTTGTCGTAGCCGTACGGCTGGCTGTAGGCGCCTGACCCGTAATTCTGGGGGCCCTGATAGGGATAGGACTGGGCCGAGGCCGCGGCGGGCGCCAGCAGCATTCCGGCGGCGGCGACTGCGGCGGTGGCGGCGATGGGACGGGCGAACATCGGGCGGTCCTGGGTTCGGTTGCAGAGATGGAGGCCGAACGAACGGAGCCCCCTGTCTGTTGCATCCAGAGTTAGCGCTCCGAAGCTGAACGGCCTTTGAGCGCGCCGTTCATCTTCGTTCAGGTTTCGCGCAGCGCCTGGAACATCTAGAAGCGCGCGATGACGGAGACGCTGACCATCATCCGCGTGGGCGGGCAGGGCGACGGTGTTGCGGAAACCCCCGCCGGCCCCGTGTTCGCGCCCCTGACCCTGCCGGGCGAGACGGTGCGGGCGACGGTCGTCGACGGGCGCGCAGAAGCCGTCGAGATCGTCTCCGCCAGCCCGGATCGCATTCCGCCCGTCTCGCCCCACTACGGCGACTGCGGCGGCTGCTCCCTGCAGCATTGGGCCGCCGGGCCCTATCTGGAGTGGAAGCGCGAGCAGGTCCGGCTGGCCCTGGCCCGCGAGGGGATCGAAACGGACATAGAGCCGACCGTGGCCGTACCGCCCGGCACGCGCCGTCGCCTCGCCCTGCACGCGCGGCGCGACCCGGACGGCCGGGTCGTGCTCGGCTTCAAGGCGCGCAAGAGCTGGCGACTGGTCGAGGTCAAAGTCTGCCCGGTAGCCGATCCGCGTCTGGTCGCCGCCTTCCCGGCCCTGACGCGGGTGGCCGAGGCCTTCCTCGAGCACCCGAAATCCGCGCCCACCTTGCATGTGACCTGGACCCTGACCGGCCTCGACGTCGACGTCACCGGCGTGGAACGACGCAGCGGCGGCCTGTCCCGCGACGCGCAGATGCGGGCCATCGAGGCGGCGGCCGCGGCGGACCTCGCCCGGCTCAGCCTCGCCGGAGACACCCTGGTGATGTCGCGCCAGCCGGTCGTCGCCTTTGGGCCCGCCACCGTGCCCCTGCCGGCCGGCGGCTTCCTGCAGGCCGTCCCGGAGGCCGAGTCGGCCATGGTCGCCCGCGCGGTGGAGGCGGTGCGCGGCGCGAAGAAGATCGCCGACCTGTTCTGCGGGGCCGGGACCTTCACCTTCCCGCTCGCCATGGTCGCGCCGGTGCTGGCCGCCGATTCCTCGGCGGCCGGGATCGCGGCCCTGAAGGCGGGCATGGGCTCCGGGAAGGGCCTGAAGCCGATCACCGCCGAGGCCCGTGACCTGTTCCGCCGGCCGCTGGCGCCGTACGACCTGCGCGGCTGCGACGCCATCGTGCTCGACCCGCCGCGCGCCGGGGCGCGGGAACAGACGGCCCAGCTGGCCGGGACCAGGGCGAACACCGTCGTCTATGTCTCCTGCAACCCCGTCACCTTCGCCCGCGACGCCCGTCTGCTGATCGACGCCGGCTTCCGCCTCGAGCGCGTCACCCCCGTCGACCAGTTCCTGTGGTCCGCCCACGTCGAACTGGTGGCGGTGTTCCGGCGCTAGCGGGCCAGGGCCGTGGTCATGCGGGCCTCGAAGTCCGGTTGACGGCCCACATCGTTATGACCTGCGTTGGGGAATACCAGGTGTTCGACCCTCAGGCCGCGTTGCCGCAGCTGCCGGGCCAACGCCTGGCTGAGCGCGGGCGCCAGGGTCTCGTCGCGACCCGCCTCGATGACGATGATCCTGCCGGCATAGCCTTCCAGCGCCGCCGGCACGTCGATCGAGGCCAGCGCCGGGGCGAGGTTGAGGCGAACGAACGGCCGCATCAGCCCGGCCTGCTGATTGACGGCCGCGCGAGCGCCCGGCGTGGTGGTCTCCAGCACCAGCACATCGGCCCGCGCCTTGACCGCCGCGTCGGTGCAGACCACGCCGCCCAGCGAATGTCCCCAGGCGATCAACGGGCGGCCCTCCGCGTCGGCCTGGGCCCGGGCGGTCGCGGCCATCACCGCGCCGGCGGCGGCGAAGTGGGCGAAGTCGGCCTCTCCGTCCGTTTCGCCATAGGCCGGATAGTCGAACATCAGCACGTCGCCGAACGGTTCCAGTTTGCGAGCCGCCGAGCCGCCGGCGCTGCTGCGCCGGAACATGTTGCCGCCGCAGAACAGGATCAGCGGTCGCGGCGCCGCGGCGCTCCGGATGCGGGTGGCCGCGATCGTTCCGCCCTCATAGGGCAGGGACAGGGACTCCGCGGCGTCGGGCGGCGGGTTCGCGGCCAGCACGATCTTCTCGCGTTCCAGCCGGCTCTCCGGCCAGAAGAAGGCGTTCTCGGGAACATTGACCGCGCAAGCCGACAGGGCCGCCGCCGCGGCGACCGCGGCAAGTCCGAAAATCCGTGAGACCATGGCCGTCCCTCCCGCCTGCGCCTTCATTACGACTCCGGACCGATCACCTGTCCAGTCGACAGCCTCACGCGGCGTCGTCGAACAGGTCCCGCTGCGCCTTCATCTCCGGCGGCGCCCGGAATTTCGTCTCGTCCAGCACCTGCCGCGGGCCGTCCAGGCCGTAGCGTTTCACCGCCGCCCTGAACCGCGTGGCGATCAGCTCGGCCACCGGCCCGGTCCCCTTCATCCTCTGGTTCCAGTCGGGATCGTAGTCGCGGCCGCCGCGGGTCTGGCGGATCAGCGACATCACCCGCGCCGCCCGCTCGGGCCGGGCGTCGGCCAGCCATTCGCGGAACAGGTCCTTGATCTCCAGCGGCAGGCGCAGGGTCACATACATGGCCGAGGTCGCCCCCGCCTTCGCCGCCGCCTCGAGCACGGCTTCCAGCTCGTGATCGTTCAGCCCGGGAATGACCGGGGCGAAGCCGACCGTGACCGGACAGCCGGCCTCGGCCAGTCTCGAAATCGCCTCCAGTCGCTTCGCCGGGGTCGAGGCGCGCGGCTCCATGGCGCGAGCGAGGCCGCGGTCCAAGGTTGTGATGGAGACGCAGGCCGAGGCCAGTCCCTCGCGCCCCATCGGTCCGAGGATGTCGGCGTCGCGTGCGATCAGCACCGACTTGGTGATGATGCTGTACGGATGGCGGAAGCGCTGCAGCACCTCGAGGATCGAGCGCGTCGAGTTCAGATCGCGCTCGACCGGCTGATAGGGGTCGGTGTTGCCGCCTATGTGGATGCGTTTGCAGACATATCGCGGCTTGCAGAGCTCCCGCTCCAGCAGACGCGCGGCCTCGGGCTTGAAGAAGAGCCGGCTCTCGAAATCCAGGCCCGGGGATAGGCCCATGAAGGCATGGGACGGACGGGCGTAGCAGTAGATGCAGCCATGTTCACAGCCCTTGTAGGGGTTGATGGACCGGTCGAAACCGATGTCCGGACTGGTGTTCTTCGCGATGATCGTCCGGGCGTGCTCGGGCGTCAGGGTGGTGCGCAGGGGCGCCGCCCCGGCGTCGTCGCCGGTCCAGCCGTCATCGAAGGCCTCGACCGTCTCCGGTTCGAACCGCCCGGTCGCATTCGACCGCGCCCCCCGTCCCTTCGCCGCTTCAGCCATGAGGGGAAGATAGCAGCGAGAGGGAACAAAGCAAGAACATATCTACGAACTTGTCATTCACCCCCGGGTCTGGTGCAACGCTTGAGGAGGGGGGACCGGCCAGATGAAGACACTGCTGACGACGGGGCTCGCGCTGGTGGTCGCCGCCGGACCGGCTCCGGCCGCCGCCCAGATACCGGACACGCCTCCGGCCGTGATCGCCGCGATCATTGGAGGGTGCACGCCGGAGTCCGCCTTTGGCTTCGGTTCGGGCCTCGGACGTCGATACGAAGGCGGCCGGATGCGGCAGCTCGGGCTCGACCTCGCGCCGTTCACCAGAGCCGAGGTGATGGCCACCCAGCGGTCGAAGACGCTCTTCGGGGTCGATCTGTGGGGTTATCATCCTGACGACGCCGGTACGAGCGAGGCACGCCGCACGGGCGCGGCCCTGCTCCTCGAGCAGCTCGACGCGGCGGCGGAGGACTCCGGCCTGTTCGGCGCCCGGACCTGGGACGATGAGACGGAGACTGTGATCTACAGCGGGCCCGTCGCCGAACCGGCGTCAGGCGTTCGGCTGGAACTGTCCCAGCTGGGCGTCTCGGTGATCGTTTCCTGCGCGGACGAGTCCCTGCGACAGCTGGCCTTCGACGAGGCGTTCGGGCGGACCCGGGTCGAGCGCCCAGAGCGGCCCGCGCTGCCGTCGGCCGCCAGGATCGATCCGGCCCGATGCGACGATCCCGCCGGGGCCGAGGCCCTCTACGACGGCTTCGAGGCGGGCGGTGGGGACGCCGCCGACGTCATGAACATGGTTCGAAGCTCGCAGGAGTATTTCGAGCACCTGACGCAATGGTACGGCCAGGAACTGATGGACCGCGGCGTCTGGACCGAGCAGGACCGCGACGCCTTCCTGATGTCCTTCCTCCAGGACGAGGTGATCATGAAAGGTCTGGAAGAGCAGCTCGGCCGCCTCGGGCCGCTGCTGGAAACCACCCTCGAGATCGGAGAGATGCGCGACGCCGGCGATTCCGTCGGCTCGTGCCGCGCCGCCGCGGGCCTGGTCAATCTCGTCGAGGAAATCGGTCGGGCGAACGAGGTCCAGTGGGCCCGCGCCACCGCCCTCTACAAGGCCGAGGCGGCCCGTCTCGGGATCACCCTCGACTGACCGTCTGTGGTGCGGATGAGAGGACTCGAACCTCCACGCCTCGCGGCGCCAGAACCTAAATCTGGTGCGTCTACCAGTTCCGCCACATCCGCATAGGTCCGCTAGCGCTCCTAGGCGGAGCGGGCCGGTTCGGCAAGGCTCGGCGGCCGACGCGGCATGTGGAAGGCCCCCGGCGAACGGAGAAATCCGCCAATTCCGGCTGGCCAATCCGTTCACCATGTGGATAGTGACGCCCTCTAGAGGGGTCGAGGGGAATCCGAATGGCTAACAGTCCAAGCCCGATGCAGGGCTTCTACGATGGCGTGACCAACGTCAGCGACTTCATCTGGGGCGGCACCTGGCATGGAGAGCAGGTGCTGCTGTTCCCGCCGATGGTCGTCATCCTGCTCGGCGTCGGCATCTGGATCATGATCGGGCTGCGCTTCTACCCGATCACCCATCTGGGCATGGCCTTCGCCGGTCTGTTCAGGAAGAACGACGAGAAGGGGAAGGGCGAGATCTCGCCGTTCGCCGCCCTGTCGACCGCCCTGTCGGGACAGGTCGGCACCGGCAATCTGGCCGGCGTCGCCACCGCCATCACCCTCGGCGGACCGGGGGCGCTGTTCTGGATGTGGGTCACCGCCCTGATCGGCATGTCCCTGGCCTTCGCCGAGGGCTCGCTGGCCATCCGCTATCGCGAGAAGGGCCCGGACGGCCATTTCCGCGGCGGCCCGATGAATTACATCCGCAACGGTCTCGGCAAGAAATGGGGCTGGCTGGCGGTGATCTTCTGCATCGGCCTGCTGTTCTCGTCGATCGCCACCGGCAACATGATCCAGGCCAACTCCTTCGCCGACTCCTTCAGCGGTCTGACCGGCCTGCCGGAATGGGGTTCCGGGATCGTGGTGGCCGTCGCCGTGTTCGCCGTCATCATCGGCGGCATCAAGTCGATCGGCGCCATCGCCGAGAAGGTCGTGCCCTTCATGGCCCTGGTCTATCTGCTGATGGCCGGCATCGCCCTGGCGCTGAACTTCACGGCCATTCCGGGCGCCTTCGCCACCATCTTCGAGAGCGCCTTCACCGGCCACGCCGCGGCCGGCGGCTTCCTCGGCGCGGGCATGATCCTCGCCATCCGGTCCGGCGTCGCCCGCGGCCTGTTCTCCAACGAGGCGGGGCAGGGCTCCACCCCCATCGCCCACGCCGTGGCCCAGACCGACGATCCCGCCAAACAGGGCCGGTTCGCCATGATGGGCACCTTCATCGACACCATCATCATCTGCACGGCCACCGGCCTGGTCATGCTGGCGGTGCAGGGCGCCTTCCCGCACACCGGCACCGACGGCGCCGTGATCATGCAGAACACGGTCTGGACCTCGGACCTGCGCGGCTTCGCCATGACCGAGGCGGCCTATGCGACGGCCTTCCCGTGGCTGGTCTGGGGCAGCGTCACCATCGGCGGCCTCATCGCCTCGATCGCCCTGATCCTGTTCGTGTTCACCACCCTGATCACCTGGGGCTACTATGGCGAGCGGGCCGCGACCTATCTGTTCGGCATGAAGCTGGCCATTCCGTTCCGTCTGTTCTGGGTGGTGATGATCTTCATCGGCTCCTTCCAGGAGATCGAACTGGTCTGGCGTCTCGGCGACATCGCCAACGCGGCCATGGCCCTGCCCAACCTGATCGCCCTGGCCCTGTTGTCCGGAGTCGTCTTCGCCCTCGCCAAGGGCCACAAGACCGCCGGCAAGGATCACGAATAGCGCACCGATCGCCCGGGCCGTTCGCGGTCCGGGCGTTCATTCGACGGGTGCAACTCGCCGCGCCCTCATGAAACAGAGGCGGCCGTCCTGATCGCGTCGCCCGCAAGGGAGTAGAGATTTGGCTGGAAACATTTCGGCGCCCGGTCAGGCGCGATGGTCCTCGAAGGCCGCCTTCGTTCTGGCGGCGACCGGTTCGGCCGTCGGCCTCGGCAACCTCTGGCGCTTTCCCACCGAGGCGGGCAGCAACGGCGGCGGCGCCTTCGTGCTGCTCTACATCCTCTGCGTCGTCCTGATCGCCATGCCGCTGCTGCTGGCCGAGAGCCTGATCGGCCGACACGGCCAGCGTTCGACCATCGCCAGCACCGCCTATCTGGCGCGCCAGTCGGGCGCCAGTCCCGCCTGGAGCCTGCTGGCGGTGATCGGCCTGATCGCCAACACCGCCATCCTGACCTTCTACTGCGTCGTCGCCGGCTGGGTCGTCTACTTCATCGGAACCAGCGCGGCCGACCTGTTCGGCGCCATCGCGGCCGGGGAGCCCCTGCGGGGCGCCTACGCGCCGCAATCCGTCGAACAGATCCAGCAGATGATGCCGACCCTGTTCGCCAATCCGGCCCTGCTGGTCGGTCTGCAACTCGCCTTCGTCATCGTCACGGTCTGGATCGTCGCCCGCGGGGTCAAGGGGGGCATCGAGATGGCCGCCACCTGGCTGATGCCGGCCTTCTTCTTCCTGCTCATCGGCATCACCGTCTATGCGGCGATCATCGGCGACTTCGCCGCGGCCCTGACCTTCCTGTTCACCCCGGACTTCGAACGCGCCCTGCAGCCCGGCGTGCTGAGCTCGGCCCTCGGCCAGGCCTTCTTCTCCCTCAGCCTCGGCGGCGGCGCCATGATCGCCTACGGCGCCTACGCCTCGCGGGACACCAACCTGGGCCAGACCTCGGGCATGATCGCCTTCGCCGACACGGCCGTGGCCATCATCGCCGGCCTGGCCATCTTCCCGATCGTGTTCAGCGTCGGGATGGAGCCGAACGCCGGCCCGACCCTGATGTTCCAGACCCTGCCGGCGGCCTTCCACGCCATGCCCGGCGGCGCCATCGTCGGCCTCGCCTTCTTCGTCCTCGCCCTGTTCGCGGCCCTGACGTCCTCGGTGTCCCTGCTGGAGATTTCGGTCAGCTGGGTCACCGAGAAGTTCGGCGTCTCCCGCGGCAAGGCGGCGATCAGCATCGGCGTCCTCGTGTTCCTGATCGGCCTGCTGTCAGCCCTGTCGTTCAACGTCCTGGCGGACCAGCGTCCGATCCCCTTCATCCCGGGCTTCGAGAACGCCACCTGGTTCGACGCCATCGACGGGGTCACCGGAAAACTGCTGCTGCCGCTTTCGGGACTGATCACCGCCGTCTTCGTCGGCTGGGTCGCCGACAGGAAGCTGGTCAACGCCGAGACCGGTCTGAGCGGCGGCGGTCTGGCCGCCTGGCGCTTCCTCGTCGCCTGGCTCTGCCCGCTGGCGGTGTTCGCCATTCTGGTGATCGGCCTGTTCCCGCAGCTGCTGGGTTAGGACCGGCCCCGAAAAAGAAACGGCCCGGACATCTGTCCGGGCCGTTTTTCGTTCCGCCTTGCGATCCGGCCTAGATGTCCGGGTTCTGGTCCACGCCGTGGCGCTGGGCTTCCAGCGGCGACAGGCCGGGCGTGTCCTCGATGGCCTGGAGACCCTTGGCGAGCCGCGAGTTCCAGAAGCCGTAGACGACGTAGATCGCCGCCCCGAGGGTGAAGTAGCCGGTCAGCAGCCAGGCCGGCAGGGGGTCGCCCGTGGCCGCCTTGACCACCACATCCTCGATCAGCGGTCCGGCCATGACGAAGGCGAAGAACACCCCCGCCAGCGGCACGAAGCCCAGCCACACCGGCGGTCCCTTGCGCAGGATCGCCAGCACCAGCAGGACGGCGGCCGCGACGGCCACGATCACCGCCCCGACGTCGGTCCAGGTCGATTCCAGCAGGAAGCGGAAGAAGCCCAGGCCCATGAAGGCCATGACCGTGCCGACGAGGATCGCCACTGGCTGCGACACCAGTCCGCCGCCAAGGGGCACGCGGAACGGACGCACCAGGTCGCTGCGCGCGGTGCGCAGATACATGACGCTGAGGCTGACGATGCCGAAGGCGCTGGCGGTGCCGAGGCTGACCAGATCGCCGAGAATGCCGATCGGCAGCATCGAGGCCAGCACCGCGATGCCGACGCCGAGGATCAGCGTCCCCGCCCACGGCGTGCGGAACTTGCTGTGCAGCAGGGAGAAGACCCGCGGCAGCAGGCCGTCGCGCGCGATGGCGTAGAAGATGCGCGACTGGCCATAGGTCAGGATCAGCATCACCGAGGTCAGGCCGGCGATGGTGCCGACCTTGATGAGCAGCGAGAACCACGGCATCTCCATGCGGTCGACCGCCAGGGCGATCGGGGCGGCGACGCCCAGCTCGCGGAACGGCACCACCCCGGTCAGGACCGCGGCCGTGGCCATGTAGATGATGGTGCAGACGACCAGCGATCCGAGGATGCCGATCGGGATGTCCCTGGCGGGGTTCTTGGCCTCGGCGGCCGCGGTCGAGACCGCCTCGAAGCCGACATAGGCGAAGAAGATCACCGAGGCGGCCCGGAACACGCCCGGGATGCCGTACTGGAAGCCGCCCTCGTTGGGCGGGATCAGCGGCTGCCAGTTCTCCACGTTCACATAGGCGACGCCCATGCCGATGAAGAGCAGCAGGATGCCGACCTTGATGAAGACGATGACGTTGTTGACCTTGGCCGATTCCGACACGCCGAGGACCAGCAGGGCGGTCACCGCCAGGATGCCGACCGCGGCCACGACGTTGAAGCCCGCGCCGGTCACGAAGGTGAAGCCCGATCCCGTCACCGCCGGCACGGCGTTGACGTAGGAGGTGGTCAGGGTTGCGGGCAGGGCGACGCCGAAGTCGGCCAGCAGGCTGACCACATTGCCCGACCAGCCCGCCGCCACCGTGGCCGCCGCGACGCCGTACTCGAGCACCAGCAGCCAGCCCATGGTCCAGGCGAAGATCTCGCCGAGGGTCGTATAGGAATAGGTGTAGGCCAAGCCCGCCACCGGCATGGTCGAGGCCAGTTCGGCGTAGCACAGGCCGGCGAAGGCGCAGGCCATGCCGGCGATGATGAAGGACAGCATCACCGCGGGACCGGCGAAATTCGCCGCCGCGGTGCCGGTGATGACGTAGATCCCCGCCCCGATGATGCAGCCTATGCCCAGCAGCACCAGGTTGATGGGTCCCAGGGAGCGCTTCAGATGGCCGGTGCTGGCCTCGCGCTGGACCTGGTCGATGGATTTCTTGATGAGAAGCCGGTGCCCCGGCGGACGACCTGTGACGGCCATTTGTGTCTTGTCCAATCGTGCGCCCCTCCCTTGAGTCGGCCGACCACGACAGCGCGACGTTTAGGCGCACCCGATGGACTGTCAACGGAGCAAAAGTCGGGGAGTCTCAGTCCTTTGGCTTCCACCTCCGGACGGCGGGGGATAGACCGCACCGATGCTGCCCATCCACGCCGTTCTGGAACCGCTGAAAGCCGCGCTGGTCGCGGCCAATGCGGTCGTGCTGGCCGCGCCCCCGGGAGCCGGCAAGACCACGGTCGTGCCCCTGGCCCTGCTGGACCAGCCGTGGCTGAACGGCGGCAAGATCCTGGTTCTGGAGCCGCGACGGCTGGCGGCCCGGGCGGCGGCGGAGCGGATGGCCTCGACCCTTGGCGAAAGGACCGGCGAGACGGTCGGCTATCGCACCCGCCTGCAAAGCCGGATCGGCCCCGCCACCCGCATCGAGGTCATCACCGAGGGCGTCTTCACGCGGATGATCCTCGACGATCCCGGCCTCGACGGCGTCGGCGTCGTCCTGTTCGACGAGTTCCACGAACGCAGTCTCGACGCCGACCTCGGCCTCGCCCTGGCGCGTCAGGCGCAGGGGTTGCTGCGTGACGACCTGCGCCTGCTGGTCATGTCGGCGACGCTCGACATCGCCGGCGTCGCCCGACTGCTGGACGGCGCCCCGGTCATCGAGGCGGAAGGCCGGATGTTCCCGGTCGACACCCGCCACCTCGGCCGTAACCCCTCGGAGCGGTTCGAGGACGCCATGGCCCGCGCCGTGATGCTGGCGCTGGGCGAGGAGACCGGCTCGATGCTCGCCTTCCTGCCGGGACAGGGCGAGATCCACCGCGTCGCCCAGCGGCTGTCCGAACGCCTGCGCGACCCGGCCGTCGACGTCGTTCCGCTGTATGGCGCGCTCGACAAGTCGGTGCAGGATCGCGCCATTGAGCCGGCCGCGCCCGGCCGCCGCAAGGTGGTGCTGGCCACCTCCGTCGCCGAGACCAGCCTGACCATCGAGGGGGTGCGGGTGGTCATCGACGGCGGCCTGTCGCGCGTGCCCCGCTTCGAGCCGTCCAGCGGCCTGACCCGGCTGGCCACTGTGCGGGTCAGCCGCTCCTCGGCCGAGCAGCGCCGCGGCCGGGCCGGGCGCACCGCGCCGGGCGTCTGCTACCGGCTGTGGGACGAGGAACAGACCCGCGGCCTGGTCCCGCACCAGCGGCCGGAAATCCTCGAGGCCGACCTGACCGCCTTCGCCCTCGACCTCGCCCGCTGGGGCGCGCGTTCGACGGACGGCCTCGCCCTGCTGGACCAGCCTCCCGCCGGGGCCTTCGCCGAGGCGCGGCAGGTCCTCAGGCGTCTGGACGCCCTGGACGACGCCGGCGGCCTGACCGACCACGGCCGTCGCCTGACCCGCATCCCCCTGCCGCCCCGGCTGGCCCATATGATCGCCGTGGCCGCCGACGCGAAGAACGCCGTGCTCGGCGCGCGGATCGCGGCGGTGCTGTCCGAGCCGGGGCTCGGCGGAAACGATCCCGACCTGCGCGAGCGGCTGCGCGAACTGGACCGCGACCGGTCCCCCCGCGCCCGCGACGCCCTGAAGCTCGCGGACCGCTGGACCCGTGCCGCCGGGGGCGGGCAGGGCGGCGAGGCCGACCCGGGCATCCTGCTGGCCGAGGCCTTCCCGGAGCGGGTGGCCAAGGCGCGCGGCAAGCCCGGCGAGTTCCTGCTGGCCTCCGGGCGCGGCGCCTTCCTCGACCCGACAGACCTGCTGGCGCGCGAGCCGTGGCTGGCGGTGGCCGAACTCGGCGGGGGAGACGCCCGCGACCGCATCCGGCTCGCCGCGCCTGTCGATCCCGCCGCGCTGGAGCATCGGCTCGAGGTCGCGGATCGGCTGGCCCGCGAACCTTCCGGCCGCATGGTCCTGCGCCGCATCCGGCGCATCGGGGCCATTGTCGTCGACGAGAAGATCGTCGGCGCTCCCGACCGGGCGCAGATCACCGCCGCGCTCAGGAGCGAGGTCGATCGCGACGGCCTCAAGGCCCTGCGCTGGGGCGAGCGCGCCTCGGCCCTGCGCGCCCGTCTCGCCTTTCTGCGAACCCTTGACGATGGCTGGCCCGATCCGTCGGACGAGGGGCTGCTGGCCGCCCGCGACGTCTGGCTCTGGCCTTTGCTCGACGCCGTCCAGTCGCTCGACGCCATTGCGGACGCGGCCCAGGAACAGGGCCTGCGCGCCCTGATCCCGTGGGACCGCCAGCGCGCCCTCGACGATCTCGCCCCGGCGCGGCTGGACACCCCGCTCGGCTCCGCCGCCATCGACTACGCCGCCGAGGGCGGGCCGCGCGTCGACATCCGCGTGCAGGAGCTGTTCGGCGTCACCACCCACCCCGCGGTCGGCGGCGGTCGCGTCCCCCTGACCCTCAGCCTGCTGTCCCCCGCGCGCCGCCCGGTTCAGGTGACGAAGGACCTGCCCGGCTTCTGGTCCGGCAGCTGGGCCGCCGTCCGCGCCGATATGCGCGGCCGTTACCCGCGCCATCCCTGGCCGGAGGACCCGACCCGGGCCGAGCCCACCGCCCGCGCCAAGCCGCGCGGGAACTAGGCCGCGGGGGCGCTGTTCAGCAGCCGCCCGTAGCTGTCGACCAGGCTGGAATAGGTCGGCACGAACATCACCGTCGCCCCGCCGCCGCTGGCCACCGGCGCCTTGATCTCGAAATGCAGGTGGATGGTCGTGGCGTTGCCGCCGAAGTCCGCCGACACCTTGCCCAGATGCTGGCCGCGCGTGACGTTGCGCGAGGCGGGAGTGGGGAACAGGGCGTTCACCCCGGCCATGTCGAGGTGCAGATAGCGGTAGATGCGCCCGGAATCGCCCAGCAGGGTGACGGTGTAGCTGCCGATCGAGGTGACCCGTCCGCTCTCGGCCGCGACGGCCCAGTGGACCTTCTTGACGCAGGTGGCGGGGCGGATGTCCTGCCCCTGATGCCCCTTGCCGGCCGGGCACATGCCATTGGTCCAGGACCGCGTCTCGCAAAAATTGTCGCGCCACGGATAGGCGTAGTTGCGCGCGTCGCACTGACCACCCGGCCCGGGCGCCAGATAGCCGCCATAGCCATAGACCTGCGAGTTGGCGTAGGCGGGCGCCGCCTCCATCGGAAAGCGCATGCCGGCCGCCCACACGGTGGCGTCGGTCGCTCCCGAGCCCGAGCCGGGGTGGAGGTCGCCGCCGGCCTCGTGCGGCCAGGTCGCGGGCTCCGGAACCGGCTCCGGTTCCGCCGGGGTCTCCGCGTCCGCCTCGGGTGCGTCCGGATCGCCCGGCAGGGGCTCTTCCACCGGATTGGCATCCCCGGTCTCCGGCGAGCCCGTCTGCTGGCAACCGCCGGGCGCGCAGGCCGTCAGCGTCAGCAGCAGCCCCGCCACAGCCAGCCGTCTCACGCCGCGCCCCCGCCGATCAGCTGCAGCCCCGCCGCGAAGGCGATGGCGTCCGCCTCGGCGCAGTTCGGGGCGCCTTCGCACAGGAAGCTGACGTTATAGGCCGCGCCGAACCGGCTGAAGGTCACATCGACCCCGTATTCGGTCCGCTCGGTGCGGATATCGGTCAGGCCGCGGGAGCGGGCCAGCGCCAGGGCCCGGCCGGCGGCGTCCGGAACCTGGGCGGCGGCGATCCGGGGCCCCCTGGCCGCCATGACCGGAGCCGCCCGCGCGGTCGTGGTCGGCGCGGCCGTGGTCACCGGCGCGGGCTGCGGAGCCGGCACGCCCAGCGGCGACTGGAAGGCCTTGGTCGCTCCGTAGATCTCTATGATCGTCTCGCCCCGCTGCACCGTCATCATGTAGAAGCGGTCGCCGCCGTTGAACTCGGCCGAGGCCAGCAGGGCCGGGTCGCCGGGGGCCAGCACCGGCACGGCCGAGGCGTTGACCCGCTGCATGAAGTCCGGGCTCTTGCCCTGGGCCAGCACCCCGCGCAGCCGCGCCGCCACCGGGTCCTGACGCGCCTGCGCCAGAGCCGCATTGTCGACCCGCGATCGCGGCAGACTGACCTGGGTGGCCGCGGTCGGTGACGGCGGCGGCTGCTGCGAGGTGGCGACGCCCGCGACCGCGGCGGCGATGATCACGCCCCCGGCCAGCGCCTGGTTCCGGATGCTCATGAAGGGTCCCTCCCGAGCTTCACCATAGCGCCGTTACGCGAGACTTTCGAGCCCTTCTGCGGGGTGACGCCGCGGCGTATCGAGGGCATCGTCCGGCGATGATCGACGCCGATGAGCCCAGACCGCCGCAGCTGTCCTACGCAGCGCTGTTCCTGCGCTTCCTGCGCTTCGGCCTGATGGCCTTCGGCGGCCCGGTGGCGCAGATCGCCATGGTCCGGCGCGAACTGGTCGACCAGGAAGGCTGGATCTCCAGCGCCCGCTTCAACCGGCTGCTGGCGGTGATGCAGGCCCTGCCGGGACCGGAGGCGCACGAGCTCTGCGTCCATATGGGCGTCCGGGCCAGGGGCCGGCTGGGCGGACTGCTGGCCGGCCTCGGCTTCATGCTGCCCGGCTTCATCCTGATGCTGCTGGCCGCCTGGGCCTATGCCCGGTTCGACATCGATCACGGCTGGGCGGCGGCGGGCCTGTTCGGGGCCCGGGCCGCCGTGGTGGCCCTGATCATCCGGGCCAGCCACCATATCGGCGCGCATATTCTCCTCGACCGCACCCTGTGGCTGATCGGCGTGCTGGCGGCCGTCGCGACGCTGATGGCCGTGCCGTTCTGGATCGTGCTTCCGGCCGGGGCGGGGATCTACGCCCTGGTCCGGACCGGACGAAGGGGGCCGGCGCTCGCCGTGCTGCTCGCCGCCGTGGCGGCGAGCCTCGTCTGGGTCCTGACCCGGGAAGCCGCCGCAGAGGCCGCGGCGCCGGTCGGATCGCTGACCGAAGCGGCGGCCTGGCCCGGACTGTTGCTCTCGGGCCTGAAGGCCGGCCTGCTGACCTTCGGCGGCGCCTATACAGCGATCCCCTTCCTGCGTCAGGACCTGGTCGGGCGCGGCTGGCTGGACGACGGGACCTTCCTCGACGGGGTGGCCGTCGCCAATGTCCTGCCGGCCCCCCTGATCATCTTCGCTACCTTCGCAGGCTACGCCGCCGGCGGCCTGACCGGCGCCGTGGTCATGACGGTCGGCGTCTTCCTGCCGGCCTTCGCCTTTTCAATGATCTTCTACGACCGGCTCGAGATCATCGTCTCCGAGCCGCGCATCCGGGCGGCGCTGGACGGAGTGGCGGCGGCGGTGGTCGGCGTCATCGCCGCCACCGCGGTCAGTCTCGCAGTCGGGCTGTACGATCCGGACGGCGGCGGGCCGGCGCTGTTCGCCATCGCCGCGGCGGCGCTGCTGGCCCTCTACACGGTGAAGAGCCGCTACGCCCCGCCGGTCGTGATCGTTCTGGCCGGTCTGGCGGGCCTGGCGCTGGCGGCGGTCTGACCACAGCGCTTGCCTTTTGTCCCCAAGCCGCCTACATGCCCGCCCACTTCACACGCAGGCGTGGCGCTGACGGGGAGACATCCCGTCCGCTCCAATCCGAGGACTTCGGTCTTTACAGCGCCTGCGGCGGATCAATCGGATAAAGGACTACCCCTCATGGCTCTGCCTGAATTCTCCATGCGTTCGCTGCTCGAAGCCGGCGCCCATTTCGGCCACCAGACGCACCGGTGGAACCCGAAGATGGAGCGCTACATCTTCGGCTCGCGCTCGAACA
>Ga0164290_1000521_pt1 | contig 117563 bp, 119 predicted proteins | sample Micstemetagenome_FD_108782 | JGI IMG/M metagenome (GOLD analysis project Ga0164290, IMG submission 108782) | Contaminated culture microbial community from soil near Moab, Utah, USA - Microcoleus steenstrupii SON62 (Illumina Assembly) | ecosystem: Environmental > Terrestrial > Soil > Soil crust...
CCGCGACATGTACCTCTTCCAGGTGAAGTCGCCGGAGGAGTCGAAGGGCAAGGACGACATCTACAAGCTCTTGGCCACCGTGCCGGGGGACGAGGCGTACCGGCCGCTCAAGGACGGGAAGTGCCCGTATATCAAGTGACGGGACTGGCCACCTGACCAAGGGAAGGGCGCCTGCGGGCGCCCTTTTTGTTGCGGCGCCTCGTCCGGGGCGCAGGGGCAAATAATCTTAGTCATGTATATGGACATTAGTTATTGACTAAAGTAATTAATTGTACTATAGTGCTCAAGCTTACTTGTGGCTTGGTCGGTTCGCGCTTCGAAGGAGCATGTACGGCCGATTTTTGTGGGAGCGCCCATGTTCAATCTCCGGCCCGAAGATCTCTTCCCGTGGCTCCGCGCCGAATCACTGCCGGCTGATGGAGCGCCAGGGTTCAATTTAAACCCCGACGGTCACCCGGCGACACGCGGCGCAGCGCGGCTTCCGGAGCCTTTGGATTCGATCCCAACGCCAATCCTTCACTACCCATGGGTACCGGCTTCCAGGACGCGACGCCCTTCACAGCGGGCAACAACTTCCCCGTTACCTATCTGCCCGACGGGCTACCTGACTTCGCCCCGTCCCCGCGTCATCCACTTCAGGACGCTGTCGACGAGATCATGAAGATCTACGGCGGCTTTCCTCCGAGGACGTCCAGTCCGCTTGATGGGCAAGGATCAGGTACCAACACCGTCTCGCCCATTGGCAGTTGGCCGCTCTCTTCAAGGGCAGCCCAGCCCCCGATGCCGGTCACCTCCGCACGGCAGAATCCTCTGTTGACGAAAGGGCTGTTGGACTCGCCTAGCAGCGCCCGCGCGGACCGCAGCATCGGCCCGCTGCCTGACCCGGAGTCGGCGGAAGCGCCTGCCCCCCAACAGTGGCCGTCCTCCGACACGGCGCCAGTGGAGGACATCAATATCGACCCCGGCGCTGCAACGTTGCAGCAGCCTAAGCTCGAACCGACATCTGTGACGGTGACCACTCGGCCACCCGCAGCTCTGCGCGGCTGGCCTTATCAGAAAGCGGATGACGCGGAACACGAGATACCATGGCCTGCTGTTACGATGCGGCAGCCTACGGCGCCCGTCGCAGACTCCAACTTCATCCTCGCGAACGTCGACGATGCCCGAGAGCCGCAGGCACGGCAACGAGACCCGCTGCCGCAAGATCAAGCGACAGAACCGAAGAATCCGGGCGGACCTTTAGGGATTGAACAACCCAACGATATTTCGGGCTCTCGAGATCCATGGCGCGCAGGCGTGCAGCAGCGGTCGCAAGAACAGCAGACGGGACTGAATAGCGTTCCGAAGATGGGGTTCCGCACGGATTCGGCGGTCATCCAGCCTGCGTCGCCTATCGGTGCTTCGCCGATCGAGTCCTCCGTCTACAGACCGGACATCGACCCCGTACACGACGACTTGTTCGACCTCGTAGGCGTCAAGGAAAACAAAATCCAGGGCGACGCCGCAAGGGACGCCGCGGAAGAGAGGATCAAGGAGGCACATCCCGACGCACCAATAGCGAAGGAGATAAGGGCCTACGTCAAAGGGGTTGAGGGCTATGCGACGGTAGACATAATGTTCCGCCCCACCGGAACGTCTGCGGTCATGATCTACGAAGTGAAGTCTGGCAACGCCAGGCTCTCGCAACAACAATTAGCGACATTCGCTCAAGCACTACGTGGAGGAGAGATCTACATAGTGAACGAGGAAGCGGCAAAGAAGTTCGGGCTTCGCCCGTATGAAACCTTTGCATCCAAAGGCATACTTCCATTCATCTACATCGTGGGAGGTGATCAAAACGCGATCATGCGACAATTGGCGAAGCTCGGAATCGAGGTCGTACGCGAAAAACCACGTCGAGGTCAGGCTCCGCGACTGAGAATAGGAGCACGTCCAATCTGACGATCAGGAGCTTCGATCCTCTATCACGAGCTTTCACTCGGGGGTTATGTGCTGCGCACCGACGTCCTTGGACAACACCCGCAGCGATTAAGTCAATGCGCATCAAGGTATGATGCACACGCGCAGGTTGCCGCTGTGGCCCTTGACGCAATTGCTTGCAATTGGGAATTTATGTACTTGATCTAGCGGCGGTCGTAATTGCCCAATGGAGCACCCTTCGACTTTGAAGATCGACCGTTCATCCGCCGCTAGACTTCGAGCCATCCAAAAGCTGTGGCGCAGCTTCAAGCCGGATTGCTCCCTAAACGGTGGTCGCATTACCACCGAGACCTTATCTTTCGAATCGGTGCGTAGGCTCGGTGCCGGCGTCGCAGCCAGTTGGTTGGTTACAGCGTCAAAGGTAGATGACGAGAGCTGCTCGCTACGAGTTCGAATGGGCCTCTATGACGAACGTGTGAACGCCTTGCGAAATACTGCACTGGGGGTCGATGCTTCAATCGATCCCGATGCATCGGCTGTATTCTCGTTTTCAGACTGGCAAGCCGATTTCTTGAACTTCGACGTACTAACTGTCTCCTCGATGATGGACGGCCAAAAGAAGCCTGATTACCCACTATTCGAGTCCATTGTGGAGGTCGAACAACTCGCTCGGGTTGTTGGAGAGTACAGCAGGAGAATCGAGCGCATATGGGATTTTGTTGGAGGGCCCAGCGTTCAGAATCTTGAAAGGCTGGCGATCTGGGTGCTTCGCAACAGCGACGTGGGAAGCATCTGGCATACGTTGTTGGGTGGCATCTGCGGCGCCTTTGCCTATGGGGAGAAGGAACTGGCACAGGAACTCATCGCACAGCTTCTGTCTGAGTGGGAGGAGTTCCGTCGGTTGCCCAGTGATCGAGTGGCAGACGTTTATGATCACGTCCGCAGGCAAGTCGAGCGACTTCAAGAAGCGATGAGACGGCCAACCTGATCCATGTGGGTAGCGACATTGAGCCTAAAAGAACAAGCGACCAGCGAAGCGGTGGCGGCTCACGATATCGCACCTTCAGCACGGCATGATGAAGCCGCAGGGCGGTGACCCGCGATAGCCTGTCGGGGTCTTGGTCCCGCGCGCCTGTGCCAGCACCAGCTGGCCGTCATCCACGGCGGTCCATTTGGTGGTCCTGCCGTCATCACTGTTGGCTGGGACGGCGGCGGCGCCGATGGCAAGGGCGGTCAGCAGGCAAAGTCGAATGAACATAAGTTCCCTCCTCGTCGGTGAATTGGCAGCTCTCGCCTTGCAGACGGAGCGGCCCGGAGGCTCGTTACAGGCCCCGAACGAATTTTCCACGGACGACGAGGCCCCTTGTGCCTTTCCCAACACTCGGGTCTCATGTGCGCAACGGAGGAAACCAAGACGTGATCGATCATCAACGACCCCTCAAAGGCGCCTGGGGCATCACCGGCCTATTGCTGCTCTTCATGCTGGTGAACTTCGCCGACAAGGTGGTGGTCGGCCTGGCGGCGCGGCCGATCATGGCCGACCTGAAGCTGACGCCCGAGCAATTCGGCCTGCTGGGCTCGTCGTTCTTCTTCCTGTTCGCGATCTCAGCCATCGTCGTGGGCTTCATCACCAACCGCGTGCAGACCCGCCACACGCTCCTGGTCATGGCCATCATCTGGTCGCTGGTGCAGTTCCCCATGCTGGGCACCGTGACCTTCGAGATGCTGATCGCCTGCCGCATCGTGCTGGGCGCCGGCGAGGGCCCGGCGGCGCCGGTGGCGCTGCATGCCGTCTACAAATGGTTCCCCGACCAGCTGCGCGGGCTGCCGACCGCCGTCATCTCCCAGGGCTCGGCGCTCGGCGTCATCATCGCCGTGCCGACCCTCAACTGGATCATCGTCAATTATTCCTGGCACTGGGCGTTCGGTGCGCTCGGCATCGCCGGCCTGGCGTGGACAGTGCTGTGGCTGATCTTCGGGCGCGAAGGCACCCTGGTCGACCAGCCGGCGGCCGGCGCGGCCGGCCGGGTCGAGCGCGTGCCCTATCGCTACCTGCTGACCTGCCCCAGCATCCTCGCGACCTGCGCCGCCGGCTTCGCCAGCTACTGGGGCCTGGCGCTGGGGCTCACCTGGTTCACCGCCTACCTGGTCGACGGGCTGCGCTACAGCCAGACTGTGGGCGGCAACCTCACCATCCTGCCGTGGATCTTCGGCATGTGCGTCGTGCTGGGCGGCGGGGCGATCTCGCAGCGCCTCAAGAAGGCCGGCGTCTCGAGCCGCCACAGCCGCGGCACGCTCGCAGCGGCCACGGTGATGCTGGGCGGCTGCATCCTGCCCTTCGTCGGCAGCATGCCGACGCCCGGCCTGAAGGTGGCGTTCCTCGTCGTCGGCGCCGCCATCGGCAGCACGATCTATGTCGTGACGCCGATGATCGTGAGCGAGCTGACGCCGCAGCCGCAGCGCGCCGCAATGCTCGCCATCACCACGTCGATCATCACCCTGGCCGGCGTGATCGCGCCGTTCGCCATGGGCTTCGTCATCCAGCACGCGCCCTCGCCGCTCGCGGGCTACGAGCGCAGCTACGTGATCCTCGGCTGCCTGCTGCTGGCCGGCGGCATCATCGGCCTGCTGTTCATCCGGCCCGAGGCCGATCGCGCCCGGCTCGCCGCGCGCGCCGCCCCGCTGCCTCCCGCAATGCCTGTCCGCGCCTGACCCCCTCGCCCTGACGAAACGGAGAATCGCATGTCCACGTCATTTGGCCGCCGCCCACTGCTCGCCGCCCTGCCGGCCGCTTCCGTCTTGGCAAATGTCGCCCCGACGATCGTCCAGGCTCAAGGCGATCCGCTGAAGCGGCACGAGGCGACCTTCAAGATCAAGGACTTCAAGCTCCAGAGTGGCACCGTGATGCCCGAAGTCACGATCGCCTACGAGACCTACGGCACCTTGGCGCCCGATGGGCGCAACGCCGTGCTGCTGACCCACGGCTATACGTCGGGCCAGCACATGGCAGGCCGCAAGGGCGCAAACGGCGCCGAAGGCTCGTGGGACGGCCTGGTCGGACCGGGCAAGGCGATCGACACCGACCGGCTGTTCGTCGTGTCGTCGAACATGCTGGGATCGTCCTTCGGCTCGACCAATCCCGCCTTCAAGAACCCCACCACCGGCAAGGCCTATGGCCCGGACTTCCCCGACATCACCCTGGTCGATATCGTCAATGCGCAGAAGGCGCTGCTCGACGGGCTCGGCGTCAAGCATCTGGTGGCAGTCGCGGGCCCCTCGTTCGGCGGCTACCAGACCTTCCAATGGGGCGTCACCTACCCGGAATTCATGGACGGGCTGGTGGCGGTGGTCAGCGCGCCCAAGGGCTCGGGCGGCGAGGCCGCGGTGAAGACGCTGGTCGAGCAGCTGGCCAAGGATCCCAACTGGAACGGCGGCTGGTACTACGACAAGGGCGGCGTCACCGGCATCCTGACCGAGATGCGGGTGGCGACCCTGAAGCGCTACGGCATCGACGAGCAGCTGGCCGCGAAGTTCCCCGACAAGGAGGCGCGCGAGGCCGAGATCAAGCGGCGCGCCGAGACGTGGTCCAAGGTGTTCGACGCCAACTCGCTGGTGGTGTTGCGCAAGGCCTCGGTGCGGTTCGATGCCGAGAAGGACTTCCCGAAGATGAAGGCCAAGGTGCTCTACGTGCTGTCGCGCACCGACAAGCTCTTCCCGCCCTCGATCGCGCCCGACGTCATGGCCAAGCTGAAGGCCGCCGGCGTCAGCGCCGACTATTTCGAGATCGACAGCGACTTTGGCCACTCCGCTTCGGGCCTCGACGCCGCCAAATGGGCGCCGCGGCTCAAGACCTTCATGGCGGGGCTCGAGAAGCGGAGCTGACGGTTCACCACACCGACGGGCCGGCGGGACCGATCACGCCAGAAGCTGAAGCATCGCAAATCCTGAGCTGGGTGACGGCTTCGTGGGTGTCCAGCAACAACACCAGCGCGATCTCCGACTCCTGGTGGTAGACAAGCATGATCGTCCTCTGCATGAAGTCCGAGAGGAATGCCGCGCTCATCGGCGCCCCGAGGACGACGGCGGACTCCAGAGCTACCCCCTCCAGCTCTTCCTCGTACGTCCTCTTGTTTCCGAACACGAACTTCAGCCGATAGGTCTCGCCTGCCTTAGCAAACTGCCAGCTGTCGTGACCGATCACGAAGTCGAGATCTCCGTCGGGGCGGATGGAGATGAGCATGGCAACCCCAAGAGCGCCGCTGGTGGCGTAGCACCTGTTGCCGCGGTTGGAATCGACGAAGATTTCCCATGAGCCGGCTTCACCCCATTTTGGCGGATCAGCGTCGTCGGCGGCAGCCGGGCCGATTGGCACGCCCAACAGCGACAAGGCTACCAGCAGCAGAATTCTGAACAACATTGGCGCCTCTCCTTTTCCTGAGAGACGCAGTTCTGCCCGTCGGCGTTACACGGGGATTCCGTAACCCCAATCAGCCAGTTACACTGACGCCGAAGATTGGAGACAACCTTGGCGAGTGCGCCGGCCCCCTCAGCCGACCTGTCGGATATACAATTGGTCGACAATGTCCTGCGAGGGGCACCGGGAGCATTCGAGGCATTCTATCGGCGCCACAGCCGCGTGATCTATCACTGCATCCGCGCCCGCACCGATGGCCAGGACGCCGACGACATCCTGCAGGCCTTCTTCGAGCGTTTGCTGAAAAGCAACTTCCGGGCGCTCCAGCTCTGGCAAAGAGGCAGCTCACTGCCGGTCTACCTCTCCAAGGTGGTCCGCAACTTCGTGACCGACTTCCACCGCGCCCGGCGCTCGCGCGAGGAGGCCGTGGGCGGCGACATGGAGCTCGAGCCGTTGGCCGAATCCCAGGGTGAGATGACCACGGCGGCGACTCATCTCAAGGAACTGCGGCATGTCGGAGTCCGCGCCTGGGCCGTGTTGGAGCCCCGCGACCGGCGCCTGATCTGCGACCGGCTGCATCGCGACCTCGACAACGAGGCCATCGCCATCCGTCTGCAACTATCGGTGGGGGCGCTCAGGACCGCGATGTCGCGCGCCCAGGCGCGCTACCTCGCGCAGGTGCGCCAGCTGGCGCCCGAATTCTTCCCGGACCGGGCGTAACGCCATGTCGCCCGGTTACGTCCCCTTGAGTAATGGTAAGCTCAAATCATGAACACGCGCCTGCCCGACGGACAGGACCCACCGGAAGCCGATGATCCGGTGATGCTGGCCGTGCTGGCGAATAGCGGACGGAGCTCCACGCCGTTGTCGGCTGACCAGGAGCAGCTGCTCGGCGATTGGGTCGCTGGCCGGCTGGCGCCCGACGACGCGGCGCGTGCGGCAGCCCTCGTCAAACAGAACGCACTAGCGGCGGAGCGCGTTCTCGAACGGCGGTTGCAGGCCGCCGCTGCGGAAAGTCCGCCGATCCCGCAGGCCCTCTCGGCGCGCATCCTGCAGGCGGGTATCCCGCCGAGGCCGTCGGCAATGACGGCATGGTGGCGTTCGCTGGGCCGCCGACAGTGGATGGGCATCGTCGGGGCGGCCGCTCTCGCATCGATCCTGGTGGTCGCCGGCATGCCGGTCCTGCAGCAGATGATGAGCGGCAGCCCGCTCCAAGTGGCTATGGTGACGATCGGTGATCGTGGCCCGCTGTTCGAAGCGTCCGACCTTCGCATGAGAGGCACGGCGCCAGCCCCGGCAGCCGACCAACGCTTCCGGGACGTCGAGGTGCCGACCGGTCTGCTCAAGGAGCTTGTTGCGACGGGTCAGCCAAAGGCTGCGGCGTCGCGCGACATCGAACGCTATGTGCTCGGGCCCGGCGCGACCGGCGATCGGCCTCTGCGGCTGATCGTCGATTCCGCCCTGAAGCAAAGGCTGGAAACGGCCGGTGGCGATCAGACGCTTGTGCGCGTCTACGATCTGGGCGACCCGCGTTCGGTGGACATCAGGAATCTCGTCGGGCTACCGGCAAACAACGAGCGCGCCTTCCTGCTGACCATCAGGCCATGACGCCCGGCTTGGCCATCCTCGCAAGACGATGGATCGGCGCCCTCGCTGCCCTGGTCGTTGTGGCTGCGAGCCAATCGGCGCCCGTGATGGCTCAGCAATCCGCCGACTCTCAACGCATCGGCAATCTCCTTCGCGAAGGGCGCAATCTCGATGCCATGGAATTGGCGAAACAGATGGCCGCCACCGCATCGCCGGCCGAACGTCAGAACGTCTTCGAATACGCCGGTTGGGTTTGCCGGGTCACGCAGGACCTCGACTGCCTGCACGACATCCTGGGTATGGCGATACCCCATATGGAAGCCGCCGTCCGTGCGCCAGGAGCGGATCGTTCGAGCGTCAGGGGCTATTTGTTGCTGCTGGCGTCGTATCAAGTCGCCACTGGCGACTATGAGTCGCCGGCAAGATTTCTCGCTCCCGACTCCATCCCGAAAGCTGCCACTGCCGTCAGTGATCCGCTTCTGTTCGCGGAACTACAGCTGCTCGCCGCCCAACGAGCGAGACAGGTTTCGGATTTCGAGGCGGCGCGCGATCACCTGGACAAGGCGCTTGTGGCGGCCTTTTCGCTGGCGGGGCCAATCCGGCTTCATGCGCCCCGTCTCATCGTTCGGAGCATCGCTCAGCTTGCGGAAAATTTCGATATCGACCGGGCGTTGCGACTGCTGGCTGCCGCGGACCCGCTGCTTCAGACGATTCCGCCGGACAGCTTCCTGAGCTTCGAGTACCTGCGACTGCGCGCTGACCTCATGGCCTATGGGCGGGACTATCGCGGGGCTGCGACGGTCCTGAAAATGGCGCTGCCAAAGCTCGAACGGTTGCAACTGGGGCCGGCACGCAAGCTCGCGCTGCAGGCCGCCGGTTACAATGACCTGCTGGGTCTCGAGGTGATGAACGGTCGCCCCGATGAAGTACGCGATCTGCTGAAATCGCATCCGCTCATGGCGATGAAGGCCGAGATTCTGGCCCGCGGCTACTTCGCGGACGGCAATGAGTTCAACTTCGCACTCGCCGAGGAATTCGCACGATGGAGCCTCCGCGATCAGACGACCACCGGCTGGGGCGATCTCACGATAATGCCGCCCCGCTGGACGAAGGATCCGGACGAGATCCGGAACGTACAGGCATTCGGACAGGCCGCGCTCGGGCTCCAGCTGGTCAAGGCCGGCAAGACAGAAGAAGCCACGCACGCGTTCATAAGCGCCGCCAGGAAGCGATTGGATCATCTTCGGGAACAGTACCGAAAGTCGGCTTACGCCGCGCCTCTGCCTCGCTGGGCGGATCTCACCCTGGCGGATTTCGCCATCGAGGCAACGCTTTCGCAGGCGCAGCCCGACTACGACCTGATCGTCCAGGCGAACGTTCTCCTGTCCCGAACCATCGCGACCCGGCCCGACGACGCCCTGACGATCCAGGCGGTCCAGCCGACGAACGACGACAAGCGAACGGCGCAAAGCCTGCAAGCCATTCAACATCAACAGGCGACCTGGGAGAACGCACAGATGCTCGCGCTGACCAAGCGCGTCCTGTCGGCAGACGAAGGCGACAGGGAGGCGCTTGCGCGCGAGCGCCAACGCATCCTCTACGCCGGCAACCAGTTCACGCAGCAGCTGCAGCGCCTGCGAGCCAACCTGGCGGCTCGGAGTCGCGACAATGCCGTCGACATGGTGACAAGTCTGGCGTCGGTGCAGCAGTCGCTGCTCGCCGACGAAGCGCTGGTCCTGCACGCTTCGTTCTTCGGTCGCATCGGCAAGGTGTGCATCCGCGCCGACATCGTGCGGTCATCGACCCAGGCCATCGACAGCACGGCGCGCGACGACGCGCGACTTCTCGTGGCGGCCCTGACCGCTGGCCATCCCGCCTCGAACGAGGCGGACAGCCAGTACCCGGCCGCTCAGGCGGTACGTATCGGCAAGCTGCTGCTCGGCGGGCTGGACGACTGCCTGCGGCGAAGCCCACGCGTCTATGTGGTCGCCTCGCCCGACACGGTTGAACAGGTGCCGCCAGCCGCCCTGCTCGCCGAAATGCCTCCGGTGATGGGGAACGGATACGACTTGCGCGCCGCGCACTGGATGATCCGCGACCATGCCTTCGTCAGAACGAGTTCCATCAACGCCTTCGTGGCCACCAAGCGACTATCCCGGACACGAAGTGCGACGCTCGACTATCTCGGTGTCGCCGATCCCCTGCTTGCGCCGGCCAACATCTCGTCGGCAACGGCGGTCGCCACGCGCGGCGGCCTGAACGCGCTGCAGGAACTGCCGGAGACGGGCGACGAGGTGCAGCGCGTGGCGAACCTGTTCGACAAATCGAGGATCCGGCTTCTGCGGCGCCGGTCCGCCACCGAGGAGGCGTTCCGGCTGCAGCCGCTGTCAGAATTCGACATCATGCACTTCGCCACGCACGGCCTGATCCGGGAGGAACTGCCGGGGTTGGCCGAGCCGTCGCTGGTGTTCACGCCCCAAACCGGCGGTGATGATTTCAACGATGGACTGTTGACGGCCTCGCAAATCGCCGCGCTGCCCTTGAGGGCCCGTCTCGTCGTGCTGTCGGCCTGTAACTCGGCACGCTACCAGCCCTCCGTCATCGACAGCGGCATCCAGGGCCTGTCGACATCGTTTGCCATCGCCGGCGTACCGTCGATGATCGCGGCACTCTGGCCGGTCGAAACCGCGCTGACCCGCGACCTGATCGTCGACGCCTTCCGCATCGCCGGTGGCAGCAATGTCGCCATCGCCGATGCCATGGCCGCAGCGGTGCGCCGGCACCTCGATGGTCCGGCGCCAAGACCACTGCTGCATCCGCGCTTCTGGGCAGCTCTCGTCGTGCTCGGTGACGGTTCGACCGGGCTCAATGCGTCGGCCCCATCGACTGCACGCGAGCTCGGGCCCTTTGCCAACGTCGATACCGCAGAGCGCGCGTCAATCGTCTCCGCCGTTTCCCTTGGTTCGGACTTTGTCTCTTCGGCGTACGGCCGTTGGTTGGGATCGACCGCCGAATCGTTGATACGGCGCGAGGCGATCGACGGGACAGCCAAGTGGGAGGTAAAAGACCCACAAATTGGCCCCGGCCCAATCGCAGTCGCTGAACAAACGATCTACGCAGCCAGCATGCTCGCGCCGATGCTGCGCGGCCTGCAGTCCGACGGAAAGGTCCTGTGGACGAAGACACTGCAAGGTATTCCCGACCATGCAGCGGTAATGGGCCTGGGTGTTGGACCGGATCAAACCGCGGTGGCCCTGGCCGGCCCGAGGCGTGGCCAGAAGGCCGAGACGGACTTCTCATTGGTCCGCTTTGACGGCAACGGCCGGGAGATTGCCCGCAAATCGCTTTCGCTCGCCGTCCATGGCGAAGGCTTCAACTCCGGCTATCTGCGCTTCGACGGCGCGGCCGGACTTGCTGCCGTCAATCGCGGCCCATGGCCGAAACCGGGGGCCGGCGGCTACAAGCTGAACGGCCTTGGCGATACCGAGCAATGCTTGGAGGGCAATGCCGCGGATATCGTGCTCATCGACGGTGCGACCCTCGACCAACGCAAGCGCCTCAGGATTGATCGCTTCAAAGTCGAAAGTTCGATGCCGACGGGCGACGGCTGGATTGTCGTCGGCGAGATCCAGGATGCCTGCGGTTCGGAGTTCCATGCTGCCGCTTACGCGGTGAAAAACGACGGCTCGGTTCTGCCGTTGTGGCGCGACACCTCGCCGTTTCGAACGTCAGCTCGTGGAGTCCGCAGGACGGACGACAAGGTCGAGATCATCGGCTACGCCGAGCGAGCCATCGGCGTTCCGGAAGACCTGCCAAGGTTGGACGAACGCGACCAGGAGCGTCGGCGGTGGGGCTACGAGGCCTACGTCTCCGGCCAGATCTTCTCCGTGCGCCTGTCGGCGCAAGGCGCCGAGGAAGGGCGGGACTATGTGGCTGCCGGACTGCCGACGATGCCGGCAGGAATGGTATCGACGGGCGGCCACAGCGTCATCTTCGGGACGGTCGGCTCCAGGCCGCTCTGGCTCAGCCGCTAAAGCACATTCCATTCGGCTGGAATCAGCCGAATGGAATGTGCCTGCTGCAACAACCATCCCCGGTAGGCGCATTTCCAGTCAGATGGAACCGCGAGCGGTTCCATCTGACTGGAAATCGCTCTAGCCCTTGACCGCACCCGCCGTCAGTCCCGACGACATGTACCGCCGGAAAGCATAATAGATCGCGGCCGGCGGCAGGGCGTAGATGAAGCCCGCCGTCATCAAGAGCTCCCACGGCGAATCGTCGGCCGACAGGAAGTTGCCCAGCGCCACCGGGAGCGTGATCGCCGTCTCTCGCGACAGCAGCAGGAAGGCGTAGAGATATTCGTTCCACGCCAGCAGCAGCGCGTAGGTGCCGACGGCGATCAGCGAGGGCACCATCAGCGGGATGTAGATCATGCGGAAGAGCTGGAACGGCGAGGCGCCGTCGATCAGCGCGGCCTCGTCGAGCTCGACCGGCAGTTTGTCCGAGGCCTGGCGCAGGATCCAGATGGCGTAGGGCGATGCCACCGTCACCATCGCCAGCACCAACGCCCAGTCGTTGTTGAGCAGGCCGTACATGCCCATGGTCTTGTACATGGGCACGGCGAGAAAGGCGGCCGGGATGAAGTAGGTGAAGAGCGCCAGGTTCATCACCAGGCGGCCGCCCTTCATGCGCAGCCGGCTGATGGCGAAGGCGGCGGCGCTGGCGATCATCAGGGTCAGCACCGCGGTGGCGACCGAGATCGCCACCGAATTGAACATCTGCCGCCAGAAATTGTAGAGGAAGTGGTGCTTCTGGCCGAGCACGATGCCGAAGTTGCGCAAGGTCGGGTCGGCCGGCCAGAGCTGGCCGGAGAATGCGGCGTCCTTCGGGGATATCGCGAACAGGAACATGTGGTAGATCGGAATCAGGGTCCACAGCAGGACCGGGATGCCGACCAGCAGCAGCGCCGCCTCGGTGCTGACCCCGCGCATCAGTCTGCGCCCTGTCATGTCAGGCTACCCGTCATTTCGAGAGCCGCTTCATCATGAAATACACCAGCGGCAGGATCAGCGGCAGGGCGCAGACGATCGAGGCCATGGCAAGCCCGACCTGGTCGAGCCGCAGATAGCGGATGCCGAGCGTCGCCAGCACGTGCGTGAGGTCGGCCGGGCCGCCGCCGGTCAGCAAGTAGACGCTGTTGAAGTCGCCAACCGTGAAGATCATCGAAAGCAGCGTGCAGGTGACGTAGAGCGTGCTGATCGAGGGCCAGGTGATGTAGCGGAAGGACTTCCAGCGCCCGGCGCCGTCGACCGACGCCGCCTCATAGAGCTCGTGCGGGATGCCGAGCCGGCCGGCCAGCAGGATCAGCGTCCAGAACGGCAGCGACTTCCAGATGTGCACGACCATGGAGAGCGACAGCGCCAGCGCCGGGTCGTTCAGCCAGTTGGGACCGTCGTCGCCCGTGAGCTTGAAGATCAGGGTGTTGATCACGCCCCACTCGGGATTGAGCATGAAGCGGACCGACAGGATGGTCGGGATCGAGGGCACCGCCCAGGGCAGCACGAACAGCACCGCCAGCACCTTCACCCACCAGCGCTTATGGGCGAAGAAGCCCGACAGGAAGAGCGCGATCGCCATCTTGATGTTGATGGCGACGACCAGGAACACCAGCGTGTTCACGACCGTGCGCAGGAAGATCGGGTCGTGCCACAGCTCGACATAGAGCTGCGGGCTGCGCGCCAGCCAGAAGGCGTAGCCCACCGGGAAGACGACGAAGCCCGCGAAGATCGCGATGTAAGGCGCGGTGAACAGCAGGCCCCAGACCTGCTTCTGCGACAGCGAGAGACCGAACAGGGCGACGCCCGCCCGCCGGGGTTCCCGGCGGGCCGTTTCGTCGATCGTGGTCGTCGTGGTCGCTGTCACTACGCGCTACCGATGCGCACCATATGGGGAGGGCTGGCTCAGCCCGCCACCTGCTTGATGCGGGCGATCAGCTCGTCGACCGCCTTCTCGACCGAGACCTTCTCGTTGACCACGCGGTTCATCGCCTTGGCCCACACGTTCTCATTGTTGAGGATCGTGAACTTGTAGTTCTTGGTGAACTCGAACGGCGTCGTGCCGGCCTTGAATTGGTCGTAGACGGCCTTGCGATGCCTGTCGGCCTGCCAGAACGGGCTCTCCTGGCTCGCCTTGGTCACCGGGAACCAGCGGCCGAGCGCGCCCTCGACGTAGGGGCGGAGGTTGTCCTCCTCGAGCATGAAGGCCAGGAACTCGCGCGCCCGCTTCTTGTTCTTGGAGCCGGCGAAGATCACGCCGACCTTCACCGCCGTGCGATAGACCATCGGCGTGCCGTCCGGCTTCTTGGGGAAACCGGCGGTGGCGATCAGCTCGTCATAGGCCTTGCGGCCGGCGGCGCGCTGCTCGGGCGTCAGCTGCTCGTTGTTGGCGTCATCGAGCCACTTGGCGGCGATCGAAATGGTGTAGTTGTGCGTCATCGCGATCGTCTTGTTGTGGAAGGCGACATTGTTGTCGGGATCCTTCCACGTGGTCGACGACGGCGGCGTGCAGCCCTTGGTGTAGACGTCGGTGTAGTCCTTGAGCGCCTTGACCAGGCCTTCCTTGACCTTGGGGTCGTCGACGAGGAGCTTGCCCGAATCGTCGACCAGCTTGACATTGTAGGCGTCGACCCAGCTCAGGAACGACTGGAAGGAGTCGGTCGACTCCACGCCCATCGGGCTGCCGATGTCGTAGATGCGCTGGCCGGTGGACTTGCGCAGAGCCGGCTGGACCTTGTCGCACCAGAACGACCAGTAGGCGGTCCAGTCGCCGGGAATGTCGCTTTCCTTGAAGCCGGCCTGGACCAGCATGTCCTTCCAGTACTGGATGTGCAGCGTCTGCTGCTTCAGCGCGAAGCCGTAGTAGGCTTTCTTCTTGGCGACGTCGTTCCACAGGAAGGCGGTCTCGATGGTGACCGGCGCGAAGCGGTCCTTCATCGGGCCGATGACGTCGGAAATGTCCTCGAGCTTGCCGTCGAACGCCCACTTGCCGGCGGTCTGTACGTCATAGGTGTCGGAATAGGCGATGTCGGGCGGCGTGCCGGCATCGAGCGCGGCCACCGACTTGGCGTTCATGTCCTGCACGGCATACTGCGAGAGCTCGACCTTGACGCCGGTCTTGGCCTCGAACTTCTTGATGGCGGCGTAGAGCGCCTCGTCCTCGGACTTGTAGAAGCCCTTGACCCACCACACGGTGAGGGTCTCCTGGGCGAAGCTGGGGGCCGCAGCCAGGGCAATGGTCATCGCAGCGGCGGCAGCCAATACGCGGCGTCTCATCGTTTCCTCTTGCGTTGTTGTCGTCCCTTTTTGGACGTAGCGGGCGAACCGATTATCAGCCCCTCGCGTGGGAGTCGAGAAAAGTTCGCAACAACGAAGCACACAACGATGCGTGGGAATAAGGCAGGCCGTGTCGTGACTGGCCGATCACATTCAGCTCGGCATCGGGCAGCAGCCGGTGCAATTCAGCCATGATCGGCACAGGGATAAAGGGGCTGCCGTCGGGATGCAGCAGCAGCGTCGGGCAGGCAATGTCCTTCAGCCTCGTTGACAGGTCCGTCCCTATGAGCACGCCGAGTGCATTCAAGATCGAGTTCCGCGGCCATTTCTCCTGCTGGCCGGCGAACCAATTCCGCCGATCGGGCGTGAGCGCATCGTCGTGGAAGCGATCGCGCATGAAGGCATCGGACCACGCCTTTACACCTCCTTCATCAAGCTGGCGACGCCACGTCTCCACGCGCTGGATCGAGGCGCCGAGATGGGCGCCGTTGCTCACGGTCAGCGTAGCGATGCGATCGGGCTGCGCCAGTGCCGCGGCCAGTGCGACCGTGCCGCCGATCGATTCGCCGACGAGATGAAACTGTTGCAACCCAGCGGCATCGGCGACGGCAAACAGATCCTCGACCATGAGGTCGAGCGACCAGGCAAACCCCTCGTCCGGAATGTGCGAGCGCCCACAGCCCCGCATGTCGAATGTGACCAGCCGATACGAATCAACGAGCGCCGGAAACCAGCCGGTCCAGATCGCCGCACTGGCGCCGATGCCGTGGTGGAACAGGATCGCCTCGCGCGGCGCGTGCCAAGGCGCCACCTGGTCGACGATGTCGTAGTGCAGGCCGCCCTCGGCGGTTGCGGCGATCGGCATGGCGCTAGTCGGCGCGAATGCCGGCGGCCTGGATCACGTCCGCCCACTTCCTGCGGTCGGCGACGATCGTGGCCTTGAGCTCGTCCGGCGAGCTGATGATGTTGTCCATGCCGTTCTCGAGGAAGCGCTTCTGCATGTCGGGCCTGGCGACCGCCGCGCGCAGCGCCTTGTTCCAGGTGTCGACGATGTCCGCCGGCATGCCCTTCGAGCCGAACACGGCGAACCAGTTCACGACCTCGAAGCCCGGTAGGGTCTTCGAGATCAGCGGCAGGTCGGGGAACATCGGTGAGACACGCGGCGAGCCGAAGGCGATCGGGATCAACCCGCCGCCGCCGATCTGGCCCAGGAACTCCGGCATGTTGCCGAACATCATGTCGCAATTGCCGGCCACCATGTCCTGGATCGCCGGCGCGCCGCCGCGATAGGGCACATGCAGCAGGCTGACGCCGGCCATCTTCTTGAACAGCTCGCCGGCGAGGTGCTGCGACGTGCCATTGCCGGCCGAGGCGTAGGAGAGCTTGCCGGGATTCTTCTTCGCCTCCTCGATCAGCTCGGGCACCGTGCGGATCTTCATGTGCTTGCCGAACACCAGCATGTTGTAGACGCCGGCGATGGTGGCGATCGGCGTCAGGTCGGTGTCGACGTTGATCGGCAGCTTCTGGCCCGGCATGACCGGCGACACGCACATCGCGGCCATCGCCGCGAGCCCGATGGTCCGGCCATCAGGCGCGGCACTGGCGACGGCCTCGTTGGCGATGAAACCCGAGGCGCCGGTCTTGGTGTCGACGATGACGTTCTGGCCGATCTCGGGCTTCAAGGCGTCGGCCAGGATGCGACACAGCAGGTCGGCCGTGCCGCCTGGAGCGAAGCCGCAATAGAACTTCACGTCGCCGGCGATCTTCGCCTGCGGCCAGGCCGGCGTGGCGGCAAGACCCAGCGCGGCGGCGCTGCCCGCCGACAACAATGTCCTACGATTCATTTTGATTCCTCCCGAAGCGCGGCAAGCCTAGCATAAGTTTGACATGAGCAAGCTTCACCGACGTACCGCGCTCGCAGCGCTCGCCGCCGCGCCTTTCGCTGCCTCGAATGCCCGCGCGCAGTCCGTGGATTTCCCCGATCGCCCACTGCGCCTGGTCGTCGGCTTCCCGCCTGGCGGTCCGAACGATCTTCTGGCGCGCATCGTGGCGCCCGGCATCGGCGAGCGCCTGAAGCGATCGGTCGTGGTCGAGAACCGGGCCGGCGCCAATGGCGAAATCGCTGCCGCTTCGGTCGCCAAGTCGGCGGCCGATGGCAGCATCATCATGCTGGCGTCGAACGGCTCGACCACGGTGGCGCCCGCCTTCAACCGCAACATGCCCTACGACATCCGCACCGACTTCGTGGCCGTGGCGCCGATCGGCATCAACCCCATGCTGCTGGTGGTGCGCAACGACCTGCCCGCCAAAGACATCGCCGAGCTGCTCGCCCAGGCGCGCGCCCAACCGGGCAAATTCAACGGCGCGTCGGCGGGCGCCGGCGGCGCCACGCATCTGGCCCTCGAGCTCTTCAAGTCGATGGGCAAGCTCGACATCGTGCACGTGCCCTACAAAGGCGGCGGGCCCGCGATGGCCGACCTGATGGCGGGCCTGATCGACATCTATTTCGGCGGACTGTCGACGGCGCTGCCGCATGTGAAGGCGGGCAAGATGCGCGCGCTTGGCCAGACTGGCCTGGCGCGCTCGGCGGCGGCACCGGACATCCCGACCATCGCCGAGGCCGGCCTGCCGGGGTACGAGTGCGCGATCTCCTACGGCATCTTCCTGCCGGCCGGCGCATCGCTGGTCCTGGTCGAACGCCTGCACGCCGCGGTCGATGCGACGGTCCGCTCACCTGACGTGGTGCAGAAGTTCACCGGCCTTGGAGCGGATCCCCAGTTCGGCACACCGAAGGAGTTCGCCGCCTACGTCGCCGACGACATGGCGAAGTGGGCCCGCCTCGCTCAGGAGGCGGGCCTCAAGGTCGAATAGCCTATTTCACCGACGAATAGGCCGTCGGCGCCAGGAACTGGTTGGCGACATTGGCGACGATGGGGCCGTCCTTCTCCGTCTCGGCCCGCTTGGCCTGCCACTCCGGGTCGGACTGGAAAGCGTTCCACTTCTTCTCGCGGTCGGCCAGCGATTCCCAGGCCAGAAGGTAAGTCAGCTCCTGGTTGGACTCGCCCACCAGCGTGGTCCAGAAGCCAGCCTGCTTGATGCCATGTTTCTCCCACAGCTTCAGCGTGATGTTGGCGAAGCGGTTGTTGAGCGCCGGCAGGCGGCCGGGTACGCACTTGTAGACACGCAGTTCGTAGATCATGTCCCTTCCCTCCTAGAACTTCCCATCGAAGCGTGGCGCGAAGCCCGCGCCCTTGTGGTCGATATGGCAGGTGAACGGCGCACCGAAATGGCAGGGCATCAGGCGCGCGCCCGAGCCCGCGCAATGCTCCAGCGCAGCGCGCCGGCTCTTGCGCGCACCGACTGGCTCGGCGCAGGCGAAGCTGTTCCATTCCGGATGATAGACCTGCAGGGCATGGTGCAGGATGTCGCCGCAGAACAGCGCCTTCTCGCCGCGCGATTCGAACTTGATGGCGATGGTGCCGGGCGTGTGGCCGGGCGCCGGCTCGATCTCGAGGTTCTCGTCGAGCCGGGCAGCGCCGTCGACCATCTGCGTCAGCCCGGCCTCGACCACCGGCAGCACCGAATCGCGGAACGAGCCGCCATTGGCCGGACCGGTCTTGGGATCGCTGTCGAGCTTCAGGTAATGGTCGTAGTCAGCCTTGCTGAACACGTACTTGGCGTTCCTGAAGGTCGGCACCCACTTGCCGTTCTCGAGCCTGGTGTTCCAGCCGACGTGGTCGACATGCAGATGGGTGCACATCACCATGTCGACCTGGTCGGGCTCGACGCCGGCCGCCTTCAGGCGTGCCAGGTACGGCGTCTCCATCAGGTGCCACTTCGGCCGGTGCGGCCGCGACTTGTGGTTGCCCACGCAGGTGTCGATCAGGATGCGCTTGCCGCCGACAGTCAGCAGCCAGCTGTGGACGCTGAGCTTCAGGAAGCCGGTCGGCTCGTCGTAGTGGTCGGGCAGCAGCCAATCCTTGTGCTGCTGGACGACGGCCGGAGTCCAGTCGGGGAAGAACACCTTGGCGTCGAAGTTGGGCTCGTACGACTCTTCGATGCGCTGCACCGTGGCCGCACCCAGCTTCAGTTGCGTCATTCGCTCCCTCCCGACGGCGGGGAGCTTAGCGTCGGCTGGCCGGTGTCGGGAAGGCTGCCGTTTCGACGGCTAAAACGGCCGCGACGCCATCCGCGCGGCACGCCGGCGACCGCCGATCGCCGCAACCACGCCGACCGCCGAGCCGAACAGCAGCAGTGCGCCGAGGCGAAAGCCCATGTCGTCGGCGTCGAGCGCGCCGGGAGCCATGACCGCGAAGAGGATGGTGGTGCAGAACAGCAACCCGACCGTCACAAGGTTGCCCATCAACCCCAGAATGACTGCCTGAATACTCGAGCGCGCCCACCGTCCGGCACTAACGCCGATCAGGATCACCACCGCAATGGCGAGATAGTAGAGCGCTGCAGCCACAAGCGAAGGATACGCCGCTTCTGCCGGCGTTCACGTTCGCCGTTGTATCAATTGAAAGTCAGCGCCTTCAGAACGGCAGGCGCCGCGCCTCGACCTTCTCGAGATGGCGATGCTCGAGGACCGCGATGCCGGCACTGCCCAGCGGGGCCACGATCAGCAGCGCGATGAAGTGAATGCCGAGTGCCCAGCCTTCGAACAGGCCAGGGACGATCGCGCCGAGCATGACCGTGGTGATGAAAAAGAGGACCGCAAACGCCAACCCACAGGCGGCACCCTTCATGGCGGCCGCAAGCATCGACGACGCGGTGAAGCGCCCGATGTAGTAGCTGAGGGCGAAAGCCACGCCGCAGGCAACCAAGGCGGTGATGCTTTCCATGTGGGGTACTCCTTCGATACGCGGTACCTACAAGAAAACGGACTCGACCAATGTGGCAGATGCTACTTTGGGCCAATTGCATAGTACCGGAACCCACAAAAAACGCATGTCTGACCATCCCGTCACTTGGTTTTCCGCATCAGAACTCACAACACTTTACGCTCGAAAGGCGCTCTCCCCGGTTGAAGTGGTCACCGCCATGCTAGAGCGTGCAGGGAAGCTGCAACCTTCTCTTAATGCGCTCGTCCTCATCGACTCTCAGGGAGCCCAGGCTGCAGCAAAAGCCTCTGAACTACGCTGGCAGCAGGGCCGCCCGCTATCGCCTCTCGACGGCGTGCCGACGACCATAAAGGACACCACTCCCGTCAAAGGCTGGCCGACACGCAATGGCTCGCACGCAACGGACGAGACTCCAGCCACAGAGAACGCGCCGGTTGTCGACAGGTTCCTTGCCGCGGGCATGGTCATCATCGGCAAGAGCACGACGCCCGAGTTCGGTTGGAAGGCGCTGACCGATTCGCTCCTGCAGGGCACGACGCGCAATCCCTGGAACGTCGCGCACTCTCCAGGTGGCTCGTCGGGCGGTGCTTCCGCCCTCACCGCCGCCGGCATCAATCCGTTCAATCACGGCAACGATGGCGGCGGCTCGATCCGCATCCCCGCCGCGCATACCGCCCTGGTCGGACTGAAGCCGAGCTACGGGCGCGTCGCCCAGTATCCTGCCGATGCGCCGTTCGCCGACGTGGTCAGCCAGGGCGTCCTGGCGCGCTCGGTGTTCGATACCGCGCTCTCGCTTAACGTGCTGGCCGGCCCCGACGCGCGCGACTGGCGCTCCCTGCCTGCCGATCCGCGCGACTACACGATCGGCCTCGACGACGGCGTGCGCGGATGGAGGATCGGACTGAGCCTCGACTTCGGCTATGTGAAAGCCGATCCGGAGGTGCGCGAGCTGGTGGCCGAGGCGGCCCGGCGCTTCGAGCCGCTCGGCGCCCATGTCGAGGATGTCGGCCCGCTGATCGAGCCGCTGCAGAAGGACTTCGAGCCGCTGTGGATCGGCAGCTTCGCCACGCGCCTGCGCCAGATCCCCACGCAGCTCCACGCCAAGCTCGACCCCGGCTTCCGCGCCGCCGCCGAGAAGGGGCTGGTCATCACCCTGGCCGACTACGCGCGCGCCTATGAGGCCAAGTCCAGGCTCGCGCGCGACCTCGCGCTCTGGCACCAGAAGTTCGACCTGCTGCTGGCGCCGGTCACGCCAACCGCGCCGCCGACGGTCGAGACCCTGTACAACTCGGACGCCTTCCCGCGCTGGACGAAGGGCGCGCCCTACACCCTGCCCTGCAACCTGACGGGACAGCCGGCCGCATCGATGCCGGCCGGCCTGACCAGGTCCGGGCTCCCCGTCGGCATCCAGCTGATCGGCCCGCCACGCGCCGATCACACGGTGCTGCGCGCCATGCGCGCCTACGAAAGCGCGCTCGGCTGGAGGTGGCCGCAGCCGAAGGTGCTCGAGACGCTGTCCAAGGTCTGACTGGCAACCCCACGCGGATGTGACTTGGGCGGATGCGCTGGCGTGGCCAACAATGTAGCCACGCTTCACGAAGGGGGGATGACATGCAAAAGCACATCAAGATGGCTGCCATCGCGTCGACCGTCATGACACTGGCTGCTGTCGGCGGCTCGCAGGCGCAGCAGCCGCCACCGCAATTTCCCGACATGACCTTCTTCATCACCAGCGTCGGCGGCCCGCAGGGCGCCAACTATGGCGGCCTTGAGGGCGCCGACCGGCATTGTCAGACGCTCGCCGCCAAGGCCGGCGCCGGCGGCAAGACCTGGCGTGCCTATCTCAGCACCCAGGCCGTCGGCGGCGCCACCGCGGTCAACGCCAAGGACCGCATCGGCAAGGGACCATGGACCAATGCCAAGGGCGTGGTCATCGCGACCAGCGTCGCGGATCTGCACTCGCCCAACAACAAGATCAGCGCCGAGACCAATGTCGCGGAGACCGGCCGCCTCATCCCGAGCCGGCTCTATACCGTCAACCAGCACGACATCCTCACCGGCACGCAGGCCGACGGGACCGCCTTCCCGCCGGACAAGGACATGACCTGCGGCAACTGGACCAAGAGCGGCGAAGGCAATGCCATGCTCGGCCATGCCGACCGCATGGGCCTGCGCGACGACGACGCCTCGAAATCGTGGAACGCCTCGCACCCGTCGCGCGCGTGCGATGCGGCCTCGCTGGTCGCGACCGGCGGCGCCGGTCTGCTCTACTGCTTTGCTGCGAACTAGGCCTCGACCTTCACGCCTGCGGTCTTGATCACTTTCTCCCACTTGTCGATCTCGTCCTGCAGGAACTTGGCCGTGTCGGCGGGCGTGGCGCCCACCGGCACGACGGCCTGCTCGGCGAGGCGCTTGCGCAGCGCCTCGTCCTTCACTGCCCTGGCAACGTCGGCGGCCAGGCGATCGACGATCTCCTGAGGCGTGCCGGCAGGCGCCAGGAACATCACCCAGGACGAGGATTCGATCGGCGGCCCGCCCGATTCGACAATGGCCGGAACTTCTTCGGCACCCGGCACGCGCTCCTTCGACAGCATGCACAGCGCCTTGATCTTGCCGGCGCGCACCTGGGACATGACGCCGATCGGCACATCGAGCAGCAGCTGGATGTTGCCCGACACGAGATCGGCAAGTGCCGGCGCCGTACCCTTGTAGGGAACATGCACCATGTCGATGCCGGCGACCTGCTTGATCAGCTCGCTGGTGAGATGCGCTGCCGCACCGACTCCGGACGAACCGTACGAGATCTTGCCCGGGTTCTGTTTGGCGTAGGCGATGAACTCGGCCATGTTCTTGACCGGCAGCGAATTTGATACCGACACCATGATCGGCGCGACGGCGACCAGCGAGATCGGTGTGAAGCTCTTCACCGGATCGAACTTCAGCTTGCCCTCGTACAGGGTCTTGTTGGCGGCGTGCGCGGCGATGACGGTCAGGAACGTGTAGCCGTCGGGCGCCGCGTTCGCGACCATTTCGGCGCCGATCAGCGAGTTGGCGCCGGGCTTGTTGTCGACCACGAAGGTCTGGCCGACGTTCATCTTCTCGAGCGTCAGACGCGTCACGACGTCGGTCAGCCCGCCCGCGGTGTAAGGCACGACCCAGCGGATCGGCTTGCTGGGCCACGCCTCGCCGCGCAGCGCGCCCGGTATCAGGGTCGCAGCCGCGCTCGCCGCCAGGACGCTGCGGCGCTTTAGCCTCGTCATGACTCTATCCTCCCTTTCACACAGCACCTCACCCTGAGGAGGCGCGAAGCGCCGTCTCGAAGTGTGGGAACCGGTCTCGCTGTTGCCCATCCTTCGAGACGCATCGCTACGCGATGCTCGTCAGGATGAGGGTAGTACGCTGCCAGCGTTGCCGATCAATCCAGATCCAGCCCGTTCATGCCGGCGTTCTTGCGCGCCTTCTTGGCGAGCTCGGTCAGGATCTTGCCGGCGGCGCGCGGGTCCAGGATCGGCTTGGCTTCCGGTCCCTTGTGCCAACCCTCGGCCACGGCGAACTGGCCGTTACCGGCCTGGAAGACGCGGCCGGTGATCTCGCGGCTCTCCTCGCTCACCAGCCAGGTGGCGACAGGCGCGATCCATTTCGGGCTGCGCGTCTCCTTGTCCTCTTCGGTGTAGGTGCGCAGGTCCTCGGTCATGCGCGTGAAGGCCGACGGCGAGATCGAATTCACCGTGATGCCGTAGCGGCCGAGCTCGCGCGCAGCGATGACGGTGAACGAGGCGATGCCCGCTTTGGCGGCGCCGTAGTTGGTCTGGCCGATATTGCCGTAGATGCCCGACACCGACGTCGTCGTGATGATGCGCGCGTCGACCGGCCCGCCCTTGATCTTGGCCTGGTCGCGCCAGTAGGCCGCGGCGTGGCGAGCCGGCGCGAAGGTGCCTTTCAGGTGCACCTTGATGACGGCATCCCATTCGTCCTCGGTCATGTTGACCAGCATGCGATCGCGCAGGATGCCGGCGTTCAGCACCACCGCGTCGAGCTTGCCGAAGGCCGACACCGCCTGGTCGATCATGCGCTTGGCGCCGTTCCAGTCGGAGACGTCGTCGCCGTTGGCCACCGCCTCGCCGCCCTTGGCCTTGATCTCGTTCACGACCTGCTGGGCCGGTCCGACGTCGTTGCCCTTGCCGGCGCGGTCGCCGCCCAGGTCGTTGACCACGACCTTGGCGCCGTGCTCGGCCAGCATCAGGCAATGCTCGCGGCCGACGCCGCGCGCCCCGCCCGTCACGATCGCCACCCGGCCTTCGCACAATCTTGCCATCGCTCCCTCCCGTTTCTGACGTGTCTGCCTGCGATTTCCTGAGCTAGTGTAGCGGGTCGCCAAGGAGGATCGCCATGGACACGCTGCCGCTCGTCGCCCCCGAACAAGTCGGACTTTCCGCAGCGCGGCTCGATCGCGTGCGCAAGTGGATGCATGGCTGGGTCGACAGCGGCCGTCTGGCAGGCATGGTGACGGTTGTGATGCGCCGCGGCGAACTCGCTTTCGCCGAAACTGCGGGCAAGGCCGATGTCGAACGCAACAAGCCGATGCGGCCCGACACGATCTTCCGCATCTACTCCATGACCAAGCCGCTCACCTCGACGGCGATCATGATGCTCTACGAGGAGGGCCGCTTTCAGCTCGACGATCCGATCTCGAAGTTCATCCCGACCTTCGCCAACCCGAGAGTCTATGCCGGCGGCAGCCGCGGCAAGATCGAGAGCGTGCCGGCCGAGCGCGAGCTCACCTTCCGCGACCTGCTGACCCACACCTCGGGCCTGACCTACGGCTTCATGGAGAGCAACCCGGTCGACGCCCTCTATCGCGCCAAGACCAATGGTGTCGACTTCCAGACCGGCACGACCAGTCTCAAGGACATCGTCGAGCGGCTGGGCACGTTCCCGCTGATCGCCCAGCCCGGCAAGGCCTGGAACTACAGCGTCGCCACCGACGTGCTGGGCTATCTGGTCGAGGTCATCTCGGGTCAGCCCTTCCAACTCTATCTCAAGGAGAAGGTGCTGAAGCCGCTCGGCATGGACGACACAGACTTCCATGTGCCGGCCGACAAGCACGATCGCTTTGCCGCCAACTACCAGGCTGGCCCGGGCGGCAAGCTCGAGCTGATCGACGATCCGGGCAAGAGCCGCTATCTCGCGCCGCGCGCCGTTAACTCCGGCGGCGGCGGGCTGGTTTCGACGGCGGCCGACTATCTGCGCTTTTGCAAGTTCATGCTGAACAAGGGCGAGCTCGACGGCACCCGACTGCTCGGGCGCAAGACGGTCGAGCTCATGACCATGAACCATCTCAAGGGCGACATGGCCGACATGGGCATGCCGCGCTTCTCGGAGTCGACCTACTACGGCATCGGCTTCGGGCTCGGCTTCTCGGTCATGATCGATCCGGCCAAGGCTCATATCCTCGGCACAGCCGGCGAATACGCCTGGGGCGGCGCGGCCTCGACCGCCTTCTGGTGCGATCCGGCCGAGGACATGGCGGTGGTGCTGCTGACGCAGCTGATGCCGTCCTCGACCTATCCCATCCGGCGCGAGCTGCGGGTGCTGACCTACCAGGCGATTGTCGACTGAGGGCGTCGACTGATGCGCAACACCGGCCCGATCAAGGTCACCAAACTTCATCCGCTGTTCGGGGCGGAAATCACGGGCATCGACATCACGCGGCCCTTGTCGGCGCGCGAATTCGGGCCGATCCGCGCCGCCTTCGAGGAGCATTCCGTGCTCCTCTTCCGCGACCAGCCGATGGACGACGAAAAGCAGGTCCAGTTCAGCGAGCTGTTCGGCCCACTCGAAACCACCGGCGCCTCCAATCCCGCCGCCGGCACCAAGTTCCAGCGCCAGTCCAACCTCGACATCATGACGGGCGAGCCGATCGCGCCCGACGACATGCGCATGATCTACCAGAAGGCCAACTACTTCTGGCACTCCGACTCCTCGTTCAAGCGCGTCCCCTCGCTGTGCTCGATCCTGACGGCACGCGTCTGCCCGCCCGAAGGCGGCAACACCGAGTTTCTGTCGATGCGGGCCGCATGGAATGCCCTACCGCCAGCGCTGCAGGCGACCATCCATCCGCTGATCGCCGAGCACTCGCTGCAATACTCGCGGGATCGCGTCCAGAAAGGCATCCTGAGCGCCAAGGCGATCGCCGAGCTGCCGCCTGTGAAGCAGCGGCTGTTCCAGGACAATCCCATCAACGGCCGGCGCGCTCTCTATATCGGCGCCCATGCCGGCTTCATCGTCGGCTGGCCGCGGGCGACCGGTGAGGCATTGCTCTACGAGCTGACGCAGCGCGCCGATCAGCCGGAATTCCGATTGTCGCATGCCTGGCGCGAAGGCGACGTCATCGTCTGGGACAACCGTGCGGTATTGCACCGCGCTACATACTACGACACGGTGAAGTACAAGCGCTTCATGCAGCGCACCACCATCGGCGGCGATCTGCCGACGGTGCCACAATAAGAGATGGCTGCACCGGCTCCGGCATCAACACCGCTCCCCGACGGAATGCCCGCAGGCTGGCCGCGCCGGCTGGCGGTGGCGACCATCACCATCGGCCTGATGATGTCGGTGCTCAGCAACTCGATGACCAACCTGGCGCTGCCCTACATCGCCCAGGATCTGAACATCACGGCCGAAAGCTCGATCTGGATCGTCAACGCGACGCAGATCGCGCTCATGGTCTCGCTGCTGCCGGTGGCGGCGTTGGCCGACATCATCGGCTATCGCCACGTCTATCGCGTCGGCCTGGTGCTCTTCTCCCTGGCCTCGATCGGCTGCGCCTTGTCGCCGTCGTTGTCCTGGCTGCTGTTGGGGCGCGCGCTTCAGGGGCTGGGCGGTGCCGCCATCATGTCGGTCCAGCCGGCCCTGGTGCGCGCCATCTATCCGCGCAACCAGCTCGGCCGCGGGCTCGGCTTCAACACCACTGTGGTCGCGACCTCACTGGCGGCCGGCCCGTCGATTGGTGCCGCGCTGCTGTCCATTGCCTCGTGGCCGTATCTCTTTGCCGTTTACGCTCCTCTCGGGCTGATCTCGTTCGTGCTGGCTGAACGCTACCTGCCGCATACGACCCACACCCATCGCCCCTTCGACTGGCTCTCGGCCACCATGTCGGGGGCGACTTTCGGACTGCTGATCTTCGGCATCGACGGCATGGCTCACGGCCATCAACGCGCAGTGGTGATCGCGGAGCTCAGCTTGGCGGCGGCGTTGGGCATCCTGTTCGTGCAACGTCAGAGGAAGCTTGCCGACCCGATGATGCCGATCGACGTCTTCAAGCGTCCGATCTTTGCCCTGTCGATCTCGGCCGCCACCTGCACCTTCACCGCGCAGGGATTGGCCTTCGTCAGCCTACCCTTCTTCTTTCACACCGTGCTTGGCCGCGACGCCACCACCACCGGCATCCTGTTGACCGCCTGGCCGCTGGCGCTCGCCAGCATCGCCCCCATCGCCGGACGGCTGGCCGACCGCCATCATGCCGGTTTGCTGGGTGCCATCGGGCTCACCAGCATGACCACCGGCCTCGTGTTGACCGCGCTGCTGCCGGCCAATCCATCCGGTGCCGACATCATGTGGCGTCTGGTCCTGTGCGGCGCGGGCTTCGGCGTCTTCGCCTCGCCCAACAACCGGCTGATGATGAACGCCGTGCCGCGCGAACGCAGCGGCAGCGCCGGCGGCATCATCGCGACCGCCCGCACGCTCGGCCAGACGATGGGCGCTGCGCTGGTCGCCCTGGTGTTCGGGTTGTTCGACTTCTCGAGCGGTGGCGCCCCCGATGCCGCGCGCGCCGCGCTCTGGCTGGCCGCAGCCTTTGCTTTGACGGCCCTGGTTGTCGGCAGCCTGAGGCTGAGACATTCGGCATGATCAGGAACGCCTGGCCTCAGTCCGCTTGGGCCAAGGTCGCGCTGATCGCTGCCATGGCATTTCCCGTGGCCTGGCTCCTCGGCCTGTGGTCGCTGATCGGCGACTGGCTCACCATCCTTGCAGGCTTTCTCGCCGACTCGACCCTGGTGCCCAACTGGATTCTTGGCCTGCTTGCGATCTGCGCGATCATCGTCGCCGGGCTGTTCGGCGCGTCGCTGCGGCCGCCGCCGAAATCGACGGCTACCGACCAGAACGAGCCGCCCGAGCCGCCAGTATCGCACTCGTGATTGGTCAGCCACACAGCGGGCTGCGACGTTGCCCTTGGAACGAAGGGGGCGCCAATGTCGCTTCGATCCCTTGCCATTCTCGCAGCTTTGCTCCTGTTGCAGCTCGGCGGTTGCGTCACCGCCGGCCAGCAGTCAGGCCCTTCGGTCAACGAACTGGAGCGCCGTCACGACGAGATGATGAAGCGCGCTGGAGGCGGTAGCGGCGGTGGCGGAGGCAGCATGTAGTGGGAACCGCGCAGGACTCACGCCGCGCGGTGCATTTCCCTGAATAGCGACGGCGCCATGCCGAAGCGGCGTTCGAAGGCCTGTCCCAGTCGGGCCGGTGAGTTCAGGCCGACCTTGCCAGCAATGGTCTTGATCGGCAGGCCCTTGGTGAGAAGCGCGCGCGCCGCATCCAGCCGCAGGCCCTCGACGAAGTGCGCCGGAGTCTTGCCAGTGGCCTCGGTGAACTTGCGATAGAAGCTGCGCTCGGTCATGCCGGCGCGTGCCGCCAGCGCCGGCACGTCGAGCGGCTGGTCAAGGTTCTCCTGCATCCAGTCGATCAGCTTGGCGAACGGCGCCTCGGCTTCGGTCTGCGCCTGCAGGAGCGGACTGAACTGCGACTGATAGCCGGGCCGACGCGCATAGAGCACGAAGTGCCGCGCAATCAGGTTGGCCATGTGGGCGCCGAGATCGGCCTCTACCAGAGCCAAGGCCATGTCGATGCCCGTGGTCACACCGGCCGAGGTCCAGATCTTGCCGTCGACGACGTAAAGCGAATCGGCATCGACCTCGAGGTTGGGGAACTTCTTCGCCAGTCGCTCGCAGCTCGCCCAGTGGGTCGCCACGCGCCTGCCGTCGAGCAGGCCCGCTGCGGCCAGCACGAAGGCGCCGGTGCAGACCGACCCGTAGCGTCGCGCCTTGGGCGCCACCGCGTTCAGCCAGCGCCGCAGGTCGTCACGTTCCATTGCCGCCTTCAGGCCGAGCGAGCCGCCGGCGACCAGCAAGGTGTCGGGTTGGCCTCCGATCCGGCGACTCTGGAGGGTGACACCCGAATTCGTGGTCACCGCGCCGCCGTCCGGCGAGACGATGCGCAGGTCGTAGAACGGCTGCCCGTGCGCCTCGTTGGCTGCGCCGAACACGGCGGCCGGTCCAGTGACATCGAGGAGCTGGCAGCCTTGGTAGGCGAGGATGAAGATCCGATGCTTGGCCATTGGCAGAAAATAGCCGATATTTGTCATTTCTGCCAGCCGCACGCCGTCCTACTTTCAGGCCAACCAAGGAGACCACGATGGCTGACCCCGTCCAGATCGGCATCCTGCTGTATCCCAACGTCACCCAGCTCGACGCCACCGGCCCGGCGCAGGTTCTGTCGCGCGTGCCTGGCGCCAAGATGCACATGATCTGGAAGACACGCGATCCCGTGCCGACCGACGCCGGCTTTTCGATCGTGCCGACCACGACCTTCGCCGACTGTCCGCAGCTCGACGTCATCTGCGTGCCGGGCGGCGGTGGCCAGGTCGACCTGATGGTCGATCCCGAGACGCTCGACTTCCTGCGCAAGCAGGCCGCCGGCGCACGCTTTGTCACCTCGGTCTGCACCGGATCGCTCGTGCTGGGCGCTGCGGGCCTGCTCAAGGGCTACAGATCGGCATGCCATTGGGCGTGGCGCGACATGCTGAAGGATTTCGGTGCGACGCCGGTCGCCGAACGAGTCGTGCGCGACCGCAACCGCATTTCCGGCGGCGGCGTCACTGCCGGCATCGACTTCGGCCTCACCGTCGCCGCCGAGCTGGCGGGCGAGGAGGTCGCCAAGTCGATCCAGCTCGTGCTCGAGTACGATCCGCAGCCGCCGTTCGATTCCGGATCGCCGGAGAAGGCCGGCGCCGAACGAGTGAAGCGCTTGCGCGAGCGGCTGGCGCCGCTGCTGGAGAGCCGGCGCAAGGCCAACGCCGAAGCCGCGGCGCGGCTCCACTGATGCTCGAGCTGCGCCCGAGCTGCGAGCACTGCGACAAGCCCTTGCCGCCGGCGTCGCTGGAAGCGCGCATCTGCAGCTACGAATGCACCTTCTGCGCCGACTGCGTGGAGAACGTGCTGGGCAATGTCTGCCCCAACTGCGCCGGCGGCTTCGCGCCGCGGCCGATCAGGCCGGCGCGCAACTGGCGTGGCGACAACTGGCTCGGCAAGGATCCGGCGAGCGGCCGTGTCCGCCACCGGCCCGTCGATGCGGCGGCGCACGCGCGCTTTGCAGCCGCCATCAGGCCTCTGCCGGCAGACCAGCGGTGATGCCGAGCGCCTTAAGAAAACTTTGATACAAAGCCGCCATGGGCGGCCGCCGAACCATGGCCGAAGATACGCGTGGAGGACCGCGTATTGTTCATCCCCTCGACCTGTCTCCGTGCCCTCGGCTGCCTTGTGGCCGGCCTGGCTGCTGTAGTTTGCGGCGCGGCCAATGCGCAGCAAACCGGCGTGTTCCCTTATCGATGGAACGATGCGCCGCCGGTCGATGCGATCACGCCGGCCGACATCCGCGAGGCGCTCCTATGGACCGGCCATCTCGACGCGACCTTCAAGGGCGCCCTCAACAGCGCCGTGCTCAGGGCGGCGCAGGATTGGCAGAAGTCCAAAGGGTACAAGCCAACTGACAAGTTGACCGACGAGGAGTCCAAGGAGTTGGTCCTGCAGGCCCTGAAGGAGCGCGAGTCAGTCGGTTGGTCGCAGTTGCGCGATCCTGCCGTCGGCTTCGCTGTCGGGGTACCCGCCAAGTTCGTGACCTTCGGCACGCCGCGTGCCGAGGGTGGCACGCTCGTCTACCAAGGCACGGGCACGGTCAGCCAGGGAATCGGCGTCAATCTCGGCTATCCGCGCTGCACCAGCATGGACGGCCTCTACCTCAAGCTTTCGGCCGGGGCGGTGTTTCGTGCCAGGAAGGATAATTGGTTCGTGGTCCTGCACCGCCACGGCGATCAGAGCACCTATTACAAGATGACCTGTCACGCGACCGGGTCGATCTGGACGGAAATGACGGTTTCGCAGGAGACGCTGGACAAGCATCCCGGGCTGTTCGCCGCCATGGCGACAAGCCTCGTCCTGCTGCGCAATCCAGATCCCACCGTGCGGCCGCGGCCCCGCGTCGAGGAACTGCCGACGGCGCCGACCGGCTTCTCCGACGAAGAGGCATCACGCCAGCAACCGAAAGCCAAATCGACGAAGGCCGTCAGCATCGACGAATCCGGCAAGACCGCCGCCCTCAAGATCGAGACGCGCGACGGTCCCGACCTTCGTGCCGAAGAGATCTTCGAGAAGGCCGCGGGCGCCGTCTACGTGGTGAAGGCCGATCGTCGCATGGGCTCGGCTGTCGCCATCAGCGAAAACGAGCTTCTGACCAACTGCCACGTCGTCGGCAGCGCGGCCGAGGTCAAGATCGGACGCGCCAAGGCGGAGCTGACGGCCAAGGTCGTCTCGCGCAATGCCGACGCCGATCGCTGCGTGCTCAAGACGGCGACCAAGCTCGCGACCTGGGTCACTGTCCGACCCTATGAAGACATCAAGGTAGGGGAGCGCGCGGTCACGATCGGCACGCCCCAAGGCCTGGAGCTGACCGCCGCCGAAGGAATCGTCTCGTCCAAGCGCGTCTACAACCAATCCCGCGTCATCCAGACCTCGGCGCCGATCTCGCAGGGCTCGTCGGGCGGCGGCCTGTTCGATGCGCGGGGCCACCTGCTCGGCATCACCACCTTCTATTTCAGCGGCGGCCAGAACCTGAACTTCGCAGTGGCCGCCGAGGAATTCGCGCAGGATCGCGAAGATCAGGCTGCGCGCTAGCGCTCAGGCCCGGCCGGCCGTCGCGCTTTCGATGGTGATCGCCTTGCCGGCGGCGGTGTCGAACTTCAGCCGCTGCACGTAGTCCAGATCACGGCCGGTGACGCGCACGAAGCGGCTGCCTTCGGGATAGTCGATGGCATGGATGGCGCCGACGTCGTAGACGCCGGCACGGCCCGGCTCCAGGCGGTAGCTCTTGACCTGCTCGAGCTTGGCATCGCCCGCGCCATCGCCATCGTCGAGTCGCTTGAACTCGCTCATGTCGGTGTACTTGATCGCCTGGCCGTAGACGGCCCATGAGCTGCCGTGATCGTGCGGCGGGCTCTTGTGCGGCTTGGGATTGCAATGCGCCAGCACGACGAAGCCGAGATCCTTGTCCTCGTAGAGCTTACGCGTGCCGATCGGCGCGGCCGGCCCCACCGCCTCGTCGACGAAGGACTTGTTGGCCAGAAGTTTCTCCAGCAGCACGCGGACCTTCTCGCGGCCCGCCGGCCCTTCGCTGTCCTTGAGCGCGGACTTGGCGTCCTTGACGAAGGCATCGAGCGTGTAGGTCATCGGCAACTCCATCGGCGCGGACCGAAGGATCGGTCCGCCTGCGGTCCGCTGTCAACGCCCGCCGAGGATGCGGCGCGCGATCACCATGCGATGCACTTCCGAAGGGCCCTCGTAGACCCGCATGGTGCGCACCTTCTGCGCCAGCCACGACAAGGGCAGCTCCTGGGTGACACCCATGGCGCCGAATGCCTGTTGGGCGTGGTCGATCACTTCGGTCGCCATCTCGGTGGCGAAGACCTTGATCATCGAGGCTTCCATGCGCACGTCACGACCCTCGTCCTGCTTGACCGCGGCGTCCATCACCATGAGCCGGCAGGCATGCAGCTTGGTGGCGGCATCGGCGATCCACCATTGGACGGCTTGTCGATCGGCGAGCTTCTGGCCGAAGGTGACGCGCTGGTTGGCATGCTCGACCAGCATGTCGAGCGCGCGCTGCGTCATGCCGATGCACCACGAGCCCATCTGCAGGCGTCGCACGGTGAGGCGCAATTGCATCGGCGCGAATCCCTGGCCGATGCGGCCGAGCACCTGCGTGTCAGGAACGCGGCAGTCCTCGAACACCACTTCGTAGGTGCGCTGGCCGGCCAGCATGGGGATGGCGCGTGCCACGACCAGGCCGGGCGTGCCCTTGTCGACCAGGAAGGCGGTGATGCCGCCGCGCGAGCCCTTCTCGGGATCGGTCACCGCCATGGCGATGGTGAAGTCGGCTTTGGCGATGCGGCTGATCCAGATCTTGCGGCCGTTGATCACCCAGTCGTTGCCATCCTTGACCGCGCGCGTCTTCATGCCGGCCGGATCACCGCCCGCGCCCGGCTCCGAGATGGCGATCGCCGAGGTCGTCTCGCCGGCGGCATAAGGATCGAGGTACTTCTTGCGCTGCTCGGGATTGGCGGTGGCGAGCAACATGTGCAAGTTGGGGGAGTCCGGCGGGAAAGTGAAGGGCACGGCGGTGTAGCCCAGTTCCTCGTTGACACCGACCAGCGCCACCGCCGGCAGGTTGGCGCCGCCCACCTCCTCCGGCACGTCGAGCGCCCACAGCCCCAGCTCCTTGCATTGCTTGAAGAGCTTCTGGTTCTCCTCGTCGCTCAGCGCCGCCGGCTGGCCCGCGGCGAAGCGGTCGAGGATGTTCTTCTCGAGCGGCATCAGCTCGTTGCGCACGAATTTCTTCACGAGATCGCGCAGCATCTGATGTTCTTCGCTGACCACGTACATGCCGTCTCCTATGGCTTGCCGATACCCTTGTTTACGAATTCCAGCGTATGGGTGCGGCTGGCATCGAGCCCCGGCGGCAGCACGCCGACCGCGACCATCGAGTCATAAAACTCCTTCCAGCGCTGGTCTGTCATGGCGCCGATACCGCCCTGCAAAGCGTCGCCCGACATCACGATGCCGCGTGCGTTCAACACCTTGATGGCGTAGGCAATGCGGTCGTCGGTCTGCTCGGGGTTCTCTTTCTTGATCATCGCATTGGCGGCCGCGGTCTCTGGGCCGCCCTTCATGTACTGCGCCCAGCCCTCGAGCGTGGCGTCGACGAACCGCCGCACCAGGTCCTTCTTTTCTTCCACGAGCTTGCGCGAGATCGTGATCGTGTTCTGGTACGGGGCGTAGCCCGAATCGGCGATCAGCAGCACCGACGGCGGACGGCCGAGCGCCTGGGTGATCGGATAAGGCTCGGACGAGAGGAAGCCCTGCTGGATCAGGTTCTTGTCGGCAAGAAACGGCGCCAGGCTGTAGTTGTAGGGCCTGAGCTGGCTGTCGGAGAGTCCATACTTCTGGCGCAGGTAGGGCCAGTAGGTCACGCGACCGCCGGCGCCGATCAGGATCGTCCGGCCCTTGAGATCCTCGAAGGAGTTGAACCCCGTGTCGGGATGGCCGATCAGGACCTGAGGATCCTTCTGGAAGATCGAGGCAATGGTGAGGAACGGCGCGTTCTCACGCACGAAGGTGAAGGCTTCGAAGCTGCCCGACATGGTCATGTCGACACGACCGGCCATCAGCAGCTGGCTGATGTTGAGGCTTGGGCCGCCCTGGCGCACATCGCATTCGATGCCGACCTTGCGATAGAGGCCCGCGGCGATCGCCTGGTAGTAGCCACCATGCTCGGCCTGGGCGCGCCAATCGGTCTGGATGCTGAGCTTGTCGAGGGTCTGGGCCTGCGGCCGGCGGGCGAGCGGCCCGAGCAGCGGCCCCGTCGCGGCGAGACCCGCCGCGAAGCGCACCGCCGAGCGGCGGCTGAGACGGTAGGCAGTGCCGGTCATCCCGTCAGTTTCCTCTGCGATAGTCCAGTAGCAGGGCCATATGCTCGCGCAAGCTGATGCTCGACCACGCCATGGCGTCGACGGACGGCACCCAATTCTCCCAGCCCGGGCGAATCGGTGACGGTGCGCGCCAGTCCGTCGGGAACGCGCCGACGTTCAAATCGCTCGCGCGCGCCAGCATCAGGGCGCGCGCCATGTGATAGCCAGAAGTGACCAGCGCCACGCGGGCATCGCCGACTATTTGGCGTACGTTGCGGATGTTCTGCATCGTGTTGAGCGAATGCGCTTCGGAGACGATCGCGTCCGACGGCACGCCGAGATCGATCAGGAAGCGGCGCATGGCCTCGGCTTCACTGCTCACCGGCGCGCCGCTATAGGCCGCGAACGATCCGCCGCTCACGATGATCTTCTTGGCGATGCCGCGGTGGTAGAGGCGCGCGGCGTGCCAGACACGATCCGCTGCTTCGGTAAGTTGCGGATCCATCAGATAGGGCGGAGCGGCCGGCGTCATGCCGCCACCCAGCACGACGATCGCTTCATAGCAGCAGGCGGGGGCTTGAGCCTCGGCCGCCTTCGCGCGCTCCTGCAACGGAGCCAATAGCGCATCCGCAACCGGTGGAAACGACATCACCAATGTCTCGGCGATCGCCAGCACTGCAACTGTCAGGGCGAGCCGCCGCAAGCGAACCATCGCCAGCAGCCCCGCCAGCACCAGCCCCACCGCCATCGATGCCGGCGGCAGCGCGAGCTGGGTCAGAAATTTCAGGAAGGTGAAGGTATCCATGCGAGGGCGCGAGCCCGGTCATACAGGGACCAGGACCGAACGGCAAAGCATTCCCTCGCGCCCGATGCCTCCCGATACTCCGACCTTCAGCATGCGAAAAACGTTAGCCTCGCACACCAGAGAGGGCTATGTTGTGGTCGATGTATAAACTCGCCGACAAGCAATCATAGGTTGCATGAACAGCAGGAACGGACGAGATCGATGCGATGTCGAGGCCGAAGTTGTGCTGGCCAAATTCGACCCCCTCAGAGAGCGCCGGTCTTGGCTAAATTTCAGTCTCAAGATCGAGACCGATTTCAGACCTGAGGAGATCAGGCGCGACGGCCATTCACACTACGTCTCGCTGATAACAAACAGCCTCGCGGAAGCTTACTTGGTTGGTTTGGCCGACGAAGTGCGACCAACACTCGAGAAGATAATTACTTGGATGGAAATCCAACCTGAACCGGACCTGGGCCTATTCTCCGATAGCAGGAGACATTGGAGTGACGGATGGTTCGCTTTGTACACATGGCGCAGATCGCTCGGGCTCCTCAAATGGCTGAGCCGCGGTGACAATGGAGAACGACACTTCGCTGCGGCGCTCGAGGCTGAGTGGCAGAGTTGGCAACAGGCGAGTTCTGATCAAATCGCGCAGGATAGGCAGAAGCGACAGGACACGTTGAGCCAGCATCTAGCCATGGCCCTTGCCGCGAACGCCCCAGCACTCGGCCTGAAACTCTATGAGGCTGCAAAGGTGAAGCGACCGTCCGCTGATCAGGCCCCCTTGCTGCAGTTCGGCAAATGGGCCTGCGATCACTTAGCGCGAGGCGGCAACCGAGATGCGACGTTCATTGCTCATGGCGCCGAGATGCTTCGGGCGAGTCTGCTTCCCAATTTCTTTTGGGGAGGAAACAGGACTGAACCAGCGCTATGGCTGAAAGCGATCTACTGGGACAGCGGCGTTGCCCAGACTCCTGAGCAGGCGATTGCCAGAGCCTACGATTCGATGCCCGGCGTCAAGCGCCCCGACTTCGTTCCACGCTGACAAACAAAAAGAAGGGCGGGCTCGGCTTGCGCCGGAACCCGCCCGATCTTTCCCCGTCGAGGATGTCGAAAGGTTAGATCGCTTCCTTGAGATCCTTGGCGACGCGGAAGGCGACCTTCTTCGACGCCTTGATCTTGATCGCCTCGCCGGTCGCCGGGTTGCGGCCCATGCGCGCCGGACGATTGCGCACCTGAAGGATGCCGAGGCCCGTGATGCGGACCTTGTTGCCCTTCTTGAGATGCTTCACGACCAGGCCGACGAAATCGTCGAGGCAGCCGGTCGCGTCCTTCTTGGTCATGCCGGTCTTTTCGGCGAGTTCGGCCGCCACCTTCGACAACGGAATCGTGGGAGCGGACGTTTTGGTTGCGGTAGCCATGATGAGGGGTCCCTTAGGTTTTTCGTTCGCCAACGTCTTCCTGACGCCCCAGGGCAGCGTTGACGCGCCCAAGGTTATCCACGAATCGGTCCCCCGCAAGTCCCCAATGCACGAAAAATGTCGATTTTTGGGGCTTTTTCGGCCATTTGAAGCAGTCATCCACAGACTGCAGAGAGCGTTGAGCGTGTCGAGGCCCCGCCTGATCCCGACTTTCAGCACCGCCGTGAACACCTGGCAGTGCGATGAAAACGACCATTTGAACGTCCAGTTCTACACCGAATTCGGCCACGAGGCGTCGGCGCACCTGCTCGCTGAGCTCGGCCTCGGTCCGCGCGCGCAACGGGCCGCCGGACTCGACGTGCGTGCCGCCGACGATCACATCCGCTACCTGCGCGAGTTCCGTGAAGTCGATCCGGTTGCGGTCCTGTCGGCTCCCATCGAGATCGGCGAGCGCCATCTGCTGGCCTATCACGAGATCCGCAATCCCGGCGACGGCACGGTGGCGGCGACCGTGCGCCGACGCATCGTTTGTGATCGGCCGTGGCCTGCTGCGTTCCGCGCGCGCGCCGAAGCCGCGATCGTGCCGCTGCCCGACAATGCGCGGCCGCGCAGCGTCGGCAAGCTCACCCTGCCCGATCTCGCGCTCGATGACGCGGCTCGGCGCGGCCTGATCGAGATCGGCCGCAGCGTGATCACGCCTGCCGAGTGCGACGAGCGCGGCGAGCTCCTCCCGCATCACCAGTTCGGCCGCTACTCCGACGGTGCGCCGCTTCTCTGGAACCATCTCGGCTTCGACCGTGCCGCCATGCAGGATCGCGGCGAAGGATCGGTGGTCGTCGAGATGCTGAGCCACTATCGTCGTCCTCTGCGGGCGGGCGATCTCGTCGTGGTGATGAGCGGGCTCGCCGGCTTCACGGAGAGAGTGCTGACCTTCACGCATTTCCTGTTCGAGGCCGAGACCGGCATGCTTGCTGCTTGTGCGGAGGCGGTCGGCATGAAGCTCGACCAGAAGATCCGCAAGAGCATGACGTTCACGTCAGAGGATCAGGCGCGGCTCGGTGAACGACAGCTACGCCTGGCCGCCTGAAGGAGGTTCGATGGACGACAAGACGCGCCTCGCCGCCGGCATCGCCAAGGAGCTGCAGGGCCTCAGCTACGACGACAAGCGGCTGGCCGAGATCGCCACCGAAGTCGAGGTGCTGAACGAGGCGGTACGCAAGGCCGCCGCCGCCCGCCTCACCTTCGACGACGATCCCGCCGCCTTTGCGAGCGTGCTGGCGCGGGAGGCGAAATGATCAACGACGATCTCGCGCTGCGCGACCTCAGCGAGGTCGCCGACGCCATTGCCGCTGGACGCATCACCTCGGTGCAGGCGACCGAAGCCTGCCTGGCGCGCATCGCCCAGTGGCAGCCGCGCACCAACGCCTTCCTGCGTCTCAACAGGGACAAGGCCCTGGAGCAGGCGCGGGCGATGGACAAGGAGCTTGCGGCCGGAAAGCGGCGCGGCCCGCTGCATGGCGTGCCGATGGCGCACAAGGACATGTACTACCGCGCCGGCGAGATCTCGACCGGCGGCAGCGAGATCCGCCGCAACTGGGTAGCGCCCGTGACCGCGACGGTGCTGCAGAAGCTCGATGCCGCCGGCGTGGTCGAGCTGGGCTTCCTTAACATGGCGGAGTTCGCGGCGGGCCCGACCGGCCACAACGTGCATCATGACCATTGCCGCAATCCGTGGGACAGCAAGCGCGTCACCGGCGGCAGCTCGAGCGGCTCCGGCGCTTCGGTCGCCGCGCGCATGGTCTATGGCGCGCTGGGCTCGGACACCGGCGGCTCGATCCGGCTGCCCGCTTCGGCGTGCGGCGTCGTCGGCATGAAGGCGACCTACGGCCGCGTCAGCCGGGCCGGCGCACTCGCGCGTTCCTGGACCCTCGACCATGTCGGGCCGCTCACCCGCACGGTGCGCGACAACGCCCGCATGCTGGGCATCGTCGCCGGCCACGATCCCGACGATTCGACGACCAGCGAAAAGCCCGTGCCCGACTACGAGGCCTTGCTGGAAGGCGGCGTGCGCGGATTGAAGATCGGCTTCTCCCTGCCCGACGCGATCGTGCCGGTCGATCCGCAAGTCGGCGCCGCCCTGCAGGCTGCAGCGGATGCCCTGGGCAAGCTTGGCGCGACGGTCAGGCCCGCGAAGCTCCCCGACTTCACCGCGCTCTACCGCTCGGCCGAGGTCATCGTGAAGTGCGAGGCGGCGGCGATGCATCGGCCGTGGATGGAAGCCAATGCGCCCTACGCCAACCAGGTGCGCACGCGCATGGAGGCGGGCTTCTTCATTCCGGCGACACAGTACATCGATGCACTGCGCCTGCGCGCCCACTTCGTGCGCGAGTTCCTGGCCACGGCCATGGACGGCGTCGATGCAGTCATCCTGCCGGCCATCCCTTTCCCGGTGCCGACCCTCGAAGAGACCGACATGGAAGCCTCGGGCGGTCCCGCCACGCTCAGCATGGTGGCGCGCTTCACCGGGCTGACGCGGCCGTTCAACACGCTCGGGCTGCCGGCCCTGTCGGTTCCGTGCGGCTTCGACAGCAATGGCGCACCGATCGGCCTGCAGCTGATCGGCCGGCCGTTCGACGAAGCGCTGCTCTACCGGATCGGCCACGCCTACCAGGGCGCCACCGAGCATCACAAGCGAGTACCGACTTGAAGGTTCTGTCGTCCTGAGCGCAAGCGAAGGACCTCATCGCCGATTGCAACCGGCATGAGATCCTTCGCTGCGCTCAGGATGACAGTGTGCGGCGACCTATGCCCGACGCACGTCGAGGTTCACCGTCACGTTCTTGCGCTGGGTGAAGCTGTCGAGCATGCCCTCGAGCGAGAACTCGCGGCCGATGCCGCTTTGCTTGTAGCCGCCGTAGGACATGCCGGGCACCTGGCCCAAACCCTGGTTGACCTGAACCCAGCCCGATTCGATGGCATGCGCGGTGCGCAGGCCGGTGCCGATGTCGTGCGTCCAGACATAGGCGGCCAGCCCGTAGTGGCTGTCGTTGGCCATGCGGATCGCCTCGGCCTCGTCGCTCCAGCGGATCGCCACCAGCACCGGTCCGAAGATCTCCTCGCGCGCCAGCCGCCAGTCGTTCGAGCGGTCGGCGAACACCGTGGGGATGGCGAAGTAGCCTTCGCTCAACGGGCCGCTCTTGGGCGGCAGGCCACCGAACACCAGCTTGGCGTCGGAGCGCTTCAGGCCCTCGTCGACATACTTGCAGACCTTGGTGAACTGCTTGTTGTTGATGATGGTGCCGATGTCGGTCTTCTCGTCCAGCGGGTCACCGATCTTGAGTGACGTCGTCTTCTTCTCGAGCTTGCCGAGGAAGGAATCGAAGATGTCCTCGTGCAGGAAGAGCCGTGAGCCCGCGGTGCAGCTTTGGCTCTGCCGCGTGAAGCGCATGGCGGCGATGATGCCGTCGACCGCCCAGTCCTCGTCGACGTCGGGATAGACGATCGACGGGCTCTTGCCCCCGAGCTCCAGCGACACCGGCACGATCCGCTCCGCCGCCGCGCGCATCACGATCTTGCCGACCTCGGTCGAGCCGGTGAACGAAAGCTTGCGGATGCCGGGATGATTCAGGAGTGGTCCGCCCACCTCCTCGCCGAAGCCGGTCAGCAGGTTCAGCACGCCGGGCGGCAGGAACTGCTGGCAGATCTCGGCCAGCAGCAGCACGCCCAGCGGCGCATCCTCGGCCGCCTTCATCACCATGGTGTTGCCGGCGCAGAGCGCGGGCGCGATCTTGAGCGCCGCCAGCATGACCGGCGCGTTCCACGGGATGATGGCGCCGACCACGCCCAGCGGCTCGCGCCGGGTGTAGGACAGCACGTGCTCGCCAAGCGGGATGGTCTCGCCCTTGAGCTCGCTGCCGAGCCCGCCGAAGTAGCGGAAGATGTCGGCCGTGAGATTGGCCTCGCCGCGCGCCTGGGTGCGCAGCGCGTTGCCGGTTTCGAGCGCGATGGTGCGCGCCATCTCCTCGGTGCGCGCCTGCAGCGCCTCGGCGATCTTGAGCAGCACCTTGCCGCGCTCGCGCGGCGCCACCTTGCGCCAGTCGGCATAGGCCTTGGTCGCGGCGGCGACGGCGCGTTCGACGTCGGCGGCGTTGCCGCGCGGCACCTCGGCGACCGGCGTCTTCTTGGCGGGATTCTCGACGGTGAGGCGTGCGCCCGAGGCGCTGTCGACCCATTGGCCGCCGATCAGCATGCCTTTGGGGGAAACGGAGTGAGCCTGCGGATTGCTCTCGGTGGCGGTCATCGACATGCGGGTCCTCCGGGTACCAAAACGGCCGGAGTTTGGCCCGCATGTCGTGACGCTACAAGGCTACGCCGCCTCCTTTACGCCGCTTGGGCCAGCGGCGTCGCCAGCGCCTCTTCCGCGCCAAGCGTGCGCGCAACGGCATGGATCGTCGCCGCGATGCGCACCGCGGCCTGGATCTGCTCGGCGGACAGGCCATGCTCGCGGCAAACCTTCTCGTGCGCCTCCAGGCACATACCGCAGCCGTTGATGGCCGAGACCACCAGCGACCACAATTCGAAATCGACCTTGTCGACGCCGGGCTTGGCCATGGCGGTCATGCGCAGCTTGGCCGGCAGGGTCTTGTAGTCGGCCGCGTGCACTAGGTGCACGAAGCGATAGTAGATGTTGTTCATCGCCATCAGCGAGGCCGCTATCTTGGCGGCGTTCAGCGCCTCGGGCGTGAGCTCGGGACCGAAGGCGTCGACCACAGCCTGCGTGGTCGGCGCATGATTGGCCGCGAGGGCGGCGGCGATGAAGCTGCCCGCTTTCTGCTGTGGGCTGAGCAGCTGCTCGGACGCCAGGCTCGACAGGTTGAGCTTGAGGTCGCGGGCGTACTCCGGCAGCCGGTCCTTCAGGACATCGATCGACATCGTTGCCTCCTTATGCCGCCTTCAGGACGTCGTCGCCCTTCTGCCAATTGCAAGGGCAGAGCTCGTCGGTCTGCAGGGCATCGAGCACGCGCAGCACCTCCTGCGGGTTGCGGCCGACCGAGAGGTCGTTGACCGACACGAAGCGGATGATGCCGTCGGGGTCGACGATGAAGGTGGCGCGCAGGCAGACCCCCTCGGCCTTGTCGAGGATGCCGAGCGACTGCGAGAGATCGCGCTTGATGTCGGCCAGCATGGCGAAGGGCAGCGCCTTGAGGTCGGCATGGTTCTGCCGCCACGCCAGGTGCACGAACTCAGAATCGGTCGACACGCCGTACACCACCGCATCGCGCTCGGCGAAGTCCTTGTTGAGCTTGCCGAAGGCTGCGATCTCGGTCGGACAGACGAAGGTGAAGTCCTTGGGCCAGAAGAACACGACCTTCCACTTGCCCACATCGCTCTTGTCGGTGACCTGCTTGAAGGCGGTCTTGGCGTCGGTGCTCACCACCGCCTTGAGGTCGAAGGAAGGGAACTTGTCGCCAATGGTCAGCATGAAACGCTCCGATGAATCAGATTAGAACGTTTCTAAAATATGCCTTCCGCCCTCAATTGCAAGTCATTCGCAGAACTATTTCAATGAACCAACTACCCCTTCTTTTTCAATGACTTATGCTTATGCTTTGCCGTCAGTTCACCGTACTTCATGCCTTCGAGCTTGATGCCGTCGGGATCGAGGAAGAACACCGCGTAATAGTCCTCGTAATACTCGTCGGCCGGGTCGACGATCTTCACGCCCTCCTTTTCGAGAAAGGCCTGCAGCGCATCGACGTCCTTCCGGTTGCGCAGCTCGAAGGCATAGTGGTGCAGGCCGACATCGCCGATGCTGTAGCTCTTGCGGCCCTCGGCCGGCGCGATCCAGTAGCGCGTCTTGCCATTGGTCCAGCCGATCGTGCTGGAATACTCGTCGGAGATCTCGAAGCCCAGGAACTCGAACAGCCGGCCGTAGAAGGCCTTCGACTTCTCGTAGTCACGGACCCGGATCGAGATGTGGTCGATCCCGACCACCTTGCACACGGGCTTGGCCATGACGTCCTCCAATTTCTGTGGTCACAACGGCACGGATGTCGGATTGTTGCCCGAGGCACAAGTGCAACGGGGGCGGTGGCATGGGGGCTTTTTCGAGGACAGTGGGCGCGCTGGCGCTCAGCACCATGCTGACCACTATAGTGTCGTTCTTCGCCGAGGCGTCGGCCCAGACCATCGACCAGCTGCGCAGCAGCAAGACCCTGCGGCTTGGCTACGATCCCGGTGCGCCGCCCTTCTCCTACGTGCCGCCCGGCAGCCCGGCCACCGCCGAGCCCCAAGGCTATTCGGTCGACCTCTGCCGCGCCGTCGCCGATCAGCTCAAGGAGCAGCTCAAGATCCCTGACCTGAAGGTCGCTTACGTCACCGTGAATACGGTGAACTGCTTCGACACCATCATCGAGAACAAGGCCGACCTGTTGTGCGAGTCGTCGACCGCGACACTGTCGCGTCGCACCAAGGTCGATTTCTCGATCCCGATCTTCATCGACGGGGCGAGCTTCGCCATCGCCCAGAGCGGACCGCGCGACGTCAAGCAATTGGCCGGCAAGAAGGTCGCCGTGCTGCCCGGCACGACGACCGAGCAGGAGCTGCGCCGCGCGCTCACCGGCACGCAGATCAACGCCGAGATCGTCCTGGTCAAGACTAACCAGGAAGGCCTCGACCTGGTCGAGAAGGGCCAGGTGGCCGCCTACTTCGCCGATCGCGCCACGCTCACCTTCCTGCTGCGTCGGGAGAAGCAGCTCGCCAATCTGCTGATGGCCGACACCTATCTGAGCATCGAGCCGATCGCCCTGGCGCTGCGCCGCGGCGACAGCGACTTCCGCCTCGCGGTCGACACGGCGCTCAGCCACATCTACCGCCGCGGCGAGATCGTGCAGATCTTCAAGGGCGCCTTCGGGCCGCTCAACACGCCGAGCCAGCTTCTGGCGGCACTTTATCAGATCGCAGGCTTGCCGGACTGACCGATAAGCGCCATTTCCTGCACCATGCGTTTGTCCGTTCTCGATCAGTCGATCGCCGTCGCCGGCCGTCCCCAGGACCAGTCCATCCGCAACACCGTTTCACTTGCCAAGCACTGCGAAACGCTGGGCTACGAACGCTTCTGGGTGTCGGAACATCATAACCATCCGACGATTGTGGGGACGGCGCCGGAGATCGTCATCGCCGCCATCGCCGCCACCACCGAGCGCATCCGCATCGGCAGCGCCGGCATCATGCTGCCGCACTACTCGGCGTTCAAAGTGGCCGAGGTGTTCCGCGTGCTCGACGCGCTGGCGCCGGGCCGCATCGATCTTGGCCTCGGCCGCGCGCCGGGCTCCGACGGCCGCACCGCCTACGCCCTCAACCCCGCAGCCAACGAGCGGCCCGAGCACTTCCCCGCCGACGTGCGCGATCTTCTGGCCTGGGTGCACGGCGAGCCCCTGGTCGAGCGCCATCCCTTCGCTGCCGTGAAAGCCTTCCCGCAGGGCGACACCGCGCCCGAGGTCTGGATCCTGGGCAGCTCCGACTACGGCGCCCAGGTCGCGGCCCTGTTCGGCCTGCCCTACTGCTACGCCTGGTTCTTCAGCGACGGTGCGGGCGGCGAACGCGCGATCAAGCTCTACAAGGAGAAGTACCGTCCGAGCGCCCGCCATCCCGAGCCGCGCTCAGGCCTCTGCGTCTGGGCGCTCGCCGCCGAGACCATGGAAGAGGCGCAGTACCATTTCACCTCACGCGCGCTGTCGCGCATGAACCGCGATCGCGGCATCCTGGTGCCGCTCGACACACCCGAGGTCGCCGCCGAAGGCCTCAAGGCTTTCGACCCGGGCCGCGTCGAACGCTTTCGCCGCGACTCCTTCGTCGGCACCGGCCCTGAGGTCGCGGCGCGCATCGAGGAGCTGAAGAACCAGGTGGGCGTCGACGAGATGGCCGTCGTCACCTGGACCCACGATGAGGAGGCGCGGCGGGCAAGCTACACCCACCTCGCCAAGGCCATGGGCTTCGCGCCCCTTCCCGCGCCGAAGAGCTAACGCGCTTCCGTCCAGCTTTCGGAGAAGGCCAGCGCGCAGGTGCTGAAGGGCCGGCCTTCCCGCTCGCGCTTCCACGGCGTGCCGCGCGCCTGGTTGCCGTTGATGGTGAGACGCGCGCCCATCGCCGGCACCAGCACGGTGCAGACGCCATACTGCCGATTGGTCGGCGGCTGGTTGGGCTCGGTGTGGATCAGGAGCGGCTCGCCGATGTCGTACCAGGTCATGGCGATATCGGCGTCGTGCGCCTCGATGTGCTCGGTCCAGAAGTAGCGCGGGTCACCGGACTTCGAGAAGCTGGCGTCGATCACCGGGATCGACGTGTCCTTCAGCTCGGCATTCAGCATGCCCTGCACGGTCTGCTGCAGCCAACGCGCCATGGCGATGTTGTCGGAGTAGATCCGCCAGTGACCATGCGTCAGCTCGCTCTTTATGTAGAGCACGTGCCCCGGCCCGGCCGGGCAGAACAGGATGCGCCAGTAGCTGGCGTCGGTGGTGTTGGGATCGCCATCCTTTTCGGTCAGGCGGATGAACGGGTTCTCGCCCGTCAGGATCAAGCGATGTGGGTCTGCGACAGGCATGCGTCTCTCCCTGCCGGAACCGGCGCTGCCGGTCGGCGTTCCAGTCGGTTGCTGGGTAAGCCTAGCAGGGAGTCTGGAAGATGGGTCAACAGTTTCGTCGCGGTGTAGCCACAGTCGCGATCGGCATCGTCAGCACGGTCCTCATCTGCTCGAGTGCCTGGGCACAAACCGAACCGCCTGGGCGCGTCGGTCGGCTCGCCTTCACCAACGGAACCGTCTCCTTCCACGACAACCAGCAGAGCAGTTGGATTCCGGCCGCCGTCAACACCCCGATCACCAGCGGAAACGCCCTCTGGACCGAACCCAACGCGCGCAGCGAAGTCTCGCTCGCCGGCACGCGCATCCGCATGGAAGGGGGCACCGAGCTCGACGTGCTCGCGCTCGACGACAGCCAGACCCGCCTGCAGCTCCCGCAGGGCCGCATCGACGTCAAGTCCGTGGCGATGGATGCCAACCAGCCCTACGAGATCGCCACGCCGCGCGGCACCATCAAGCTGCTGCAGCAGGGCGACTATTATGTCGAGGCAGGCTCGACCGAGGATCCGACGCGGCTCGGCGTGCGCGCCGGCGCCGCGCAGATCCAGGGGCTGAACGGCAAGGTGCTCGCGGTGCGTCCCAACGAGGTCGCCGAAGTGACCGGCGACGGCAGCACCCTGCAGTTGCGCACAATCCAGAGCGCGCCTCCCGCACCGCCTGCCTACTGGGCGAACCGCGACCGCCAAGTCGTCTACGATCCGCCGCAGTACCTGTCGGCCGGCATGACCGGCTACGAGGACCTCAACGGCTACGGCGACTGGATCAACGACGGCAGCTACGGCCGCGTCTGGGTTCCGCGCGCCGTTCCGACCGGCTGGGCCCCCTATCGCACCGGCCATTGGGCCTATGTAGATCCCTGGGGCTGGACCTGGATCGACGACCAGCCGTGGGGCTTCGCGCCCTACCACTACGGCCGCTGGGCCAACCGAAACAATCGTTGGCTATGGGTGCCGCCGCAGCCCGATGTGCAGCCAGTCTATGCGCCGGCGCTGGTCGCCTTCGTGGGTGGCGCCGAGCTGGCCGTGACGTTGGGCAATCGGAGCGCCGCACCGGTCGGCTGGTTCCCGTTGGGCCCGCGCGAGGCCTATGTGCCGCCCTACACGACTAACCGCGACTATTACCAGCGCCTCAACCGCTCGGCGCGGGTCGAGGACCGCATCCTCGAGGATCGCTGGCAGCACGCCGAGCGCCGCGAGGCCTTCGTCGCCGGCCAGAACTCGGTACTGATGAACCAGCGCTTCGCCACGGTGGTGCCGACGTCGGCCTTCGTGCAGTCGCAACCGGTGATGCGCTCGGCGCTGCGGGTGCAGCCGCAGGCGCTTGCCGCTGCGCCGGTGGCGCCGGTCGCAGCGCCTCCCGCGCCGACTGCATCGATCAGGAGCGCCGCCGCGCCCGCGCCTGCGACGCCACCGGCGCCCGCCGATCCCAAGGTCGCCAACGTGCCGGTCGCCAAGACGGCGATCGCCGACATGCCGACTCTCGCCAGGCCGCCTGCCACGACGGCACCGGTGGCGGCGCCAGGGCCGAAGTTCGCCGCGACGCAGCCCAACGCGGCGACCGACGACAAGTCGAAGCAGCAGGCCCTGCCGGCACTCGCGCCTCGCCAGGGCGTGGCGCCGCCGCAGCTCAAGGGCGCCGTGACGCCCGCATCGGCGCAGCCGCCTCAGCCAGGCACGCGGCCGCAGGCCGCGCCGCAGCCGCACGCAGCACCGCCGATCCCAGCGCCGCAGTCGAGGCCCGGGCCGAACAAGCCCGCGGACTCCAGCACGCCGCAGGCGGCACCGCAGCCCGCACCCACGCCGCAGCAGCACGCGCCGCAAGCTGCGCCGGCTCCGGCAGCAAAGCCCATCGAGCCACCGAGGCAGCAGGCCGCTCCGCCGCCACCTTCTCCCCAGGCGCAGCCGCCGCGACCGCAAGCACCGCCGCCTACGCCGCGCCCCACGCAGCAGCAGGAAGGCCATGCCGCGCCGCCGCCGCAATATCAGCCCGCTCCGCAGCAACAGGCGGCGCCGCAACAGCACCAGGCGGCACCTCCGCCGCCGCAGCACCAAGCGGCGCCCCAGCCGCAGCCCCAACCCCAGCATCAGGCCGCGCCTCAGCCGCAACAGCAGCATCAAGCGCAACCACCGCAGCAGGCGCAGGCGCCTCAGCCGAAGAAAGACGACAAGAAGTAGCCGAAACGCAGCGTCAGCGCGTCAAGACTACGACGCGCTGCGCAAAGTGACGGATAAACGATGCATAGAGCGGACGCTGTCCAAGAAAAACAGCGGCCACCAATATATAATCTTAGTTGTTATTCTTGTCAATAACTTATGTTACTACAGAACCTGGTTGCGCAGGGTAGCCTTCTCGTCCTTCCACAGCCGGTCGAGATTCTCGACCAGGATGTCGATGACGTTGTCTTCGTAGGCGCGTGTCTCGCCGGCGGTGTGGGGCGTCACGAAGACGTTGGGCAGGGTCCAGAGCGGTGACGGCGCAGGCAGCGGCTCGTCCGCCGTGACGTCAATGGCGGCGGCCCAGATGCGGTTGTTCTTCATGGTGTCTATCAGCGCCGCCTCGTCGGCCACCTTGCCGCGCGCCACGTTGACGAAGATCGACGAGGGCTTCATCGCCGCGAACGCCGCCTTGCTCATCAGGCCGGTGGTCTCGGGCGTGAGCGCACAGGTCAGCGCCACGATGTCGGCCTGCGGCACCAGCTTCACCAGGTCGCCCATGCCGTAGATCGAGTCCGCGCCGTTCTCGCCCTGCGAAGGATCGCGGCGGATGCCGATCACTTTCATGCCGAAGGCTTTCGCCAGCAACGCGAGATGGCTGCCGATGCGGCCCATGCCGACGACCAGCAGGGTCTTGGCCCCGAGCTCGTCTTCGCGCTGGGCGAGATCGCCGATCATGCCGCGCCACATCTTCTTGTGCTGATTGTCGCGCGCCTCCGGCAGGCGGCGGAACACCGCCAGGATCAGCGCGATCGCATGCTCGGCCACAGCACGGGCATTGACGCCGGCGGCGCTCGCCAGCCGCACGCCCTTGGCGGAGAGCTGCTCCTTGGAATACTGGTCCATGCCCGAGCTGATCGACTGGATGAAGCGCAGCTTGCCGGCGTGCGGGATGATCTCATTCTTCCACATGCCCGACGAAACCACGACGTCGGCCTCACCCACCCGCTTGACGAAATCGTCGTACGACCAGGTCTGGAAGCTCTTCACACCGGTCTTTCGCGCTTCGAAGCGCGCCTGCATCTGGTAGGCCGCGTGCGCGAAGCAGATCGTCAGCTTGTCTTTCGCCGGAAACATTCGCCCCAAACTCCCCTCTTGCCGACCTAGGCCTTGCGCTCGCCGATGGTGCTGTGGAAGCGCGACAGGAAAGACGCCGTACGCGGGTTCTTGGGCCGCAGCAAGACCTCTTCCGCGATGCCGGCCTCGACGACCTGGCCCGCATCCATGACCACGACCTGGTCGGCGACGTCGCGCGCGAAGGTCATCTCGTGGGTCACCACGATCATGGTCGTGCCGTCGGCCGCGAGCTGCTTCATGACGTCCAGCACCTCGCCCACCAGTTCGGGATCGAGCGCCGAGGTCACCTCGTCGAACAGCATGATCTCGGGCGCCATCGCCATGGCCCGCGCGATGGCGACGCGCTGCTGCTGGCCGCCCGACATGTTGCGCGGGAAGCGGTCGGCGAACGCCCCCAGCCCGACCTTGGCCAGAAGATCGCGCGCGATCGCCTCGGCCTCGGGCTTGCGCATCTTCTTCACGATCACCGGTCCCGACATGACGTTCTGCAGCGCCGTCATGTGCGGGAACAGATCGAACTGCTGGAACACCATGCCGATGCGGGCGCGGAAACGCGCGAGGTCGCGGCCATGCGGCATGGAGTGCGGGGCACTGAAATCGATGGTGCGGTCGCCGACCTGCAGCGTGCCGGCCGACGGCTCCTCGAGCAGGTTGATGCAGCGCAGAAAGGTCGACTTGCCGCAGCCCGACGGGCCGATCACCACCACGACCTGGCCGCGATCGACCTCGAGCGACACGCCGCGCACGGCCTCGACGGTGCCATAGCTCTTGCGCAGGCCGTCGACCTTGACCATGACGTCGCTGCTACTGGTCAACGCGCGCCTCCAGCCGGGTCGCGTACAGGGTGAGCGGATAGAGGATCGCGAAGTAGGCGAGCGCGACGCTGGTATAGACCTCGAGCGGACGGAAGGTGTCGGAAACGACGATGGCACCCGTGTACATCAGGTCGGGCACCGCCACGACGTAAAGCAGCGAGGTGTTCTTGAGCTGGATGATCGACTGGTTGACGAACGGCGGCACCATGCGCTTGATCGCCTGCGGCAGGATGATGTGGCGCATCATCTCGGCATTGGTCATGCCGAGCGCGCGTGAGGCCTGCCATTGCCCCTTGTCGATCGAGATGATGCCGGCGCGGAAGATCTCCGTGGCGAAGGCGCCCATGTAGAGCGTGAGGCCGAGGCCCGCCGCCAGCCAGGCCGGCAACTCGAACTGCAGCACGATGGGCAGCGCATAGTAGAACCAGACGATCTGCACCAGGAGCGGCGTGCAGCGGAACAGCTCGACGTAGAAATGGATCGGCAGCGTCACCCATTTCCGGCGGTACAGCAGCAACAGGCCGCAGATCACGCCGATGATCATGCCGCCGACGACGGTGCCGAGCGAATAGGCCAGCGTGATGCCGAGCCCTTTCAGCCACAGATTCGTGTAGCTGAGGACGAGGCCGAAATCCCACTGATAGGGGGCAACGAGCAGCATCTCAGAAACGGTCCGGGCGGAACGGCGCGAGGTCGACCGTGGTCGGCTTGCCGGTCGCCAGCTCGGCGATCAGCTTGCCGGTGATGCCGGCCATGGTGAGGCCGAGATGGTCATGGCCGAACGCGAAGAACACGTTCTTGTGGCGCGGCGAGCGGCCGATCACCGGCTTGGAATCGGGATGCGACGGCCGCGGCCCCATCCATTTCGAGGCGGGATCGCCCTTGAGCCCGGGCACCAGCTCCTTGGCGTGGGCCGCGATCATGTCGGCGATGCGCATGTCGGCTGGCGCGTCGGGCGCCGCGAACTCAGCGACGCCGGTGGCGCGGATGCCCTCGTGCATGTGGGCCAGCGAGACGCTGCGGTCGGCCGAGACCAGCGCGCGGCGCAAGCCGAACTCCTGGTTGGCGAACATCACGTGATAGCCGCGCTCGGCCTCGAGTGGCACCGAGGTGCCGAGCTGCTTCGCCAGTGGCCGCGACCACACGCCGGCCGCCAGCACGACGGTCTCGACATCCATCGGTCCGCGGTCGGTGACGATCCTGGTCGGCCCCTCGCCGCCGATCTCGAAGCCCTTCACCTCGGCATTGACGATCTCGCCGCCGCGCCGCACGAAGTCCTTGGCCAGCGAATCGCACAGCCGCCACGGATCGATGGTGCGGTTGACGTCGGGCAGCGATACCGCCTTCACGATCTTTGTCGACAGCGCCGGCTCCATCTGCCGCGCCTCGTTGCCGTCGAGCACGTCCATGTGGATGCCGTGGCGACGCCGCAGGTCGAGCGCGTACTCGGCGTTGCGGAATGTCTCCTCGCTCTCGAACAGCATCATCAGGCCGTCGTCCTTGACCCACTGGCGCGCATCGGCGCCCTCGATCAACGGGGCATAGCCGGCATGGGTGTGGACCAGCAGGGAGTTGCGGGCGGCGGCGATCTCCTCGACGCGCGAGGGCCGCGCCGCCTCGATGAAGCGCAGGAACCACGGCAGCGCCGCCGGCACGTGACTCCAGCGCAGCTTCAGCGGCGACGTGGAGTCGAACAGCATCTTCGGCACTTTCTTAAGCACGCCGGGCATGGCGAAGGGCACGCACGAGGCGATGCCGAAGCTGCCGGAATTGCCGAACGACGCCTTCTTGCCCGGTTCACCCTTCTCGATGAGCCGGACCGTGAAACCCTCGCGCTGGAGATGAAGCGCGCAACAGACGCCGACGATGCCGGCGCCTATCACGGTGACGGATTTTGCCATCAGAAGGACGGAGCCATCAGTTCGGCGAGAACGACACGGTCGAGGGAATCTCGTCGATGCCCAAGGTCTTCAGCGATGCCTTCATGCGCGCCTCGTTGTGGCCGAGCAGGATGTTCCACTCCGCCCAGCGGTTGAGGAACTTGCTCCAGCGCTGGTCTTCTTCCAGACGCAAGCCGATGTAGCCGGGCAGTGCGACGCGCGGCGTCGGATTGACGAAGTCACCGAGGCCCGGGTTCTTGAGCTTCATGACCATGCTGGCCAGCACCGTGGTGGTGAAGGCATCGGCACGGCCCGACGAGACCGCAAGCGCGACCTGCGCGATGTCCTGCATCTCGATCTTGGTGGCCTTGGGCGCCATCTTGCTGAGCAGCAGCGAGTCCGAGGTGCCGGTCATGACCGCGACCTTGACGTCGGGCTTGTTGTAGTCGGCCCAGACCTTGCCGTGGAACTTCGGGTTGTTCACCGTCACCCATTCGATCCAGTAGGTCGGACCGGCGAAGTCGATGGCGGTGGCGCGCAGCGGCGTCGCCTGCAGGCCGAAGTTCATGTCGACCTTGCCGGCCTGCAGCGACAGCACCGCCTCGGCGAAGCCGCCGACCTCGACCGGCACGTACTCGACCTTGAGCTCCTTGGCGATGTCCTTGCCCATCTCGACCATGGCGCCGACCCACTCGCCGCTCGCCTTGTCGCGCAGGAAGTAGGGCGGATACTCGAACACCCCCATGCGCACCTTGCCGGTGCGCTTGATCAGTTCCCAGGTCGATTCGTTCTTGGGCTGTGCCCGCGCCGGCAGCGACGTGGCGACGACGGTGGCGGCAGCAATGGCGGTCGCGGAGGCGACATCACGACGGCGGATCCCCATATTCCCTTCTCCTCTTGGCCCCGGTTGGTCTTCGTTGCACCGATCTCCGCCGGCTCCGTGTCCCACGCTAGAGGAGGCGCGCGCGATGAATCTAGGTGCCGCGCTTCGCCTCCGTCAAGAACGCACGCAAATTGCGAGCCAACTTTCATGTCGTCCTGAGCGCAGCGAAGGACCTCATCGACGGTTGCAATCATCATGAGATCCTTCGCTTCGCTCAGGATGACAGTGTCTCCACGGCATAGTGCTTCACGCGGTCCTCGTCGACCTTGATGCCGAGCCCCGGGGTGCGTGGCACGATCACGCGTCCGTTCTCGATGTGGAACGGCTCGGCCAAAAGATCGCGCTCGAGGAAATACTTGGCCTGATAGAACTCGCAGCCCAGCGAGATGTTGGGCGTGGCCGCAATCACATGCGTGCCCGCGAGATGGGCAATGCCGGTCTCGAACATGTCGCCGCCGTAGCAGGCGATGCCGGCGGCCTCGCAGATCGCCGCCACCTTGCGGCCGGCCAGCATGCCGCCATGCTTCATGATCTTGATGCTGACCAGGTCGGCGATGCGCTGCGACGCCACCTGCAGGGCGTCAGTCGGCGTGAACACGCTTTCGTCGGCCAGCACCGGCGTGTCGAGGGCGCGCGTGATCTCGGCCAAAGCGGCGCGATGGTGGCCCGGCACCGGTTGCTCGATGAAGGTCGGCTTGAAGGCCTCGACGTCGCGCAGCTGGCGGATGGCGTCGTGCGTGACCATGCCCTGGTTGTAGTCGATGCGCAGATCGACATCGGCCGGCAATTCCTTGCGGAAGCGCTCCATGCGCTTGAGGTCGGCTGTGTGGCCGGCGAACCCGGTCTTCATCTTGAACAGCCTCAGCCCCTCGCCGTAGAGCCGCTTCACCATCTCCATGTCGCGATCGAAGTCGGGATCGGCGACCGAGAACGAGAGCGGAATGTCGTCGCGGCAGCGGCCGCCCAGGAGCTCGGCGACCGGCAGGCCTGACGCCTGGCCGACAATGTCGAACAGCGCCATCTCCAGGGCGGCCTTGGCCTCCGGGTGGCCGACCACGGCGTGATCGGCATCGTGCATCAGCTGCTCGATGCGGAACGGATCGGCGCCGATCAGCACCGGCCGCAGGTAGACGTGCAAAGCTGCGGCATTGGCCTCGATCGTGCCGGTGAACACCGCCCACGGCGCGGCATCGCCCCAGCCGGTGATGCCGGCGTCGGTTTCGAGCTTCAGAATGGCGTTCTTTACCGAACCCGCAACGTCGCCCGAGCCGTGCCGGCGCATCAAACGCACCGGAATGTCGGTGATGTAGACCGTCGCCGCCGTGATCTTGATCTGCTTCAAGCCAACCCCCGCTCAATCTCTTTCCGTCATCCCGAGCGGACCGCCGGATGGCGGCGTAGTCGAGGGACCTCGTCTTTGCGACGCACCGACAAAAACAGGTCCCTCCGCTCCGCCTCGCTACGCGAGGCTTCGGTCGGGATGACGCGAATTGCGGCAAGCCAACCCCGCTTCCCCGCGCCCACTCTATCGCGCACTATGCGGGCCAACCACAACGGGGAACGACGATGCGCCGCAATCTGCTCCGCGAACGCCTGAATGCCGGCAAGCCGACCGTCGGCACGCACATCCTGTCGGCCTGGCCGACCTTGGTGGAGCTGATCGGCCATTCCAAGCAGTACGACTACGTCGAGTTCACCGCCGAGTACGCGCCCTTCACCATGCACGATCTCGACAATCTCGGCCGCTCGTTCGAGCTCATGAACATGGCGGGCATGATCAAGATCGAGCAGACCCAGTACACCCATCAGGCCATGCGTGCGATCGGCGCCGGCTTCCAGAGCGTGCTGTTCGCCGACATCCGCTCGGTCGAGGACGCCAAGCTCGCGGTCGACGCGGTGCGTGCCGAGACGACAATGGTGCGCGGCGCACGTGGCCGCGGTCGGCTCGGCGTCGGCATGCGCCGCGACGTCGGCACGGTGCGCCAGGGCGGCTCGCCGGCTTATGTCGATGCGCTGAACGAGGTCGTGATCGCCATCATGGTCGAGAAGAAATCCTGCGTGGAGGATCTCGACCGCATTCTCGCAGTGCCCGGCATCGACATGGTGCAGTTCGGCGCGTCGGACTTCTCCATGAGCATCGGCAAGACCGGCCAATACGGCCACCCCGACGTCCTCGCCGCCGAGACCAAGACCATCCAGACCGCCCTCAAGAAAGGCCTGCACCCGCGCGTTGAGTTGCGCGATCCGAGTCAGGCGCAGCGTTATCTCGAGATGGGCGTAAAACATTTCTGTATCGGCTGGGACGTGCGCATCCTGGCGGACTGGTGGGACACCAAGGGCGCGGAGATGCGCAAGCTGCTGCGCGCCAAGCCCAAGAAGCCAGCGGCGCAGCCGGCACCGCCGGTCGTGCGCACCAAGAGCAAGGCCAACGGCAAGAGCAACGGCCGCGCGGCGGTGCGGGGCAACTACGCCTAGATTGTAGTCGATCACCATATATTATCGACGCGTGTTCTCTGGAGTAAGCACCTTCAAGAACCTCCGTGTTGGCGCCGCGTAACTGCCGTGCAGCATTGCATGCATGTTTTCGCGACCCACATTCTCACAGCCGGTCATGCTGCGCCGTCCTACGCTGCCCGCCGGACACGAGGGTGCTGGACCAATGGATACGCAGACCGCCGCGACCGACCTCACCGCCACCCTGACACCGGTTGCGCCGCGGCGGCCCTCGCAGCGGACGGTGCACGGCATAACGGTGGTCGATGACTATGCATGGCTGAAGGACCCCAACTGGCAGGAGGTCCTGCGCAACCCAGCCCTGCTGCAGCCCGACATCCGGGCCTATCTCGAGACCGAGAACCGCCACACCGAGGCCTGGCTCGAGCCCACCGAGGCGCTGCAGAAGCGGCTGGTCGCTGAGATGCGCGGCCGCATCAAGGAAGACGATTCGAGCGTGCCGCAGCCCGACGGGCCGTTCGCCTATCTCTGGAAGTTCAACCAGGGCGGCCAGCACGAAACTATCGGCCGCATGCCGCGCAACGGCGGCGCCGCCCAGATCCTGCTCGACGGCGACGCCATGGCCAAGGGCCTGCCGTACTTCGACTTCGGCGGCACGCGCCATTCGCCCGACCATCTCCTCGAAGCCTGGAGCGCCGACGTCCGCGGCTCGGAATACTACACCATTCGCGTGCGCAGCTGGCAGACCGGCGCGGACTTGCCCGACGTCCTCGAGCAGACCGGCGGCGGCGTCGTGTGGGGTCTGGATTCGACGTTCTTCTACTACGTCCGGCTCGACGACAATCATCGGCCATTGCACATCTATCGCCATCGGCTGGGCACGCCGCAGAGCGACGACGTACTGGTCTACGAAGAGAAGGATGTCGGCTGGTTCGCCCGCATCGAGGAAAGCGCGTCGGGCCGCTTCGGCGTCGTCGCCACCGGCAACCAGGAGACCTCGGAACGCTGGCTGATCGACCTCGCCGATCCCGACGCCGTGCCGCGCCTCGTCGAGCCGCGCGAGACCGGCGTGCGCTACAGCATCGACGATCGCGGCGATGAGCTTTTCATCCTGACCAACCAGGGCGATGCCATCGACTTCCGCATCGCCGTGGCGCCGCTCGCTACGCCCCGCCGCGCCAACTGGCGCGAGCTGATCCCCCACCGGCCGGGCATCTACATCATCAGCGTCTCGCTCTATTCGGGCCACCTGGTGCGGCTGGAGCGCGAGAACGCGTTGGCCTCGATCGTCATCCGCGACCTTTCCGACGGCAGCGAGCACAGGATCGCCTTCGAGGAGGCGGCCTACTCGCTGGGCGTGATCGAAGGCTACGAGTTCGACACGACGGAGCTGCGCTTCTCCTACTCGTCGATGACCACGCCCACCGAGATCTACGACTACGACATGGCGACCCGCCAGCGCACCTTGCGCAAGCGCCAGGAGATCCCCTCCGGCCACGATCCGGCGGCCTATGTCACGACCCGCATCATGGCGCCGAGCCACGACGGCGCGCTGGTGCCGGTGTCGATCCTGCACCGCCGCGACCTCGCGCGCGACGGCAAGGCGCCGTTGCTGCTCTATGGCTACGGCTCCTACGGTGCGGCGATGCCGGCGTCGTTCTCTGCCAACCGCCTGTCGCTGGTCGATCGCGGCTTCGTCTACGCCATCGCCCATATCCGCGGCGGCTCCGACAAGGGCTGGGGCTGGTATCTCGACGGCAAGCGCGAGAAGAAGACCAACACCTTCGACGACTTCGCCGCGACCGCGCGCGCCTTGATCGATGCCCGTTACACCTCGGCCAAGCTCATCGTGGCCCATGGCGGCAGCGCCGGCGGCATGCTGATGGGCGCCATCGCCAACCGCGCCGGCGAGCTGTTCTCCGGCATCATCGCCGAAGTGCCGTTCGTCGACGTGCTTGCCACCATGCTCGACGACACCTTGCCGTTGACGCCGCCGGAATGGCCCGAATGGGGCAACCCGATCACGGATGAGCGGGCGTTCCGCTATATCCGTTCGTACTCGCCCTACGACAACGTCACGGCCAAGGACTATCCCGCGATCCTGGCGATGGCCGGCCTCACCGATCCGCGCGTCACCTACTGGGAGCCGGCCAAATGGGTGGCGCGGTTGCGTGCGACCATGACCGGCGGCGGACCCGTGCTGCTGCGCACCAACATGGGCGCCGGCCACGGCGGTGCCGCGGGCCGCTTCGATCGTCTCGACGAGGTGGCGATCGCGTACGCCTTCGCGCTCACGATCGCGGGAGTCGCCACGGCCAACGTCGCCGCCACCGTCACCTCCAACCTCACCGGCACATGACCGTACCGCGATAACTCTGTCGTGCTGATCGTCATCCTCTGCCTGGTAGTCATGGATGTGTGGCCCGGCATGAGGCTGTGGCTGCCGACGTATCTCTACGGCGGTTGAGCTCGCCGTGGGCCGATCACGCCAGGTCTGCGGGCGACGATTGCGCAGCCAGAACATGCAGGCCTGGACATTGGGCGGATAATGCACGGTGCGGCTGAGCGTCCGGAGCTCGCCCTTGTGCAGGATCTCGCGCCCGAGCTTGCGGTCGTAGCCCAGGGCGCGGTTGTAGAGACTGCGGGCGACCCTGGCGTCGGCGAAAGCGCGCCCGCTCTTCACCGCGGCCGCGAAGTCGGCGTGACGCGCAATCCAATTGTCGATGGTGCTCGGACAGACGCCGAAGAACTCGGCCAATTCATCGTTGGTCGCGCCGAGCAGGCAGTAATTGTGCGCCTGCTCGCAAAGCTCAGGACGGTAACGAGTGGGACGGCCTATGGTGCACATAGGCAGATAATAACCCCGATTGTCATGAAAAACAACTAAGGTTTTGATGACAATATATCTACGAGCGCGACTTTTTGGGCTCCATTGCGGCACACAGGTGGCGCTCACCCCGTGAAGCCCTACTACAATTTGATGACTGCAGTGCAAGCAGCCGGTCGCGGTAGCCCTCGGGCCACAAAGGGTCCAAGCTGCCGCCGATCGCCGAAGCGGCTGGCACAAGCCGTGGCGGCGTCGATCTCCAGGAGGAACGCCATGAAAGCAGCAGCCGACAAGCTTCTGAAGGATGCGGTCGCCAAGGGCGACGTGCCAGGCGTGGTGGCCACGGCAACCGATGCCAAAGGCACCACCTACGAAGGCGGCTTCGGCAAGCGCATGCTTGGCGAGGCGGCCGACATGACCCCGGACACCGTCGTCTGGATCGCATCGATGACCAAGGCGGTCACCGGCGCGGCCGCCATGCAGCAGGTCGAGCGTGGCAAGCTCTCGCTCGATGCGCCCGCCAAGGAGGTGCTGCCGGCGCTGGGCAAGGCCGAGGTGCTCGAGGGCTTCGACGCCGGCGGCAAGCCCCGCATGCGCAAGGCCAAGCGCGACATCACCTTGCGTCATCTACTCACCCACACCGCGGGCTTCGGCTACGACATCTGGAGTCCCGAGGTTGGCAAGTACATGGAAGTGAACGGGATTCCGGGCATCATCAGCTGCCAGGACAAGGTGCTGACCACGCCGCTGCTGTTCGATCCCGGCGAGCGCTGGTTCTACGGCATCAACATCGACTTCGCCGGCAAGATGGTCGAGGCGGTGAGCGGCCAGAAGCTCGGCAAGGTCATGCAGGAGAACATCTTCGGTCCGCTCGGCATGACCAGCACAGCCTTCCGCATCACCGACGACATGCGCAAGCGGATGGCCAGGATCCACCACCGCGGGCCGGATGGCGCGCTGACGCCCGACCCCACGATCGAGATCCCGCAGGAGCCCGAATTCGAGATGGGCGGCGGCGGCCTCTACAGCACAGCCGGCGACTACCTGAAGTTCGTGCGCATGATGCTGAACCAGGGCAAGTCCGACAAAGGCGAGGCGGTGCTGAAGCCCGCCACGGTCGCCGAGATGTCCAAGAACGCCATGGGCGAGTCCAAGGTCTGCCTGCTCAAGACCGCCGCACCGCCCTTCTCCAACGACGCCGAGTTCTTCCCCGGCATCGACAAGCAGTGGGGCCTTTCCTTCATGATCAACAATGCCGAGGCGCCGACCGGACGCTCGGCCGGATCGCTCGCCTGGGCGGGGCTTGCCAATACCTACTACTGGATCGACCAGAAGAAGGGCGTGGGCGGCGTCTATGCCACGCAGATCCTGCCCTTCGCGGACGTGAAATCGCTGCCGCTGTTCTACGCCTTCGAAAGCGCGGTGTACGGGCGCTGACACGGCCGTCGGCGGGACCCGGCGGGGCTGAATGGACATACGTCCGCTGTCGCGGTCGGAGCTGCCCGTGCCGGCCGCCGTCCTGGCGCGCTGGCTGATCGGCAAGACGCTGGTGCGCGAGCACCGGCGCGGCCGCATGAGCGGACGCATCGTCGAAACCGAGGCCTATGTGGTGGGCGATGCCAGCGGGCATGCCTACCGGGGCAAGACTGCGCGCAATGCCTCGCTGTTCCTCGAGCGCGGGCACGCCTATGTCTACTTTGTCTACGGCTGCTGGTTTTCCCTGAATGTCAGCGCCGGCCGTGCCGGCATCGGCACCGGCGTGCTGTTGCGCGCGCTCGAGCCGCTGGAAGGCGTTGCCCTGATGTCCCGCCATCGCCCTGGCGTGCCAAAGGATGAGGATCTGGCGCGGGGACCGGGCAATCTCGCGACCGCGCTGGATATCAACCGCGCCCTCGATGGCCTCGACCTTTGCGCCCCTGGCCCGCTGTGGCTGGGCGATGCGGTCAGGCGGCGCGGCTCCATCGGAAGCGGCACCCGCATCGGCATCAGCCGCGAAACGCACCGCCTGCTGCGCTTCTTCGAGAAGGGAAACCGCTCGGTGAGTGGCGCCAGAGGGCCGGTCCTTTGAATCTTTTGGGACGGACGGATCATTTCTGAGACCGGGCATCAAATGCATGGCGGCCTTGTGCCGGTAGACTGTCGCCGCAACAGGGAGACACCCGATGATCCATGTCCTGACGCTGGTAATATTGGTGGGCAGCAACGTTGCCGTCGCCACGGTCGAGTACAGCACCGCCGCCGCCTGCGAAGCGGCCAAGGCGAGCGATGAACGAGCGCTCGCCTCAGCCAATCGCCAACCGCAGGTCGTGGCGACCTGCACGGCCAAAGGATAGGAGTATCGAATGCGCTGGTTACATCTTGCCGTGGTCGTGATCTTCGCCGCGGCCATCCTCATCTTCATCGTCCAGAACCTCGAGATCGTGACGATGTCGTTCCTGGGCTTCAGCGCCCGCACGCCTCTCGCGGTGCTGGCCGCCCTCGCCTACGTCCTGGGAATGGCGACGGGCGGCAGCCTGTGGGCGCTGTTGAAGCGCTCCTTCCACGGATCGAAGCTCACCGGCGCGGATTGATCACGCCGTCCCGAACAGCTCGGTCTCCTCGCGCACGCCGCGCAGCTGGTGGCGGCCGAGCGACACCAGCTGGTGCCGGTTGGCGGCGGCGGCCTGGGCAAAGGCCTGCGACATCAGGAGATGCCGCCCCAGCGGCTCGCACAGGCGCTCGATGCGCGAGGCCTCGTTGACGGCGGGCCCGATCACGGTGAAGTCGAGCCGGGCGTCGGCGCCGACATTGCCGTAGTTGACGCGGCCGACATGCAGCGCGATGTCGAGCGGCGGCGTCGGTCGCGACGGGCCGCGCGATGCCGCCAGGCCCTCGATCAATGACAGCGCCTCGCTCGCCGCCGCCAGCGCCGCGCTGCAGGTCTCGGCACGCGGCCTGTCGTCGATACGGAAGATGGCGAGCAGGCCATCGCCCATGAACTTCAGGATCTCCCCGCCGCGCGCCACGACCGGCTTCACCATGCAGTCGAGGCAATCGTCGAGCAGCGCGATCAGCTCGCGGCCGGGCAGCGCGTCGGCCAGCGCCGTGAAGCCGCGCAGGTCGGTGAACAGCAGCACCGCCTCGACACCCTGCACCTCGCCGCGCCGCACGGCGCCGGCCAGCACCCGCCGCGCCGGATCCTCGCCGAGATAGGCGGCCAGCAGGCCTTCGTAGATCGTCCGCATCGTGGTGGCCTTGACGGCGAGCGCGAAGAGCCGTGCCAGCTCGCGCAGGATCTCGAGCTCGGCCTCGACGTAGCCGCCCGCCCGGTCGGTCGTGAATGAGCAGACCAGCCACATCTCGCCGACGCGCTCGACATCCGCCGGCCCGCCGACCTGCGGCGCCAGCTCGCCGAAGGGGAAGACGCGGCCGAACCATTCGGTCATGCCGGCCGCGCGCAACTCGGCGAACAACGGTACCTCCTCCGCCGGCGCGGGCGAGGTGAGGTCGTAGCGGCGCTCGGTGATGCCGTGCAGGAGCATCGGCGCAAACGGGCTCTGGCGGATGATCGGCGCACCGATGTCGATGTGTCGGAACTCGAGGTGCGTGCCGGGGCCCTTGCCGCGTTCCCACACCAGGCTGCGCGCCCGCACCATGGGGTGCAGCGTGTTCATGCCGACGAAGGCCCGCGCCATCGGCACGCCGATATCGTTGAGGCGGCGCGAGAAGCCGTCGACCAGGTCGTCGAGCGGCAGACTGCGCAGGCCGGCATCGGACAACCACTCGGCGACGGCGATGACTTTTGGGACGGGCTTCACCCGCCCAGTCTACATCGCACCTAGGCCTTGGTGCGATTGCTCGCCCGGCAGCGGCATTTGTCGACCTGGTGCAGCTCGACCATGTTGCCGCAGGGATCGTTCATGAAGAGTTGCGTGGAGTCCGGACTGACCAAGCCTTCGATCACCCAGTACTTCACGCCAATGCGGTCGAGCTCGGCGCGCGTCTCGACGATGCTCTTCACCGCGTAGGCGACGTGCGGCCGCGTCGGATCCTCGCCCGGCCCCTTGGCCACAGGCGAGGGCTGCTTGCCGCCGATCAGATGGATCTGCCCGACCGCGCCGACATTGACCCAGGCGCCGGGGATGCCGGGGATGGTCGGCCGGCCGGAATCGCACTGCAGGCCGAGGACGTCGGCGTAGAAGTCCTGCGTGGCCTTGAGCTTCCTGGCGTCGTCGTCGACGCGGACGCCGGTGTGGTGGATCTCCAGAATTTCGACGGCCATTGTCGTTTCCTCCTCTTTTGATTACGCCGGCGGCGGCACCATCGTTCCCTTGGGCAGGGCCGCGCAGTGGTCGTAGATCGCCGACGGCCGCGTGAACCAGACCTTGTCCTTCTGCGGATGGTTCACGATGTGCTGCAGCGCCTCGCGCAGCGTGCGCAGGCGATAGGGCTGGCCAACGATCATGGTGTGCAGGGCGATGCCGCACACCAGCGGCTGGCGGGCCGACTGTCGCAAAAGCTCCTCGAACTGGCCGATGATGAAGTCGCGGAACTGCTCGGGCGTGTGATGGCGCACCAGGATCTGCGGGCTGTCGTTGATCTCGATGGGATAGGGCACGCTCATCATCGGCCCCGATCGCGTCTTCAGCCACAGCGGCTGGTCGTCGGCCGGCCAGTCCATCAGGAAGTCGAAGCCGGTCTCCTTCAGGAGATCGGGCGTGTGATGGCTGGAGCTCATCCAGGGCGCCATCCAGCCGCGCGGGCGCTTGCCGCTCGCCTTCTCGATGGCGTCGCGCACCTCCTCGAGGAAGCGCTTCTCGTCGGCCTCCCACATCTGGCCGTGGCGCTCGGCGTTGGTGCGGCCGTGACCGATGAACTCGTCGCCGCGCGCCTTCAGGGCGGCGACGATCTGCGGCGCATAATCGAACACCGTGGTGTTGATCAGGTGGGCGGCCGGCAGGTTGAGCTCGTCGAACAGCTCCAGGCAACGCCATACGCCGACGCGATTGCCGTAGTCGCGCCAGGCGAAGGTGCGCGGATCGGGCGGCGTGCCGGCCACCGTCAGCAGGTGGCCATCGCCGGCGCCGAAGGCGAAGTGTTCGATGTTGAGGCCGAGATAGACCGCGAGCCGCTTGCCGTCCGGCCAGGAGTAGTCCTTGCGCTCGGTGATGGGGGAATAGGCGTAGCGGTTGTGGTACGGCAGGCGCAACATTCATGACCTTTCTGTCGTCCTGAGCGCAGCGAAGGACCTCATCGCCGGTTGCAATCAGCATGAGATCCTTCGCTGCGCTCAGGATGACGGCGTGAGTGACCCACTCATCGTTTCACCACGGCGACCTTGTTCTCATCGGATTCGACGGCGTTCATCGCGCGGAAGCGGGCCACGGCCTCGGCATGGAAGGCGCGCTCGGCGGGGCCGGCGTCTTCGACCGGACGCCGTTCGTCGTCGAAGTGGCCGTATTTGTCTTCGCCGCGCACCAGCATGGCGGTGACGCGATTCTTCGAGGTACAGCGCGCCCAGGTCGGGATGTAGCTGATGCCGAGCCCGATGCGGCGGTCGTTGGAACGGTTGGGCCGCGAGTTGTGGACCAGGTGCGTGTGATGCAGCGAGAACTGGCCGGCCTTCACCGGCATGAAGGCCGTGCGCTGGCGATCGACGTCGACCGCCAGGGTCTGGCCGCGCGACAACAGGTTCTCGGTGTCCTGCAGCTCGGCATGGGGCAGCTGGCCGAGCTTGTGCGAGCCCGGCACGACCTCCATGCAGCCCGCCTCGATCGGCGCATCGGTCAGCGCCACCCACGCCGTGACGTGGCAGGCCGGCTCGAGGGCGAAATAGGTCGCGTCCTGATGCCAGCTCACATAGGTGCCCGAGCCGGCATCCTTGGGCCAGACGCTGAGATGGAACAGGCGGATATCGGGCCCGATCAGGTCCTCGACGGCGTCGAGCACCTCCGGTGCATGCACGATCTCGTCGACCCAGGGGAACAGGAGATGCGGCTTGAAGTTGTGGCCGCGGGTCATCTTCTGGCCCTGGGCGCCCTCGAAGGCCTCCAGCTTGCCGCGCCAGGCACGCGCCTGCTCCGGCGAAAAGCCGTCGACCGGGCAGACGTACCCGTCGCGCTCGTAAGCAGCGACCTGTTCGGAGGTGAGTTTCTTGTGCATGCCTTGGCCCATCACTGCGCCGTCCAGCCGCCGTCGATGAACAGCAGGGTACCCGTTACGAACGAGGAATCCTCACAGGCCAGGAACAAGGCGGCGCGCGCCACCTCCTCCGGCTTGCCGATGCGACCCATGGGATGGCGATGCTTCCAGAAGGTCTTCATCGCCTCGGGATCGGCATAGCGCTTCAGCGAGTTGGCGGGCATGGGCGTGTCGATGACGCCCGGCATCAGCGCATTGACGCGGATACCCTGCGCCGCATGGTCGACCGCCATGGTCTTGGTGAAAGAGGCGATCGCACCCTTCGACGCGATGTAGGCCGCGTTCTTGCCGGGGCTCGACTGGGCGAGCTGCGAGCCGATGGTGACGATGGCGCCCGACTTGTTCTCGATCATCGATCGGATGGCGTAGTGGATCCAGAGATAGGTGCCCTTGACGTTGACGTCGAAGGTGCGGTCCCAGGCGGCTTCCTCGATCGTGTCGACCGTGCCGCCGGTCGACAGGCCGGCGGCCGTCAGCAGGACGTCGATGCGGCCCCACTTCTCGATCACGCGATCGACGCCGGCGCGCGCCTCGGCATCGCTGCTGACATCGGCGGGGATGATGATGGCGCTGCCGCCCGCCGCCTCGATGTCGGCCGCGACCTGGCCCAGGCCGACCTTGTCCTGGTCGACCAGGGCGAGCTTGGCGCCCTCGGCGGCAAACAGGCGAGACGACGCGGCACCGATGCCCGACGCCGCTCCGGTGACGATCGCCACGCGGTCTTTGAGTTTCATGAGGCCTTCAGCTTCATGCGGCAAGCTTAAGGGCGGCTCGGCGGCTTGTCAGCGCGGCCGTTTCCGCAGCGGGCGGCGTTTTCGCTCAGCGCGACGAGCCAGCATGTTCAGCGCCTCGATCAGGGCCGAGAAGGCCATGGCGGCGTAGATGTAGCCCTTGGGCACCTTCACGCCCGCGCCGTCGGCGATCAGCGTGGTGCCGATCATCAGCAGGAAGCCCAGCGCCAGCATGACGATGGTTGGGTTGTTGCCGATGAAGCGCGCCAGCGGGTCGGCAGCGAGCAGCATCAGGGTCACCGCCACGATGACCGCTGCGATCATGATCGGGATGTCGTCGGTCATGCCGACCGCGGTGATGATGCTGTCGAGGGAGAATACCAGGTCGAGGATCAGGATCTGGACGATCACGCCGGCCATGGTGGCGCGCACGGCGTCGCCCGCCTCGTCTTCGTCGTCGTGCGGCGAGACATGGTCGTGAATCTCGCTGGTCGCCTTGTAGATCAGAAACAGGCCGCCCACGATCAGGATCAGGTCGCGCCAGGAGAAGCTCTTGCCGAAGATGTCGAACAGCGGCGCCGTCAGCTGCACGATGTAGGCAACGCCGCTCAGCAGGCCGAGCCGCAGGATGACGGCGAGGCCAATGCCGATGCGCCGGGCATTCGAGCGCTGATGTTCCGGCAGTTTGTTGGTCAGGATGGAGATGAAGATCAGGTTGTCGATGCCGAGCACGACTTCCATGATCACCAGCGTCGCGAAGGCGAGCCAAGCATTGGGATCGCGCACCAGGAGCAAGATTTCTTCCATCATGCCCCCACCATAGGTCAAGGCTGCTGCTCGCCAAGAGTTCTTTCCTTTCGAGCGTCGAGCCGCTAACCGGGTTGACATGAGTTCGCCCGCTTCGGCAGCGCGACCGCCGGCGCGGGCCTCGACCTTGGCCATTGCGTTGCTGTCGGTGGCCGCCTTCGCCTCCGCCGCCAATATGCGCGTCACCGATCCGCTGCTGGTGCAGCTGGCCGCCACCTTCCATGTCAGCGTCGGCGCGGCGTCCGTCCAGGCCACTGCCTTTCTTTTCGCCAACGGCGTGTTCGTCCTGGTGCACGGCCCGTTCGGCGATCGCTACGGCAAGATGCCGGTCGTGGCGATCGCCTGCCTCCTGGCGGCGTTTTGCTGCATGCTGAGTGCGCTGGCGGAGTCGCTGGCCTGGCTCACCCTGGCGCGCTTCCTCACGGGGGTCACCAGTTCGGCGATCATTCCGCTCGCCATCGCCTGGCTGGGCGACAATGTGAGCTACGAGCGCCGGCAGGCCACCCTGGCGCGTTTCCTGACCGGCCAGACGCTCGGCCTGATGACGGGCGCGGCGTTGGGCGGAGCGATCGGCGACTGGCTGGGCTGGCGCTCGGTCTTCTGGGTGCTTGCCGTGCCCTATATCGGCGCCGGCGGTGCGCTGTTCGCCGTCATGCGGGCCCGTCCCGAGATTGCGCGCCCGACGGCGGCACAGGCGGGCTCGATGGTCGGCCAGATGCTGGCGGTGCTGCGCCGTCGCTGGGTGATCATCGTCGTCGCCGTGGTGGCGCTGGAGGGCGGCACGTTCTGGGGCGCCTTCACTTTCGTCGGCGCCGACCTGCACCAGCGCTTCGATCTGGGCTTTGCCGCCATCGGCCTGGCGGTGGCGGCTTTCGGCGCCGGCGGCTTCACCTATGTACTGATGGCGCCGCTGCTGGTCCGGTTTCTGGGCGAGCGCAGGCTCTGCATCTGGGGCGGGATGGGTCTTGGCCTTGCCTTCGCCATCATGGCGCTGGCGCCGTCGGCCGAGGTCGAGTTCGCCGCCATCATGCTGTCGGGCGTGTCGTTCTACATGCTGCACAACACGCTGCAGACGCACGGCACGCAGATGGCGCCCGAGGCGCGCGGCGCCGCCATGGCGCTGTTTGCGCTCTGCCTGTTCGTCGGCCAGGCGATCGGCGTGCCGCTCGCCGCCCCCATCGTCGACCGCTGGGGGGCGCCGCCGGTGTTCTGGATCGCCGCGGTCGTGCTGCCGCTGCTGGCGCTGTGGTTCGCGGCGGCCCTCAGGCGGCGGCGCTCATAGCTGGGAGCCGCCACTCAGGTCGCGGTAAACCGCGACCCTGGCGCATCATTGTATCAACCAAGCATGAGCGCCACGGAGTGGCGCGCTCCCAGCGATGAGCCCTATTTCTCCGCGCTGTCCGGCACGAAGTTCATGGCGACGCCGTTGATGCAATAGCGTTGATGGGTGGGCGGCGGGCCGTCGTCGAAGACGTGCCCGAGATGGCTGCCGCAGGTGGCGCAATGAACCTCGACGCGCACCATGCCGTAGCTGCGATCGACCGATGTTTCCGTCGATCCGGCGACCGGCTCGTCGAAGCTCGGCCAGCCGGTGCCGCTGTCGAACTTGCGCTTGCCCTGGAACAGCGTCGTGCCGCAACCGGCGCAGGTAAAATGGCCCGGCCGCTTCTCGACCAGCAGCGCGCAGCTGCCCGGCGCCTCGGTGCCGTGGGCGCGCATCACGTCGTACTGCTCGGGCGTCAGGAGCTTGCGCCACTCGGCATCGGTGCGCGTGACAGGATAGGTCTTGGTCGTGCTCATGAAATGACCTCCACTGACAGGACTCAGCTCTCGGGCGACACGCGGTACTGGTAGGGCTCCTCGAGCATGCTGGACTCGTCGCCGGTGAGCGTGAACTCGGTGGCCTGCGCCGCCGAGGTCAGCTGATCGAGGCCGGTGGCGCCTATGATGGGCGAACCCATATAGGGTTTGCTGAGCAGCCACGCCAGGGCCGCCTGTGCCGGCGAGGCGTTCTTGGCCGTGGCCACCTTCTTCAGCCGCTCGACGACCTCCCAGTCGCAGTCGCGATAGGTGCCGGCCTTGACCTGCGCGTCGTTCCTGGAGCGCTCGGTCTCGCCGCCGCCTTCCTTGCTGCGATTGGCCGCGAGGAAGCCACGCGCCAGCGGGGAGTACGGGATCAATCCGACGCCCTGCTCGTGGCACAACCGGTTCATCTCGCGCTCCTCCTCGCGCTGGATGAGGTTGTAGAGGTTCTGCATGGCAATCGGCCGGGCATAGCCCTTCCAGTCGGCGATCATGATCATCTGCGCGAACTTGTAGGCCGGCATGGTCGAGCCGCCGATGTAGCGCACCTTGCCCGAGCGCACGATCTGATCGAGCGAGTACATGGTCTCCTCGACCGGCGTGTAGGGATCCAGCCGGTGGACCTGGTAGACGTCGATGTAGTCAGTCTGCAGGCGCTTCAGCTGGGCATCGACCGCGGCCATCAGATGCTTGCGGCCGGTGCCCTGGTTGTTCTGGCTGTCGCTCATGCGGATGCCGACCTTGGTCGAAAGCACGATGTCCTCGCGCTTCACCATCTTCATGAGGGTGGCGCCGATGATCTCCTCGGAGCGGCCGGCATTGTAGGCGTCGGCGGTGTCGAAGAAGGTGATGCCGACATCGAGCGCGCGCTTGAAATAGGCCGGCGCCTCGGCCTCGTCGAACTTGCCCCAGCCGCGGCGGCCCTTGGCGCCCCAGGAATTGCCGCCGAGGCAGATGCGGCTGACGATCAGGCCCGAGCGGCCGAGCGGTCCATACTTCATCGAGAAATCCCCCTTGTGGGAACGAGCCTAGCGCCCCACCTTGATGTCATGAAAGTCCTGATCGAATACTGCGGCGCTTGAGGTTATAAGCCGCAGGCCCTCCGTGTGAGGGATAGCCTCCAGAAGCTGGGCGCCGCCGACATCGAGCTGCGCATCGGCCGATCCGGCCAGTTCGACGTCACCGTCGACGGCACACTCAAATACACCCGCAGCAAGACCGGCCGGTTCCCGACCGACGACGAGGTCGAGGATTTGGTGGGGGCGTAAAGGCCTCTCAACCTGCCTCTCATGCTCCTCTCCCCCTTGGGGGAGAGGCTGGGTGAGGGGGTGTTGCAGGAGACAACCTTCGCGTTGAACCCCCTCACCTAACCTCTCCCCCAAGGGGGAGAGGAATATGACGCGTTCAAAATCGCGCGCGTAGCACTCAGCTCAACACTTCCTTGTTCACCACGTTCGCCTTGTTCGGCCGGCCGTCGAACACGCTCAGGATGTTCTCGATCGCGGTCTGGGCCATGCGGTCGCTCGCCTCCTTGGTGACGCCGGCCATGTGTGGGCTGAAGATCACGTTCTCCAGGCCGAACAACTTGTTCGTGGCGTCGGGCGGCTCCTTGTCGAGCACGTCGAGGCCCGCGCCGCGCAGCTTGCCATTGGTCAGCGCCGCATAGAGCGCTTCCTCGTCGACGATGCCGCCGCGCGCGGTGTTCACCAGGAAGGCGTCGGGCTTCATCAGCTCAATCGTCTCGGCATTGAACATGTTCACCGTCTCGGGCGCCTTGGGGCAGTGCACCGAGACGAAGTCGACCTTGGGCAGGATCGCCTTGAGGTCGGTGACCTTGGTGGCGCCGGCCTTCTTGATCTCGGCCTCGGAGATGTTGGGGTCGAGCACGAACACGTTCATCTCGAAGGCGACGCAGCGCTTCACGGTGCGCGAGCCGATGCGGCCCATGCCCACCACCAGGATCGACTTGCCGGCGAGATCGGCCGGAAGATCGGTGAGGCGCTGCCCCCAGGTATTCTCGCGCACGAAGCGGTCGTGCTTGCGGGAAAGCCGCGCCGAGGCGAGCAGCATGTACATCGCATGCTCGGCCACCGACACCGAGTTGGCGATGCCGGTGGTCATCAACGGGATCTTGCGCTTGTTGAGGGCGGGGATCTCGACGGCATCGAAGCCGACGCCGAGCCGCGCCACCACCATCATGGCGGGCGCCGCGTCGAGCTCGGCCTGGCGGAACGGCGTGCCGCCCAGGGTCACGGCGTTGGCGTCCTTGAGCTTGGGATGCAGCGAGGGCACGCGGTCGTCGGTCAGGATCTCGTAGTCGACGTCGTCGCGGGTCTTCAGCACGTCGATGCCGGCCTGCGGCAGGCGGCCGACGATCAGCACCTTCTTGCGGTTTTTCCCAGTGTTCGGGCCCGTAGTCATCGTTTCCCCTGCGCTCGGATTCGGACGGCAGCGATCCTAGAGGCGCCGCCAAAACGACGCTAGCCTCCCTTCGCTCCTGCGGAGCTTCGGAAGGCCTGAAGCGAGCGCGCACCACTAAAGCCACCGAAGCTGCAACGCAGCGTAGGTGGCTAGGGGAGGTAGTTCAGGGGGAGCCGCGTGGTGGACTTGATCTCCTCCATGGCGAACATGGAGGTGACGTCCGACAACTCGACCCTGGCGATCAGGCGCTTGTAGAAGGCGTCGTAGGCCTCGATGTCGGGCAAAGCGAGCCGGATCAGGTAGTCGATCTCCCCGCTCATGCGATAGCAGTCCATGACCTCGGGGAACGAGGCCACCGCCTTGGCGAAGCGGCCGAGCCACTGCGCGTTGTGCTGGGCGGTGCGCACGGCGACGAACACCGTGACGCCGGCATTCACCGCCTTGCGCTCGAGCAGGGCCACGCGCGCGCGGATGATGCCGGCCTCCTGCAGCCGGTTGATGCGCCGCCAGCACGGCGTGGTCGAAAGCCCGACCCGGCGGGCGACCTCGGCGAGGGCCATGTCGGCATCGTCCTGCAGGCAATCCAGAATCTTCTTGTCGAAGGAATCGAGCGACAATTTCGCGGCCATCCGGGCATCCTTGGAATCAGTTTCTCAAGTTTGCCGTGTTCCGCGCACAACGAGCAACCCGTTTCCCGCGTCCTCCCGTAGAATTGCTCGATGCTTCGCCGCTTCACCGACCACCCCGCCTCGGTCAACGAGACCTACTTCCAGCACATGGGGCAGGCCTTCAGCTTCGGCCGCCACATGCTGGTTGGCGCCCTCGCCTGTTTCGTGCACGGTCTGTTTCCATGGCTTTGCTTGAAGCGCGGAAGCGACACCATCCGCACCCTGCACCATCGCATGGTGACCCATCGCGTCGTGCGGCCGGAGCCGTCGGGCCCCACCTCGGCCGTCGCGGCGGCCGACTGACGCGATTTCTTTGCGTTGGTCTGCTCGCCGCAGCGCTTCCCGCCGCGGCGCAGGAGCGGACCATGGTGCCGGTCACGATCGACGGCACGACCGTCAAGATCGCCACCATCACCTACAAGCCGGAGGGCCCCGGGCCCTTCCCCACCGTGATCTTCCATCACGGCTCGACCGGCCGCGGCAACGATCCGTCGCTGTTCGATCGGCCCTACGACCCCAGGAGCCAGGCACAGTGGTTCACGGCGCGCGGCTGGGCGCTGATCGCGCCGTCGCGACGCGGACGCGGCGGCTCGGAGGGGCTCTATGACGAGGGCTTCGGCGCGGACCGCTCGCGCGGCTACACCTGTGAGGCGCCCCTGTCGCTCGCCGGCGCCGATCGCGCCCTGCGCGACATCGATGCCATCACGCCCGTGATCCTGGCGCAGCCCTTCGTCGATCGCAGCCGCATCGCCGTCGCCGGCCTGTCGCGCGGCGGCATCCTCTCCGTTGCCTGGAGCGGCCGGCAGCCCGGCACGCCGCGCGCGGTGATCAACTTCGTCGGCGGCTGGCTGGGCTCGGGCTGCCTGACCGCCAGCACCGTCAACCAGTCGCTGTTCGTGCGCGGCGTACCCTATGGGCGGCCGACGATCTGGCTCTACGGCGACAAGGACCCATTTTACCCGCTGTCGCACAGCCGGGAGAACTTCGCTGCCTACGAGGCAGCCGGCGGCAAGGGCGCTTTCCACGAATACGCGCCGCCCGACCGACTGAACGGCCATCAGATCGGCTCGGCACCATCGCTGTGGAGTGCTACGCTCGAAGCCTATCTCGCGGGCCAAGGCCTGCCAGCACGGGCTCCCTAGCTTCTGCAACTTGGCCCTGACGCCCCGCGTTCTTGAAGGAACGCCGGAACGAAGGAGGGACCGCATGCGTACGCCGCTCAGGATCACCTTCCAGAACACGCCTTCCAGCGACGCCATCCGACGCCTGATCCAGGAACAGGCCGATCACCTGGAACAGTTCTTCGGCCGGATGACGGCCTGCCATGTCGTGTTCAAGCTGCCTGACGGCAACCATCGCACCGGCGGCCCGTTCGAGGTCACCGTCCACATCAAGATGCCCGGCGGCCACACGGTCGATGTCGGCCGCACGCCACAACGCGACGAGCGCTTCGCCGATCCGCAGTTCGCCGTGAGCGATGCCTTCCGCCGCGCCCGCCGCCGCCTGCAGGATCGCGCCAAGGTGATGCGGCACGAGGTCAAGGCGCTGCACAAGCGCTTGGACCGCACGCTCAACCGGCCCGACTGAACCACTCAGGCGCGACGGCGTTTCACTCCCTTCTCATCCAGCCGCTCGCGCAACAGGCCGATCCGGTCGCCGCCCCAGAACAGCTCGCCTTCGAAAACGAAGGTCGGCACGCCAAAAACGCCCGAGGCCTCGGCCTCGTTGCGCAGCCGGTCGTGCAAGGCGCCGCCCTCGCCCGCCAGGAACGCGGCAAAGCCCGCCGGCGCGCCGGCCTCGACCAGCAGCGCTGCCACGGCATCGCCATCTTCCGGATCGAGTTCGTGGCGCCAGAAGCGGTCGAAGGCGAGATCGTTGTAGGGGCGGAACACGCCATGCTCCTGCGCGTAGAGCATGCCGGCGTTGGCCGGGCGGGCGTAGTAGACCTTCTTGGGTCCCTTCAGCGTCAGGCCCTGCTTGTTGGCGAAGCGGCGGGCATCCATGTAGCTGTAGCGCACGCGGCGCCAGTGATGCGGATCGCGCTCGGCGGTCGAGCCCATGTAGGACGTGATGTCGAGCGTGTAAGGCCGCCATTCGAGCGCGATGTCGTAGTCGGCCTCGAGCGCATAGGCCCCTTCCTTGGCGACGAAGGCATAGGGGCTGACATAGTCGCTCCACAGGACGACAGTGGTCACAGCCGGTTTTCGCGCCGATGCAGCCACCAGAAAACGGCACCGACCAGGACGATGAGCAGCGCCGCCACCACCAGCAGCATCGCCGACTCCTGCACCCAGGCGACCGCCGGCACCGAGAGCGCGAGGAATACGCCGACCAGGCAGATCCGCCACACGGCCGCGTGGACCCCGGCGACGAAAGTGCCGAGCGCCAGCAGGATCAGCAGGGTGAGGCTCGTGGCGTTGTCGTTGACCACGCCACGCACCTCGGGAAGGAACATCAGCCACATGGCGCCCAGGAAAGCTGCCCAGTGCAGCAGCTGGGTCACGACCAGCCGCATGCGCTCGGCACCGGTTTCAAGGCCGCTCCAGCCCGAGAGCACGACGATCACGGCATAGATCGGCGCCAGCGACATCCAGTAGAAGTAGGTCGCAGACCCGCGAAAGCTGGTGAAGATCAGGCCACCCAGCCCAAACGCCAGCATGGCGGCATAAGGCAGGTCGCTCAGCAGCCACTGCCAGAGGCCTCGTTTGCCGGTGTTCGCCGTGTCGGTCATGCTTCTTGGCCCTACCGCGCGTCCTTGGCGAGCTTCTTCTCGACGACGCGCGACCACAGCGTGGCGCCGAGCGTGATGATCTCGTCGTTGAAGTCGTAGCCCGGATTGTGGACCTCGCAGCCGCCTTCGCCGCCGCCGTTGCCGATGTTGATGAAGGCGCCCGGCACCTTCTCGAGCATGTAGGAGAAGTCCTCCGAGGCCATGACGTAGGGCCCCTCGCGGTTCATGTTCTCCTCGCCGACGATCTCGGCGGCGACGTCGGCGATGAACTTCACCGACTCGCGGTCGTTGACCAGCGGCGGGAAGACCACGCGCACGTCGGGCTCGGCCTTGCCGCCCAGGGTCTGGGCGATGCCCTTCGAGATCGTCTCGATTCGCTCCTTCACCAGCGCCATGGTCTCCTTGCGGAAGGCGCGGATGGTGCCGCGCAGCACGGCCTCCTGCGGGATGACGTTGTAGGCGTCGCCGGCATGCATCTGGGTCACCGAGATCACCGCCGAATCGAGCGGCGCGACGTTGCGCGAGACCACGCTCTGCAGCGCCGAGATGATCTGGGTGGCGATGATCACCGGGTCGATGCCGCTTTCCGGCCGCGCGCCGTGCGCGCCCTTGCCGGTGATCTTGATGTCGAACAGGCCGCCGCCCGCCATCTGCGGACCGGAGCGGATGGCGAACTTGCCGACATCGAGCTTGGGCCTGTTGTGCATGCCGAAGATCTGCTCGCAAGGAAACTTCTCGAACAGGCCGTCCTTGACCATGGCCTCGGCGCCGCCGCGGCCTTCCTCGGCCGGCTGGAAGATCAGGTGCACGGTGCCGTCGAAGTTGCGCGTCGCCGAAAGATACTTCGCCGCGCCCAGCAGCATGGTGGTGTGGCCGTCATGGCCGCAGGCATGCATGCGGCCCTGGTGCTGGCTGCGGTGGTCGAAGGTGTTGTGCTCGTCCATCGGCAGCGCATCCATGTCGGCGCGCAGCCCGATGGCGCGCGGATTGTTGCCGACCCGGATGGTGCCGACGACGCCGGTCTTGCCGATGCCGGTCGTGACCTCGCAGCCCCATTCCTTGAGCTTGCCGGCCACGATCCTGGACGTGCGCTCCTCCTCGAAGCCGAGCTCGGGATGGGCGTGGATGTCGCGCCGGATGGCGGTGAGCTCGGCGGTGGCGGCGGCAATCTTGGGTTCGATCTTCATGTGACGCTCAGGACTCCAGAAGGAAGGACGTCATTACACGACGAAATTCGCCGCCATGCACGTTCGGAAAGAAGTGCCCGCCGTCGGGCAGGACATAGGCCCGGGCGCCCGGGATCAGGCGCACCAGCTCCTCGGTGAAATAAAGCGGCGTCACCATGTCGTCGCGGGCGCAGATGGCGAGCGTTGGCGCGCGCACCTTCTGCAACTGCTCACGCCGGTCGTGCGCCACGATGGCGGCGATGCGCGACAGCACGATCTCCGGGATGGGAATGGTCTCGGCCGCCCTGGCTTCGGCGGCGACCAGATCGGCATCGTGGTCGCGCACCCAGGACGGCATGTTGAGGGCAAGGGCACTGCCCTTGAGATAGGCTGCCGGTCCCAGCTGCTTCAGGGTCAGCGCACGGACCTCGAACAGGCGGCGGAAGAAGGCGTCGGTCTTGGCCCAGGTGGCGCTCAGCACCAGCCGGTCGATGCGCTCCGGATGCTCGATCGCCAGCACCTGCCCCATGGCGCCGCCGGTCGAGTGGCCGCACCAGTGGACCTTGTCGAAGCCCAGGGCGTCGATCAGCTGCAAGGCGTCGTCGGCCATCTGCGCGACCGAATAGTCGATGCGCGAGAGCGTGCTGCGCGCGGTGCCGCGGTGATCGTGCACGACCACGGTGAATTGTTCGGCCAATGCCGCAGCATTGGCGTCCCAGAAGCGGCCATCGCCGCCGAGACCGGGGACCAGGAACAGCGGCGGACCGTTGCCGCGCTTGTCGTAGTAGAGCTCGGCGCCGTCCCGGAGCTTCACGTGTGGCATCCCATCCCCTTCCGTCGCTATAGTGGCACCGGGAGGAAAGCGCACGATGAAGCGGCTGTCGATTGCGGTGATGTTGGTTTTTGTCGGTTGCGGCCCCCGGCAGCAGCTGCCGCAGACGACCTTCATTCCGCGCCCGGCGCCCGACGATCCGACGCCGACCGGCATCGCCTATCTGTGCGATGGCCGCAAGGAAGTCTCGGTGGTCTACGCCAAGAACCGCGCCTCGGTGACGCTCGAGGGCAAGACCTGGCGCATGGAGTACCAGCCGGCGGACGGCGGCTTCCGCTATGTCGATGCCGCCAACGAATGGGTCGGCCGCGACGATCTCGCCTCCTTGCGCGAGGCCGGCACGGCGCGGCCGATCGCCTTCAACTGCCGGCCGTTGCGTAGGACCACGTAATGTCATCCTGAGCGAAGCGAAGGATCTCATGCCGCTTGCAAGCGGCGATGAGGTCCTTCGCTGCGCTCAGGACGACAGCGCTACTTCAGCCAGAGCTTGATCGCGTAGCCCACCAGCGCGGTGGAGGCGACGCCGCCCGCCCACAGGCCGACGAACCACAGCCACTGACGCGGCGCGGGCATCAGTGGTAGCCGCTCAATGGTAGCCTTCCGGGCCGGTCTTGCCGCGGAACACCCAGTACGAATAGCCGGTGTAGGCGAGAATGATCGGCACCATGATCAGCGCGCCGGGCAGCATGAACTTCAGGCTGGCCGCAGGAGCCGCGGCGTCCCAGATCGTGATCTTGGTCGGCACTACGTAGGGAAACAAGCTGATGCCGAGGCCGGCAAGGCTGAGGGTGAAGATTGCGAGCGTCATCAGGAACGGCGTGTAGTGGTGGCGACGCGCCAGGCTCACGAAGAAGACCAGCGTGGCGATGGCCACCAGCAGGGGCACCTGCGCGGTGAACAGGATCTGCGGCCAGGCGAACCAGCGCTGCCAGTAGGCGTGGCTGAGCAACGGCGTTGCCGCGCTAACCGCCGCGATGGCGACGATCGTGGCGATGCCGAGCCCGAAGGCGAGACGATAGGCGCGCGCCTGCAGCGTGCCCTCGCTTTTCATGATCAGCCATGTCGCGCCGAGCAGCGCATAGCCCACGACCAGGCTCACGCCGACCAGCACACTGAAGGGCGTCAGCCAGTCGAACCAGCCGCCGGCATAGATACGCTCATCGACGGCGATGCCCTGCAGCAGGGCGCCGAGCGTCACGCCCTGGGCGAAGGCGGCGCCGATCGAGCCGACGGTGAAGGCGAGATCCCACCACGGGCGATGGCCGGGATCGCGCCAGCGGAACTCGAAGGCGACGCCGCGGAAGATCAATGCCAACAGCATGGCGACGATGGGCGCATAGAGCGCCGACAGGATCGTGCCGTAGGCCAGCGGAAAGGCGGCGAGAAGCCCGCCGCCGCCCAGCACCAGCCAGGTCTCGTTGCCGTCCCATACGGGCGCGATGGTGTTCATCGCGGTGTCGCGCTCATGGCCTGCCGGGATACGCGAGAACAGGATGCCGATGCCGAGGTCGAAGCCGTCCATCACGACATATGCGAAGATCGCGAAGGCGATGATGAAAGCCCAGACCGTGGGCAGGTCGAAGGTGAGCATCAGTTCCCTCCCTCGGCCACCTGCGGCGCCGGCGTGATGCCGGCGGCGCGCACCGGCTGGCCGCGTTCGGGCCCGGCCTCGCCAGGAAGCGGTGGATGGCTCATCAGGCGCAGGATGTAGAAGACACCGGAGCCGAACACGATGAAGTAGACCACGATGAAGGCGAGCAGCGAGGTCGCCACCGCCGGCGCCTGCAACGGCGATACCGACTCAGGCGTACGCAGCAGGCCATGCACCGTGAAGGGCTGGCGGCCGACCTCGGTCGTCACCCAGCCCGCGATCACCGCCACGAAGCCCGCCGGACCCATGGTCAGCGCGAAACGATGCAGCAGCGTCCAGTCGTACAGGCGACGGCGCACGCGCGCCCACAGGCTGGTGACCGCCAGCAACAGCATCAGCGTGCCGAGGCCGACCATGACGCGGAAGGCCCAGAACACGATGGCGACCGGCGGCCAGTCCTTGCGGTCGACGGTGTCGAGGCCCTTGAGCGGCGCATCCCACGAATGCTTCAGGATCAGCGACGAGGCCTTGGGAATCTCGACCGGGAAGAGGTTCTTGCCCTCGGCCTGGTCGGGCCATGCGAACAGGACCAGCGGCGCGCCGTGCTCGTGGCTCTGGAAGTGGCCTTCCATGGCCATGACCTTCACCGGCTGGTGCTCGAGCGTGTTGAGCCCGTGCTGATCCCCGGCCAGGATCTGCAAGGGCGCGACGAGGGTGATCATGCCCATGGCCATGGAGAACATGGTGCGCGCGCCCTCGTTGGTGCGCTCGCGCAGGAGATGCCAGGCGCCGACCGCGCCGACGACCAGCGCCGTCGTCAGATAGGCGGCGAAGACGGTGTGCACCAGCCGGTAGGGGAAGGACGGGTTGAAGATGACGGCTAACCAGTCGGCCGGCACGAACTGGCCACCGGCATTCACAGCATAGCCTGCCGGTGTTTGCATCCAGCTGTTGGCCGCCAGGATCCAGAAGGCCGAGATGAAGGTGCCGACGGCGACGGCGAGCGTCGCCACGAAGTGCAGCGTCTTGCCGACCCGGTTCATGCCGAACAGCATGACGCCCAGGAACCCCGCCTCGAGGAAGAAGGCGGTCAGCACCTCGTAGGCCATCAGGGGGCCGATCACCGGCCCCGCCCGGTCGGCGAACACCGACCAGTTGGTGCCGAACTGGTAGGACATGACGATGCCCGACACCACGCCCATGCCGAAGGTGAGCGCGAAGACCTTCAGCCAGTACTTGAAGAGGTCGAGATAGACCGCGCGCCCGGTCCACAGCCACAGCGCCTCGAGCACGGCGAGATAGCTCGCAAGCCCGATGGTGAAGGACGGGAAGATGAAATGGAACGAGACGGTGAAGGCAAACTGCAGCCGCGCCAGCAGCGTTGCATCGAAGACTTCGAGCATGGCGATCACCTCGCGCCGGTTACTCTACCCTAGCCGAAAGCGTCGAACACCTCGGCAATGGTGTCGCGGGCAAGACCGGCCCTGAGACAGGTGTCGAGCAGTACGCGCGCCTTCAACGGATGCAATCGCCCGCCCCAGATGATGCCCATCTTGCGCAAGGCGATTTCCGATGTCGGCCCGCCATATGTATGACGCAACATGGCGCCGCCGCCGGCACGCGACGAGATGACGGTGGGCAACGCCGCGGCAAGTCGTCCCATTCGATCGGCCAGCGGCTCGGGCACGTGGCCGCCGCCCATGGCAGCGACGACGGCGCCGCGATAGCCGAGACGATCCGACGCGCCGAGCAGCGCCTCGATCAGGTGTCCGGGCTCGTCCAGGCCCATCCACAGCAGCGCCACCGGCTGCGCCGCGCCGCTCGCCTTGCCGAGCTTCTTGCGTGCCGCGTCGATCGCGTCGCGCACCGGCAGACCGAGCGGCACGACGCGGTCCTCGACCAGGGCTGCGATCGGTCCGGTCTGGGACGCCATGAAGGCATTGAGACGCGTCGGATGCGCCTTGATGACGTCGGCGGCGGCATAGACCTCGTCCAGCATCACCGTGAGGACGCCGAGCGCGCGCGCATGGCGGCGGATCCAGGCATCGCAGGCCACGCGCACCGCCGCCAGAAGGTTGCCGGGGCCGTCGGCCGAGGTGAGCGCGGGATTGCGCATGGCCGCGGTCACGATGACGGGAATGTCGAGCTGCACCAGGAGATCGAGCAGGAAGGCCGTCTCCTCAAGAGTATCGGTGCCCTGGGTGACGACCACGCCATCGGCCTGCAGCGTCGCGATCTTCGCCGCCAGCGCATGGATCTGGTCGAAGGAGAGCGAATGGCTGCCGACGCGCGACACCGTCTCGGCCTGGACCTCGGCGACGGTGGCGAGCAGAGGCACAGCCTTCACCAGGTCGTCGGCGCCGGCGCCCATCTGCATGACGCCGCTGGCGTCGGGCCGCGTCGCGATGGTGCCGCCGAGCGCCAGGATATGGATACGCGGCTTGCTCATGCTCCGAACCTCAGCGACCTGAAAAAGCGCTCGGCCTCGGGCGCGCGCACGGCATCGGCTGGGCCGAGGCAGGCCAGCGATATGTAGCGCGCGCCCTTCAACAGCACGAGTTGACGCAACACGTTGCCGCCCTGCACCGAGCCAAGCGATTCCGCGGCAACCACGCCCAGAACGTTCCGCCACTCGACGCTGATCCACTTGCCGCCAGCCAGCCGCTGGGCGCGGTCATCGAGCACGGATTGCAGGTAGGCCCTGGGTTGGCGCACGTCGATGTCGGCGGGCAGCAGCGCCGTCTGCGCCACGAAGGACATGCGGCCGTATTCCAGGCTGTAGGAGTGGTAGGCGAACGCCGTGCCACCGGGCGAGCGCGTGTCGAGCACCTTGTAAATCGGCTCACCCGGCATATCGACGATGAACGCGCGATCGGGTCCGCGCACGGCGTACCACGTCGATTGCGCGGCGGCAGCAGACGCTGTCGCGGCCACCGGCAGCGCGACCAATGCACGCCGCGTCAGCGTCATCGCGCGCCGAACTTCTCGCGGACCTCGGCCTCGCTGTAGTAGCCGCGCGTGACGTCGCGGGCGATCGCCGCCGCATCGCGCTTTGACGGATCGCCGAAGCCGCCGCCGCCCGGCGTCGACACGCGCACGACGTCGCCGACGCCGATCTGGATATCCTGGTCCTTGGAGAGATGCGGCGGCCGGTAGGTCTTGCCGTCCCGGCTGACCTCGACCGTGTTGGTGCCCCCATCCTTGCCGCCCAGAACGCCCTGCGGTCCCGTGCGGCCATGGTCCATCACCATGGAGACGCGCGCCTCGCCGCGGCGCAGCTTGATCGCGTAGTTGATGCCGAAGCCGCCACGGAACTCGCCGGCGCCGCCCGAGCCCTCGCGCAGGGAGAATTCCTCGAACAGCACCGGATAGAACTGCTCCAGCACCTCGACCGGCGGCATCTTGGAGATGCCGATGGTCGAGCAGCCGTTGCTGAGGCCATCGCCGCCCTGGAAGCCGCCGTAACCGCCGCCGGTGAAGAGATACATAATGTAGTTGCGATTGCGCTCGGGATCGTAACCGCCGACGCCGAGATTGCCCGAGGTACCGGCGGGTGCGGCGAACAGGAGATCGGGGATCGCCTTGGTCATGGCCGCGAACACCGCCTCGGCGATGCGCTGGCTCACCTCGGCGTCGCAGCCCGATACCGGCCGCGGATACTTCGCATAAAGGAAGGTGCCCTCGGGCTCGACGATGCTGAGCGGCTCGAAGGTGCCGGCGTTGATCGGCACCTCAGGGAAGATGTGCTTAACGGCGAGATAAATCGCCGACTTGGTGGTGGCGATGTCGCTGTTCATCGGCCCGCGGCAGGGCGGGCTGGAGCCCGTCATGTCGAAGGTGAGCCCCTCGCCTTTCTTGGTGATCTTCATCTTGATCACCAGGGGCTCGTCGACCACACCGTCGCTGTCGACTTGCGAGGAGCCCTCGTAGACGCCGTCGGGAATGGCGGAAATCTTGGCGCGCATCTGGCGCTCGGCGCGATGCCGCATCTCGGCGATCGCCTGGCGCACGACCTCGGCGCCATAGCGATCGATCAGCGCCGTCAGGCGCTGCTCGCCGGTGGTGAGCGCCGCCGCCTGGGCCTTGATGTCGCCGATGCGCTGGTCGGCGATGCGGATGTTGGAAAGGATGATGGACAGGATCTCCTGGTCCATCTCGCCCTTCTTGAAGAATTTAACCGGCGGCAGGCGCAGTCCTTCCTGCTCCACTTCCGTGGCGCTGGCCGAGAAACCGCCCGGCACCATGCCGCCGACGTCCGGCCAATGGCCGGTGTTGGCGAGCCAGGCGAACAGCTCGCCCTTGTAGAAGAACGGCTTCACGAACCGCACATCCATCAGATGCGTGCCGCCAAGATAGGGGTCGTTGACGATGAACACGTCGCCGGGATCGACCTTGCCGGCGTAATGGCTCTTCACGCGCTCGATGACCGCCCGGGTCGAGAACTGCATCGTGCCGACGAATACCGGCAGCCCGAGCTCGCCCTGGGCGATCAGCGCGCCGTCGGCTGCATCATAGATGCCGTCCGAGCGGTCCATGCCTTCGGAGATCACCGGCGAGAAGGCCGAGCGCACGAAGGCGAGGTCCATCTCGTTGCAGACCTGGATCAGGCCGTTCTGGATGACGGTCAGCGTGACCGGATCGAGGTTCGACATGACCTATGACTAACATGATCCTTGTCATTTCTGAACCGTGCGGGCTCTCGCGCCTCAGAAGGCGCTGCCGCCTGCCTAGCGCGTATGAACGCGCTACAACTCAACATCGCCCTTGAGCAGGCGCTGCACGATGCCGCGGTTCAGGATCTCGTTGGTGCCGTCGGCCACGTTGACGATGCGCAGTGCATGCCAGGCGTGGTGCAGCCCGACCTCGTTGGTGAAGCCCATGGCGCCGTGCGTCTGCATGGCGCGATCGACGGCGCGGTAGCCGACCTGCACGGAATAGGCCTTGGCCGAGACGCGCCGCACCTCGTCGATCAGTGCCTTGAGCTCATCGGAAAAGCGGCCGTCCTCTCGATAAAGCCGGCGCGCATCCTCGAACAGGTCGTGATGGGCCCGATGGCGCGGCAAGATCTCCTTGCGCGCGAAATCGAGCAGGCCGTCGCGTGCCGCGCGCACGTCCTCCGGCAGTTCCCAGGCAATGGCCGACACCGAAACGCCTCCGTAACGAGAGTAAGGGCATTGTTGGCACGCTCCCTGCGGGGAGCCAGTGCCAAGAGACCGGGCAAACCGCCATACGAGACCTGCATTGCGGGCTGGCGGCAGGCTGCGGTCGATACGATATGATGGTGTCCTCAACTCCCAACCCCTTTCGGACGGACCGCCCATGAACGCGCCAATGGCCGCGAACGATCTCAGCTTGATGAAATTCGGCATCGGTCAGCCTGTGCCGCGGCAGGAGGATCCCACCCTCCTGCGCGGCGAGGGCCGCTACACCGACGATCTCAGCCTGCCCAACCAGGTCTGGTGCTACATGGTGCGCAGCCAGGTGGCGCACGGGATCATCAAGGGCATCGACATCAGCGAGGCCAAGACCATGCCCGGCGTGCTGGGCGTGTGGACCGGCAAGGACCTCGACGAAGCAGGCTACGGTCCGCTCAAGACCTTGATCCCCGTGCCCAACCGCGACGGCACGCCGATGAAGACGCCAACGCGCCATTCGCTGGCCACCGACAAGGTCCGCTTCGTCGGCGATCCGGTGGCCTTCGTCGTCGCCGAGACGCTGGCCGAGGCCAAGGATGCGGCCGAAGCCGTGATGGTCGACATCGAGCAGCTGCCCGCCGTCACCGACGCGCGCGAGGCGACGCAGCCCGGCGCGCCCGTCGTGTTCGACGACGCACCCGGCAACATCTGCGTCGACTATCACTACGGCGATGCGGCCAAGGTCGCGGAAGCCTTTGCCCAGGCCGCGCATGTGACGCGCCTGCGGCTGGTCAGCAACCGCATCGTCGTCTGCGCCATGGAGCCGCGCTCCGCACTCGCCGAATACGACGCCAAGACCGACCGCTACACGCTGCGCTGCGGCAACCAGGGCGCCTTCGGCCTGAAGCACCAGATGGCCGATCTCCTAAAGATCAAGCCCAACCAGATGCGAATCCTGACCGGCAATGTCGGCGGCTCTTTCGGCATGAAGGGCTCGCCGTACCCCGAGTACGCCGGCCTGTTCCACGCCTCGAAGATTCTCGGCCGCCCGGTGAAGTGGACCGACGAGCGCTCGGGCTCGTTCCTGAGCGACCAGCATGGCCGTGACCACGATTTCGACGCCGAGATGGCGCTCGACAAGGACGGCCGGTTCTTGGCCGTGCGGCTCACGGGCTTCGCCAATGTCGGCGCCTATCTCGCCAATGTCGGCCCGCTGATGGGTTCGATGGGCGTGACGCGCAACCTCGCCGCCATCTACCGCACGCCCTTGATCGAGGTCGCGACCAAGGTCGCCTTCACCAACACCTCGCCGGTCGGCGCCTATCGCGGCGCCGGGCGGCCCGAAGCCAACTACTTTATGGAGCGCCTGATCGACACGGCGGCGCGCGAGATGGGTATCGACAAGGTCGCGATGCGCAAGCTGAACCACATCAAGCCCGAGGAGATGCCGTTCAAGACCGCGTCGGGCACGACCTATGACAGCGGCGAGTTCACGACGCTGCTCGACAAGGCCCTGACGTTGGCCGACGTCGCGGGCTTTGCCGCGCGCAAGGCCGAGAGCGAGAAGCGCGGCAAGCTGCGCGGGCTCGGCATCGGCGACTTCCTCGAGGTGACCGCGCCGCCGATGAAGGAGATGGGCGGCATCCGCTTCGAGCCCAACGGCGATGTCTCGATCATCACCGGCACCCTGGACTATGGCCAGGGCCACTGGTCGGCCTTCGCCCAGGTGCTGACTTCGAAGCTCGGCATCCCCTTCGACAAGATCAAGCTGATCCAGGGCGACAGCGACCTCTTGATCGCGGGCGGCGGCACTGGCGGCTCGAAGTCGATCATGGCGAGCGGTGCCGCGATCGTCGAAGCCTCGGACAAGGTGATCGACAAGGGCAAGCAGATCGCCGGCGTGGCGCTCGAAGCCTCGCCGGTCGACATCGAGTTTCGGCTCGGCCGCTTCACCATCGTCGGCACCGACCGCGGCATCGACATCATGGATCTCGCCGAGCGCCTGCGCAGCGGCATGAAGGTGCCGGAAGGCGTGCCCGACACGCTCGACGTCAGCCATGTCCACGAGGCCGCACCCTCGGCCTTCCCCAACGGTGCGCATGTCGCCGAGGTCGAGATCGATCCCGACACCGGCTGGGTCGACGTCGTGAAGTACACCATGGTCAGCGACTTCGGCACCGTCATCAATCCGCTGCTGGTCGAAGGCCAGAGCCACGGCGGCGTGGTGCAGGGCATCGGCCAGGCGCTGTTCGAGCGCACGGTCTACAACGAGGACGGCCAGTTCCTGACTGGCAGCTTCACCGACTACGCCCTGCCGCGCGCCGGCGACACGCCGTTCTTCCAGATGGACTATCACTCGGTGCCGGCCAAGACCAACGTGCTGGGCGCCAAGGGCTGCGGCGAAGCGGGCTGCGCGGGCTCGCTGCCCTCGGTGATGAACGCGATCTCCGATGCGCTGGGCGGCAAGCACATCAACATGCCGGCGACGCCGGAACGCGTCTGGGAGGCGCTGAATTCGTAGCTGAAGCACGGAGCGGCCTGCGGGCCGCTCCTTCGCTGCCGCAAGTCCAATTGTGGCGGATGCCGGAGGTCATCCACAGGGTCAACCCCAAAAAAATGATCAAAAACAACGCCTAGCCGCCCGATTTTATTGTGGCATATTTGCAACATATGTTAGACACGGGCGTCGCCTTTCCCCAGTTGGGACGGGCTGTTGGCTGGGGAGAAGTTCATGGCGGTGGGAGCTTGGCGCTGCGTCATGGTGCTGGCCGCAGTCGCATTGGTCGGAACGGCGGGCGCTCTGTCTCCCGCACTGGCCCAGGTCAAGGCGCCGGCGAAGTCGAAGCTGAAACCTCCCGCCAAGCCGGCTCCCGCGGCCGATCCGACGGATAACGTCGCCAGTCAACTCAATGCCAAGTGGCTGCAGGAGAACGGCGGCGCGTTCTCGGGCTTCACGCAGGCGAAACCCGCCGCGGTCCCGGCCTCATTCTCCACCGCCGCCGTCGCCAACGATTGGGGCGACCGCCTGGTCACGCGCGCCATGAAGTATCTCGGCACGCCCTATCGCTACGGCGGCACGACGCCCGCCGGCTTCGACTGCAGCGGCTTCGTCTACTACCTCTATGGCGCCGTCTTCGGACAAACCATCCCACGCATGCCGCACGACATGGCGAGCGAGGGAAAGCCGGTCGCGCGCAGTGACCTCCAGCGCGGCGACCTGGTCTTCTTCGGCTACCGCGGCACCTTCACCCATGTCGGCATCTATGCCGGTAACGGCCAGTTCGTTCATGCCACGCATCGCGGCTCCCCGGTCATGGTCACGGCTTTGGACGCCGATTATTACCGCGATCGCTACCTGACCGCGGTGAGACTGTCGCCGCGGTAAGGCCATCTCCGCCGATGTCGCCATCGTCGGCTGCGGCCCGGTTGGCGCGCTTCTAGCCAACCTGCTCGGCCAGACCGGACTCGCGGTCGAGATCTACGACCGCGAGCACGAGATCCATCCTTTGCCGCGCGCCGTGCATTTCGACGGCGAGGTCATGCGCATCTTCCAGAGTGCAGGACTCGCCGGGAAGATCGCCAAGGTCACGCGCACCTCTTCCAAAGGGATGCACTTCATCAACGGCGAGGGCCGCACCCTCATGATCCGGCGCGGCATCGATGGTCCGGGTCCGCACGGCTGGGCCGGCAACTGGTACTTCCATCAGCCGATCCTGGAAGGCGTCCTGCGCGAAGGCCTGAAGCGCTTCGCGAATGTCAGCGTTCATCTCGGTCACGAGGTCGTCTCCGTTGACGATCTCGACGCGCGCTATGTCGTGGGCTGCGACGGCGCGCGCTCCCTGGTGCGGCAGGCGATCGGCAGCCGTCACGTCGATCTCGGGCTGCACCAGCCCTGGCTGGTCGTCGACCTTCTTTGCGATCCCGAAAGTCCGCGCGTCAAAGCGCTGCCTGACTATACGGTCCAGCTCTGCGACCCGGCGCGGCCGATGACAGTGGTGAACGTCGGCGGCGAGCGCCGACGCTGGGAGATCATGCTGATGCCGGGTGACGATCCGGCGCGACTCACCGAGCCCGGCATCTTCTGGCCGATGATGGCGCGCTGGCTCGGTCCCGACGACGCCCGTCTCGAACGCGCCGCCGTCTACACCTTCCATTCGGTGGTGCAGCAAGGCTGGCGCAAGGGCCGTCTGCTGCTGGCGGGCGACGCCTGCCACCAGACACCGCCGTTCTTGGGCCAAGGCATGTGCGCCGGCATGCGCGATGCCGCCAACCTCGCCTGGAAGCTTGCCGCAATCATCAAGGTCGACGCGCCGGACTCGCTGCTGGATACCTACGAAAGCGAGCGCCTGCCGCACGTACGGACCTTCATCGATCTCGCCGTGAAGCTCGGCGCCATACTCCAGGAGACCGACCGCGAGGCGGCCGCGGCACGCGATCGACGCTTCGAAGCGGATGCCGAGGTGTTCGACTTCCCGCAGCCCCAGCTCGGCCCGGGCTACCGCCTCGATGCGCCGCCGCCGGTCGGCACGATCTTTCCTCAGCCGCGCCTCACCGACGGACGGCTGATGGACGAGGCGATCGGACAGCGCTTCGCCATCGTCGGGGAGGCGGCAAAGCTGACGCGGCTCAGCCCGGACGCGATCCGGCTTCCGGACGCCGGACGCGACTGGCTCGCCGAGCACGGCCTTCGGGGCGCATTGCTGCGCCCCGATCGTTACATCTATGCAGTGTCCTGAAGATCAGGCCGGCGTAAACATCGGCAGCGGCGGACCGTTGCCCTCGGTTGGCTTGAACACGACCTTCACCGGCTGCTCGCACTTCAGCTTGTCGAAGTCGCAGTCGACGATGTTGGTCACCATGCGCGGGCCCTCTGCCAGCGTGACGTAGGCCATGGCGTACGGCACCGGCGCGCGGCGCATCACGCTGTAAGAGTAGATCGTGCCTTTGCCCGACGCCTCGACCCATTCGGTCTTGTCCGAAAAGCAGAACGGACAGATCGTGCGCGGATAGTGGTGCAGCTCGCCGCAGCTCGTGCACTTGCGGATGAGCAGCTTGCCCTTGGCGGCGGCGTCCCAATAGGCCTGGGTCTCGAGGCTCACGGACGGCGCCGGCAGCTTGCGCTCTTTGGTGTCGGCCATGACTTACTCCCTCTCCAGAATGACGGTGCCGCTGCCGTGGCGCAGGCCGAGCGAGCCGCCCGTGCCATGCGCCAGCGCGAGATCGCAGTTCTTCACCTGAACCTTGGGATGGGCCTCGCCGCGCAGTTGGCGCACGGCCTCCAGCACCTTGGTGAGGCCGCCGCGGTTGGCCGGATGGTTGCTGCAGAGCCCGCCGCCGTCGGTATTGAAGGGCAGCTTGCCCACGCCCGAGATCAAGTTGCCGTCGGCCACCAGCTTGCCGCCCTTGCCCTTCTCGGCGAAGCCGAGGTCTTCCAGCTGCATCAGCACGGTGATGGTGAAGCTGTCGTAGATCGACACGTACTTCATGTCGCTGGGCTTGACGCCCGCTTCGGCGAAGGCCGTCGCGCCGCTGAAGCGCGCGCCCGAATAGGTCAGGTCGACCTTGCCGCCCATCTGGGTCTTCACGAACTCGCCGGCGCCGATCAGCTTGACCTTGGGACGCTTCAGCGATTTCGCGATCTCGGGCGCCACCACGACGATGGCGCCGCCGCCGTCGGTGATGACGCAGCAGTCCAGCCGATGCAGCGGGTCCGAGATCATCGGCGACTTGAGAACGTCCTCGACGGTGACAACGTCGCGCAGCAGCGCATGCTCGTTGTATTGAGCGTGGTGCGACGCCGCGACCTTGATCCAGGCGAGCTGCTCGGAGGTCGTGCCGAACTCGTGCATGTGGCGCATTGCGCACATGGCGTACATGTTCACCACCGTCGGGCCATAGGGGAACTCGAAGGGCTCATCGGGTGTCGGCGTGCCGCCACGGCTGCGCGGCACCGTGCCGGTCGCCATGCCTTCGGCGCGCGGACGACCCGCCAAGGTGATCAGCGCCACCTTGCACTTGCCCATCGCGATCGCCTCGGCGGCGTGGGCGACATGCAGGAGATAGGACGAGCCGCCGACGTCGGTCGAATCGACGTGGCGGGGCCGCAGCCCCATGTACTCGACCATCGACATCGGCCCCAGGCCGGGTGCGTCGCCGGCGCAGAAGTAGCCGTCGACGTCCTCCTTGGTGAGACCCGCATCCTCCAGCGCGCCCTTGGCGACCTGGGCGTGGATCTGCGCCAACGAGATGTCCGTCGCGAGACGTGTAGGATGCTCGTAGATGCCGGCGATATACGCTTTGCCCTTGATACTCATCGGCGGGCCATCTCCCTTTCTATGCTGCACTGCATCGTGGGCGATTAATCCCTCACGGAAAAGCGACAACTTCCGCCCTGAAAAACCATGCTATCGTTTGCCCAACCAACAAATGGGGATGCGCATGCTGGGTCGTCTTTTCTCGCTTGCAGTCGCGAGCCTGTTGCTGTTCGCCGGTGCCGCCAACGCTCAGGGCAAGGCCGAGCTGCTGTGGTACAGCCAGGCCGCCTTCAAGCTCACCACGCCGGGCGGCAAGGTGATCATGATCGATCCCTGGATCATGGGCGCCACCAAGATCCCGCCGGAGCTGAAGGATCTCTCAAAGATCGGCAAGGTCGACCTCGTGCTGGTGACCCACGGTCACGGCGATCATCTGGGCGATGCCATGGAGATCGCCAAGACCAACAACGTTCCGATGTGGGCGCCGGCCGGCCTCAACCAGTGGCTGACCACTCTCGGCCTGATGCCGGCCAACCTGGCGCCGCGCATGAACAAGGGCGGCACCATCGAGCCCTTCCCTGGCGTGAAGATCACCATGGTCCATGCCGAGCACTCGTCGGAGATGATCCTGAAGGACCCGGCGACGGGCAAGGACACCAGCTACCCCGCCGGCGAGCCGGTCGGCTTCATCATCCAGCTCGAGAACGGCTTCAAGATCTACCACATGGGCGACACCGGCCTGTTCGGCGACATGAAGATGATCGGCGACTATTACAAGCCCGACCTCGTGCTGGTGCCGATCGGCGGCCACTACGTCATGGACCCGAAGGACGCCGCCTACGCCATGAAGGAGCTGATCAAGCCCAAGATGGCGTGGCCCATCCACTACGCCAGCAACCCCTTCCTCAAGGGCACGCCGGCCGAGTTCAAGGCGGCGCTGGGCCAGAGCTCGGTACAGACGATCGACGCCGAGCCGGGCACGAAGAAGGAGTTCTAGTCTTGCTGGAGCGCGGACCTCCAGGTCCGCTCTTTGCCGGGAGCGCGGCACTCCAGTGCCGCTCATGGGCTTTTGAAACAAATATGATGCGCCACTGGAGTGGCGCGCTCCCGGCAAAGACCATGATCATGAACGGACCTGGAGGTCCGCCCTCCGAAGATCACTCCGCCACGTCTCTCGCCCCAACGGTGCGCGCGCGGAATTCCTCCGGCACCTCGCGGCCGACATCGGTGAAGGCCTTCTTCACCGCTGCCACAGTCGGGCCGAACACCGCTTTGCGGTTCTCGCGCGACCAGCTGTTCGAGCCGATGATGGTGTCGAGCGAACCCTGGAAGCGCGGCATGACGTAGCGCGCGAAGAGCTCGTAGGACCGCAGCGTCTGCTCGCGGTTGGCCCATTCATGGGCGCGGAACAGGATGCCGCCGAAGCCGCCGTTGGAATAACCCAGCAGCTTTTCGATGCCCTTGGCCACGGTGTCGGGCGTGCCGACCAGGGTCGTGCCGTTCTTCACGCCGTCGCGCAGCGGATCGTCGGCACGGCCCGGCGGACGGCCAAGCGTGTCCTCGAAGTAGGTCACCGTCTCGCAGCGCTCGCCGGCATGGACCTCGCGCAGGGCCTGCTCGTCGTCGTCGGCGAGATGCGCGTTCACCACGATGCGCCACTTCGAGCGGTCGGCCTTATGGCCGTGCTTGGCCGCGGTCTCCTCGTAGATCGACCACTGCTTGGCCATCGCTTCGGGCCCGCCCGGCAGGCCGGCACCGATCGACAGCACGCCGAGACCATGCTTGCCGGCCGCGATCATGCCCGAGGGCGTGATGGTGCTGGCACAGGCGATGGGGAAATGCGGATAGGAGTAGGGCGCGAGATGCAGCCGCGCCTCTTTGAGCTCGAACCAGTCGGTCTTCATCGTGACCGGCTCCTCGCACTTCAGCAGCTGCATGATGGCCGAGAGCGACTGCTCCATGCGGTCGCGCTGGGTCGAAGGATCTATGCCCATCATGTAGGCGTCCGATGGCAGCGCGCCCGGCCCGCAGCCCAGCATGGTGCGGCCGCGCGACATGTGGTCGAGCTGCACGAAGCGGTTCGCCACCATCAGCGGGTGGTGGTAGGGCAGGCTGGTGACGCCCGAGCCCAGCCGGATGTAGCGCGTGCGCTCGATGGCGGCGCCGATGAAGACTTCCGGCGAAGCGATGGTCTCCCACCCTGCGGAATGGTGCTCGCCGATCCAGGCCTCGTCGTAGCCCAGCTCATCGAGCCATTCGATCAGCTCCATGTCGCGCGCCATGCCGACCGTGGGGTTCTCGCCCAGCCGATGGAACGGCGCGAGGAAAATTCCGAACTGCAGGCCTTTGTGATTGCCGGTCTGTGCCATTTGACCTCCGTCGCTTCGACCGTAGCACGCGCGCGCCGTTGACCGAAGCCGGCCCTTGCGCCGATCATCGCGCATGCCCACCGACCTGCCGCTTGCCCGCTTCACCATTGTCGAGGTGAACGATTCGGGTGTGCCGCTTTGCCTCAGGCTCGCGACGTCGCTGGCGGCCAAGATCGCGGCTGATCTCGGCGCCGACGTGCTCAAGATCGAGCCACCCGGTGGCGATGCGGTGCGCACCCTGCCGCCGCTGCTGCCGGCGGGGGCATCGGCGCTCTTCCAGTTTCTCAATACCTCCAAGCGCTCGCTGGTGCTCGACCTCGGAACCGAGCGAGGGCGCGCCCATCTTGTGAAATTGCTCGACCGTGCCGATGCCTGCCTGTTCGAGGAGCCGGCGGCGATCGCGGCGCTCGCTCGCGCCGGCAAGGCGACGCCGATCGAGATCGCGGCCTTCCCCGTCGAGATGAACGCCGCGGCGCGCCCGGTGAGCGAGCTCGCCATCCAGGCGCTGGGCGGCCTGATGCACATGATCGGCGAGCCCGAGCGCAAGCCCCTGAAGCTCGGCGGGCACCAGGCTTCCTACGCCGCGGGCCTCACCGCCTTCACCGGTCTCACGGCCGCGCTGGCCGGGCGCGATGCCGGGCAGGCCGCGCCAAAGGTGCGGGTGTCGCTCACCGAAGTGATGCAGTGGGTGAACTGGAAAGCCGCGTCGGGTGCCGCCGCGACCGGCGTCTCGCCCGGCCGCGAGGGCCGGCGCTCGGAGTTCCAGATCGTGCCCTGCCGCGACGGGCATGTCGCCGTGGTCTACACCGTGACGCAGTGGCCTGCGACGCGCGCCCTGATCGGCGATCCGCGGCTGGAAAATCCCAAGTTCGCGACCCGCGCCGGCCGGCGCACGCACATCGCCGAGCTCTACGACATCATCACGCCGTGGTTCGCCGACAAGACGCGCGCCGAGATCCAGAAGACGGCGCAGGCCAAGGGCGTGCCGTTCGGCCCGATCTTCACGCCGGCGGAGCTGCTTAAGGCCGAGCAGTACGTCGCGCGCGGGTTCCTGGCCGAGATGACGGCCCCCGACATCGGCAAGGTCCTGATCCCGCAGCTCCCCGTGCAATGGAACGGTCGCTCCTTCGCGCCGCGTCCCGCACCGTCGCTCGGGAGTAAGGAGCTCGGGCGCAAGGAGCTCGCGGCATGAAGGGGCCCCTTTCCGGCGTGCGCGTGCTCGACTTCGGCCTGTTGACGGCCGGCGCCAACACCTCGGCCATGCTGGGCGATCTCGGGGCCGAGGTTCTCAAGATCGAATCCGGCGCCTATCTCGATCCCTTCCGCGTCGTCGGCAAGATGGACGACGACGACGGCTGGTGGAACCGCTCGCCGCAGTTCCGCTTCACCAACCGCAACAAGCGCGGGCTGGCGCTCAACCTCAAATCGCCCGACGGCCAGCGTGTGATCCGCGAACTCGCGGCGCACTGCGACGTCGTGGTCGAGAACTTCCGCCGCGGCGTGCTCGATCGCGCCGGCCTGGGCTACGAGGCGATGAAGGCGGTCAATCCGCGCATCGTCTTCGCCGCCATCTCCAGCCAGGGCGACACCGGACCGGAGCGGATGAACGTCTCGTTTGGCTCGACGCTGGATGCAACCTCCGGCATCGCGTCGCTGACCGGCTACCGAGGTGAACAACCGCGCATCTCCGGCATGGACGTGAACTATCCCGACCAGATCGTGTCGCTGTTCGCGACCGGGATCGTCATCACGGCGGTGATGGAGGCCCGTCGCAGCGGCAAAGGCGCTTTCCTCGACTTCTCCCAGCGCGAGGTCGCGTCCTTCACCTTGGGCGAGGAGATCCTTGCGGCATCTGCAAACCCATCGCACACCCTCGCGCCGCGCGACAACGGTGCGCAGCAGGACGCTTATCGTTGCAAGGATGGTCGCTGGATGGCCGTCACACACGATGAGCCGGGACTTGCCGCCTGGTGCGCCAACCAAAACAGAGACGACGCCGTGGCAGCCTTGCTCGCCCGCGGCATCGCCGCTGCGCCGTGCAATGACGGGAGCGATCTGCTGAGCAATCAAGACCTCGCCGGGGTAACACTGGTGCGCGACGAGCATGGCGGCCTGGTGAAAGGACTGCCCTACCGCCTCGACGGCAAGGGCATCACCATCGAACGCGCCGCGCCCGACCTCGGCCAGCACACCGACGAGGTGCTGCGCGAGCTTCTGGGCTACGGCGATGCCGAGCTGGCGAGGTTGAAGATATCCGGCGTGACATCGACGACGCCAACGGTGGGAGACGTATGATGCCGCGCGCCGAAGTGCACAAGCTGATGGAGCGCATGGCGATCCCCGCCATCGCCGCCCCCATGTTCCTGGTCTCCAACCCGGCCATGGCGCTGGCCTGCTGCAGCGAAGGCATCATGGGCAGCTTTCCTGCGCACGGCACACGGAGCCGCGAGGAGTTCCAGGGCTGGCTCGACGAGATGCAGGAGGGCATCAAGCGCCTGGAGGACCAGGGCAAGACGCCCGCGCCATGGGCGGTGAACCTGGTCGTGCACGCTTCCAACCCGCGCTACGCCGGCGATCTCGACCTGGTCGAGAAATACAAGGTGCCGGTCGTGCTCACCTCCAAGGGCGCGCCGGGCGATGCCATCAAGCGCATCCATGGCTGGGGCGCCGTGGCTCTGCACGACATCGCCAACCGCCGGCATGCCGAGAAGGCGCTGGAGGCGGGCGTCGACGGCGTGATCGCCGTGGCCGGCGGCGCCGGCGGCCACACCGGCACGATCAATCCTTTCGCCCTGATGAACGAGGTGCGCCAGCTCGGCGATCACTTCGCCATCGTCCTGGCGGGCGGCCAGACCACAGGCCGTGATGTGCTGGCGGCCGAGGCGATGGGTGCGGACCTTGCCTATATCGGCACGCGCTTCATCGCCACCCAGGAGGCGATGGCCGCCGCCGCGCACAAGGACATGATCCTGAAGACCCGCGCCACCGACGTCTTCCTCACCGCCTCGATCGACGGCGCGCCGGCCAACTGGCTGGTGCCGAGCCTTCTCGCCGCCGGCATCAACCTCGACGTGCTGCGCACGACCTTGCCCAGCAAGATCGTGTCGGCGCAGGAGAACAAGAAGCGCTGGAAGGATATCTACACGGCCGGCCACGGCGTCGGGAACATCGAGGATATCCCGACAACGGCGGAGCTGTGTCGGCGATTGGTCGAGCAGTATCGGACTGCGAAGTCGGAGATGTTGCCCATCCTTCGAGACAGCCGCTACGCGGCCTCCTCAGGATGAGGTGGAGTAGTTGCACCACCACCACCTCACCCTGAGGAGCCACACGAAGTGCGGCGTCTCGAAGGGTGGGCTGCACACTCTTCCGCCTCGCGCGTCGACTCTGGTAGCGTTCGTTTTCCCCCTGCTCTAGGCTTCGCCCCCTGACCGAAAGGGGACGAGCGTGAAGACAAAGGCGGCAGTCTGCTTCGAGGCCGGCAAGAACCTCGAGATCGAGGACGTCGACCTCGAAGGGCCGAAATTCGGCGAGGTGCTGGTCGAGATCAAGGCATCGGGCGTCTGCCACACCGACGAATTCACGCGCTCCGGCGGCGATCCTGAAGGCCTGTTCCCGGTGATCTTCGGCCATGAGGGCGCGGGCATCGTCGTCGATGTCGGGCCGGGCATCGTGTCGCTGAAGGAGGGCGATCACGTGATCCCGCTCTACACGCCGGAATGCCGGGCCTGTAAATCCTGTCTCTCTGGCAAGACCAATCTCTGCACCGCCATCCGCTCGACCCAGGGCCAGGGCGTGATGCCCGACGGCACCTCGCGCTTTTCGCTCAAGGGCAAGAAGGTCCATCACTACATGGGCTGCTCGACCTTCTCGAACTACACGGTGCTGCCGGAGATTGCGCTCGCCAAGATCCGGCCCGACGCCCCATTCGACAAGGTCTGCTACATCGGCTGCGGCGTCACCACCGGCATCGGCGCGGTGATCAACACCGCCAAGGTCGAGCCCGGCGCCAACGTCGTGGTGTTCGGGCTGGGCGGCATCGGCCTGAACGTGGTGCAGGGCGCGCGCATGGTCGGCGCCAACATGATCGTCGGCGTCGACCTCAACCCGGCCCGCGAGGCGCTCGGCCGCAAGTTCGGCATGACGCACTTCGTCAATCCCTCGACCTTGGGCGCCAAGGACCTGGTCGCGCATCTCGTCGAATTGACCGACGGCGGCGCCGACTACAGCTTCGAATGCGTCGGCAACACCAAGCTGATGCGCCAGGCGCTCGAATGCTGCCATCGCGGCTGGGGCAAGTCGGTGATCATCGGCGTCGCCGGCGCCGGGCAGGAGATCTCGACCCGACCATTCCAGCTCGTCACCGGCCGGCAATGGATGGGCACGGCTTTCGGCGGCGCCAAGGGCCGGCGCGACGTACCGAAGATCGTCGACTGGTACATGGACAAGAAGATCGACATCGATTCGCTCATCACCCACGTGATGCCGCTCGAGAAGATCAACGACGCCTTCGACCTGATGCACAAGGGACAGTCGATCCGCAGCGTGGTCACATTCTAGGGGGAAGCATGCGCAAGATCGGCAACGCCACCATCCAGAAGGTCGAGGAGATCAACGGGCCGGGCTTCGCGGCAAAGCGCATGTTCCCCAAGTTCGACCAGCAGGCGTTCGACGCCCAGAAGGGCTGGATGAAGCCTGAGCACGTCGCGGGCGAGAACGACAAGCTGGTGATGAGCATCCATACCTGGATCCTGAAGACGCCGCGCCACACCATCCTGATCGACACCTGCCTCGGCAACCACAAGCAACGCGCCAATCCGGGCTGGAACAACCTCGACACGCCGTTCCTCGAGCGACTAAAGGCGTGCGGCTGCCCGGCGGAGTCGGTCGACTTCGTGATGTGCACCCATCTGCACGTCGATCATGTCGGCTGGAACACCAAGCTGGAGAACGGGCGCTGGGTGCCGACCTTCCCCAATGCGAAGTACCTGTTCGGCAAGCGCGAGTACGCGCACTGGGAGAGCGAGCGCAAGACGCAGGACGCGGCCAGCGTCAATGGCGGCTCGTTCGACGATTCGGTCCTGCCCGTGGTCGAGGCGGGCAAGGCCGTCATGATCGATACCGACCATCAGCCCGACCCTCTGCTCACCATCAAAGATTATCCCGGCCACACGCCGGGCTCGATCGCCATCAACCTCAAGGACGGCGGCCACCAGGCCACGTTCTCGGGCGACATCATGCATCACCCGATCCAGGTCTATCATCCCGACTGGTCGAGCCAGTTCTGCTGGGACCAGGACATGTCGGCACGCTCGCGCCGTAAGCTCCTGGAGGATTGCGTCGAAAGCAACTCGTTGCTGTGTCCTGCCCATTTCGGCGGCGCCAATGCGGGCCATGTGAAGCGACAAGGCGATTCCTTCCGCATCGAGTGGGACGCCGCGAAGTGACGCTCGCGCCCCTCCTCGATGGCCTTGGCTTCGGCGAGGGGCCGCGCTGGCGCGACGGCCGGCTGTGGTTCTCAGACTTCCGTTTCCGTCATGTCCGCACCGTCGACGAGGCGGGCCGCAGCGAGGTCGTGGTCGAGCTGCCGGACCAGCCGTCGGGGCTGGGCTGGCGGCCCGACGGCACGCTGCTGATCGTGAGCATGACGGATCGCCGGCTGATGCGCTTCGCCGACGGCCGCCTGTCGGTCGAAGCCGAGCTCGGCGCGCTGACCGGCGGCAAGTGCAACGACATGGTAGTCGACGGCAAGGGCCGCGCCTATGTCGGCAACTTCGGCTACGACTTCGAGGCGCGCGCCGAGCGGCGCACGACCTGCCTGATCCGCGTCGATCCCGACGGGTCGGTGCACAAGGCGACCGACGAACTGATGTTTCCCAACGGCACCGTGATCACGCCCGACGGCAGGACCATGGTCGTGGCCGAGACCTTCGCCCATCGGCTGAGCGCCTACGACGTCTCGGCCGACGGCGCGCTCTCCAACCGCCGCACCTGGGCCACGATCGAGGGCTGCTATCCCGACGGCATCTGCCTCGATGCCGACGGCGCGATCTGGGTGGCCGATCCGCGAGGCCGGCGCGTGCTGCGCCTTCTGGAGGGCGGTAAGGTCACCCATAGCGTCGATCTGGCGCCGCGCGGCGCCTTCGCCTGCATGCTGGGCGGCGCCGACCGCAAGACCCTGTTCGTGATCACCAACAACGTCGGCAGTGCTGCGAGCGCCGACAGCCACGAGGGCCGCATCGAGACCATGCGGGTGGATGTGCCGGGGGCCGGGTGGCCCTGAGGGGGGAAGCAATGAAGGGACCGGAGGATGATGCCGGCTTGGACGGCAAGGTCGCGATCGTATCGGGTGGCGGTGCCGCAGGCGACGGCATCGGCAACGGCCGGGCCGCGGCGGTGCTGCTGGCGCGCGCCGGCACCCGGGTGCTGGTGGCCGACATCGACCTCAAGCTCGCCGAGCGCACGGTCGACATGATCAAGGCCGAGGGCGGCCACGCGGCCGCTCACGCCGGCGACATGACCAAGGAAGCTGAGTGCAAGCGGCTGGTCGACGCCGCGGTCGATCGCTGGGGACGGCTCGACTTCCTCGACAACAATGTCGGCATCGGCAGCCGCGGCAGCGTGGTCGACGAGAAGCCCGACGAGTACCGCCGCGTCATGCAGGTGAACGTCGAGACGATGTTCCTGCTCTCCAAGCACGCCATTCCCGCCATGATCAAGACGGCCAAGGGCGGCTCGATCGTCAACATCTCGTCGATCTCGGCGCTGCGGCCGCGCGGCCTCACGACCTACACCACGTCGAAGGCGGCCGTGATCGGCCTGACCCAGGCGATGGCGGTCGATCACGGCAAGGATCACATCCGGGTCAACTGCATCTGCCCCGGACCGATGTACACGCCGATGGTCAATCGCGGCAACGGCATGAGCGAGGCCGCACGGGCGGCGCGCGCCAAGGCCTCGGTGCTGAAGATCGAGGGCACCGGCTGGGACATCGGTCACGGCGTGCGCTTCCTGCTGTCAAACCACGCCCGCTACATCACCGGCCATGTGCTGGTGATCGATGGCGGCGTGACGCTGCAGGGTCCCGAGCGAGATTCAGCGACTTAAGAGTTCATTGGAGGAAATAACCGAATGGCCCGCCTGCCCTATCTCGAGCCCGACCAGGTCGCGCCCGAATACCGCGACATGCTGAAGCGCAACACCAACCTGCACAAATTGCTGGTCAACTCGCCCGACATGGCCAAGGCCTTCAACGGCATCGGCAACTTCATCCGCTTCAAGAGCAAGCTCGATCCCAGATTGCGCGAGCTCGCCATCCTGCAGGTCGGCTGGCTGGAGCGCTCGGAGTACGAGTTCACCCATCATGTGAAGATCGGCAAGGAGTTCGGCGTCACCGACGAAGACATCCAGGGCCTGTTCGCCGAGACCGAGGGCAAGCCCTCCAAGCTCGAGCCGCTGGCCAAGGCGATCCTCAAGGGCGCGCGCGAAATGACGCGCGACATCGGCATGTCGGACGCGACCTTCGCCGAGATCAAGCAGCACCTCTCCAACGAGCACATGACCGACCTGGTGCTCACCATCGCCTTCTACTGCGCCGTGGTGCGCGTGCTCGCGACGATGAAGATCGACAACGAGCCTTACTACAAGGAAGTGCTCCAGCAATATCCACTGTTGCCGAAGTAAACCCTCACCCTGAGGAGCGACCCGAAGGGTCGCGTCTCGAAGGGTGGGAACCACACGGGCTGTTGCCTACCCTTCGAGACGGGCGCTACGCGCCCTCCCCAGGGTGAGGGTCTTGTGAACGACAGGAGAGGAACATGCGTCTCAAGGACAAGGTCGCCATCGTCGTCGGCGCCGGCCAGAGCCCAGGGGAAGGCGTCGGCAACGGCCGCGCCACCGCGCTCACCTTCGCCCGCGAAGGCGCCAAGGTGCTGTGTGTCGACTACAACCTCGGCAGTGCCGAGGAGACGGTCGACATGATCAAGAAAAACCAGGGCACGGCCGCGGCCTTCAAGGCCGACGTCACCAAGGAGTCCGACATCAAGGGCTTTATCGCCGACGCCATGAAGCGGTGGGGCCGGATCGACATCCTGCACAACAACGTGGGCGTCTCGATCTCCGGCGGCGACGCCGAACTCTTGGAGATCACCGAAGAGAACTTCGACCGCTGCGTGGCGATCAACCTCAAGAGCTGCATCCTCGCCTGCAAGCACGTGATCCCGATCATGCGCCAGCAGAAGAGCGGCGCCATCGTCAACATCTCGTCAATGGCGGTGATCACCACCTATCCCTACGTCGCCTACAAGGCGACCAAGTCGGCGATGGTGTCGTTCACCGAGCAGCTCGCCTACCAGAACGCGCAATACGGCATCCGCGCCAACGTGATCCTGCCCGGCCTGATGAACACGCCGATGGCCGTCGACACCCGGGCCCGCGAGTTCAAGAAGACCCGCGCCCAGGTCGAGGCCGAGCGCGATTCCAAGGTGCCGCTTCGCCGCAAGATGGGCACCGGCTGGGACGTCGCCAACGCCGCGCTGTTCCTGGCGTCGGACGAGGCCAATTTCATCACCGGCGTGACCTTGCCGGTCGATGGCGGCGCCAGCGTCAATCGGGGTTAGTTGGAGCGCGGACCTCCAAGTCCGCCTCTGTCATCCTGAGCGCAGCGAAGGATCTCATGCCGATTGCAAGCGGCGATGAGGTCCTTCGCTTCGCTCAGGACGACAAGGCTAAACCAGCGCGAACTTGTCGACGTCGACCAGGCCCTTGTCGGTGATGCGCAGGTGCGGGATCACCGGCAAGGCCAGGAACGCCATCTGCAGGAAGGGCTCGTGCAGGGGCGATCCCATGTTGCCGACGGCCGTGCGCAGATGGCGCAGGCCCTGCTCGACCTCCTCGAACGGCCGGTCGCTCATCAGGCCGGCGATGGGCAATGCCAGCTCGGCCGTGACGTGGCCGTCGACTGCCGCGGCGAAGCCGCCGCGCAGCTCGATGAGGCGGTTCACCGCCACCGCCATGTCGGCGTCGTTACAGCCGATGACGCAGACATTGTGGCTGTCGTGGCCGATCGACGAGGCGATGGCGCCCTGGGTGATGCCGAATCCGCGCACGAAGCCGTGGCCGACGCCACCATTCACCTGATGGCGGCCGAGCACGGCGACCTTCAGGATGTCGCGTTCGACGTCGGCCACGTAGGCGCCGTCATGCACGGCGAGGTCGAGCGTCAGGCGGTCGGTCAGGATCTGGCCGGGGCGGATGCCGATGACCGGTGATGGGCCGTGGCCGGCCGCCGGCATATGGAAGGTGGCGGCGCTGACGAGCCGCAGCTTCACCGAATCGAGCCCGACCAGCGGCACGTCGGGCCGCGCCTTGAAGCGGTCCGGCGTCACCGGCGCGCCGCGGCAGATCACCGAATGCACCTTGCAGGTCGCGAGGTCCTCCAGGAGCACGATGTCGGCGCGGTGGCCGGGCGCCACCAGGCCGCGGTCGAACAGGCCGAAGTGGCGCGCCGCCGACCATGTGGCGGCGCGATAGGCATCGAGCGGGCGCACGCCGCGGCCGATGGCGGCGCGGATCAGGTAATCGACATGGCCCTCCTCGGCGATGTCGAGCGGATTACGGTCGTCGGTGCAGAGCGCCAGGAACGGCGCGCGCTCGGTCGTGATCAGTTCCGCCAGCGCGGCGAGATCCTTGGACACCGTGCCCTCGCGCACCAGGATCTGCATGCCCTTGGCGAGCTTCTCCCGCGCCTCCGCCGCCGACGTCGTCTCGTGACAGTTGCGCACACCGGCCGCGATGTAGGCGTTGAGGTCGTAGGACGACAGCAACGGCGAATGACCGTCGATCTGCACGTCGGAGAACGCCGCGAGCTTGCGCAGCACGGCCGGATCCTTGTTGAGCACGCCCGGCACGTTCATGAACTCGGCAAGCCCCAGCACCTTGGGATGATGCTTGAAGGGCAGGAGATCCTCGGCCTCCAGCCGCGCGCCTGAGGTTTCGAGGTGCGTCGCCGGCACGCAGGACGAGAGCTGCACGCGCAGGTCCATGACCGTGACGGCGGCGCACTCCAGGAAGTACTTCAGTCCCGGCACGCCCAGCACGTTGCAAATCTCGTGGGGATCGCAAATCGCCGTCGTCGTGCCGCGCGGCACGACGCAGCGGTCGAACTCCAGCGGCGGCACCAGGGTCGATTCGCAATGGACGTGGCTGTCGATGAAGCCCGGCATGGCGATCAGCCCGTGGCCGGAGATCTCCGTGGCGCCGTGATAGGTCTCGCGCGTGCCGACGATGCGATCGCCGGCAATGGCGATGTCACCCACCGTCGTCTCACCCGAGGTGAGGTCGTAGATGCCGACGGATTTGATCACCAGGTCGGCCAGGGTCTTGCCACGCGCCTGGTCGATGATGTCGGCAAGCCGGGATTCGCTGAGGGGGTCTCTCATTAGAGAGAGGAGATAAGGTCGCCTTTATGTCATGGCAATGGCACCCCGGGCCGCCCTGGACCGGTTGACTACATTACCCATTGGCTGTCCGGGAATCGGCCGGCGCCTCGCCGCGCTCGTTCATTCCGTAGTCGCGCACGACGCCGGCGATGCGCAGGCGGTAGTCGCGGAACACGCCCTCGCGGCCGCGCTTCTGCGCCGCGCGGTGGTGCTCGACGTTGCGCCACGCCGCGACTGCCGCCTCGTCGCGCCAGAAGGAGAGCGAGAGGAGCTTGCTTTCGTCGACAAGGCTCTGGAAGCGCTCGATGCTGATGAACCCGTCGATCTTCTCCAGCTCGGGCTTCAGCCTGGCAGCGATGTCGAGGTAGGCCTGCTTGTGGCCGTCTGCCGGCCAGACTTCGAAGATCACGGCGATCATGGCTAGGCTCCTTTCAGGCTGCGGCCCACGGCCTCATAGAGGGCGCGGCGGTCGGTTTCGAGATGCACGAGGTGCGTGCCGCCCGCGAGCGGCCGGCGGCGGCTGAACAGCGACGGGTGCGCGTCCGACACCGGCAATCGAAAGGTCTGTTGGGCCATGTGCGAGACATAGGCGCTCGTCCATGACCGACAATTCGGCGCTGGCCGAAGCGCGTTTACGCCGCCGACCTCGTCGGTTCAGCCGAGACATCACGCCAATCGAGCCCGATATCGAGCACCTGCGCGCTGTGCGTCAGCCAGCCCGCCGAGATCAGGTCGACACCGCTCGCCGCAATCGCCGGCGCGGTAGCCGGCGTGATGCGGCCCGAGGCCTCTGCGATGGCTCGGCCCGCGATGCGGCGCACCGCCTCGGCCAGCGTCTCCGGGCCCATGTTGTCGAGCAGCACGGCGTCAGCCTTTTCCCGCAGCGCCTCGTCGAGCTGGTCCAGCCGGTCGATCTCGACCTCGATCTTGACCAGGTGGCCGACGCCCGCGCGCGCGGCGCGGATGGCGGCCCCGACGCCCCCCGCGGCAGCGACATGGTTGTCCTTGATCAGGACGGCATCGTCGAGGCCAAAGCGATGGTTGACGCCACCACCCGCGCGGACCGCGTATTTCTGCAGGGCACGCAGCCCCGGCATGGTCTTGCGCGTGCAGCAGATGCGCGCCTTGTGGCCGCGCACCGCCTCGACCAGCGTCGCCGTCGCCGAGGCAACGCCACTCAGGTGCCCCAGGAAGTTCAACGCCACGCGCTCGGCCGTCAGCATGCCACGGGCCGGACCGGCAATGATGGCGACGCGGTCTCCGGGCTTCACCCGGCTGCCATCCGGTCGCTCGACGCGGACCTGGATCGCCGGATCGACCAGCCGGAAGGCGAGCGCGGCCGCGTCGAGACCGGCGACGATGCCGGTCTGGCGCGCCACCAGGGCGGTCTCGGCCGTGAGCGAGGCGGGCACAATGGCGTCGGTGGTGAGATCGCCGGCGCGGCCGAGATCCTCCAGCAAAGCGGCGCGCACCGGCGCCTCGATCATCAACAGGGGCAAGGGTGAGAGCGTCATGGCTCAGGCTCCAACGACAAGAGGTTGCGGGATGGTGGCAAGCGGCACGGCACGGCAGACGAGGCGCGTGCCGGTATCGTGGATGCGTTGCACCAGGTGGCGCGCCCAGGCGGACGAGGTCTGCGGGAAGTCGGCGCGCCAATGGCCGCCGCGGCTCTCTTCGCGAGCCAGGGCGGCCGTCGCGATCATCAAAGCCACCAGCGCAGGATCGGCCGTTGGGCCGCCCTTGAAGGCGAGCGGCTGCAGGCGGTCCAGCACCTGCTGCAAGCCGGCGCGGTCGCGCACCACGCCCAACGCCTCGCTGACCAGGCCGCGCAGGGTGTCCGCCTGTGGCGCGGCCGGCAAGGCAACCGGTCTTGCCGCCGACAACGGCGCGGCCTCGGTGCCGGCGATACTGCCGGCCACGGCACCGGCCATGACGACCGCCTCGAGCAGCGAATTGCTGGCCAGCCGGTTGGCGCCGTGCAGGCCGGTCGCCGCGACCTCGCCGCAGGCCCACAGGCCCTCCACGGTGCTGCTGCGGCCCGTGGCATCCACGACAATGCCGCCCATGTGATAGTGCACCGCCGGCCGCACGGGGATCGGCTGGCGCACCGGATCGATGCCGGCAGCGCGGCAACGCGCGGTGATGCCCGGGAAATGCCCGGCAAAGCCGGCGCCCAGCGCGGCGCGGGCGTCGAGGAAGACGCGATGGCCGGCGGCAATGTGAGCCGCCACGGCGCGCGAGACGACGTCGCGCGGCTCGAGCTCGCCACGGCCTTTGCCCTGCATGAAACGCAGCCCGGTCTCGTCGACCAGCACCGCGCGCTCGCCGCGCACGGCCTCGCTGACCAGCGGCATGGGATCGAGCCCGACATCGAGCGCCGTGGGATGGAACTGGACGAACTCCATGTCGGCCAGCGCCGCGCCGGCCCGTGCCGCCAGCGCTAACCCCTGCCCGATCGCGCCAAGCGGGTTGGTGGTGTGGGCGTAGAGCCCGCCCAGGCCGCCGGTCGCCAGCACGACGCGGCGGCTCAGCAACAGGCAGGCGTCGGACGGACCCGCCGCCAGCACACCCGCGACGCCGCGGTCGTCGACCAGCAGGCGGCGCGCCTCCAGCCCCTCGATCACGGTGATGGATGGCGTGGCGCGAACCGCGGCGACCAGGGCGCGCATGATCGCAGCACCCGAGCCGTCGCCCGCGACATGAACGATGCGGCGACGCGCGTGCGCCGCTTCGAGGCCGAGCGCCAGGCGGCCGGCCGGATCGCGATCGAACACGACGCCGTGGCGTTCGAGCTCGATGATGGCGGCCGGCGCCGCCGCAGCAATGCGGCTGGCCACGGCAGGATCGGTCAGGCCGTCACCGGCGGCCAGGGTGTCGGCGGCGTGCAGCGACGGCCTGTCGTCCTCGCCCACGGCGGCGGCGATGCCGCCCTGGGCCCAGGCCGAGGCGGCGCCTTCGCTGAGCGGCACCTTGGCCACCAGGATCACGGGCTGCGGCGCCAGCCGCAGCGCCGTCATCAGGCCGGCAAGGCCGCCACCGATGATGACGGGACAGCCGGCGAGGTCGGAACGCATGGTCTGCATGGTCGTCTCCCTCAGCGAACCGCGAGCATGCGCTCGACGGCGCGGCGGGCCGCGGCGGCCACGGAAGGGTCGATCGTCACCTCGTGCCGCATGGTCTCCAGCGCCCGGCGGATCTTGGCCAGGGTGATGCGCTTCATGTGCGGACAGAGATTGCAGGGCCGCACGAACTCGATGCCGGGATTGAGAGCGGCAATGTTGTCGCTCATCGAGCACTCGGTCATCAGCACGACCCGGCCGGGCTTCTGCCGCGTCACGTAATCGGCCATCGCCGCGGTGGAACCAGCGAAGTCGGCCTCGGCCACCACTTCGGGCGGGCATTCGGGGTGGGCCAGCACGACGATGCCGGGATGGCCGGCGCGCAGCTGGCGCACGTCCGCAGGTGAGAAGCGCTCGTGCACCTCGCAGTGTCCCGCCCAGGTAATGATCTCGACGTTGGTTTCCTTGGCGATGTTCTGTGCCAGATACTCGTCGGGCAGCATGATCACCTTGGGCACGCCGAGGCTTTCGACGATCTTGCGCGCGTTGCCCGAGGTGCAGCAGATGTCGCTCTCGGCCTTCACTGCCGCCGAGGTGTTGACGTAGGTCACGACCGGCACGCCGGGCCAGCGCTGGCGCAGCAGGCGCACGTCTTCCGCCGTGATCGATTCGGCGAGCGAGCAGCCGGCACGCAGATCGGGGATCAATACGCGCTTGGCTGGGTTGAGGAGCTTGGCGGTCTCGGCCATGAAGTGCACGCCCGCCAATACGATCACATCGGCATCGACCTTCATGGCCTCGCGCGCCAGCGCCAGGCTGTCGCCGACGATGTCGGCCACGCCATGGAAGATCTCCGGCGTCTGGTAGTTGTGGGCGAGGATGACGGCGTTCTTCTCGCGCTTCAGCCGATGGATGGCATCGACGTCGGGTGCGAACTCCGACCATTCGGCCGGCAGGATCACCGACTTCACCTTTTCATAGAGTCCGGTGGCTGGTGTGATTGCGGGCATGGGGCACCTATATATACTCATTATGAGTATATATATGCTAAGTATGAGCATAAAGCGAGTCAAGGGTGCTCTTTATGAGTATTTCGCGTAGTGCTGGGAAAGAGTGGAAGCGCTACGACCGCGCGAGCGGCAGCTTCGATCCCGCGACGGCGCGCTCGAGCATGATCTCGCGGCGGAAGCGGTAGAGCTTGGCGGGCCGGCCGCCGGTGCCGGCCGTCATGGCGCCGGTCTCCTCGACCAGGCCCTGCTGCTCAACCTGGCGGCGGAAGTTCTGCTTGTGCAAGGGCCGGCCCGCCAGCGCTTCGACGGCACGCTGCAGCTGGCCCAGCGTGAAGTCGGGCGGCATCAGCTCGAACACGACCGGGCGGTATTTGATCTTGGCCCTGAGGCGGGCGATGCCGGTGGCGAGGATGCGACGATGGTCGTAGCGCATGGGCTCACCCGGCACCGGATCGGCAATGGGCTTGCGCGGCCTCCCGGCTTCGGGAACCAAGCCTGCTTCGTAGAGCAGCTCGTAGCGCTGCAGCATCAGCTCTTCGTTCCAGGCGGAGAGGTCGAAGTTGCCGTCGACGCGCTGCCGGCGATCGCGCTTGGCGGCGTCCGACGCCTGCTCGACCCAGCCCTTCAATCGAGGCAGGACCGCGCCGGCCAAAACCTTCGGCTGGCCTTCGCGCCAGTCCTCCCACGGGAAATAGCGATAGAAGCTTTGCCAGCCGGGCTCGTGCTGTCCCGCGGCGGCGCGCTCGCGCGTCAGCCCCAGGTAGGAGATCGAGACGATGCGATAGCCCATCGTCGATTCACGATAGCGGTCGGCGAAGGTGTAGAGCTGCTCGACATAACCCAGCGGATGGTGGGTCTGGCGCTCGACCCAAGCGCGCACGCCGGATTGCAGGGTCGGATGGTCGGTCTCGAAGGGACCGGATGGCAGCAGGCTGCCATCCTCCAGGGTCAGCACCTGCGGGTCATCGTCGATCAAGGCGACCAGTACGGCATTGAGCTCGACGGCGACGGGACGAGGCGCGGTGGGCATCCGAAGCATTATGCCCGTTCTTCATGAAGGATGCTCGCTCAGTCGAGCCCGTTGCCACCGTAGAGCCATTCCAGTGTGTCGAGCCATTGGGCCTGGCTCTTGGCGCTCATGATGGCGTTGCGCAGCTGAGCGTGCGGTCCGTCCGGGTGATAGACGTGGTCGCCCATGGCGCGGGACATCAATTGCAGCCGGGTGGCGCGCAGGACGCGGCGATCGCGGTAGCTCAACAGGCCGCTTTCCAGCGTGTCCGTCCGCGCCAGCGAATCGGCCAGACACACGGCGTCCTCCATCGCCATGCAGGCGCCCTGCGCCATGTATTGCAGCATGGGATGGGCCGCATCGCCCAGCAGCGCGACGCGGCCATCGACCCATCGATCGGTCGGCTCGCGATCGCACAGCACCCAGAGGCGCCAGTCCTTGCCGTGGCTGATGATGCTCTGCGCCCGAGCGCACACATGGGCGAAGCCGCGGCGCACCTCCTCGACCGACACCGGCTTGCCGGCAACGGGCTCCGGCGCGTCGTTGTGGTAGGTGACGACGAGGTTGAACACCTTCCAGCCCGATAAGGGGTAATGGACGATGTGGCACTTGGGTCCGGCCCACAGGGTAGCGGCATTCCAGCGCAGATCTTCCGGCATCTGCTCGGTCGCGATCACCGAGCGATAGGTCGTGTGGCCCGACACACGCGGCAGGCCATCGGCCGTGACCTGACGGCGCACATTGGACCACAGGCCATCGGCGCCGATCAGCGCGGCGCCGCGGACGCTCTCGCCACCCGCCAAATTCGCTACAACGCCCGCGTCGTCCTGGTCGTAACCCGTGACATCGGCGCTGGTGCGCAGCTCGATCAGCTCGTGATCGCGGCAGCCTTTCAGCATCACGCCATGCAGGTCGCCGCGATGGACGACGGCGTAGGGATTGCCGAAGCGCTTGCGGAAGGCGTCATCGAGATCGATGTGGGTGATCTCGCCGTCGGCCATGGCGTCCATGAGGCGCAGCTTGTCGATGTAGACCGCCATGCCGCGCGCCGCCTCGCCGACGCCCAGCCGATCGAAGCAATGGAAGGCGTTGGGGCCGAGCTGGATGCCGGCGCCGATCTCGCCAAGTTGCGCGGCCTTCTCCAGCACCAGCGAGGCGATGCCCTTCTGCGCCAGGGCAAGCGCCGCGGCGAGGCCGCCGATGCCGCCGCCGGCGATGAGGATCCTATCTTGGGCCACCGACTACCTTGTCGTCATGGAGCTTGCCGATCTCGCGATCGGAGAGCCCCAGAATACCCGACAGGATCTCGTCCGTATGCTGGCCAAGTGTGGGCGCGACACGCGGCGCCTCGCGCTTGAAGGCACCGAACTGGAAGGGCGTGGAGGCCACCGGATAGCGGCCGATGCCCGGCTGGTCGAGGATGGTGAACATCGGGTTGTCCAGGACATTGGCCTTGTCGGCCGCGAGCTCGCGGAAAGTCTGATACGGCGCCCAGAGCGCGCCGGCCTTCTTCAACGCCGCGCTGACCTCGGCTGCGGTCTGGCCCGCCACCCACGGCTCGATGACGGCGCATAGCTCCGCCCGCGCGGTCCAGCGGCCGGCGTCGGTCTTGAGGTCGACGCCTTTGGTTGCCTCGATCTTCCTGAACGCCTCGCCGAAGCCGCCGGCCGCGGCCAGGGCATCGACATGGCGGTCGGAGAAGATGCAAATCATGACGAAGCGGCCGTCCCTGGTTTTGAAGTCTCGACCGAAGGTGCCGTAGATCTCGTTGCCGAAGCGCGGCCGGTCGACGTCGTTGACCGCGGCTTCGCCGATGTAGCCCAGCGCCGAGGTGGCGGCCAACGCCATGTCCTGCAAGGGCAGCACGATCCGCTGCCCCTGCCCCGTCATCCGCCGATGACGCTCGGCCGCGACGATCGCCAGCGCGCCGGCATAGGCCGTGGCGAGGTCCCACGGAGGCGCCACGGCGTTGACCGGCCCGTCATGGCCGACCGGGCCAGTCACCATGGGAAAGCCGGTGATGGCGTTCACCGTGTAGTCGACATGGGCGCTGCCGTCGCGCGCGCCGACGATGTTGAGAGCGATCAGGTCGGGGCGCTTCTTGGCGAGCTCTTCGTAGGCGAGCCAGCCGCGCGCCGGCATGTTGGTGGTGAAGATGCCCGCGCCCTCTCCCGGCGCCGTGATCAATGCCGTCAGGAGCTCGCGGCCCTTCGGATTGCGCAGGTCGACGGCGATCGAGCGCTTGCCCTTGTTGAGGCCGGCCCAATAGATCGAGCGGCCGTCCTTGGTGATCGGCCAGCGGTCATTGTCTAGCCCGCCCTTGATGTCGTCGAAGCGGATCACGTCCGCGCCCAATTGCGCCAGGGTCATGCCGCCCAACGGCGCGGCAATGAACGCCGAGCCTTCGACGATGCGAAGGCCGGCCAAGATGCCTGTCATCTTTGCGTTTCCCGTGTCTGTCTTACTTCTTCAAGCCCGCGAGGTTGTTCTTGCGCTTGTCGAGCCACCAGCCGTATTCCGGGTTCCACAGCTCGAAGTCGCTGTCGCAGCCCAGCTCCTGCGCCGCATGCAGGGCCCAGAACGGGTCGTAGAGCGCCTGGCGGCCGATCGCGATCAGGTCGGCATCGCCCGCCTGCAGGATCGCCTCGGCCTGCGGCCCGTCGAGGATGAGGCCGACCGCCATGGTGGTGATCCCGGCGTCGCGCTTCACCGCGGCGGAGAACGGCACCTGGAAGCCGAGCGTGCGCTTGACCGGCAGCGCCGTCGAAAGACCGGTGAGGCCGCCCGAGGAAACGTCGATCACGTCGACGCCCAGCTCCTTCAGCGCCTTGGCGAACACCACGGTGTCCTCGACCTCCCAGCCGCCGGCGCCGTCGACGGCCGACACGCGGATGAACATCGGCTTGTGCTGCGGCCAGTTCTCGCGCACCGCCCTGGCCGCGGCCAACGGGAAGCGCATGCGGCCGGCGCGGTCGCCGCCGTACTGGTCGTTGCGCTTGTTGCTGATCGGCGACAGGAACTGCGCCAGCAGATAGCCGTGCGCGCCGTGGATCTCGATCACGTCGTAGCCCGCGGCGTCGGCGCGCCTGGCCGCCTCGCCGAATTTCCTGACCAGGTCGTCGATGTCGGCATCGACGAGCTGCCGCGGGATCATCCAGCCGTCGGCCGCCGCCAGTTCCGACGGGCCGACGACCTGCCATTTCTGCCAGCCCGCCCCCTCGGGGCCGAGCTGGCCGGGCTTGTCGAACGAGCGCGGTGTGCTGCCCTTGCGGCCCGAGTGGGTGATCTGCGTGCCGGCGAGCGCGCCTTCCTGCTTGAGGAACCGCACCAGGCGCCTGTGGCCCTCGATCTGTCCGTCGTCCCACATGCCGAGGTCGCCCTGGGTGACGCGGCCGCGCGGCTCGACGGCGCAGTTCTCGGTGAAGACGATGCCGAACTTGCCCAACGCAAACTTGCCGAGATGGACCAGATGGTAGTCGTTCACCTGCCCGTCGGTGGCGCGGTACTGCACCATGGGCGACACGACGGCGCGGTTGGGCGCGGTGACGCCGCGCAGTTTCAAGGGCTGGAAGAGAAGCGGTTTCTGCAAAGGTCGGTCCCCCGGACGGGATGGCTACGGTCGGTGGTGAACATAGACCGGCGGACGGGCCACGGCATATCCTGCCGGCATGTTTGACCTCGTCATCCGAAACGGCACCGTGTTCGACGGCACCGCCTCTCCCCGTCGCGTCGCCGATGTCGCCGTGCAGGACGGCCGCATCGCCGCCGTTGGCCCCAGGCTCGGCAAGGGCAAGCGCGAGATCGATGCCGCGGGCCTGATGGTGACGCCGGGGTTCGTCGATATCCACACGCACTATGACGGCCAGGCGACCTGGGATCCCTTCGTCACACCCTCCTCGTGGCATGGCGTCACGACGACGGTGTTCGGCAATTGCGGTGTGGGCTTCGCACCGGTGCGGCCGGGCAAGTCGCCCTACCTGATCAACCTGATGGAAGGCGTCGAGGACATTCCCGGCACGGTGCTGAACGAGGGCGTGAAGTTCGACTGGGAATCCTTCCCCGACTATCTCGCGGCACTCGCCGCGATGGGACGCGCCGTCGACGTCGCAGCCCAGCTGCCTCACGGCGCGCTCCGTTTCTACGTCATGGGCGACCGTGGCGCCGATCATGCCGAGGTGCCGACCGAGCGCGAGATCGAGGAGATGGCGCGACTCACCGAGGAGGCGCTGCGGGCCGGCGCCATGGGCTTCACGACCTCGCGCACCACCAAGCACAAGGCCAAGGACGGCCGCTTCACGCCATCGCTCAGCGCCCGCGAGGCCGAGCTTCTGGGCATCGCCCAGGGCATGAAGCGCGCGGGCCGCGGCGTGCTGCAGGTCAATTCCGACTTCGGTCCCGGCGAGTTCGAGGCGCTGGAAGCGGCATCGGCGCTGGCCGGGCGCCCGCTCTCCTGCCTGCTGGTGCAGGTCGATGCGCAGCCCAAGCTGTGGCGCGAGACGCTCGATCAGGTCCACGGCGTGCGCAAGGCCGGCCGCATGGCCAACGCTCAGGTTGGCTCGCGACCGATCGGCGTCATCATGGGGCTGGAAACCACGGCGCATCCCTTCGCCGCCCATCCGGCGTGGCTCGAGATGCGCAAGCTGTCGCCGGCCGAGCGCCATGCGCGGCTGGTGGCAGACGCCGATCTGCGCCGCCGGCTCGTCGAGCCGGCAGAGGGCGGTCCGCGCGCCTTCATGGCCGACTCGTTCCACAAGATGTTCCCGGTCGGCGACAAGCCCGACTACGAGCCCGACGCCGAGAACTCGGTGGCGGCGATCGCCAGGCGCAGCGGGCGCACACCGCAGGCCGTCGCTCTCGAGGAGCTTTTAGCGCGCGGGGGCAAAGGGCTTCTGATGCTGCCGTTCGAGAACTACGCCTATGGCAGCCTCGATGTGGTGCACGAGATGATCACCGACTCCGCCACCGTGCTGGGTGTTGCCGACGGCGGCGCGCATGTCGGTGTGATCTGCGATGCCTCCTCGCCGACCTCGCTGCTGACCTTGTGGGGCCGCGACCGCACGCGCGGGCCCAAGCTCGAGCTCGAGTTCCTGGTCGCCAAGCAGACGCGCGGCACCGCCGAAGCGTACGGGCTCTGCGACCGTGGGCTGCTCGCGCCGGGCCACAAGGCCGACATCAACGTCATCGACTTCGACGCGCTGACCTTGAAGCGGCCCGAAGTGGTCTACGATCTGCCGGCGGGCGGCCGGCGCCTGATCCAGCGCGCGTCAGGCTATCGGCATACCTTCAACGCCGGCGTCGAGACGGTGCACAATGATGAGCTGACCGGCGAACGGCCGGGCAAGCTGGTGCGCGGCGCCCAGACCGCCAGCTAGGGGGAATTGCCGTGGTCGCCACAAACTCCTTCAAGTTCGTCATGCTGCCGCCGCAGACCGACACGACGCGGGGTTGGGCCAAGCGCCTGGCCGACACAGTGCCGGAGGTCCGCGTGGTCGTTGCCGAGGATGCCGACACCGCCGCCCGCGAGATCGTCGATGCGGAAGCTGCCTTCGGCTGGCTGGGCAAGGACCTGCTGCCCAAGGCGCGCCATCTGCGCTGGCTGCAGGCGCCTCAGGCCGCACCGGCAGCCGGCTACTACTATCCCGAGTTGGTCCGCCATACCGTCCGCGTGACCAACTTCCGCGAGATCTTCAACGACCACATCGGCGCCCATATCCTCGCCTTCGTACTGGCCTTCGCCCGCGGCCTGCACATGTACATTCCCCAGCAGCTGCGCCGCGAGTGGAAGAAGAGTCCCTTGGAGCACGGCGACGTCGTGCACTTGCCCGAAGCCACGGCGCTGGTCGTCGGCGTCGGCGGCATCGGCGCCGAGGCGGCGCGCCTGCTGGCGGCATTCGGCGTCACCGTGCTGGCAACCGATGCCCGCCGCACCAAGGCGCCGGAGGGCGTGAGCGAACTGCATCCGCCGCAGGCGCTGGACGAGCTGCTGCCGCGCGCCGATTTCGTGATCCTGACGGTGCCCCATACGCCCGCGACCGAAGGCTTCTTCAACCGCGCCCGCTTCCAGCGCATGAAGCCGACCGCGTTCTTCATCAACATCGGCCGCGGCATGACGACGAAGCTCGATGACCTGGTGGCCGCGCTGCAGGCGGGTGAGATCGCGGGTGCCGCCCTCGATGTCTACGAGCAGGAGCCGCTGCCGGCCGAGCACCCGCTCTGGACGATGCCCAACGTGCTGCTGACGCCGCACATGGCCGGACACGGGCCCTACCTCGACGAGCGTCGGTTCGAGATCATGGCGGACAACTGCCGGGCCTTCGCCGCCGGCCGTCCGCTGCGCAACGAGGTCGACAAGGCGTCGTGGTTCTGACCTAGACCGTCATGTGACGGCGGACGGCCTCGGTATCGAAGGTCTCGCGGGTTCCGGTCATCACGATCTCGCCACGGTCCATCACCGCGAAGTCGTCGGCGAGCTCGTGGGCGAAGTCGAGATACTGCTCGACCAGCAGGATCGCCATGTCGCCGCGCTGGCGCAGGAAGACGATGGCGCGGCCGATATCCTTGATCACCGACGGCTGGATGCCCTCGGTCGGCTCGTCGAGCACCAAAAGCTTGGGCCGCATGGTGAGGGCACGGCCGATGGCGAGCTGCTGCTGCTGGCCGCCCGACAGGTCGCCGCCGCGCCGGCGCAACATCGACTGCAACACGGGGAAGAGCTCGAACACCTCGTCCGGCACCTTCTTGTCGTCGCGTTTGACCGGCGCGAAGCCGGTCTCGAGATTCTCCTTCACCGTCAGCAGCGGGAAGATCTCGCGGCCCTGCGGCACCAGCGCCACGCCGCGGCGTGCCCGCTCATACGGCGGCAGGCGGGAGACGTCGTGGCCGTCGAGCGCGATCGAGCCGGATGCGATCGGCTGCAGGCCGCAGATTGCGCGCAACAGGCTGGTCTTGCCGACGCCGTTGCGGCCCAGCAGGCAGGTGACACGGCCGATCGAGGCGCTGAGCGACACCGAGCGCAGAGCCTGCGCAGCGCCGTAGTAGAGATCGACGTTCTGGACCGACAGCATGGTCAACGCCCGAGATAGACTTCGACGACGCGTGGATCGGCACTCACCTGGTCGAGCGTGCCCTCGGCCAGCATCGAGCCCTCGTGCAGCACCGTCACCTTGACGCCGAGCGCGCGCACGAAGCTCATGTCGTGCTCGACGACCACGACGGAGTGCGTCTTGTTGATCTCGCGCAGCACCTGGGCGGTGGTCTCGGTCTCGACGTCGGTCATGCCGGCGACCGGCTCGTCGACCAGCAGCAGCTTGGGATCCTGGGCGAGCAGCATGCCGATCTCCAGCCACTGCTTCTGGCCGTGGCTGAGCCGCGCCGCCAGCATGTGCTGCTGCGGCTCCATGCGGATGATCGCCAGGATCTCGGCCAGGCGATCGTTCTCCGCCTTGGTCGGGGCTGCCAGCAGCAGCTTGTACCAGCTCCTGAGGCCGGCCAGCGCCAGCAGGAGATTGTCGCGCACCGTGTGGTTCTCGAACACGGTGGGCTTCTGGAACTTGCGGCCGATGCCGAGCGTGGCGATGTCGGCCTCGTCGAGCTTGGTGAGGTCGGCCTTGCCGTCGAACACGACCTCGCCCTCGTCGGGCCGCGTCTTGCCGGTGACGACATCCATCATGGTGGTCTTGCCGGCGCCGTTGGGACCAATGATGGCGCGCATCTCGCCCGGCTCGACCAGCAGCGAGAGATTGTTCAACGCCTTGAAGCCGTCGAACGAGACGGTGACGCCGCTGAGATAAAGCAGCGCCGAGGTGCTCCTGTGCTCGGTCATGCTCATGCCGGCACTTTGGTTCTGGTGGCGACGCCGCGGCTGCGGAACTGTGACCACAGGCCGACGATCCCGCGCGGCAGCAACAGCGTGACGGCGATGAACAGCGCGCCCAGCGCGAACAGCCAGACCTCAGGCATGGCGCCCGTCAGGTAGGTCTTGCCGAAGTTCACGGCGAAGGCGCCGATGATCGGGCCGATCAGGGTGCCGCGCCCGCCCACGGCAACCCACAGCACCGCCTCGATCGAGTTGCCCGGCGAGAACTCGCTGGGATTGATGATGCCGACCTGCGGCACGTAGAGCGCGCCCGCGATACCCGCCATGGCGGCCGACAGCACGAAGACGAAGAGCTTGTAGCCCTCGACCCGGTAACCGAGGAAGCGCATGCGGCTCTCGGCGTCGCGCACCGCGGTCAGCGCCTTGCCGAAGCGCGAACCGACGACGGCGCCCGAGATCACCAGGAAGATCGCAAGCGCCAGCGCCGAGGCGAAGCACAGCGCGGCTCGTGTGCCGTCCGCCTGTACCGAGAAGCCCAGTATGTCCTTGAAGTCGGTCATGCCGTTGTTGCCGCCAAGCCCCATGTCGTTCCTGAAGAAGGCCAGCAGCAGGGCGAAGGTCATCGCCTGGGTGATGATCGAGAGATAGACGCCGGTGACGCGGCTGCGGAAGGCGAACCAACCCAGCGCCAGCGCCAGCACGCTTGGAACCAGCACGATCATGATGGCAGCGAACCAGAACTGATCGAAGCCGTGCCAGAACCAGGGCAGCTCCTTGTAGTTCAGGAACACCATGAAGTCGGGCAGGATCGGGTTGCCGTACTGGCCGCGACTGCCGATCTGGCGCATCAGGTACATGCCCATGCAGTAGCCGCCCAGCGCGAAGAAGGCGGCGTGGCCGAGGGTGAGGATGCCGCAGTAGCCCCAGACGAGGTCGACCGCCAGCGCGAGCGAGGCATAGCAGAGGTACTTGCCGATCAGCTGCAGCACCCAGGCCGGCACGTGGAGCGGGCTGCCGGGCGGCGTGAGCTGGTTGAGCAGCGGCAGGACGATGCCGATCGCCAGCACGAGTAGCACGAAGAGGCGGAGCGTGTTGCTCATGCCCTGCCAAAGGAAACGCGTGATCATTCCACCGACCTGCCCTTGAGCGCGAACAGGCCGCGCGGCCGGCGCTGGATGAACAGGATGATGAAGACCAGCACGAAGATCTTGCCCAGCACGGCGCCGGCATAGGGTTCGAGGAACTTGTTGACGATGCCGAGCGACAAGGCGCCGACCAGCGTGCCGAACAGATTGCCGACACCGCCGAACACCACGACCATGAAGGAATCGATGATGTAGCCTTGGCCCAGGTTGGGACTGACATTGTCGATCTGGCTCAGCGCCACGCCGGCGAGGCCGGCAATGCCCGACCCCAGACCGAAGGTCAGCGCATCGACCCGTGGCGTGCGGATGCCCATCGCCGAGGCCATCGGCCGGTTCTGGGTGACCGATCGCATGTAGAGGCCGAGCGGCGTTTTGCGCAGCAGCAGCATCAGGGCGACGAACACCACCAGCGAGAACACCACGATCCACAGCCGCCCGTAGGTGACGGTGATCTGCCCGACCTGGAAGGCGCCCGACATGAAGGACGGGGCGCCGACCTCGCGGTTGGACGGGCCGAAGATCGAGCGCACCGCCTGCTGCAGCACCAGCGACAGGCCCCAGGTCGCGAGCAGGGTGTCGAGCGGCCGGCCATAGAGGAAGCGGATGATGCCGCGCTCGATGGCGATACCGACGATGCCCGAGACCAGGAAGGCAAGCGGCAGCGCGATCAGCAGCGAGGCATCGAACAGATGCGGCGCCGAGGTGCGGATCACCTCCTGCACCACGAAGGTCGTATAGGCACCCAGCATCACCATCTCGCCATGCGCCATGTTGATCACGCCCATGGTGCCGAAGGTGATGGCCAATCCGATCGCCGCCAATAGCAACACCGAGCCCAGCGAGATGCCGTACCAGACATTCTGCGCGGCCTCCCAGGCGGCGAGCGATTGGCGCACCGAGTCGGCGGCGGCGGTGGCCGCGGCCTTCACGTCGGGATCGGAGGCGCTGTTGATCGCAGCCTGCAGCACGGAGAGCGCATCGCGATTGCCGCGCTCCTTCACGACCTCCAGGGCCGCGAGCTTCTCCGGCTTGGGCGCATCGGAGGCCAGCACCACGGCGGCGCGCGCCTGCTGGAACGCAGCCTTGATGCCGGCATCCTTCTCGCCGGCGATTGCGGCATCGAGCGCGGTGAGCGCCGCCGCGTCGGGGCGCTTGAAGAGCGAATCGGCCGCTCCGCGGCGGACCCTGGCGTCGGGGCTCATCAGCGTGAGCGAGCCCACCGCCGCCTCGAGGACGCCGCGCAGGCGATTGTTGACGCGCACGCGATCGAGCTCGGCTTCGGTTCCCGTGCCGGCGGGCTTGCCGGTGACGGCGTCCTCAAGCGCCAGCTGGTTGCCGTCGGCCTTGCCGATCACCACGACATTGTCGGCCTTGCGCACAAAGAGGTTCCCGGCGCCCAGGGCATCGAGGATCGGTGCGGCGCGCGCCTCGCCGGAGGCGGCCAGCGCGCCGATCGCCGTCTCGCGGTCGCCGAAGCTGCCGGTGGTGAGGTTGGTCACGAGGGCCGGAAGATCGGCAGCCAAGGCCATCCCGGCGATCAACACCGTGGCCAGCGCCGACGACACCCCCGCTAGCAGGCGCAAGAAATACATGACTTTTACGAATAACCCGGAGATGAGAACGGGGCGACTCGAAAGTCGCCCCGCCCCTGTGAGTTTAGTGAAGACGGGACTACTTGCCCTTGCCACCGCACTTGCCGGTGACGACGTTGAAGTTTCCGCAGTTCATCGGCTTGCGCCAATCGGCGATGAGGTCCTTGGAGTCCGGCAGGTAGGGCGACCACTCTTCCGCGACCACCAGGCCCGGAGTCTGCCACACCGTGTCGAACTGGCCGTTGCCCTGGATCTCGCCGATCAGGACGGGCTTGGTGATGTGGTGGTTCGGCATCATCGCCGAGTAGCCACCCGACAGGTTCGGCACCGTGATGCCGATCATGGCGTCGATCACCTTGTCGGGATCGGTCGTGCCGGCCTTCTTGACCGCCTCGATCCACATCGCGAAGCCGATCACGTGCGCCTCCATCGGATCGTTGGTCACGCGCTTCGGATTCTTGGTGAAGGTCTGCCAGGTCTTGATGAACGCCTCGTTGGTCGGGTTCTTCACCGACTGGAAGTAGTTCCAGGCAGCGAGATGGCCGAGCAGCGGCTTGGTGTCGATGCCGGCGAGCTCTTCCTCACCGACCGAGAACGCCACCACCGGGATGTCCTTGGCCTTGATGCCGGCGTTGCCCAGCTCCTTGTAGAACGGCACGTTGGCGTCGCCGTTGATGGTCGACACGACGGCGGTCTTCTTGCCGGCCGAGCCGAACTTCTTGATCTCCGCCACGATCGACTGCCAGTCGGAATGACCGAACGGCGTGTAGTTGATCATGATGTCTTCCTGCTTGACGCCCTTCTGCTTGAGGTACGCCTCGAGGATCTTGTTGGTCGTGCGCGGATAGACGTAGTCGGTGCCGGCGAGCACCCAGCGCTGCACCTTCGCGTTGTTCATCAGGTAGTCGACGGCCGGGATCGCCTGC
>Ga0164290_1000522_pt1 | contig 117523 bp, 102 predicted proteins | sample Micstemetagenome_FD_108782 | JGI IMG/M metagenome (GOLD analysis project Ga0164290, IMG submission 108782) | Contaminated culture microbial community from soil near Moab, Utah, USA - Microcoleus steenstrupii SON62 (Illumina Assembly) | ecosystem: Environmental > Terrestrial > Soil > Soil crust...
CCAGCCAGATTGATTATTTCGCCAGGATATCTATCATGAAAAGACTGGGGGATGTTCACCCGGTGATAACCTTGTTTGGTATTATAGTCGGGCTGGGTTTATTTGGTTTTATAGGATTGATATTTGGGCCACTGATGGTGAACTACATCATTGTATTATTTGATATTTATATGAACGAATTTGTAGAGCAGCAACCAGGTGAGATACCGGATATCGCCGTTGAGATGGACAAAGAAAAGGAATGACCAGTTGTTGGCAGGATATGGTCATTTACTAAAGGGTATAAAAAGAATATGGCGGCCAATGGCCGCCATATTCTTTTTATGGTATTCTTATTTACACGTCTATATTGGCATATTTGGCGTGGCTTTCAATAAACTCCCTTCTTGGCGGAACTTCGTCGCCCATCAGCATACTAAACACCCTGTCTGCTTCTGCTGCACTTTCCAATGCCACTTGTTTTAATGTCCTGGTAATTGGGTTCATGGTGGTTTCCCATAACTGGTCGGCGTTCATTTCACCCAAACCTTTATACCGCTGAACCGTTACACTATCGTCCTTGCCCTGCCCAAACCTTGCTACCAATGCTTTTCTTTCATCTTCCAACCAGGCGTATTCCTGGTCCTTACCTTTTTTAACCAGGTACAAAGGCGGTTGAGCAATATAAACATATCCCTGTTCTACCAATTCCTTCATATACCTGAACAGGAACGTAAGTATCAAAGTGGCAATATGACTACCATCTACGTCAGCATCCGTCATGATAATGAGTTTGTGATAACGCAACTTAGTAAGATCGAGTGCTTTAGGATCTTCCACGGTACCCACTTTTACACCCAATGCAGTAAACATATTTCTTATCTCCTCATTGTCGTAGATCTTATGCTCCATTGCTTTTTCCACGTTCAGTATTTTACCTCTTAGTGGAAGTATTGCCTGGAAACTCCTGTCACGGCCTTGCTTGGCGGTACCACCCGCCGAATCTCCTTCCACAAGAAATAACTCACATTTTCCCGGGTCCTTATCGCTGCAATCCGCCAGTTTGCCGGGTAAACCTCCACCAGTTAAAACGCTTTTACGTTGTACCATTTCCCGGGCCTTTCTTGCAGCAGCCCTTGCCTGTGCAGCCAATATTACCTTTTGGATAACTGTTTTAGCCTCTTTGGGATTTTCTTCCAGGTAAGCATTCAACACACGGCTTAAAGTCGTATCCACCACACCCATTACTTCACTGTTTCCCAATTTTGTCTTGGTCTGGCCTTCAAACTGAGGCTCTGGTACTTTTACCGAAATAATGGCACTTAGCCCTTCCCTGAAATCATCCCCTTCAATTTCAACCTTGGCTTTTTCAAACATGCCTTCTTTTTCACCATAGGCCTTAAATACCCTGGTGATAGAACGGCGAAATCCAGCCACATGGGTACCACCTTCAATGGTGTTGATATTATTTACATAGCTGAAAATATGTTCCTGGTAACTGGCATTGTACATCATGGCCACTTCCACCACCACATTGGAGGCTGCATCATAACCATCACAATAGATCACATTGGGTAATAATGGAAGACGGTTGCCGTTTTTGTCAAGCATTTGTACAAACTCAGTGATTCCTCCTTCGCTGTAAAATGTTTTGGTGTAGGTGCTGCCATCTTCCTCTTTTTCCCTCAGGTCATTTAAAATAATGGTGATCTTCCTGTTGAGGTAGGAGAGTTCCCTTAAACGGCCTTCTAAAATATCTTTATTGTAAATACCAGCGGTAAATATGCTGAGGTCGGGCCAAAAATGAACCCTGGTGCCGGTGGTATTGCTGGTACCGGTTTCCCTTACAGGATATTGCGGAACACCAATGGCATATTCCTGCTCAAAGGTTTTTCCTTCCCTGTTAACGGTTACCAGTAATTTGGTACTCAAAGCATTCACGCAACTAACACCCACACCATGCAAACCGCCGGATACTTTATACGTGTCTTTATCAAACTTGCCACCGGCATGTAAAACGGTCATTACGATCTCCAGGGCAGACTTCTGTTCTTTGGTGTTGATGCCGGTTGGGATGCCACGACCATCATCCTGTACACTGATAGAATTATCTTCATGAATGGTAACGGTAATGTTTTTACAATAACCGGCTAAAGCTTCATCTATAGAGTTATCAACTACTTCGTACACAAGGTGGTGAAGACCTTTTACACCCACATCACCAATATACATGGCCGGGCGTTTACGTACTGCTTCTAAACCTTCTAAAACCTGGATACTGTCGGCACCATAACCATTGGTTGCCGGGGCTACAACTTCTTCAATTTCTGTACTCATAAATTAGGGGAGAAAAACTTTAATTTTTTCAAAATCTGTAATCCTGCAAATGTAAGAAAATTAAAGGGTTTCAGGTGTTTTAAAGAACTTAAAAAGGGATGTTTTTTTCCAAAGATTTCCACAGTATTTTTAATGATGGTTATTCATATAAAAAATACATCCACTTATGATAAAAAGCGTATTTAAGATCAGCTGCCTGCTCTTTGTTTCTTTGCCTGTTTATGTTGGGGCCAAAGCACAAAATGTTGGTATTGGTACCAATAATCCTGGTGCATTGTTTGAGGTGGCAGGTGGTGACGCAAAAGTCAACAGCCTGGTAATTGGGAGGGGTGGCGGAAATATTTTGTCTAATGTGGTGCTGGGTGACAGTGCGCTGATCAACAATACAGTTGGCATTCACAATACTGCAATAGGAACAAAGGCTATGTATAGTAACAGCACCGGTCTTATCAACGTAGCAGTTGGCAGGCTTACGTTGTACCATAATCTCTCGGGCATCGACAATACAGCAGTAGGCGGGCAGGCTTTGTATTCAAATGACTCAGGTTCTGTTAATACCGCTGTTGGCGACTGGTGTTTGCTGAATAACACCCGGGGCAATTACAACACAGGATTAGGGGGGAGTGCATTAAAAACCAATACCATAGGATTTGCTAATACAGGTGCAGGTGTATCTGCACTATTAAATACGGATACTGGTTTTTATAATACAGCAGTTGGTTATGCAGCGGGGGTTGTTAATAGCACAGGCTATCACAATACCTTTATTGGGGCCTTTGCCGAAGGAACAGCTTCCAACCTGGCCAATGCCGGCGCCATTGGTTTTAATGCAAAGGTGAGTGGCAGCAATTGCTTTGTTATTGGCGGCACCGGCCCTGATGCAGTAAATGTGGGTATTGCAACCTCCAGCCCGGCAGAGAGACTTCATGTAAATGGTGCGGTAAAAATTACTAATAGTACTTACACCGGTATAACAAATAATGCCAACAGTCCTGTTCCCCGGGGTGGGGCAGGCACCATTATATTTTATGAAACACATTTTTATGGTTGGAATGGTACTAATTGGAAGCAGCTGGACAATTGACCCCCAACAGTAAGTCATAAAAAAGTAAAAATTAAGACAGTGACAAATCAGTTACTGTTTTTAGATTTCCCTGCCGTATATTTGCATCGAAATTCATCAATGTATCAGACAGCAGGCATATTAGGACTTATACAAAAGCAAGACATGGTTTTTAATGAACTGGAAGTGTTGCAGGATGTAGAACGTACCGTGCCCGGTTCGGTTAATTATGCCATCAGGCGGTATAAAAAAACCAACTGGAACCTGGATGATACTGGTATGCTGGTGTATCATTACGAAAAAAACAATCCTTCAGCTAATTACCTGGAATTGCGTTTTTGTGTAAGTGGTAATGTGTATTGCCGGCAGAAGCAGGCGGAGTGCGACTTTTGTAAGTTTAGTGCTTCTAAGGTTTGTATAGAAAAAGTGGATAGTGTGGATGTATTGAGCTTCAGCTTCAAACCTAATTATCTTACGCAGTTTGTAAAAAGTAAAAAGCAGCGTTCGGTTACCGATGATGTGCTGGCCTTTGAGCATACCACTTCATTTTCCAAAACCTTGCCCCTTTGTGGTAAAACCCGGATGGCGATTGAAGCGCTTTTGAATCATACCTATACCGATACCTTAGAAAATATCTTCATTAATGCCCAGACCCAGATCCTTTTGCTGTACAGCATGGATTGTATGATGGGTGAAAAAGCCGAAGAAGTTTTTACCTGTAAATTTTTGGCCAACGAGGCAGACAGGGAAAAGATCATTAAAGCAAGGGAAGTATTATTACAGCATATTGGTGAGCCGCTTACCATCAAAGAACTGAGCCGCAAAGTGGCCATCAATGAATGTTATCTAAAAAAAGGCTTTAAAGAACTGTTTGGAACCACCATTTTTGATTTCTACCAAGGACAAAGAATGGAGCACGCCAAATATTTATTGTATGATAAAGGCCTCAGCGTAACCGAAGTGTCATCCTTACTGGGCTATTCCTCCATCTCTCACTTTAGCACCGCTTTCAAAAAACATACGGGCATCAAACCTTGTGAACTGCTGCTTCGTTAGTTCATTGCCCCAGTATTAGTAGTATTGGCCGGAATGATCGACCCTTTTCGCTAGTTATGGTTAGTTGGAACTGCTTTTTATTCCCAACCCTTGCTATTATCATAACTTAGACAGGACTTATTTTTAATATCTTCTACACTTTAGAAAGTTCTGTCGGAGACCATCCTTTCCCAACTGCATTCCACCTCCTTTTTACAGTTTTCACCGGCGGCCTGGCTGGCTTTTTCCTTTTAAAATTCTTTCGCAGCAAGATTAGCAGCTGATTGTTTCATCGCTGTAAAATTTCTGACTTTAAAATATTATCTTCGCCAGCTATGTAAATCCCTTTTCTGTTAACTTATGGTAAAAGAGGCGATATATAAGATTGTGAACCGTTTAAAAACAACATCATTCAATGGATCAAAGTATAATTTCCATCATTGCCGGAGCAGTAGCCCTGATAGTGGGTATTGTTCTGGGTAAGCTCATTTTTGCAAAAAACACAAAAAAAGAAGTAGAAGAAGCTCAGTTGCAGGCCCAAACCATTGTAAAAGAAGCTGAATTAAGAGCAGAAACGCTTAAAAAGGAAAAGGAGCTGGAGGCAAAAGAGAAGTTTGTTCAACTCAAATCTAACCACGACAGGGAAGTGATGCAGCGCAATCAAAAGCTGGTGGAATCGGAGAACCGCATCAAACAAAAAGAACAGAGCCTGAACCAGAAGGAGGGCAACCTCGAAAAGCAGGTAAAGGAAAACGAGGCGATCAAGGAAAACCTCAACCGCCAGATAGAAGTGGTGAATGTAAAACGTACTGAGCTGGAAAAGCACCAGGAAGAGCATATTCGCCGCCTGGAAAAAGTGGCCAATCTTTCTGCGGAAGATGCCAAAGCCCAGTTGATAGAGGGTTTAAAACAGGAAGCGCAGTCAAAAGCGATAGCCCTGCAGCAGGAGATCATTGAAGAAGCCAAGCAAAAGGCCAATAAAGAAGCCCGTAAGATCGTGATTCAAACCATTCAGCGTACGGCTGCTGAACAGGCAATTGAGAACTCGATCACCGTTTTCAACCTGGAAAGTGATGAGATAAAAGGCTCCATCATTGGCCGTGAAGGCCGTAACATCAGGGCAATAGAAGCAGCCACCGGAGTTGACCTGGTGGTGGATGATACACCAGAGGCCATTGTTCTTTCTTCTTTTGATCCACTACGTCGTGAAATAGCGAGGTTGTCATTACAAAGACTGGTAGCCGATGGCCGTATTCACCCTGCCCGTATTGAGGAAGTAGTTGAAAAAACGAAAAGGCAATTGGATGACCAGGTAATGGAGATTGGTGAAAGAACGGCGATGGAAATGGGTGTGCATGGCCTGCATAAGGAATTGGTAAGAATGGTGGGGCGTATGCGTTTCCGGTCTTCTTATGGACAAAACCTGTTGATGCATAGCCGTGAAACGGCCAACCTTTGTGCTATCATGGCGGCAGAACTGGGCCTAAATCCAAAACTCGCCAAACGTGCTGGTTTGCTGCACGATATTGGTAAAGTGCCGGATGAAGAAACCGAATTGAGCCATGCCTTACTAGGTGCCAAGCTGGCTGAAAAGTACGGGGAGAACCCTGCGGTGGTAAATGCCATTGGCGCTCACCACGATGAAATGGAAATGACCTATGTTATTTCTCCGATCATACAGGCATGCGATGCTATCAGCGGCGCAAGGCCGGGTGCAAGGCGTGAGATCATGCAGCAGTATATCCAGCGTATTAAAGACCTGGAAAGTTTAGCTGCCGCCTACCAGGGCGTGGAAAAAGCCTACGCTATACAGGCTGGCCGTGAGCTAAGGGTGATAGTAGAGGCAGATAAGGTAAGCGATGCCGACAGCGATAAATTAAGTTTTGAAATAGCACAGAAAATACAGACTGAAATGACCTTCCCCGGACAGATCAAAGTGACCGTGATAAGGGAAAAGAGAGCTGTTAATATTGCCAGGTAATTTGATGATGTGCTAATTTGATAATGTGCTGATGGGGCTTTCAAAACTTCATCAGTATTTTTTCCAGGGCTATTCTAAAAAATTATCAGTTAAATCATTGTCAATTATCAATTAATTCCCCTACTTTTGCCGTCCAAAATTTAAGAAGATGAATGCAGTTCAGTTTGTACACGACCAGTTAACCACCAAGGCAACTTTGCCAGCATTTAAGGCGGGTGATAATATAACTGTTAACTATAAAATTGTAGAAGGAAACAAAGAGCGTATCCAGAGTTTTAAAGGAGACGTTATCAAGCGCCAGGGTAATGGTGCCACTTCTTCTTTCACTGTTCGTAAAATAAGTGATGGTGTTGGTGTTGAAAGGTTGTTCCCTATCTACTCTCCTAATATTGAGAGCATTGTATTGAATAAGATTGGTAAGGTTCGCCGTGCCAAGCTGTTCTACCTGCGCAGCAGGAGCGGTAAAAGCGCCCGTATCCAGGAAAAAAGGATGGCGGTTGCATTGCAGAAATAAGATATTTTCTTATCTATATAGAAAAAGCGTCCCTAACCTCTCGTTGGGGACGCTTTTTATTAATCCACACCCATACTTTGGAATGATTATTGGCGTTATGAGTCAATCCGTTTTGAATCACCTAACCGTACCTTTATGAAAAAGCCACTTTTTTCACTCCTTTGTATTATTGCTGCGGCAATTTTTTTAAGCTCTTGTTCCAGGGGCATCACCATTCACGAAGCTGCTAACGGCAAGGCCAAATGCGGCAGGTATGTGAGATAGTTTTCAGTGCGACCATTTTAATGACTTAAAATAAGCGGGCATTTCGTCGTGCCCGTTGGCATTGTTATGCCCGGCACTTTAACATTTTCCCAATATTATTAAAGCGGTTTCAAAGACATCGTTTAGACAATAATTGCTTTATCTTTGCCCTCTAATCAAATTACTATGATAAGTTCAGCATCATTTTTATCTGTATTGCTATTCGGTATGCCTGGAGGGTCTGAATGGATATTTATTATCCTTGCAATTATCTTATTATTTGGGGGAAGAAAAATTCCTGAATTAATGAAAGGAATTGGTAAAGGGATCAGGGAATTCAATGACGCTAAAAATAATGTGAAGAGCGAAATAGAAGAGGGTATGAAAGAAAAAGACAAAGACGAAGAGATCAGGCGGCTTAGGGATCAGCTCAATCAACAGAAGCAACCCCAGTAAAAATATTATCAATTGAATTCTCCGGCTGCAGTGGATGATACTTTATCAATCACTTCAGCCGGTTTTATATGGTACAATAAACCAGTTTCGTTTGTTCAAGAATATCCAGCATTTCCAGGCTCAGCTTAATGATGGCACCACCTCCTGTGTGGCGACGGTAGCCTGTTACCTCGAAAAAATAAAAGCCAATGAAAGGCTCAATGCTTTTACAGAAGTGTACGCAGCAGAGGCATTGGAGAAAGCGGCATTGCTTGATGAAAATAGAAAAAGCGGAAAACCAGCAGGCAAACTGCATGGAGTGGTAGTGGCCATTAAGGATGTGATCTGCTACAAAGGGCACAAAGTAACTGCTGCATCTAAAATACTGGAGGGTTTTGTGTCTGTGTACAGTGCCACAGCGGTACAAAAATTACTGGATGAAGAAGCCATCATAATTGGTACTTGTAATTGTGATGAATTTGCCATGGGCAGCAGCAATGAAAATTCAGCCTACGGTAATGTACTGAATGCGCTCGATGAAACAAAGGTTCCTGGTGGTTCATCAGGGGGCAGTGCCGTGGCCGTGCAGGCAGGCATGTGCATGGTGAGCCTCGGCAGTGATACCGGGGGGTCTGTAAGACAACCGGCTGATTTCTGTGGTATCGTAGGACTAAAGCCAACGTATGGACGCATTTCGAGGTATGGCCTGATCGCTTACGCATCTTCATTTGACCAGATAGGGATTTTTGGAATGAATGTGGATGATACAGCATTAGTATTGGAAGTAATTGCAGGTGCAGATGATTTTGACAGCACGGTATCCCAGGCAGAGGTTGAATCTTACTCTGTAAAAAATGAACCGGGTAAGAAATACAGGATCGCTTATTTTGAAGAAGCCATCAGTCATCCCTCACTTGATAAAGAAATAGCAGGCTCTATAAAGGCGTCTATACAACAATTAAAAGCTGATGGACACGTAGTGGAAGCAGTTAAGTTTGACCTGCTGGATTATATCGTTCCTGCTTATTATGTATTGACCACAGCGGAAGCAAGCAGTAATCTCAGCCGCTATGATGGCATCCGCTACGGGCATAGCACAAAGGAAAAAGTAGACAACCTGAATCATTTTTATAAACTTAACCGGAGTGAAGGTTTTGGTAAGGAAGTGCAGCGTCGTATTATGCTGGGCACTTTTGTATTAAGCGCCGGTTACTTTGATGCATATTTCAGCAAAGCGCAACAGGTAAGGAGGTTGCTGGTAAATAAGGTGGAAGAGATTTTTGGCACTTTTGATGCCATTATTCTGCCTACCGTACCTACTACAGCATTTACCATTGGTGAAAAAACAAATGACCCGATAGCGATGTACATTGCTGATATTTATACCGTTTTCGCCAATCTTACCGGTGTACCGGGTATTTCGCTGCCGCTCTACAAACATAGCAATGGTATGCCTTTTGGTCTGCAGGTGATGACAGGTAAATTCAATGAAGTAATTTTACTAAAGTTTTCACGTTTATTAATGCAGCAATACAGCGCTGTACAGCATCCATAAAAAGTGAAAAAGCTATTTATTACATATTGTTTTGTATTTTTTACCGCCTTATTATTTGCTCAAAATAGTTTGCCGGCTGATATTGTTGTGGAAGATACCCTGGTTGACAATGCGGCCATTGACGAAGTGATAAAAACAAGAACGGCTCCTAAGAAAGAAAAGATCCAGTACGTTAGCCAGGTTACGAAGTATGGCTTTAAAAATCTTTTCTCCAATTCGTCTTATAACGCCACCATTCCATATTCAGCGCAAATAAACCCCAACGCAGAAACCTATATACAGGATTATATGCGGCATCATGCAAAACACCTCACCAATATGAAAGGGTGGGGGCAGCCTTATTTTAGCCTGATTGAAAATATATTGGTGCAATACGGTCTGCCGAAAGAATTAAAATACATAGCTGTTATTGAGTCAAACCTGAATCCAGCTGCCACCAGCCCGGTTGGTGCCGGCGGTCCGTGGCAGTTTATGCCGTATACAGCCAGGGAATTTGGACTTACTGTAAGTTCCTATATCGACGACAGGAGAGATTATTATAAAAGTACGCATGCGGCAGCTAAATATCTATTGACCCTGTACAAACAAATGCACGATTGGTTGCTGGTGATGGCGGCTTACAATGGCGGGCCTGGCCGGGTGTACAGCGCTATGAAAAAAAGCGGCAGTAAAAACTTCTGGAGCCTGCAGTATTACTTGCCCGAAGAATCAAGAACCTATGTGAAGCGATTTATCGCCACGCACTATGTAATGGAAGGCGGGGCAGGTGTAACAACCGTAGGTGCCAACTCATATAACGAAAATGGCACAACAGGTATTAAACAGGCGAGTACATTAACCGAAGCAGAGCTGGAGGAAGTGGAAATGCTGCCGGTAAGCGGCAAATTCAATTCATTGATCATTGCTAAAAATGTAGCGATGGATATACTTGCGTTCAATCATTACAATCCCGACTTTGATGCCGTGCTTTCCTCCAGTGGTAATTATGAGTTAAGATTGCCACCTGATAAAATGCAGTTGTTCGTTGCAAATAAATATACTATCCTCAATGAATGTGTGCAGGTATTACTAGGTGGTGCATCCATACCACCAGTAAACAAAACGGTGTATCCCGTTAAAACACAGAAGAAGAAAGCAAAGTAACTTACTTGTACAGCCTTTCGTAAGCGTCTTTGTATTTTTCCAGGATCACTTTTCTTTTCAATTTTAAAGTAGGAGTTAATTCGCCGCTGTCTATCGTCCATTCGTTTGGCAATAATTCAAAACGTTTTATTTGTTCTACATGGTTGAAAAATTTATTAAAGCTATCCACCAGTTCCCTGAACAATTTTAATACTTCCGGGTTATTCACTGCATCTTCATTTGTAACAAAGGGTATATTCTTCTCCCGCATCCATTCTTTTAAATTGGGTATACTGGGCACGATGAATGCGCCAACAAATTTTTGTTCTGCACCCACCACCATCATTTGTTCTACAAAAGGCGATTCCTTCATTTTATTTTCTATTGGTTGTGGTGCCACATACTTGCCGCCGCTCGTTTTAAACAGTTCTTTTTTCCTGTCAGTTATTTTCAGGTATTTACCTTCTTCAAATACACCAATATCTCCTGTATGGAGCCAGCCGTTGATGATGGTTTCAGCCGTTAACTCCGGCCGTTTATAATAACCCATCATCACGCTGGGTCCTTTTACGCAAATTTCACCGTCGGCTTCCAGTTTTACTTCCTGTCCTTTAATAACAGGGCCTACTGATCCAAATTTTGTTCCGCCTTTGTATTTGCAGTTCACACTTATTACCGGGCTGTTTTCGGTAGGTCCATATCCTTCGTAAATAGGAATTTTGGCAGCACTGAAAAGCCGTATCAGTCTTACCTGGCAGGCAGCACCACCGGTAATGATAAATTCTACATTATTACCCAGCGCTTCCCTCCATTTGCTGAATACTAATTTGTTGGCAACAGCAAGTTTTGCATTGTATAATACCCCGCCGCTTTTTTGCACATCATATTCATTGCCCAGGTCAACTGACCAGTTAAACAATTTCTTTTTGATGCCACTCAGCTCTGCCCCCTTTGCCATGATCTTTTCATATACTTTTTCCAGCAGCCGCGGCACGGTACAGAATAAATTGGGTTTTACTTCTTTCAGGTTTTCGCCAATGGTCTCTAAACTCTCTGCATAGTAAATAGAAATGCCGCTTCGTATATAGATATACGATACCATCCTTTCAAAAATATGATTAAGGGGTAAAAAGCTGAGTGATTTCCAGGTTACCCTTTCTTCAAACGGAAAGGTATCGCAGGAATTCACCACATTGCATACCACATTGCGGTGGCTCAGCATCACACCTTTGGGAAAACCCGTAGTGCCGGAGGTGTAGATGATGGTGGCACAATGTTGCGGCTGGATCGATTTTTTTACTGCTTCCAGTTTTTCGTAATGTTCGGAAGAAGCTTTGTCCAGTATTTCTTTCCAGTAAGTGACACCCGGGAGTTTATCAAAAGAGATCACTTTTTCCAAAGTAGGCACCCTGTCTTTTACACTCTCCACTTTTGCCAAAATATCGTCACCGCTGATAAATGCCATTTTAATACCGGCATCATTAAAAATAAATTCCAGTTCGTTCACATTGGTGGTGGGATAAATAGGGCAGAGCAGGGCGCCGGTTTGCTGGCAGGCCATATCCAGCATCAGCCACTCCGGCCTGTTTTTACTGATGAGGGCAATTTTATCCTGCTTCTCCACCGTCATATCATTGCCGCTTACCCCAAGAGCCAGCAGCGCCGCCGCCAGTTTATCAACGGTTTCTTTTACTTGCTGTGTGCTGTACTGTATCCACTGCCCGTCTTCTTTACCGGTCAGCATATCTGCTTTGGGAAATTTATCCAGCTGGTATTGCAGGCAATCAAATAATCTTGAGTTGAGGTTCATATAGCGGCTTGGGTGATCGTTGAATTTAACTAAGGTAAATAAAAAATGCCATCCCTGAAAAAGTGATGGCTTTGTAAATTTATTTCAAAACACTTAGCGATAATACTGTCCTGCCGGAATTTTAAATATCCTTCCCCGTTGAAATTTTACAAACGCATCGTTTTCACCTGCATGTGCCACCGTCCAGTTTTGATAAGCAGCTAAATTCTGCACGGCGCCAAACAGCCATTGGTTATAGGCATCAAACATACCCTCCTGCAGCAACTGGCGGTGCAGTTCAAATAATTTAAAAGGCATTTTGTCCCCTAACTCATGTTGCCAGTCTAAAATAAAACGGCTGCGTATCATCGTCAATACTTCCGGATTGATGCCCGATAAGGCTACGCTGCTTTGTTTGTTCATCGCTTTTACAAAAGCGGTTGTAAAAGCATTCTTGCTGTCTTCCGGCACTGCTATCTGTGTTTCTGTAAAAAGTCTTTTATAGCCATCCAGTAAAATAGTTTTTATCTCGGGGGTGCGGTAGGTAAAGGGTTCCATATTCACAAAGATCTCTCCATACAGCAGGCTCCAGACCCTGTTGCCAATGAGGTGATAATGCTTGGTGGCGTTGTAATAATTTTTTGAAAAGGAGGGGTCTGCCTCAATGCCTTTTTCCCAATGTTTGATGGCTTCATAATTCTGTTGGGCCCAAAGCAATTCGCCCAGTTCATTGTACATGGCACCGCTGGCAGGAAACTTTTTGATGCCTCTTCTCAATAATTTATCACATTCTTTTAATTGTACCAGCTGTTTGTAATTGTTAGCGGCTATCTGGTAGCATTGGTCATCTGCATCTTCTCTTTCCAGTAAAGGCTTGATTACTTCCAGCGATCTATTGAAATCCTTTTGCAGGTAATAGCTCAATGCAAGGTCTTTGGAAATGTCAATATCAGCGGGTGCCAATTGTGTTGCCCTGTTCAGTACCAGTAAAGCATTGGCATAATCGCCCTGCTGCATAAATGAACGGGCAGTTTCCTGCAGCTCTTTGGCTGTTTGGGAAAATGAGTTATTGCTTACCGCAACACACAAACAGAGAAGGGAAATAAGTTTTTTCATTTGGGTAAAGATAAAAAAAAGAGGTACTGCCTGAGCACCCCTTATATTTTTATACATTCAGTGGCTTTTCTTAATCTTTTATCAAATGTGTGAGCAATCCATCCCTCAGTTTAGGTTCAAACCAGGTACTCTTGGGAGGCATCACATTTCCACTGTCTGCAATGTCAAATAATTGCTGAATGCTGACCGGATATAAACTAAAAGCTACGGCCATTTCACCACTGTCCACTCTTTTTTCCAGTTCTGCCAATCCGCGGATGCCCCCAATAAAATCAATTCTTTTATCTGTTCGGGGATCTTTTATACCAAGCAAAGCGTCCAGCACATTATCCTGTAAAATGGTTACATCTAAAATTCCGATAGGGTCATTGTTCCAGCTTCCTTCTTTAGCAGTGAGTTGATACCATTGTTTTTTCAGGTACAAACCAAACTCATGTAACTGTGCAGGAGCAACCGCTTCTTTTGCTTTTTCGATGGTGAATTTTTCTTCCAGCTTTTGTAAGAAGGCTTCGTTGGTTAAACCATTGAGATCCTTTACCACCCGGTTATAATCCATGATCCTTAACTGCTCTGATGGGAATAAAGTAGTAAGAAAAATATCCGCACCTGCAGGTGCTTTTTTGCCCAATGCTTTACGAACCTTGGCGGCTGAAGCGGCACGATGGTGACCATCTGCAATATAAGTAGCCGGTACTTTTGTTTTGAATAATGCTGTTATCTTGTCGCTTACCTTACTGTCGTTTACGATCCATACGGTATGCTGCACTTTATCATCAGCAAGCAGGTCATACACCGGATTTTTATCGGTCTTCCATTTTTCTATCAACGCATCAATTTCAGCTACACTTCTGTAGGCTAAAAAAACATTGCCGGTTTGTGCGCCGGTAGTGGTGATGTGGTTGATGCGGTCGTTCTCTTTTTCAGGCCTGGTAAATTCGTGTTTTTTTATCAGGTCATTTTCATAATCATCCACACTGCTGCCGCATACCAATCCGGTTTGTACAGCACCGTTCATGATCAGTTGATAAATATAATAACAGGGCTTGCTTTCCCTGAACAACACATTGCGGCTGATGAATGCATCTAAATTTTCTTTAGCGGTATCATACACGGCCTGCGAATGGATATCGGTATCTTCCGGCAGGTCGATCTCGCTTTTTGTAATGTGAAGAAAACTATAGGGATTGCCCTGTGCTTCCACCTTGGCTTCTTTGCTGTTGAGTACATCATACGGACGTGATGCTACGTTCTTTGCATGTTGTGCTTCTGGCCTAAGGGCTTTAAACGGAGAAATAGTAACCATTGATTGCGCTTCTTTATCGGGGCGGTAAAAATAAGTTTATTTTCTTTAAGCGTACTGTTGTGCAAAACTTTTCATTGCGTCCACTAATACCTGTACACTACTGATTGGCAGTGCATTATAAAGCGATGCCCTGAAACCTCCCACCAGCCTGTGTCCTTTGATGCCTATAATGTGCTGTTCTTTTACAAAAGCCAGGAATTTTTCTTCCAGTGCTGCATCCGGCATTACAAAACAAACGTTCATCTTACTGCGGTCTTCTTTTGCCACGGTTCCGGTGAATAAAGGATTGCGGTCAATCTCTTCATACAGCAACGCAGCTTTCTCGTTATTCTTTTTTTCAATTGCTGCCACACCGCCCTGTTCTTTGAGCCAGCGAAGCGTAAGCATACATACATATACCGCAAATACGGGTGGTGTATTCAGCATGCTTCCTTCCTTGATATGGTTGCGGTAGTCCATGATGGTGGGAATGGGGCGTTTGATCTTGCCCAGAATATTTTTATTCACCACTACTAAATTCACACCGGCAGGCCCCATGTTTTTTTGTGCGCCTGCATAAATCAGATCAAATGCATTGAAATCAATAACGCGGCTGAAAATATCGCTGCTCATATCTCCCACTAAGGGGATGCTCACTTTTGGAATTTTTTGCCACTGGCTTCCATAGATGGTATTGTTGGTAGTGATATGAAAATAAGTGGCATCATTCGGTATGGCAAAATCTTTTGGTATTACTGTGTAATTACTTTCTTTCCCCGTGCAAACCACTTCCACATTGCCAAATAGTTTGGCTTCTTTTACAGCTTTTTGTCCCCACACACCCGTATCAGCATAGGCGGAAGTTTTTTTATCATCCAGCAAATTCATGGGTACCTGCATAAACTGCGTGGAAGCGCCCCCATGTAAGAATAATACTTCGTGGTTGTTACCCAACTGCATCAGTTCTTTTACCAGGGCCCTTGCTTCATCCATAATGGATTGAAAAGTAGCCGTGCGGTGACCAATTTCGAGAATAGATAAACCAGTATTGTTGTAATCCAATACGGCCTGTGCTGCCTGTTCAAATACCTGTTTGGGGAGAATAGAAGGCCCTGCATTAAAATTATGTACCACGCTGCTATGTTATTGGTTCAAAAAATTGTCCCGGTTTTTACCAGGTGGCAAAAGTAACTTTTTGAGGGCGATTTTTTGCAGGGAATTTGAAATAATCAGGATGTGCAATAGTTTTTCAATACAGGGCTTATTTCATCATTAATTGTGGTGATTTGATACCCATTTTTAATTTTTCTGCAATACGCAGCGCCCGTTCTATTTTTTTATCACTTGATTTTACCATGTTCACCAAAGCGATCAAACCCCGTTTGTTACCATCGGTAAGCGAGGTGAAAATTTTTTCGGCTGCAGGGTCGGTGGCCATTACTTCGGTAAATTCTTCCGGTACGTTAAACTGCAGTTCGCTGTCATCTTTTTTTATGATGGCGTCCACCGTGCTGCCAGCTTTTATTTTTAGCTGCTTTACATATTTTGATGCCACCATAATGTAGTGCATACCCTCCCTGGTACGCAGGATGGCTGCATGAAGCGTAACGGTTTTATCGAGGGTGCAGATCACTATTTTGTTGCCGCCGGTGGTAAGTTGCTGTACTGTTTTATTTGCCAAGGCAATATAGTGCATGTGGCCGCCCATATTTTGCAATGTATATTTCATAGTAACTACACTATTTCGCTTGCGTACATAATATAGGTTGAAAACGGAAGTTCATCCACTTTGCCTTTTATGCTGGCCACAATTTGTCCCCGGTGATAACTGCTATGGTTGATCAAATGTATGAGGGCATCTTCGATGGTCATTTTTCTTTTTACGGGATTGGTTTCCCAGGCCGGCATAAATTCGATGGTTTGTTCCAGGTCTGCCGCTGATTTGTGAGCCAAAAACGTTTTCCATCCCTGCAGGTTTTCTTTCATCAGTTGTTCGCATTCATCTAAGGTTCTTTCCTGGAAAAGGGTGCAGGTGAAAGTTGTTTTATTTACCCGGCTCAACCACATACAGTGAGAAGACAATAGATGAGAGAAGAGCAGCATGGCCCTGTCATCCTTTTCTTTCAGTTGGCGAAGGGCTTTTAAAATGGTGCCATTGCTCCAGTATTCAAACTCAAATTGTTTGATGAATTTATTATTCATGGTTATTCTTAGGATATAAAATTAAGCAGTACAGCAAGAATAATTTTGTGTTTTCAAAATTTTTTTAATACCCTTTGCAGTCGCTGATTATAACGGAATATTGTTTCAGGAATGATGGTATGTAAAGGAACCGCCATCAGGGACCGGTTGCGCCAGCAACCTATTCATTTTTACCGTTGCATTCATGTTAAGCTGGTTGATTTAAAAAAATAAACGAATGTGATCGCATTTAAAGGCTTGACTGCCGCAATAGTTTTAGCGATTGAAAAACTTCGACCCGGATGCGAATTGTAAAGCAAAACGGTAAAATACACTTTGAAAAAGACAGCGTTATTTGTTCCCTGGTTGCAAATGGGCATTACTGTATCGCATGTAAGGCTTTTATTTATTCCAATGTAAAGGGCGATGTTACATTGTTTACTCCTTTGCTTTTTATTGGCTGGATATATAAAACAAGTGATGTATTTGTTACATAAGTAAACAAAAACCCCACAGAACTGTTTAGGGTTTGCGGCTGGCCGTTGTCTGTTTTCAGGCTTATTATGCTTCTATCATTTGAACGCAGACATAAATATTATAAATTTTTAAAGGGAAAGATTCAGACGCCATGGCCACAATACAAGGCCAGGAGTCTGCAAAAACAAATTGTATGCTGACAAAAGAAATAGTACCACAAGTAAAATTCAATGGCACTGAAACAGTGGAAACATTAGATATATTGATTGAAGAAATGGGCGACAGTCACGTAAGCACCAGCACTGAAACTCCCATGCGGGCAGGTGCATTTGATTTATCTGATGCAGAAAAAATAAGCGCTATAGAACAGCATTTTAGTTCGATCATGGATATCATGGGGCTCGATCTGACTGATGACAGCCTGAAGGGTACACCGCATCGTGTGGCTAAGATGTACATCAAAGAAATTTTCCAGGGACTCAACCCGGCCAATAAGCCCCAAATGGCATTGTTTGAAAATAAGTATCAGTACAATGAAATGCTGGTAGAAAAAAATATCTCTTTCTATAGCAATTGTGAGCACCATTTTGTACCTATTATGGGCAAGGCACACGTAGCCTATATCAGTAGTGGTAAAGTAATTGGCCTCAGTAAACTCAACCGGCTGGTAGAATACTATGCCAAAAGGCCACAGGTGCAGGAAAGACTGACCATGCAGATTGGAAAGGAACTTCAACAGGTGCTTAGTACAGACAGCGTGGCGGTATTGATTGATGCAAAACATCTTTGTGTAGCGAGCCGTGGAGTGGAAGACAATACCTCCAGTACAGTCACTGCTTTTTACGGTGGAGCTTTTAATAATGAACAGCAAAAAGGCGAGTTTTTAAAATACCTCCAGTTGAATACAGCATTCTGAACGGGTGTTGTTACCTGGATGATTTTTTACAGCGGCTTACTCAGCCGCTTTTTTTGTGTAATGTTATAAGCAAATAAGTTTTCGCTGCCCGTTTCTTAAACAACCTGTTTTTTCTGCCGGTAATCGCTGCTGAAAACCTTCAACAAAATCATTGCCGTTGCTTTAACGGAAGGTACATGTTCCACAAATCTCAAAATTTTCAAATTATTTTGAAACTTTCAAACAATTAAATATTTCCAGTCGTTAGAATGGTTCTCGTCAGGGTTAAAGAAGATCAGATAAAGCCGTATTGCTGAAAAAAGCCAACAAGTATTTTAAAACCTAAATCATATAATATGAAACTGACACTTCTGGAAATTCTTCCCATTGCCAACAACAACTATGTGGCGTTCACTTTCTTTATTGGGTGCATGGCCATGATGGCCGCATCGGTATTTTTCTTTTTCGAGGTATCCAACACAGCTAAAAAATGGCGTACGTCTGTGTTGGTATCCGGACTAATTACATTTATTGCAGCGGTGCACTATTATTACATGCGGGATTACAACCTGGCTACCGGTCAGTCGCCTACTTTTTTCCGTTATGTTGACTGGCTGCTGACTGTACCGTTGATGTGTGTTGAATTTTACCTGATCACAAAAAAAGCCGGTGCAAAAATTGGCTTGCTGTGGAAACTGATAGCTGCCTCTGTATTTATGCTGGTAACCGGCTATATAGGCGAAGCTATTTATCCCACTGAAAAGCAAAGCTGGATCTGGGGCTTTGTGAGTGGTCTTGCCTACTTCTACATCGTTTATTTAATATGGTTTGGTGAAGTAGCTAAACTTGCTGCCGGCGCAGGTGCTGCAGTGGCAAAGGCCAATAAAACACTTGCCTGGTTTGTACTGGTTGGCTGGGCTATTTATCCTATTGGGTACATAGCGGGAACCGAGGGAGGCCTGTTTGGTATGAGGGTACTGGAAGGTGTATCATTGGACATCGTGTACAATATCGGCGACGCCATTAATAAGATCGGATTTGGTCTTGTAATTTACGCACTTGCCCAAACGGAGAAAACTGAATACGCTTCGTGATCATTGCAGCATTGCAGCAGACTACCTGCTGCAATGCTCATTTAATGTACCCGCTGCCACAAAATTTTTTTACACCAAATCAAGAGTAAAGATGACAAGACTACTGATGCTGCTTGCGGGAGTACTTTTACTGGTTATGCAGTGGTGGTTTTACCCTGTGCCAAACGAGGTACAGTTCATCCTGTTTATAACAGGAATTATATTGGTGGGTATTCCGCATGGAGCTGTCGATTTATTGGTGGCATCAAAAAATGCACAAAGGGAAAGCAGGAAATTTTCCAATATACTTTTCCTAACCGGCTACCTGTTCAGGCTGGCGCTGTTTGCAGCAGTTCTATGGTTTTTGCCATTGGCTGGAAATCTACTCTTCATCATTTTTGCAGCTTATCATTTTGGTGAAACAGACCTTCATCAGTTTAAAACCAATACCGTTGGCGGAAAAGTATTTGTGTTTAGTTATGGATTGGTGATACTTGGTGTTATTCTTCTGAATCACTTTGAAGAAGTTAAGCCCTTATACAGCCAGTTTGAATCCGGCCGGGTGTATGCGGACTTTATTCTTTTTATCGATCAGTACCGGTATGTTATTCTTTCTTTTACAGGCCTGTTCTTTTTTGTAAGCGGGTTTATTTATTTTTCATTTAACAGGGACGGCATTCAGCAGGAGGGTTTATTTTTAGTAAGGTTCGCCGCAATTGTGCTGATCCTTTTTTACCTGCCGCTGATACTGGGCTTCACTTTCTATTTTGTGTTCTGGCATTCCCTGTTGTCATTGCAGAATGTGATAAAATATCTACGTGAAAACAGCCTGCATTCAATGAAATTTATTTTAAAACAACTGGCAATTTACAGTGTGCTTGCAATGGCAGGCATATCCTTGTTCGGCTTAACGGGTTCCATGTTTTATAGTAACGAGGCCATGAAAGTATATGTATTTCTTGGCCTGGCAGTATTAACTGCACCACACATGGGTGTAATGCATCACATGTATAAAAGCATGAGAAACAGGAACCGCATTCCTGAGCCGGTTGATACTGTTATTAAATTGTTATAGACCCTGTTTAAAACAACCTTAACAGATGTATGCTGTTTGAAACATGTAAATCATAAAAATTAAATAAGATGAAATCAATTAAAAAAATTGTCCTGTTCGTTACCGTTAGTTTATTTGGATTGTATGCAACGGCCCAGAAAAAAGCTGACATAGTGGATGTTGCTGCCGGTTCAAAAGACCACACCACTTTGGTAGCTGCTGTAAAAGCCGCAGGCCTTGTGGAAACTTTGAAAAGTAAAGGACCCTTTACGGTGTTTGCACCTACTAATGATGCCTTTGCTAAATTACCTGCAGGTACTGTGGAAACACTGCTAAAGGAAGAAAACAAAAGTAAGCTGGCAGGTATTCTCACCTATCATGTGGTGGCCGGAAAACTGGATACCAAAGCAGTGCTTGCTGCCATTAAGAAAGGAAACGGAACAGTAGTGCTAACTACAGTAGCTGGTGGAAAACTGACTGCGGCTGTGGTGAATGGCAAAGTGGTATTGACAGATGAAAATGGTGGAACAGCAACTGTAACTGCCACAGATCTGGCGGCAACCAATGGTGTAGTACATGTGATTGATGCTGTGGTACTGCCTAAGTAGTTTCAAATACAATGAAATGATTCTGGATGGCTGTTGGCGTTTGCTGACAGCCATTCTTGTTTAGTACCGCATTTATCCGGGCGAATTTTTTCCTTTGTGGCGCTGTTGCCACTGTAATGTTTAACCAGACTAAGTACGCTTCTTTTATAGTAAGATTTTTGATATGTATAATGCAACAATTGTTGCAACGGGTTCGCAGGTGCCTTTTAACGGGTTGCATTCAACTGGAGCGGTAAGGGAGTATCCGTTACAGCTGGCAGCAAGAGGTGTCAATGCCTGGATATTAAATGAATGGCTACCTGAACCATTTCCCAACAGTCAAAGCCAATAGTAAAACACTGGCTTCAAACCCTGGCCTTGTACTGACCGGTAAGTCGCAAATCATTACCCGTAGCCTGTCAATATTTTTTTTTATGATTTGACACCAGTATATAATGGCTCAAAAGATGATTTGAGGCGATGCCGTTTTTTTGTGAACGTACACTTGCAGTATCAAATCGTTCACAAAAATCAAATCATGAAAGTTTTACAACGAATTACAAACCCCGTTCTGATGCCTTACTGGTGGCAGGACCTGTTGCTGCTTATCCCCAGACTGGTTTGCGGCTATTTGCTTACGGCCGATTTTGGAGCAGACAAATTTGGCCTGCCCTGGAGTCCGGCAGATAATAATCTTAGCTTCTTTGAAGTGGCTTTCTGGTTCCCGAATGATGTTGCCGAGTATGGCGGCATCTTTAAAATGTTCCCTGTGTTCTTTGCCTGGATGGGCGCTTTCAGCGAGGGAGTGGGGGGCATCTTTTTAATACTGGGCCTGCAAACGAGAATATTCTCCTTTCTTGTTTTGTGCACTATGCTGGTGGCTTCGCTGGTACAGCATTGGGGCGATAGCTGGAATATGTTGCCCGCCCTGGGCTTTGGCTGGGTGGCATTGTTTACTATGATAGCCGGCAGCGGCCGCTTTGGCATTGATCATCTCATCTCCAAAAAAATCAACGCATGAAATATTTACTAATACCATTTGCCATTGTATTTTTTTATATCAGCAATGGCTGTGTACAAAAAGCCTATCAAAAAACAGCGGTTATTAACCTCACTGTGCAAGGCATTAAAGACATTAAAACGGTTGGCATAAGAGGCAATGGCAATCCACTTAGCTGGGACCAGGATGTTGCATTACAGCCCGTGATAAAGGACTCTTTGTATACCATCACTGTCACTACCGTTACCGGTTACCGGTTTGCCGAAATAAAGTTTACCGTGAATGGGGAATTTGAGTTACAAAATCAACCCAACCGAAGGCTGGAGCTCAATGATAAGGACACAATATATTACAACGCTGTATTTAACCTCAATAAATAACCCCCTTCATTCATACACAAAAAGATCAAAAAACATGAAAAAACTATTTGCAATGTTCGTGATAGCCAGTGCTATCCTGATCGGTTGTTCTTCTTCACAAGGTATCACCAATATTCAGCCTGCAAGCGGCGCTATTGAAATACCTGCTAAAGGCGAGTTCCGGATGTGGAAAGATGTATCACACGGCAGCTTTACGGTAAGGCTTACCAATTCATCTGCCAATCAATCGGTTGAATTGTATATTGTAAAAAGCAACGGTCAGGAAAAATGGGTGAGTCCTTCACTGCTCGCCAACAGCAGCCAGGATCTAACCATTCCTGCCGATGGACATTTGTTCATTAAGAATTTTAATCCTGATATATTTTCTGTTAGCTATAAAATAGCAGAATAAGTGCCGGTATAATTTGCAGTTGCGGAGAAGCAAATCGCTCTGCAACTGCATTTGTTTTTATAAAGTATTAGTTGAAAGGCCGGAAACATTTTTCTCTATCCATTCTTTAGGGCTAACACCGGCTGCTTTTTTAAAGGCCCGGTTAAAAGTGGCTTTGCTGTTGAAGCCGCAATCGTAGGCAATACCTAACAGGGTTTGTGTTTTCTGTTCGCCTGCCTGTAATTTTTCTTTTACGGCTTCAATGCGGTAATGGTTCACAAAGTCATTAAAGTTTTTTCCAAATCCCTGGTTGATGGCTTTGGAAAGAATGGTGGGGTTTGTTTTAAGGGTTTTGGCCATCTGCACCAGTGATAATTCTGCATCTTCGTAAGCTTTTTCCTGTTGTATCAATTGCAGTATCCTGGGTTTCCATTCATTGATAATATCATTTTCTTTCCCTGTATCAAAATTGTTTTCAATGATCTCTGCTTCTTCAAATGTATCTTTTTCGTTTGGGGTATGGGTTCCTGTAAGCAGCAGTATTTTTTTATTGGTGATCAGGTGCAGCCTGAATGGTACTTTTGCCACTATGTTATTGGAATACCCGGTAACAGCTATGTAGTAAAAAATGATGGCGAAAGAAAAATATTCCCACCAGGGGCCTGTATAAGCAAGGTCATTGAATACAGGCAGTAAACCGGCAATGAAAAAAAGCAGCCGCAAAACCAGCATTAATAAAAAGGCCAATAAAAAGTTTTTCACCCAGCGGAACATCACCAGCTCTGCATAACTAATCACCTGTACGATCATGGTGCGGTACAGATTATAATAGCGAAGACTCAGGAGGAAATAAAATACCATTGATACAAAGCCAACCAATTGATACCACAAATCAAAATCGGGATCCTGCCCATTGCCCAGGAAGTAATATTTATGAAGGATCAGTTTATCCGTAACAAACATTACCAGGCAAAACAGCCCGTACCCGATACCGGGCAGTAAATGCCACCAGTGTTTTTTGCCAAAGCGAAAGCCGGGATTGAGCAGGCTTTGGATATAGAAGAAAATAACAGGACCGATGAAAAATAATTGCTGAAAGGGAACATAAAACAGCATGTCACGGTATGGCTGGTTATCATACCAGCCCCCAAAGCCCAGCATCCAGGGCGCAATGTAGAGGATACAAAGCAACAGGAATAAGCCCAGCCATTTATCTGATACGGTTTCGTTTTTCAATCCTCTTTTTAATAGCAAAGCGGCATATACCAGTCCATGAACAAAAAATATCAGTAATAGTGAACTGTAGAATCCGAACTCAAAATGCATAGCCTGTAAAATAAACAAAGCCGGTGAATTGTTCACCGGCTGTTTGATTTTTCTATGCTGTAATGGATTATGCCATCACAGACTGTGGTTCTGATGGAGTGGTTTCCATAGAAAATATCTTACTGAAATCTATCTTAATTTGTTGTTCCAGTTTTTCTTCCAGCATATTGGCAAAGGCTTCAAAATAAGCGATGGCATCTTCCCTTTTGTTTCTTTTAAGCCAGCGAAAGCCGCCTTTTATATGATGAAGTACTTCTTTGTCGTCTAAATATTCAATGTGCTGAATATCGGTGGGGGTTAGCCCAAGATCCTGCAGTTTGGATACAAGCAGGGTATAGGGTGCATTGGTGATACCGCAATATTCCTCCGCCAGTTCGGTCCACTCGCCGGTACCGGTATGTGCATAGCGGATGATCTCGCCCTGGGTAAGGTTGCACACTACCTGTACCAGGTTGCCGCAATTGCAGGCACCATGATGGCCCCAGGCATAGTGTACGCCGTTTTTTAAACGGGCGGCGGTTTCCCGTAAAGCGGAGATGAGTTCGATGGATGGTTTTGCCATATTGCTAATTTAAAAACATAACAGCATAGGTGCAGCATTTGTTTAAAGTTTAAAGTCCAAAGTTTAAGGTTGGCGATATAATAACTTTAAACCTTAAACTTTCAACTTTAAACTCGTGCCTACACCACCACATTCACCATCTTATTCTTTACAAATATGATCCTCTTCGGTGCTTTACCTTCCAGCCATTTTTGTACGGTTTCGTCGGCCAATACTATTTTTTCCACTTCCGGTTGTTCCACATCCAGGGAAATATTGATATTGGTTCTTACTTTGCCATTGATGGAGATAGGGTATTCTTTAGATGACTCTGTTGTGTATTTGCTTTCAAAAACCGGGTAGCTGGCATCCAATATACTGCCGATGTTACCGAGCTGGCTCCACAATTCTTCTGCAATATGCGGCGCATAGGGTGTGAGCAATACCAGTACCTGCTCCAGAATTTCTTTCTTGTGGCATTTGAGATCGGCCAGTTCGTTGACGCAGATCATAAAAGTACTAACGGCGGTGTTGAAACTGAAACGTTCGGTATCTTCTTCTATCTTTTTAATGGTTTTGTGCAGCACTTTTAATTCTGCATCATTGGCCCTGTCGTTGTTCCACACTTTGCCTTTGAGTTCATCGTTGAATAGCCGCCATAGTTTGCGTAAAAAACGGTGAACCCCTTCAATACCCTTGGTATCCCAAGGCTTGCTTTGCTCTACCGGGCCAAGGAACATTTCGTACATGCGGAAGGTATCGGCGCCATATTTGTTGCAGAGTTCATCTGGGTTTACAGTGTTGTATTTGGACTTGGACATTTTTTCTGTTTCAACTCCGCAGATGTATTTACCGTCTTCTAAAAAAAAGTTTGCACTTTCATATTCGTCTCTCCACTGTTTAAATCCTTCAACATTAAGTTCAATTCCATCAACATAGTTTACATCGACATGATGTTCTATAATTGTAACATCGTTTATAGCTATGCCTTTATTCATTCCATATCTTTCTTCTAGCCATTGTTTTGAAAAATCTTTTATTTCTTTAATGGCAGATTCATCACCAATTCTTATCTTATCAGCTATATCTTTAGACACATAAGTTACCGGGGTAGAAAGAATACCTGGTGAAGAAAAAATGCTCAAGCCAATCCTATACACAAACCTCGAACTACCCTGTATCATCCCCTGGTTCACCAATTTCTTAAAAGGCTCATCAAAACCAATATGTCCCAAATCATACAATGCCTTTGTCCACATACGGCTATACAATAAATGGCCAACCGCATGTTCGGTGCCGCCAATATATAAATCCACCTGGTTCCAGTAGTCGCTTGCTTTTCTATCGCAGAAGGTTTCGTTGTTCTTTGGATCCATATACCGTAAAAAGTACCAGGACGAACCTGCATAACCCGGCATGGTGTTCGTTTCCAGTTCCTGGGCTACCCACTCTGGTATATTGGCCAATGGTCCCTGTGCATCCGGACCAGGACTGTAGGTTTCCACATGTGGTAATTCCAACGGCAGGTCGCCTTTCCATTCTTTGGCAACATTGTCTTTCCATGTAATGGGGAACGGTTCGCCCCAATAACGCTGTCGGCTAAACGCTGCATCCCTCATGCGGTAGTTCACTTTCTTTGTGCCGATGCCCAGCTCCGTTAATTTATTAATGGCTACTTCCATCGCTTCTTTCATGACCAATCCATTTAAGAAACCACTGTTTTCCAGCACTGCTTCTTTTGTTGGGTTGGCTTCTTCGCCATTAAAATGAGCGCCAATGATATTGCTGATAGGGATATTAAAATGCTTTGCAAATTTAAAATCCCTTTCATCGCCGCAAGGCACGGCCATGATAGCGCCGGTGCCATAGCCTGCCAGTACATATTCACTGATCCAGATGGGAATTTGTCTTCCGTCAAACGGATTGATGGCATAGGCGCCGGTAAAACAACCCGTGATCTTTTTTTCCGCCATGCGTTCCACATCACTACGGCTTTTTACATAAGCAATGTATTCGTCCACTGACTGTTTTTGCTTTTTAGTTGTTATTTGATTTACCAATGCATGCTCTGGGGCGACAACCATGAAATCAACACCAAAAATTGTATCAGGTCGCGTAGTATATACTCTTAACGATTCATCAATTTCGGTTTCACTGATCAACACACTTGTAATCTCTATTGAAGGATTTGCAGGGTCAGTTGTCGTCTCTTCTTCCTGTCTTTTATCGATCTGCACTCTAAAATCAATTTCAGCACCGCTTGATCTTCCAATCCAGTTCGTCTGCATATCCTTCATCGCATCACTAAACTCAATGCGGTTCAATCCTTCCAGTAATCTGTCTGCATATTCCGTGATCCTTAAATACCATTGACGCAATTTCTTTTTCACCACCGGATGTCCGCCACGTTCACTTACACCATTTACCACTTCGTCATTGGCCAATACGGTTCCCACTGCTTCACACCAGTTTACTTCGCCGTAGCCGCAGTAGGCCAGGCGGCAATCCATCAACAGGCTTTGTTGAGTAGCCTCGTCGTACGCTTTCCATTCAGCAGCGGTGAAAGGTTTAAGGTTTAAGGTTGAAGGTTGAATGTTGCCTTCGGTTTCAAAACGCTTTATTAATCCTGTGATGGGTTTTGCCTTGTTTTCTGCTCTGTCGTAATAAGAGTTGAACAACTGCAGGAATATCCACTGCGTCCATTTATAATAAGATGGATCGCTGGTTTGTACTTCTCTTTCCCAGTCGTAGCAAAATCCAATCTTATCTAACTGAGATTTGAATGTGGCAATGTTCTTTTTGGTGGTTTCGGCCGGGTGCTGTCCGGTTTCAATGGCATACTGCTCTGCGGGCAAACCAAAACTGTCGAAGCCCATGGGGTGCAGTACATTGAAACCCTTTAATCTTTTATACCGGCTGTAGATATCACTGGCGATATACCCCAATGGATGACCCACATGCAAACCGGCACCGCTGGGGTAGGGGAACATATCCAGCACATAAAATTTGGGTTTGTCACTGTTGTTGGAGACTTTGTACGTGTTGCTGTCTTTCCATTGCTGCTGCCACTTTGGTTCTATTTCGTTAAACTTATATTCCATTTCTTTTATTTTAACATTCTTACATCAACTGCTGACGGGCTAAGAAATATATTTGAAATCCTGATTTTTTTGATGTCGCCAAAAGTACATCAAAGCAGGTAAAAACCTTTACTTTTGCCGCATTCGTAAAGGATAGCAGTCACCAGCAACTAAACCATTACATTCATTAAACTAACCCCTTTATGGCTCTGTACGGAAAAAGCACTTCAGTAAAACGCAGCAAACCTTCTTATGCTTTGGCGATAGTAGGCGTGGCATTGGTACTCTTTTTATTTGGCATTGTTGGCTGGTTCTTTCTCAATATCAAAAAGCTGAGTGAAGTAGCCAGGGAGAATATACAGGTACATGCTTATATTGCCCCATCTGCCAAAAAGAGCCAGGTAGATTCGATGGAAAAATATGTGGCTGCATTGCCATATGTAAAGTCTGCCGAGTACATCACCAAGGAAAAAGCCGCTTTAAAGTGGAATGCCGAGAACGACAGCAGCTGGAAGAAGTTCATCACCAACAATCCCCTGCCAGAGAGCGTTGACTTTTATGTGAAGAGCGATTACCTGAACAAAGACAGTTTGAAAGCTTTAGAAGAAACGCTTGACGCAAATTATCCCGGTGTGATGTCGGAATTTCAATACCCGGCAGAAGTAGTGAACAATATCAGTTCTTACACCAAGTATATCGGGGCCGGCATCCTCATCTTTGCTATCATCCTGTCCATTATTGTAATTATTTCCATCGACAATACCATCCGGCTGGCCATGTACAGCAACCGTTTTTTAATAAAAACCATGCAAATGGTGGGTGCCACCCGCAGTTTTATCATCAAGCCGCTGAATGTGAGAGCTGTTATCAATGGGATCATTTCGGCCTGTATTGCTATTGTGGCGGTATATGCCTGTGTGCTGCTGATAGAAAAATTTGTTCCCTGGCTGCACCAGTTAAGGGATGGCAATAATATGTTGCTCATCATTTTGGGTATACTGATACTGGGAATTGTCATTTCTGTTGCCAGTACACACCGTTCTGTGCTTAAGTACCTGCGGATGAAATTGGATGACCTTTATTAATTCTGTTTGAAAAAATAGTGCTTTATTTGCACCCTAAAATGTAAGTGATGGCAACCGTAAAGAAACAACAACCTGCACAGGCAGCTAAATCCCCGGCTAACCCCCTTTTTACAAAGGACAATTATATATGGATGCTGGCAGGTGTGGTAGTGATGGCATTGGGTTTTATTTTGATGGCGGGCGGCAAAAGCGCCGATCCCACTAAGTTTAATGATGATGAAATTTACAGCACCACCCGTATTACCATTGCCCCGATCCTGATAATGGCTGGTTTTGTGATCGAGATCTTTGCGATCATGAAAAAACCCAAGACCGAACAAGTTTAATAATTGCTTTAAAGCAAGGTTGAATAAACACATTAAAAGCACTGTATATTGCAGTGCTTTTTTACTATCCTAAATGCTGTTATCTGATGGATTTTTTTCAGGCTTTTATAATTGCAGTGGTGGAAGGGCTGACAGAATTTTTGCCTATTTCTTCTACAGCTCACATGAAGTTTGCCGGCCCGCTGATCGGCATTAAACAACCAACGCCATTTTCCAATATGTTTGAAGTGGTGATACAACTGGCGGCCATTGTAGCGGTAGTGGTGCTCTACCATAAAAAATTCTTCAATTTCAAAAGCCCCAAATTTTACATCAAACTTATCCTTGGTGTTATTCCTTCTATCATTGTGGCCTTGCTGTTTAAAGATATGATCGACGAAGCACTGGACAACGTTACTTTTATTGCTTACGTGATGATCGGGGGCGGAGTTATATTGTTGTTTATAGATAAGTTATTCAATCATCCGATGTTCAGCGATGAGCAGTCTATTAATTACCGCAGGGCATTTGTGATCGGTTGCGGGCAAACCTTAGCGGTGTTGTTTCCCGGCCTCAGCCGCAGTGCTGCCACCATTATTACTGGTATGGCCCAAAAACTCACCCGGCACGAAGCGGCAGAATTTTCTTTTTTTCTTGCTGTACCAACTATGTTCCTGGCTTCGGTAAAAAGTTTTTTTGATACCTATACGCAACACCCGGAAGTACTGAACTCCTCTAACCTGGGTTTGTTGCTCTTTGGCAGTATGGTGTCCTTTGTGGTGGCGCTGATCGCCATCAAATTTTTCATCGGCTTTTTAAAAAAGCATGGTTTTTTTGTGTGGGGCATCTACCGGATCATCGTGGGCGTTATCATATTGATACTCATTGGCCGCGGCGTAATTGCCTGATCTTTCCATATTAAATTTTCAGTTGCACCGTTCTTTTTTTACATTTTTTCCCTACATTTGAAATCAGTTCCGTATCAAATTATCCGAAAATAGTCCGTCCATATTTCAATACCTGTACTAAGGCCATTCCTCCAAAGTGTAATTTATTTATCGTGTTTAGCAGTCAGTTGAAGATCTGAATGCGTGCTGTTATTTGTCAAATGCGTTATTAATCAATTCACTTATAACAATAAATACATATCTGCCAGCGTTTTTGCACTGTCTTGAAATTTTCAAGATGGCCTATGTCTCTACACCGCCAAATTGGTGAAAGTAAATCCGTGCAAACACCTGGCCCCTAAAAAACCTTAGAAAAATGGCATTTGAAATGTTATCCGCCCCGGCAAAAAAACGTATCCTCATTACCGGCGCAGCCGGCTTTGTAGGCTCCAACCTGGCTAAAGCGCTCTTGCGCCGCGGTCATCATGTAACTGGCATCGACAACCTCAATTATGGCTTTATGCGTAATGTAGAACCATTGCAGCAGCACAGCAATTTTGAATTTATTGTCGGCGATATTGCCAACCCGCTGATATTAAATAATGTGAAGACGGATATTGTGATCCACCTGGCTTCACAGAAGATCCCCCGCTACACCAATGCGCTTCGTACGCTGGAAGAAAATTACCTGATGCTGCGGAATGTGGTGCAAAAATGCATTCATGATAAAGCAAAGATCATTTTTGCTTCTACATCCGATGTATATGGAAAAAATCCTAAAATACCATTTAGCGAAACCAGTGACCTGGTAATGGGACCGACCACCGTTAAACGCTGGGCTTATGCACTCAGTAAAATGTATGGTGAACAATATATTCTTGCCAACCAGGATCAGTATGGTTTAACGTACACTATCACCCGCTTTTTTGGTTCTTACGGTATCAATCAGAATCTGACCTGGTGGGGTGGCCCGCAATCAGTGTTTATTGAAAAAGCACTGCGGAATGAACCCATCGAAATTCATGGAGATGGTTCACAGACAAGAACCTTTACCTATGTGGATGATACAGTGAATGCGCTGGTAGCCTGTGTGGAGAACAGCAAATCGGATAACCAGATATTTAATACCGGTACAGTGCCTGATGCAGAAATATCCATTAAAGACCTGGCAGTATTGATATGGAAACTGGTGAATGGCGAATATGCGGAACCCAAGCTCAATTTTATTCCCTATTCAACTTTTGGCAACTACGAAGATGTGATGCGCCGGGTACCTGATATTACCAAACTGCGTACGGAACTTGATTTTGAACCACAGTGGACTTTAAAAGCCGGGTTGGAGAAAACGATAGAATGGCAAAAGCAGTTTTATCCTGAACTTACTTTATTAAAAACAGCTTAGTATGGTGGCCAAAAAATGGGGCATAGTAGGCGGAGGTATCATGGGCATGACGCTGGCACACCGGCTGGCGCAGCAGGGACATAGCGTTACGCTCTATGAAGCAGCACCGGAGTTAGGCGGCCTCGTTAGTCCATGGAAGATGGATGATACCGAATGGGATAAATTTTATCATGTGATACTGCTGTCTGATTTCAGGACCAGGAAAATTTTAAGCGAAATAGGTGTAGAAAAGGAAATTGAATGGGTAGAGACAAAAACGGGTTTTTACATAGAGGGTAAACTGCACTCTATGTCAGACACGATTGAGTTTTTAAAATTTCCCACGCTGAATCTCATTGATAAATTCCGGTTGGGGCTTACCATTTTAGCTGCCTCAAAGATCAGCAACTGGCGCAGGCTGGAAAAAATTCCCGTAACGGAGTGGCTCCAAAAATGGTCGGGGAAAAATACATACGAAAAAATATGGCAGCCGTTACTAAGGGCAAAGCTGGGGGAAAGCTATAAAAAAACTTCAGCTGTTTTTATATGGGCAACGATACAGCGTTTATATGGTGCCAGGAAAAGCGGTCTTAAAAAAGAAATGTTTGGTTTTGTAAGAGGCGGATATAAAAGAGTGATCGAAGAGTTTACAACAACCTTGCTCCAGGAAGGCGTTTTGATAAAAACCAATCATACAGTGAAACAAGTAACAACAAAGGCAGATAAGAAGCCGTGTGTTGTACTTGCCGATGGCAGAGAAGAAGTTTTTGATGAAGTAATCATCACGTTGCCATCATCGGTAGCGTCTTCTTTGTGTCCTGCGCTTACACCAGCCGAAAAAGCAGCGCTGAATGCGATAGAATATCTGGCTGTGATATGTGTGGCGGTGCTGATGCACAAGCCGATCAGTAATTTTTATGTCACCAATATTACGGACAGCTCGGTTCCTTTTACCGGGGTAATTGAAATGAGCGCCCTGGTGGATAAAAAGTATTTGAATGGCCATTCGCTTGTTTACCTGCCCAAATACGTAGAACAAAATGATCCCTTGCTTTCAAAACCGGATGAAGAAATAAAAGAATACTTTTTAGCCAGTTTAGAAAAAATGTATCCTGGCATTACAGAACACAATATCAAATTTGCCGGTGTGGCCAGGGCCAAACATGTAATTACGGTAGCCCAATTAAATTATTCGGAAAAACTGCCGGGTATTAAAACCAGTATGCCCGGTGTGTACATTGTAAATACCTCCCATATAAAAGATGGTACCCTCAATGTGAATGAAACCATTGCGGTGGCCGAAACAAAACTGGAAGAAATTTTAAACGAATCAGCCCTTTCATGAAAAAGAAATTACCTGCCAGCATATCGCTCGACCTGGATGACCAATGGAGTTATATGAAAGTTCATGGAGATGAAGGATGGGATAGGTTTCCCTCTTACCTCGATGTGTTTTTACCCTTGGTGCTGGATGTACTGGATAAACTGGATGTAAAGATCACTTTCTTTATAGTAGGTCAGGATGCGGCCATTGAGAAAAATCATGCCGTGCTGAAGAGTATCGTGGACCGGGGGCACGAAGTGGGCAATCATTCTTTTCATCATGAATCATGGCTGAAAACTTATTCAAGAGAAAAGATCGAAAAGGAAATAGAGAATGCAGAAGAAGCCATATTAAAAGCAACAGGCCAGCGAACGAATATGTTTCGTGGCCCTGGTTTTAGCTGGAGTGGCGACCTGCTGGAAGTGCTGCAAAAGCGTAATTATATATTTGATGCCTCCATTCTGCCCACTTATATTTCGCCCTTGATGCGCAAATATTATTTTGCCAAATCGAATTTGAGTAAGGAAGAAAAAGAAAGCCGTAAAGAATTATTTGGCTCCTGGAAAGAAGGTTTTCATTCTTTAAAACCATACAATTGGACATTAAATAATGGCAAGCAATTTCTGGAGATACCAGTGACCACCATACCCATTTTCAAAATTCCTTTTCACCAGAGTTATCTTTTGTACATCAGTAATGTATCAACCGGGTTAATGAAACTCTACCTGAAATTTTCTATCTTAATGTGTAAGATAACCCGTACGCCGCCCAGTTATTTATTGCATCCATTAGACCTGATGGGAGCAGATCATGTGCCGTCGCTGGCGTTTTTCCCCGGCATGAATATAAAGAGTGAAACGAAATTGAAAGTATTTGAAACAGCCCTCACCATGCTGAAGAAAGATTTTGACCTGATGCCGATGGGCGTGTTTGCAAAAACACTGGAAGGAAAGCAGTTAAAATCTGTTGTGCTAAAGGAAGAAGGAAAGCCGCAGCAAAAATCTACTGCCAACAAACTTGTTGCGGTAAGGTGATAATATACAATCATGATGGCAAGCCAAAAACAATGTACTTCCTTTAACGAATGTAAACAGCAGCACCACTTGCTATTGGAGAAAAATGGCTGGCCCATACAGCAATGCGGCACCTGTGGACACAGGCACACCGTGGTAAATGATGCCCTGGCGCATGTGAAGGAAGTGTATAGCGACGCCTATTTTTTTGAAGGTGGTCAGGGGTATCCCAATTACCTGGATGAAAAAGATATTCTGCTTCAATATGGCCGCCGGTATGCAGCAATTATGAAGCAAATTACTGTTCCCGGGCGCATGCTGGATGTGGGCAGTGCTGCAGGCTTTATATTAAAAGGTTTTGCCGAAGCAGGCTGGCAATGCAAAGGGCTTGAGCCTAACGCCGGTATGGCGCAGTATGGTAATACTGAATTGGGGCTTGATATTGCAACAGGCAGTCTTGAAAATTTTAACAGCAAAGAAAAATTCGACCTGGTAACGATGATACAGGTGATAGGGCATTTTACGGATGTGGATGCAGCGATGCAACGCATCTCCAGCCTGGTACAACCCGGTGGATATGTGCTGGTGGAAAGCTGGGATATGGATAGCCGTTATGCCAAATGGATGGGTAAGCATTGGCATGAATACAGTCCGCCGAGTGTGATCAACTGGTTTTCCGAAAAAACACTGACGCAATTATTTCATTATTACGGATTTGAACTGGTAAAACAGGGCCGGCCTTTGAAAAAGATCAGTATGAAACATGGTTTTTCCCTGCTGGAGGAAAGCACCCCAAAGTTTGCAGGTAAAGCTCCGGTAGTTAGGTTTTTAAAAAACAGTATGGGCCGTTTCAATATTATTTATCCCCCTTTTGACGTTAAATGGTACGTATGGAAGAAGCAATAAAGACCGTTGCTGCTGGTAACAGCCGTAACAATACAGCACCCGCTACGGCAAAACCCCTGGTGAGCGTGGTATTGCCTTGTTATAATGAAGAAGCGATCCTGCCTGGTAATCTTACCAGGGTGATCAATTATTTGGAAACAAAGAAAGATATTTTTCGCTGGCAAATTGTAATTGTAAACGATGGCAGTAAGGATGAAACGGGCGAGATAGCCGACAAATTTGCATTGCAGCACAACAGGATAAAAGTGGTACATCATCCCGTCAACCTTAACCTGGGCCATGCATTGCAAAGCGGCTTCCGGCATAGTGACGGGGATATCATTGTGGTGCTGGATGTTGACCTCAGTTATGCTGTGGAATATGTGGGGCAGATGGTAGCAAAGATGCAGGAGACAATGGCAGATGTAGTGATTGCTTCGCCTTATATGAAAGGCGGACAGGTGACAGGCGTTCCCGTTATGAGGGCGGTGATGAGCAGGTTTGTAAATAAGTTTATGAGCATGGCGGCACAGGATAAGTACCATACGTTTACCAGTATGGCCCGTGCTTACCGGGGTGATTTTATCCGGACGCTGAATCTTAAAACAAAAGATTATGAAATAAACCCGGAGATCATTTACAAAGGAATAATACTCCGCAGCCGCATGGTGGAGATACCGGCGCATTTAGACTGGACAGAGCAAAACAAATTTGCGGGGAAGAGAACTTCCGGCTTACGGGTGTTCAGGGGGGTATTGTCCGGCTTGATGTCGGGTTTTATCTTCCGGCCGTATATGTTCTTCATTGTATTGGGAACAATATTACTGGTACTCTCTATGTACCAGTTAATATGGTTGCTGTATGATACCATACAGGGCATGGATCATATTTTGTCACATGGCGGACCTGCCCCCAACCCTTTTTCGTATAGCCTTTCGATACAGTTCAAAGAAAACCCCCATTCTTTTTTAGTAGGTGGTATTACTTTCCTGGCGGCGATACAGTTTTTAGGACTAGGTTTTTTATCGCTTCAAAACAAGCGCTATTTTGAAGAGCTGTTTCATCTTGGCACTTCCTTAAAGAAACAAACAGCAAGGGAGTATGAAGGGTAACAGTTTCATAAAAAATACAATCACCAGGTTAAGCAGTATCGCAAAAAAGCCTTACCTGCTTTTTCTGCCGTTGCTGATAGCGTACATCCTGTTTATCATCATCAAAGGCAATGGTGCATTGAATGGTGATGAATTAAGGTACTTAAGGGATGCCCGGAACCTCCTGAAAGGAAGTTATTCTCCACCCATGCCGGGTATTACCTTATTCAGTGGACCGGGATACCCCATCGTGCTTGCATTGTCATTTTTGTTACATGTACCTGTACTGGGTGTAAAGCTGCTGAATGCATTTTTCCTTTATTTTTCAATCGTACTGCTTTATAAAACTTTAATTCATAAAGTATCCTTATCCAAAACGCTTCTTTGTTGTTTGTTCTGGATCTGTTATTTCAGTCACTATGTGTACCTGCGGTCGATGGTGTCAGAAATCATTACGCCATTTGTTGTAACCCTGCTGTTGTTTTTGTTGACAAAAGTATTTGACAGTGAAATGCCGGACACCAAACGACGCCGCTATACGCTGCTGGCCGGTTTTGTATTTGGATACCTTGCATTGATCAAAGTGATATTTGGGTATGTGATCCTTTGCATGCTCGCCGGAAGCACGGTGATCTGGCTTACCAACCGCAAAAGTAAAAATTACCGCAGGGCAATGGTTGTTTTGATCGCTGCTTTTATTACGGTTCTGCCCTACCTTGTTTATACTTATCAGCTAACCGGCAGGGCGCTGTACTGGTCGTCGCTGGGTGGTAATAATCTTTACTGGATGAGCAGGTACAGTGAGCAGGAAAGCGGAAGCTGGTTTGCAACACCCTATGTAAAAGGCGATTCTTTGGCATTCAATACCACTGGTGGTGCGGAATTAAAAGATGAACCGTATATAATTGCAAAAGAAGGCACCTTACCTGGTTACCCTGATTCGATATTAAAGCATGATACAGAGAACCTGAAAAAAATAGCCAAACTAAAATACAACCCGCTTGCACAGGATGATGCGTTTAAAGAAGCGGCGATGGAAAATATCAAGTCGCACCCAATGAGATTTTTACAGAATTGCTTCAGCAATATTGGCAGGATGCTGTTTAATTTTCCTTACTCTTATACTTTGCAAAAGTCTTCTACTTTATTCTGGTTACCGCTCAATGGAATATTGGTAGTGCTGTCGTTTTTGTGTTTGATACCTGCTCTCAAAAATTGGCGGCTGATCCCGTACTCCATCCGGTTTATGCTGTTTGTTGCCGTCATCTACTTTGGGGGCAGCATACTGGGCAGCGCCGAAATACGAATGTTTACCTCCATAGTACCTGTGCTGTTGGTTGCCATTGCCTATATCATTCACAAGACGGTGAAGATTACACCGGGCAAATGGAGGGGTGAATAATACTGTGCAAGGTTAACCTTAGTTTTTTCCCATCTTGTACGTTTAGTTTCACAGGCAGGTCATATTCCCTACATTTGGTTTTTATTTCAGCATTTACCAGCACAAAAAACTTTCATGCAAACTGCCAGCAAAAAAGTGATCAATGGTTGGGCCATGTACGATTGGGCCAATTCGGTGTATAACCTTGTGATCACCACCACCTTTTTTCCTATATATTTTGCTGCCATTGCAAAGGACGATCCACATGGCGACACCGTAACTTTCCTGGGTCGCCAATTTGTGAATTCATCATTGTATGATTATTGTCTTGCAGCTGCCTATCTTCTGATTGCTTTATCATATCCCGTCATTACCTCCATAGCCGACACAAGAGGCAATAAAAGGAATTTCATGCAGTTTTTTTGTTATCTGGGGGCATTGGGTTGCTTGATGTTGTTTTTTTTTAAAGATGTTTCAGGTTTATGGCTGGGCATTATGGCCTTTATTATGGCGGCCATGGGATATGTAGGAAGCCTCGTTTTTTATAATGCTTACCTGCCCGAGATTGCTGCTCCGGAAGACCAAGATAGGATAAGCGCCAAAGGCTTTTCTTTTGGGTATACAGGAAGTGTAATCATGCAACTGATCGGTTTTGCACTGGTTATTCTTTTGCCTGATTCCGGTATGGCTACCCGGATTACTTTTTTATTGGTGGGTATCTGGTGGGTATGTTTTGCACAAATTACTTTTGCCCGCTTACCAAAATCCCTGAATACAGCCGTTAAAAAAGGCGGTAATATTTTTAAGGATGGATTTGCCGAGGTAGGTAAAGTATACGACCAGGTAAAGCAATTGCCGGTATTAAAGAGATTTTTAAGAGGTTTCTTTTTTTACAGTATGGGTGTGCAAACAGTAATGCTTGCGGCAACTTTATTTGGAAGTAAACTCCTTCAGTTGCCGGATACCAACCTAATTATTACAGTAGTTATTATTCAGTTGGTGGCTATACCAGGCGCCTTATTGATGAGCCGGTTATCTGCACGGCTTGGAAATATTAAAGTGCTGATGGGAGTTGTTTTTTTCTGGATACTGATCTGTTTGGCAGCTTTTCAAACAGCTACTGTTGCTGAACCTTTACAGCCATTGCACAAAGCCATTAACAAGTTAAAATTAGAAAAGAAAGCCGCCGAAGAAAAGAATGATAGCGCTATAATGGTTGCCCTCAGTGCCGAGCTTGAATTGCGGGAAGCCGAGCTGTCGCCTCAGCAAAAGCCAATTGAGTACGGCTTTTATGGGTTAGCCATTGCTGTTGGTTTGGTAATGGGAGGCATTCAATCCCTAAGCCGGTCAACTTTTTCCAAGCTGATGCCATCAACAAAAGATACCGCGTCGTTTTTTAGTTACTACGATCTTACCGAGAAAGTAGCTATCGTAATTGGTATGTTCAGCTTTGGTTATATCGGCGAACTACTCAGTATGAAATATTCCGTTTTATCGCTTATCGTATTCTTTGCAGCCGGTATATTGTTTCTTTATTTTGCATTGAAAAAACAAAACGAATCCCGATGAACCTCTATACCATCAATACCGGCTATTTCAAACTCGATGGCGGCGCTATGTTTGGCGTGGTGCCCAAAAGCATCTGGAATAAACTGAACCCCGCAGATGATAATAACCTTTGCACCTGGGCCATGCGTTGTTTACTGATCGAGGATGGAAACAAACTCATTTTAATTGACAACGGCATTGGCGAAAAACAGGATGCGAAATTTTTAAGTCATTATCATTTGCATGGGGATGACACGCTTGATAAATCACTGGCCGCACATGGATTCAGCAAAGACGATATCACTGATGTTTTTCTTACCCATCTTCATTTTGATCATTGCGGTGGCAGTATAAAACGGGAAGGCGATACATTGGTGCCTGCATTTAAAAATGCCCATTTCTGGAGCAATAAAAATCACTGGAACTGGGCCACACATCCTAATGACAGGGAGAAAGCCAGTTTTTTAAAAGAAAATATTTTACCGATAGAAGAAAGCGGGCGGTTAAAATTTGTAGAACATTGGTTCGACGAAGCGTCTTCTGAACCGGGCTGGCACACAACTATAACCGGAAAGTTACCCCGTGTTCCCTTTTTAGAAAATATAGAAGTGCTTTATGCAGGCGGCCATACAGACTCGATGATGTTGCCTAAGATAAATTACAAGGGCAAAACCATCGTTTTCATGGCTGATCTGTTACCATCTGTTGCCCATTTACCACTGCCTTATGTTATGGGCTATGACATGTTTCCTCTTTTTACGTTAAGTGAAAAAAAGATGTTTCTGCAGGAGGCGCTGGATAATGACTACATACTCTATTTCGAACACGATCCTAAAAATGAATGCTGCACGCTGCAGCAAACAGAAAAAGGTATCCGTCAAAAGGAGGTGTTTAAATTAAGTGACTTGTAATTTTATCTTACACTAATAAGTGAAGTAAGCGGGTGACGGAGATTTTTGTACCCATACATGTCGATTTTGATGGTACCCACAGTGATCGGGCTTTCCACTCTTAACAGCAAATGATTGGGATCATCGCTAACCCAGGCAGTCATTTTTTCACCACCTTCAAAAATGGTACCCTTTATCAGCAGCGGCTTGAATTTGATGGCTTTGAATTTGCCATACCTTGTTTTTATTTTTTCCTTGCCAAGATAGCGCAGGTACAGGTGATACACTTCATCATCCAAAAACATATCAAAGGGTATTTTATCGCCTATCTTGTATTTGTTGAAGTCAATATTGCGGGCATAATAAATGGCACTCACCACATCCTGTATGCAGGGAGTGGTTTTAAACACACCATTGGTACTGACTGCTGTATTGGCATTGTGATTAAACGTAACATTGTTATAGATCTTATATCCGCCTTCGTCTACATTGCGTATAAACTTCATCGGTAGTAAGGTGGCGGTATCGATATAACTTTCGTAGCGGTCACGCACCTTAAAAAACTTATCAAAAAAAGGAAATGTTTTGCCATCACCCACACAGTGATAGGCCATTTTACCATTGTACTTTTCCAGTGAATTTGTAAAAGTGGCTTCGCCTGCGCTGATGTACACACCGGCAGCATTGTAAAAAACCCTCATGGTAACAGATTCACCGGCCTGGAAGGCCGTATTTTTTAACCCGCAGAAATCGCCACCGGTTTGTAAAGGTTTAAAGGATGAAAAAACAACCAGTAAAACAGCAATGGTAAAAAATCTATTCATTTTTATCTTTTACAATTTTTATACTCAATATCAGCAGGCTTCCAATGATGGCAGGCACTACTAAATTTATCAGCCATATACCCAGCGCTGTTGCACTTACGCCCAGTTCGTTGGTTGTAAAATGCTGCAACAACAGCCAGCAGGCACTTACCCTGATGGGCAACTCCACAAAACCAATCGTGGGCGCCATGGCCAGCAGCAAATAAAAAACGGCTATCAGCCAAAAACCCGTTACTAGTGCCAATTCCACCTCCATTACCTGCAACAGCAGCAGGTATTGCAAAACAAATACCATGTACCGGCCAAGGGATAAACTAAAAATGCGTATTAACTGAACATTATCAAATTCATCCAGTACACGTATGTGCCTTACAACCTTATGCAAAGCCGGTAGTTTTTCCAGTGTTCTCACCAGCCAGCCTATACGCAAATAAAATAACGCCGCAACAAGGGTAATTGTTACAGAAAGATAGATTAAAACATCGCCCCACAGCGCAGGCAGCACGGCCTGGGTGTGTGAAAAAAACCTTAAATAAAGTAAACCCAGGCAGCCCAGTATCATTGTTACCAAAAACTGGCTGATGCTGCCAACGATCGTAAGCGAAACAGCTTTGATCCTGTTCCCCTCATTTACATATAAGATCCTGCCACCGTATTCACCTATCCTGTTTGGCGTAAGCATGGTAATACTGCAGCCGCTTAATACACTCTTAAACGCTTTGACCAGGGAGAAATGCTGCACATGCTGTACCAGTACCTGCCATTTTCTTGCCTCAATTCCCCAGTTCAGCAGCATCAATACAATCACCATCCAGAATTTCCAGTGCTGCCAGCTGCCCTTAATTTGTTCCCAGCGCTGTGGAAGATCCGGCTGATTTTTGATCTGCACATACAGGCTCCAGCTCAGCACAATAAAGATCAGCGGGCCAAGAAAATAGTTGATCAGTATTTTGATTTGTTTACTCAAACGGGTTTTGATTATTTTTGAACGCACATTCGCACAATAGTCAACATCGTTGTGTCACTCACTTGTACGGTTTATTTTTCATGGCAACAATTTTGGTGCCTGCTGAACAGTTACTCCAATACAAATGATTTGGCTACAATGATACTTTAATTATCAATCACAACATCAACCGGCATACTTGCAGCAAACATCCACCATCATCTTAGGAATAGACCCAGGCACTGTGTTGATGGGGTACGGTATTGTGAAGATAACCGGAAGCAAGATAAAGCTGCTGGATATGGGAACCCTCCGCCCCGGCAGCAGCGAAGACCCTTATAAAAAACTGCAATTGATTTACAATACGGTTAGTGGCCTTATTATTAAACACAAACCTGATGTGTTTGCCATTGAAGCCCCTTTCTTTGGCAAGAACGTTCAGAGTATGCTTAAGCTCGGGCGGGCACAGGGAGTAGCCATTGCCGCTGCCATGCGCCATGGACTGGATGTAACAGAATATGCTCCCAAAAAAGTAAAACAATCTGTAACAGGTAATGGTAATGCCAGCAAAGAACAGGTGTTGAAAATGCTGCAACGGTTGCTGCAGTTTGATGACCATCCCAAACATTTTGATGCGTCAGATGCATTGGCTGTTGCGGTCTGTCATTATTTCCAGGGCAACAGTACCTTGCCGGCCGGCGGCAGCAAAGCCAAAGACTGGGACGATTTTTTAAAGAACAACCCTGGAAGGGTCAGGAAAACTTAATTGCTTACTTATTTTTAAACCTGCCTCCTGAAAATTAAAAGAAATAAGAGATCATGTATACCGGAAGTCATTATAGCCTCAAAGAATTTTTATATTGGACAAGAAGGGATATTTATGTACTCATCATTGTAGCCATATTACCAACGGTGGCGTTTCATATTTTTGAGTGCGGTTGGCTGGCCATTCCCTGGGTGCCTGTTGCGTTGGTGGGTACTGCATCTGCCTTTATTGTGGGGTTTAAAAATACCCAAACCTATAACCGCCTTTGGGAAGCCCGTCAAATTTGGGGCGCTATCGTGAATACCAGCCGTTCGTTTGGTATGCTGGTAAAAGACAATGTGCAGGCAGATACCACCATTCATCAGCAACTGATTTACCGGCATTGTGCCTGGCTTACTGCCCTGCGTTTTCAATTGAGGGAAAAAAGAATATGGGAAAACAGCGACAAACCCTACAACAAAGAATACCGGCGTTTTTATAAAGTACCCGAATGGGAAACAACCCTGGAAGAAGAACTGGCCTACTATCTTTCAGCCGAAGAACTGCAATACATCATTGGGAAAAAGAACCGTGCCACCCAGCTTATCAGCCTGCAATCAAAACAACTGGCAGCATTAAAGATGCAGGGACAAATTGATCCCCTGTTATACACCGAAATGGAGAACCAGTTGATCAGCCTGTATGAACAACAGGGTAAATGCGAAAGGATAAAGAACTTTCCTTACCCAAAACAATTTGCTTCTATCAACCTGTATTTTATCTGGCTGCTGGTGATCTTACTGCCATTTGGTATGCTGAATGAGTTTAAAAAGATGGGAGAACATTTTGTGTGGCTTAATATCCCGTTCAGCGTAATTGTATACTGGGTGTTTGTATCAATGGAAAAAGTAGGGGAGGCCACCGAAAACCCTTTTGAAGGCGGTGCCAATGATGTACCCATCAGTACCATGAGCCGCACCATTGAAATAGACCTGCGGGATATGCTGGATGAAACCAGCCTGCCATCGCCGCTGCCCGCTTCTCATAACATACAGATGTAACCTTTTAAAAGTACTCACATGAAAATTATACCGCTTAGCGAAGGAAGTTTTACCATTGATAAAACAAAACAGTTTGTTCCCTTTGATACCTCCAGGGATGATCTGCAGCAACGCCCTGTCGGCAGCCTGCTGGTGGAAGTGCAGCCTTTTTGTATTGTTACAAAAAATGATATCCTGGTTATTGATACCGGCCTGGGATTCTGTAATCCGGATGGTACACTGCAGATACACCAGAACCTGCTCAACAATGGCATCAACCCGATGGATGTAACCAAGGTATTGATGAGCCATTTGCATAAAGACCATGCCGGTGGCATAAGTAAGGAAGATAAAATTTTAGGACAAAAGTTCTTCAGCTTTCCTGCAGCCACTTATTATGTAAATAAAGAGGAATTTAATTTTGCCATCACTACCGGCAAGCCATCATACACACCGGAAGAATTCAGCATTTTGGGAGGAGCAGATAAGGTTGTTTTTACCCAGGGCAATGGCGTGATTGATGATTATATCAGGTATACTGTAACAGGTGCCCATTGCCCCTATCATCAAACATTTATGATTGAAGAGGACGGTGAAAAATTATTTTTTGGTGCTGATGTGGCACCGCAGCTTAGCCAGATGAAAAGTAAATTTATAGCCAAGTACGACTATGATGGCAAATTGTGCATGGAACTCCGCCAGCAATGGTGGCAGCAGGCACAGGAAGAACACTGGACCTTTTTATTTTATCATGATATTGCCACACCCGTGTTGAAATGCTAAGGCTGTTTTCCTGTTATCAGCAGGGTAAATCCCTCATTAAGTCTGAGTTCAGCTGCAGGATACACCCACAAGGAAAAACAGGCTGCGTCACGGCTGATCACCGGGTAAAAAGTTGTAACTGCAGGGATAATCGTTTCCGTTAGTTCATCGGGTACAATACTGTCACTCCAGTTGTGTTGATTTTCCCAGGCTGTATCCTGCAACCCTGTCCAGGTAACTACACGTCTTTTAACGGTGGTGAGCACAGTGGAGGACTCTGCAGTCCATACCGGGTGATCCAGTGAAAGATAGGCGGTATTGCTGATACTGTCTCCCGGTTGTAAACCTGCGGCTGGTTTTATTTTATAAGTAATATAGCCGGCAGCAAGCGAGCCATAATGAAAGGTGTCGGTCATATTCATTTTAGGCAGCTCCCATTCAACATACCGTTCGTTTTTGATCTTTAAAATATAAGGGTGGCTGGCATCAATTACTTCAAAACTTGCCCCATTGAGGCTGGCCGGCAAAGTGTCCTTGATAATTATTTCATTCTCCGTTACGTACCAGGGATTTTGAAAGCGGATGGTATACAACAGGTCGTTTTGGTTTATTACATCTGTCATGCTGATATAACCATTGTGGATTTCTTCTTTACAGTTAACACAGTAGTCATCAACAACAGGCTGAACCAGGCTGGCAGCATTATTAGCCGGATCAATATCTTCTTCGTCGTCAAAATAGGCTGAAGATGTTAAAAGGGCAAAGCTGTCTTCTGGTTGGGGATCCCTCACACGGCAACTGGCAAACATCGTGATGCTCTTGCCCGGTAATAAATTATTGATGCTCCAGTAAATAGTATCACCTGCGGCACTGCTGGCGGCTGGTACCAGCTGAAGGGTATCCAGGTGCATGTCTTTTATAAACTGCACCTGTTTATTAAAAACCGTTTCTGCGCCCCTGTTAGTAAGGGTGATTTTATACTTTACATCAGCCGAATACCTGGCTGGGGTAAATGCCTGCATTGTAATATCACAATCCTTTACCCCGGCTGTAGAATGCACAGCAAAATTTACTGTATCTATTCTTTTGCCACCTGCGAACATACTTGCTGATGATGCCGGCGATACGGTATAATCAGCATATCCCTCCAGCACGAGGCTGGTAGTATACGTGCCGGTATCTGTTACATTATTAAAGTATTGCCCGTTGATGCAACGGGTCACTACTTCATTGCCAGATTTTATAGATCGTACTTTTACACTATCCACACCGGGTTCACCTAAATCCTTTACATTGTTATTATTCAGATCAAAAAAAACCTCGCCGGTGATATATTGAAGCGATACCCTGGCAATCCAGAACTGGCTATAGATACTTCCTGCCAGCAATACCTCCCTTCCATTGGGGAAAATGTCTATGGCATTAAAAGTATTAAAACCATCATTATTCATATCGGCATAAAATTTTAGCTGTTGTTCGTTGTAAAAGAAGGCGGCACTAAATGATCCGCCCCTCGAGTTAAACGTTTTATTTCCCGCCATCAGAGGAGTGCCATCTGGTAAAATGGCCAGGCTGTTTAAAGTGGTGTTGTAGGTGAGTTGCATGTCATCTATATCAGACTCGAGGCTCCAGTCACTAAAAACAAAACTACCATTGAGATCTTCCATGTACCCAACCTTATTTACCATTTCTTCTCTTGCTATCACATACACCCGGTTGTTCATTCGCTTCATGGCCATCACTTCCTGGCTCCAGGTCATCCTTGTGGTGTCGCCACTTTCCCGTTTAAATAATAGCCCGGTATTAGTAAGCACATCTTTATTGTCAGTTTCAATTATATGATTGCCTGAGTTGGCAATACTGTCAATTTGCCAAATGATATTTCCAGACGGATCGATTTTATACAACACAGCATCTTCCTGTGCTGCTGCGGTCAACAAGGCAATATTTCCATCAGATAATACAATGGCATTGCCAAAATAGCCCGAATAAAAACTACCAAAGGTTTTACTCCATTCAACGTTTCCGCCAGGGGATAGTTTTACTAACCAGCTGCCATTTACAATTGTACTGCCGCTGAGGTCGCCATCAGAAGATTCACTTCTTCCAAAACAATACAACCCTCCATCCGCAGCTGCAAATACAGATTGAAACTTATCTTCAAGCATTCCACCAACACATAATTTCCATACGATGTTCCCGGCATAGTCAAACCTTACCACCCATCCATCAGGCGCATTGTCGCTGCTGTGCAAACCTGTTACATCTCCTGTTTGCGAAGATGCATAACCGGCCACTACAAAACTGCTGTCGGGTAACACCGTCACACTTGTTGCTTCCTCTACCCATTCTCCACCCAGGGTTTTTTGCCATTGTATTGCCAGGCCCTGTGGCTGGGCAAACGAAAGGCCCGGGCAAAAAGCGATCATAATAAAAAATACAAGGCGCATAAAAGCAGTTTTATGAAAATGAAATGGGGGAGGCTGGACTGGTAATACTGAGTTTGCAAATGTACTGGTATACATTGCACATCCTGCTCCACATTTTGATTCCGCCGTAAAAAGTATGTAAAATTAGCTGCCACTGATCAATTTCTTATTGAGATTATTGATGACAGCCGCAAAAAATAAAAGGAGCCAGACATACGAACTGTCTCACTCCTTGTATCATTCATTGCAACACGCTGGCAATGCCTTCTGCAATATGTAGAATAATTTACGCTACTTCCCTGTTATGTCCAGGCTATTACTATCCCCAATAGTAATGATTCCATTTTTATCCACTCTCAATAAATAACAGGCCGCATTAATATTTACAAGCGGATTATTTGGCACGTTGGCAGGAATGATCACCACCGTTTCTGCATCTGGAACCAGGTTGATGTTCCAGTTGGCAGGATTGTTCCATAAGCTGTCAACAGCGCCGGTCCAAATGGCGGTAGTACGCACCACCGTAGTGGTTTGTGTGTTTGTTTTTACAGGGGCATTAAAGTCAAAATAAATTGAAGCTGAGTTACGCACCACATCACCTACTGCCAGGTTTGTTTTAGGCCGGATGCGGTAAGTGATAAAACCATGACTGGCCGGTTCATTTTGTACGCTGTCAACCAACTGAATATCCTGGAACAGGCATTCTACATTTCTTCCTTGCATTACTTTTAAAGAATAGCGATGACTGGCGCTGATGGCTTCTGCGCTGGACCATTGCAGCCTGCTGTCAAGCGTATCCCTGATGATAATATTAAAGGCGGTATCGTTACCAGTGTTCTGGAAACGGATGGTATACTCCAGGTACTCCCCGTTTTCCACTTCCAGTTTAGTGATTTGACCGCCACGTATTTCTGTTTTGTCATTAGGATCAAAAGAGCCAGTTACCTGCTGCAGTAAAGAATCTGTATTGTCTGCCGGGTTAATATCGCCGGAGCTGTCAATGGAAACATACAACATCAGTGTATCCCCGATACTTACAGGGGTGGATGTACCAACCGTCATATCAATTTGCAGAATGGCTTCTTCACCAGGGGCGATACTATCCAGATTCCATACAAGGGTGTCGCCAGATAATGCATCCAACAACGGACTGGTTTGTACCAGTTGCAAACGATTGTCTTTTATAAACTGGATGGTTTTGTTTAGAATGGTATCCGTGCCTGTATTGGTACAGGTTATTTTGTACTTTACAGGAAAGCCCGGCCTGGCAGGCGTATAAGCAGCCAATGAAACGGTATAGTCCCTAGCATCCGCAACTTTTTGTACCGCAAAATTGCTGGTAGCTGTATTTTTAAAACTGCTGAAAGTAACGGTATCATTCGCTGGAGAAACACTATAGTAAGGAAGTTGTGACAACACCGGGGAAGTGGTATAAAAACCAGTATCAACAATATTACTGTACACGCCATTAACCGTTTTGTTGAAAGTGCTTTGTACGTTTTTGGCAGATCTTACCAGTACATTATTGAATGGGGGCTCTCCGGCATCCTGAATATTGTTGTTGTTTTGGTCAAAGAACACATTGCCCCTGATAACATTATTCACTGCATACTTCACGATCCAAAAGGCTCCGTTCGAAACAAATTTTCTGCCGGCACACACATATGCGTCCCCGCTATTGAGGGCTGCTACTGCAAATAATCTCTCCCAGTCAGCATACATACCCTGGAAAATAAAGGGGCTGCTGCCTGTACTTATGAGTCCAATTTCAAATATACCTCCCCGTGTATAGTCTGTTTTTGTACCTGTAACCACATAAGAAGAAGCGGAGTTTAAATAAGCGATACCCCTGGGGTAAGGATTGAATACAGCGTTAAACACAGCACCCTCTCCGCCGCTATAGTCATAATCGGTAGCCCATACACGGCTTACATAATTAAAATTGCTGCCTTCTTCGAGATAGCCTGCCAGGTTTTCTAAACCATTTTTTGCTGCTACATAGATCCTGCCATTGTTTTTTTTCAGCAGCGCAACGGTGCCTGGTACATTCCATGCTACCGCCGACGTATTGCCCGAGGTTTCATCTACCAATAATCCTGAAGCAGTAAGCAGTTTGTTATCATTTGTTTCTACAATAGAGGCTCCGGTAATGGCAACGGTTTGCCAGATCAGGTTACCTGCAGCGTCAAATTTTACAATGGAGCGCTGCTGTATGTTAAATGGATTATTAATAGCAGCTGATTCCATTATTGCGGCAATGCTTCCATCGTGCAGTACAGCAGCCGATAAAAATTTGTTTGTTAGCGCATCCCCGTAATTCCGGCTCCATTCAATATTTCCTGTGGCGGATAATTTTACCATCCACGCATCTGCATCGCCATTGTTTCCTGGCAGGTCCATATCACCTGAATAGCTATATCCAATACATAAATACCCGTTGTCCCCAGTAGACAGCACCATCGAAAACACGTCGATAGCACTGCCTCCTATGCATTTGGTAAAAAGTGTAGTTCCTGAAGGGTCGAGCTTAACAAACCAGCCGTCTGTTACTCCATGATTGCCTGTTACATCAGCATCCAACGAATTTGCCTGGCCCACCGCAATGATGTTTCCATTGGGTTCCACTAAAAGATCATTGGCTTCCTCACTATATGAACCTCCCAGTGTTCTTTCCCACTCCACAACAGGCTGTGACTGACCAACGCCAAAAGCAGTAACAAATAAAAAGGCAGATAAAAGCAGCAGGCGCATATTTAAAAAATTTTGATATAAAAAGAAGAAGATCCCATGATGTGTATATCCACAATATCGTATAAAAACCAAAATGATAAAATTATTTTCAAACACACAACCTGTTTTTGTCGCTACTTTTGCCGCAATATGATAGCGATAGATAACAAGCTGGTAAGCGATGAAGTGATCGACGAACAATTTGTTTGCGACCTCAGTAAATGCAAAGGCGGCTGCTGCGTGGATGGCGATGCCGGCGCACCACTGCATATTGATGAGCTGGATAATATTAACCAGGTATATGAAGCGGTGTTGCCTTACTTAACAGAAGAAAGCAAAAAGGAAATTGAACGGCAGGGCAGGTATGTGTACGATAAAGAATTTGGATGGGTAACCCCCACCATTGCCAGCAAAGTATGTGTATATGGCATTACAGATGAAAAAGGTATTGTAAAATGCGGCATCGAGCAGGCTTATAATGACGGAAAAGTGAACTGGAAAAAGCCCATCAGTTGTCACCTGTACCCCATCCGTACCAAACAAAGCCGCGATAAAAAAACTGAATATGTAAACTACGAACCCAGGGAAGACCTTTGCCAGGGCGGCTGCGACCTAGGCAAAAAACTAAAAGTGCCCGTCTATGTTTTTTTAAAAGAGTCGCTGGTACGAAAATACGGCGAAGCGTTTTATGAAGCATTAGAAGCTACTGCCCGGCACCTGAACCAAAACAAAAAGTAAACAATCACTTATATAATTAATTACGTTGTAATGAAAAGGCTACTCACTTTTATATTGCTGGTTCCTCATTTCTTATTTCTTATTTCATTTTCTTCCTGCTCCGTCAACAAAGCCGAAATAGACAACAGTCTTAAAAAATATTTTGACAATAACAAAGCCGAGGGCTGCTTTACCCTGTTTGACAATGGCACAGGTAAGGTTACCGTGTACAATATGGCATTGGATACGGCCCGTTTTTTACCTGCCTCCACTTTTAAAATTGTGAACAGCCTGGTGGGCCTGGAAACAAATGTGGTAAACGATGAAAAAATGATGATCAAATGGGATAGTGTTAAACGCTGGAACGATGAATGGAACCGGGATCTTACTATGGAGCAGGCTTTTAAAGCAAGCGCTGTCAACTACTACCAGGAAGTGGCGAGAAGGGTGACCAAAGACAGTATGCAAAAATGGCTTGACACATTGAATTACGGTACGCAAAAAATTAACGGGGCTGTGGATTCTTTCTGGCTGAACAATACCATCAAAATTTCTCCCGATGAACAGCTTGGTTTGGTAAAGCGCCTGTACTTTGACCAGTTGCCGTTTCAAAAACGCAACCAGCAAATTGTAAGGGATATGATGATACAGGAAAACACCACCCAGTACACACTGGCTTATAAAACCGGCTGGGGCTTTGACGAACAAAATGCCAATATCGGGTGGATCGTAGGCTGGATAGAAGAAAATAAGCATCCTTACTTTTTTGCCCTGCTGGTAAAAAATCCCGATAAAGATTTTGACATGCGTACCGCCAGGCTGAATATTTTAAAAGGTATTTTAAAACAATATTGCTTTTTTGAAGGAAAGAAATAGATCTCCATACCCCTGCTGATTCCAAATTTTTTATACATTCACCGTTTAATAAGTCTAACATCCTTTCTCCAATACTGCCTGGGAGATCATAAATTAAGAACACCGCAATGCTTTTTAATTCTGTTTCGTTTGCAATTTTCCTGCCGGTGGTTTTTTTCCTGTATTGGTTTGTGGCCAATAAAAATCTTAAAACGCAGAATATACTGCTGCTGGTGGCCAGTTATTATTTTTATGCCTGCTGGGACTGGCGTTTTCTGTTTCTATTGATGTTCTCTACCTGGCTGGATTATATTACCGGCCTGAAAATGTTTGATGCAAAAGACAAAAGGTGGAAAGCATTCTGGTTCTGGCTCAGTATTATTGTCAACGCCGGGTTTCTTGGTTTTTTTAAATACTACAACTTTTTTATTTCTTCTTTTGCAGAGGGGCTTACCAGCCTGGGCATACATACCAATCCCTGGGTACTGCAGGTAATATTGCCGGTAGGGATTTCATTTTATACATTTCACGGGCTGAGTTATGTGATCGATATTTATAAGGGCCGTATACCGGCAGAAAAGAATTTTGTTGAGTATGCCGTGTTTGTAAGCTTCTTTCCCTTGCTGGTGGCAGGGCCAATTGAACGGGCAACACATTTACTGCCGCAGATCAAAAAAGAAAGAACCTTCGACTATACGCAGGCAGCCGATGGCATGCGGCAGATCTTATGGGGCCTGTTTAAAAAAATCGTGATAGCAGATCAATGTGCTGAATATGCCAACACCATCTTTAATAATCCTGGGCAGTATGGTGGCAGCACTTTATTGATCGGGGCATTATTTTTTACTTTCCAGATATATGGTGATTTTTCGGGCTACTCAGATATTGCCTTGGGTACAGCCAGATTATTTGGTATCAGCCTGCTGCGCAATTTTGCCTTCCCTTATTTTTCAAGGGATATTGCTGAGTTTTGGCGCCGCTGGCATATCTCCCTCTCCACCTGGTTCAGAGACTATTTATACATACCGCTCGGCGGAAGCCAGGGGAGTACCTGGATCAAGATCAGGAATACTTTTATCATATTTTTAGTGAGTGGCTTTTGGCATGGTGCCAACTGGACCTTTATTGTATGGGGTTTATTAAATGCCCTTTACATCATGCCCTCCATTATTTTTAAAACGCACCGCAACAATATTGACATCGTGGCCAGGGACAGGCGATGGCCAACAGCCGGAGAAACTTTTTCTATACTGCTTACTTTCAGTCTCACTGTGCTGGCATGGATATTTTTCAGGGCCGCTACGGTACAACAGGCATTGGGTATTATTAAAAAGATACTCTCAAAATCACTGGTGTCAATTCCGCAGGTCAATCTTTCTGAGATGCTGATTGCCGCATTTTGCATTATTGTATTTATGGTGATCGAATGGTTTGGCAGGAGGGAGCAATATGCGATAGCACATTTGGATGTAAAATTGAAAAAGCCATGGCGGTATGCGTTGTATTATTCCATCGCCCTGGCAGTATTCTGGTTTGCCGGTGGTGAACAGCAATTTATCTATTTCCAGTTTTAATGCCTTTTATGAAACAATTTTTAAAAAGGACTGTAACCATGACGCTGCTGTTTTTTGCGCTGATAGCAGCGCTGGAAATGCTGTACCGTTTATTGAAAATACCTAAGATAGCCCACCATGATATTTATGCCAAGGCGCAGCACCTGGTACCGAAAATAAACAATAACACCATTCTTGTTATTGGCGACAGCAGGCCCGAATGGGGCATTAAGCCGTTGACCATTGCAGAAAAAATGAAAGCGTCCGGTATGGATGGTAATGTGGTAAACATGGCCACCCCCGGAAAAAACGGGCTGGATGTATTGAGGTACCTGGTAAAAAATGACATCCATCCTAAAATAATCATTCATGGTTATGCGCCTAACTATTGCACCCATAAAAATCATGGAACAGATACCATTGAATATTCTTTTTACAACAGACAATACGAAACGTTTAATTACTGGCTTGATAGGAATTGTTATTTCCGGGATCAGTCTGTTTGGTTTTATATAAAGCGTACCCCGCTGTATTTTAAAAGCCATGTGTATGATTCCTTAGGCGGGGTTACGGTTACAGAAAATGGTGCCTACAATGCCCGGGCTGCGGAACAGCATAAAATGTTCAGCGGCTTTACTAAAAATTTTAAACAGGCAGAACTGGACAAATACGAGGTGGAAGCAAATGAATTGATTGAAAAACTGCGAAGTAAAGGATCGGTTGTATATGGGGTGTATATGCCGGTGGCGAAAAAAATATATGAGCTGCTGGATGTTACTGAAAGCGATGTGCCCCAAATACCTGCTTACAACAGGTTTTACGAATGGTCAGCTTTTACATACAATCATGAAGCGCCTGCGCACGACAGCACATTTTACTATGATGATTGTCATTTAAACCCGGCCTATGCCATCATCTTTACAAAAAAATTGCTCGACAGTGTGCTGACAGATTATTCAGCAAGGACTCAACGCTGATCTGTTTTGTTCATTCCCGGGAATGGCCCGGTATTTTAACATTACCCCAACGGCAAAAAAATTGCCGGGGCAAAACGGCCCATCCTGTTTTCCTATCTTTGAACAACAAGTATCCAATGACATTTCAATACCCACTATATTTAATTGCTTTGTGCGGTCTGCCTGTAATGGTGGTCTTGTTTTTTCTTTATGGCAAATGGAAGAAACAAAAAATGCAAAAGGTGGGAGATCCTTTATTGGTACAGCAACTCATCAGCAACTACAGCACACAAAAGTTTAGTATTAAGTTTATGCTTGTTTCCATAGCTTTTGTTTTGATGGTAGTGGCTTTGGCCAATCCCCGCAAACCACACGGAGGCGGGAATGTAAAGCACAATGGCATTGACGTGATGATAGCGCTGGATGTAAGCAGGAGCATGCTGGCGCAGGATATAAAGCCCAACCGGCTGGAGCGGGCCAAACAGTTTGTGTCAAAACTGGTAGACAGGATCCCGGAAGACAGGGTGGGCATTGTGGTTTTTGCCGGAAGAGCTTATTTGCAAATGCCGCTAACAGCTGACCTGGCTGCGGCTAAATTATACCTTTCCACTGCTGGTCCCGACGTGGTACCTACGCAGGGCACCGTTATTGGCGATGCATTACAGATGTGCTACGCCGCTTTTAATGCAAAGGAAAAAAAGTACAAATCCATCGTACTCATCAGTGACGGTGAAGACCATGATGAATCAGCGGAAAAATTATCCCGCTCACTGGCAGAGGAAGGCGTAATGGTAAATACCATCGGCATTGGTTCTGCAGAAGGTGCCACCATTGACGATGCTGTAACCGGCGAATCAAAAAAAGATGCAGAGGGCAACACTGTGATCACTAAACTGAATGAAACGGTGCTAAAAAATATAGCTGCAGCCACCGGGGGTATCTATCTCTCATTAACAAACAGTGATGAAGCAGCCACCGCGGTGCAGCAGCAATTAGGCACCATGGAAAAACGGGGCATTACAGAAATGTCGCAGGCCAGTTACCGCTATTATTTCCCCTGGTTACTGGGGGCTGCCTTATTGCTTTTGCTGATAGAGTTTTTGATGGGAGAAAATAAAAAAGCGCTTAAAGCCAAGCGGCTGCAGGTAACCGTTATACCCATCCTGTTTTGTCTGCTGCCGTCCCTTCAATTGTTTTCGCAGAACAGTACCGAAGAAATTACACAGGGAAACGAATTGTACAAGCAAAGAAAATACGGGGAAGCTGCTTCGCATTACCAAAAAGCCGTTACTAAAAAAACAGGGGAGGCTGCGGCTCACTACAACCTGGGCAATGCGTTATATAAGAACAATGATACCGACAGCGCCCTCAAGGCTTATGACAAAGCCATTGCTTTCAGTAAAACCAACAAAGACAAGGCAGCTGCCTGGTACAACAAAGGCGTACTGCTGCAAAATGATAAAAAATTACGGGAATGTATAGACGCTTATAAACAGGCGCTGAAACTCGATCCGGCAGATGAAGATGCCCGGCTGAACCTTCAAAAAGCTTTGCAGCAGCAGCAGCAGGAAGTAAAAAAGCAACAGGACCAGGCTAAAAAGGAACAAAAAAAGCAGCCGCAAAATCAACCACAACAACCGCAGCCGCCTAAACCACAGGTGAGTAAAATGACCAAAAAGGAGGCAGAGGAAAAACTGAAAGCCCTGCTGCAGCAGGAAAAAAACCTGCAGGATAAATTAAAAAAGACGGATGCACAGACGATTGAAAAGCCGGAAAAAGACTGGTGACAAAAACTCTGATGATACCTTTATTATTTTTGTTGACGGCATCCTGCCATCAACAGCATCCTGCGGTTGTATCACCGGGTGTAAAAAAAATTCACCACATAGCGTTTCTGCTGTATGATAATTTCGATACGGCTATTTTAAATACGGCTGTTAAGGAAGCAACTGGTTTTTATAATTGCAGCGCCATTATTCTGCCGCCACAAAGTTTGCCGGCGTTTGCTTTTTACAAACCACGGCAACGCTACAAAGCAGACAGTTTATTAAAATTTCAAAGCGGTTTGTTGCCACCTGGCTGCCAAACCGTGGCAGGGTTAACACAGAAAGATATTTCCACATCGATGCCCGGCAAACCTGACTGGGGCATTTTTGGGTTGGGATACCGACCCGGGAATGCCTGCGTGATTTCTGTATGCAGGCTTGGAAGCACCAGTTATGAACAGTATAAAGAATGGTTCATTAAAGTACTGCTGCATGAACTTGGGCATAACATGGGATTGGCACATTGCAAATATCACGAACAGTGCCTGATGAATGATGCCAATGGCAGCCTGGCGCAAGTGGATAAGGAGAGAAAATGGTTGTGCAGCCATTGCAGGAAATTGCTGGCAGAATAAACCAATTTATCCTGTTATAATTCCTACATTTATCTCCTCAAAAAACAGTTCATCAAATGAAAAAGATCAAGCTCCTCTTTGTGTTGTTTTCCCTCAATTTTTTAACTGGTTGTATTGATATTGAAGAACTGATTGAATTGGCAGCCGATAATAGCGGCAAGTATTCTATGAGCATTGATATGGCCAAGCTGATGGAGTTTGCCAATACAATGAAAGAGGGTAAGGAAACCAAAAAGACGCCGGAAAAAGCAGATACCACGGTCTATTTTAAAGATGCCGGTGAAAATTTTGCCAAACTTTCTGATGAGGAAAAAAGGATATTCAAAGATGGCTATTGTAAAGTGTACTTAGACGAAGCCAATGGGAAAATGACCATCCAAATGGGGTGCCCCTTTAAAAACATGACTGACCTGGTGGTGGTGAAAAAGGAACTGGCTGGCATGATGAAAAAACTGGACCTGATGGAAAAAGCCGGTGGTAAGGGCGGGGCTGCGGGTGACTTATCTGCACTGGGCGGCGAGGAAGCCGATATGGGTCTTGAGTCACAGATCAATCCCTCTGAAAAGCAATATACCTTTTCAGCTATACCCGGTAAGATCTCCTTCAGTATGAATGAGGGTAACAAATTGAAAGATCTGGCTGCCAATGATTCTGTCATGCAAATGATGCAGCAGGCATCCATGCTGATGGGGGATATGACCACTACCACCATTATCAAACTGCCGGCCCCAGCTAAAACAGTGAGCAATACCAAAGCCACCCTGTCGGATGATAAAAGAACCGTGACCATCAAGTCAATTATCACCGACCTGATGGAAAAACCCGCAGAAGGGGAATACACAATTGAATATTGAAAAAAACTTATTGCAACGTTTAAGGCAGGGATTCTGAACCCCCTGCCTTTTTTGTTGTTATTTTGCAACACATATTCTAAACACTATGCAGTTGTACTGTGAATCGCTCACCACATATAAGAGATTAAAAACAAGGGAAGTAAGGATCGGCCATCTTTTGCTGGGCAATGGGCATCCTGTCCGTGTGCAGACGATGACCACCACCGATACCATGGATACCCTGGCAACCGTGGAACAATCTATCCGCTGTATTGAAGCGGGTGCGGAACTGGTTCGTATTACCGCCCCATCCAAAAAGGAAGCGGAAAACTTACAGCACATCAAGGATGAATTGAGAAAAAGAGGGTATCACACGCCGTTAGTAGCCGACATTCATTTTACACCCAATGCCGCAGAAATAGCCGCCAGGATCGTGGAAAAAGTAAGGGTGAACCCCGGTAACTATGTGGATAAGAAAAAATTTGAACAGATAGATTATACGGATGAAGAGTATGCAGAGGAGATCGAAAGAATCAGAGAGCGGTTTACTCCCCTGGTTTTAATTTGTAAGGAACACGGTACAGCGATGCGTATCGGCACCAACCACGGCAGCCTGAGCGACCGTATCATGAGCCGCTACGGCGATACCGCCAATGGGATGGTGGAAAGCGCAATGGAGTTTTTGCGGATAGCCAGGAGTGAAGATTATCATAACATCATACTCAGCATGAAAAGCAGTAATCCGCTCGTGATGGTGCAGGCTTACCGTTTGCTCATCAATCATATGATGGAAGAATTTGGCGAGTGTTATCCTTTACACCTGGGCGTTACCGAAGCCGGTGATGGTGAAGATGGCAGGATCAAATCTGCGATTGGTATTGGTACACTCCTCGAAGATGGCATTGGTGACACCATAAGGGTAAGCTTGACCGAAGATCCGGAATTTGAAATACCGGTTTGTAAAGATCTCGTTGCCCGTTATACAGCTGCTGTAACAGGCAGGAATGATTCAAAAGTCGCCGGCAACCCAACTAACGGTTTGGGCTACTCGCCGTTTGAATACAAAAGAAGGGAAACTTTTGAAGTGGGAAATATTGGTGGCAGGCAGGTACCCGTGGTAATAGCAGACATCAGCAGGATAGGGAAAATTGACCCGGCACATTTACAAAGTGTTGGATATACCTACAATGCCAGCACAGACAAATGGAATATCAGCGACAGTGCGGCAGATTATATTTTTACAGGTCATCAGTTACTGGATTTTGAACTGCCGGGTACCTTAAAAGTAATTGTATATCCAGGGGCCTGGCAGGATGCAAAAGACAAAAAAAAATACCTGCCTATTTTTTCTGATACCGGATACAGCGAAGCAGAAATAAAAAGCGATTGGCTGAATTTTGTGATGGTGGATTGTTTTAGTGATGATACTCCTGTTAACGATTTTACCTTTTTAGACGGGCTGGGTAATGATAAAAGCGCAGTACTTTGTTTTAGCAGTACCAATACCAATGCCCTGCAAAGTGTACGCCGGATGTTTGTGGAATTGCTGAACAGGAATATCAAAAATCCTGTGGTGCTGATAACAGACAGTCCCTGGCAAACTCCCGATGAACACCTTATTCATTTGGCAACTGAAACCGGTGGTTTGTTTTTGGATGGGTTTGGTGATGGTATTTGTTTGGGCTACAGCAGCAAAACACAAATTGAAAATGTAAAAGCCACCGGGCGTACTTACCTGGAAGTAAAAGATATTTATCAATTCACCAATAATACGGCCTTTTCCATTCTGCAGGCTACAAGAACAAGGATTTCCAAAACAGAGTATATCAGTTGCCCCAGTTGTGGCAGAACCTTATTTGACCTGCAGGAAACAACCGCTAAAATAAGGGCCGTAACCAACCATTTAAAAGGGCTGAAGATCGCCATTATGGGTTGTATCGTAAATGGGCCTGGTGAAATGGCAGATGCTGACTTTGGTTATGTGGGCAGTGGTCCGGGAAAAATCACCTTATATAAAGGGAAAGAAGTAGTGAAGCGAAATGTAGACAGTGCGGTGGCAGTGGATGAACTGATCAATTTATTAAAGGAAAACGAAGTGTGGCTGGATGCGCCCGGCTCCTAAAATGAAGTATTGAACGAATGCAAAACATGGTAAGTTAAACATGAGCGAAACAAAAGCACCAGCTTCCCCAATGAATAACCTTTTAAAAGACGGGGGGCAAACAGATTTTCTTGTGATCGGCAGTGGTATAGCGGGATTAACCTATGCTCTCAAAACAGCGCAGGACTGCCCGGATAAAAGAGTAACCATCTTTACCAAAACATACAGTGATGAAACCAACACCAAGTATGCGCAGGGGGGTATAGCCGGCGTATGGGATGCTGACCATGACAGTTTTGAAAAACATATTGAAGACACATTGATCGCTGGTGATGGCTTGTGCAACCGGCAAACTGTAGAGATCGTAGTGAGAGAAGGTGTTGACCGGATAAAAGAAATTATAGAATGGGGTGCACAGTTTGATAAAGAACCGGATGGTGATTACAAACTCGGCAAAGAAGGCGGGCACAGCGAATACCGCATCCTTCATCACAAAGATGTAACAGGTAAAGAAATGGAAAGGGCCTTGCTCGCTGCCATCGCAAAGCAAAAAAATATTGACCTGGTAAGCCATTGCTTTGTGCTGGATATCATCACCCAGCACCACCTGGGTTATCTTGTTACCAAGTCAACACCGGATATAGAGTGTTTTGGTGTATACGTGCTGACCCTGCAAACCAACAAGATCGAAAAAGTAATCTCCTCCATTACATTGCTTGCAACCGGGGGTAACGGGCAAGTGTACCGTAGCACCACCAACCCGGCCATTGCAACCGGCGATGGTGTTGCCATGGTGTACAGGGCCAAAGGCAGGATCGAAAACATGGAGTTCATACAGTTTCACCCTACTGCACTATATGAGCCGGGCGTACGTGGACAAAGCTTTTTAATAACAGAAGCTGTACGGGGCGATGGCGGCATTCTGCGCAATCATAGCGGCGAAGCTTTTATGGAGCGGTATGACGAGCGAAAAGACCTGGCACCCAGGGATATTGTGGCCAGGGCGATTGACAATGAAATGAAGATAAGTGGTACAGAACATGTATACCTCGATTGCAGGCATTTTAGTAAAAAGAAATTTGTGGAGCATTTTCCCAATATCTATGATAAATGCATGAGCATTGGTATTGACATTACCAAGCACATGATACCGGTGGCTCCGGCAGCGCATTACAGTTGCGGTGGTATCAAAACAGATGAATGGGGAAGAACTTCTATCAAAAATCTGTATGCGGCAGGTGAATGTGCCAGCACCGGGTTGCATGGCGCCAACCGCCTGGCCAGTAACAGCCTGCTGGAGGCGATGGTATTTGCCCACCGGGCATATAGAGATTCTGTGGTCAATATCCATCATCCGTCGGCACTTTTACCCGGCAATAATGGAAGCGCTGTTCCCAATTGGAAGGCAGACGGCACCAATGCACCCAAAGAAATGATCCTGATAACACAAAGTGTGAAGGAAATGAAACTGCTGATGAGTGACTATGTTGGAATTGTAAGAAACAATGAGCGGCTGCACAGGGCAATGAAAAGACTCGATCTGTTATTTACAGAAACAGAAGAATTGTATAAGAAAACGATCGTATCACCACAGTTGTGTGAATTGAGAAATATGATCACCGTTGCCTACCTCATTGTAAAAAGCGCTGAGTTCAGGGAAGAAAGCAGGGGGCTTCATTACAATACTGATTATCCATCAAAGAGCGATATGATACAGAATATTGTATTGTAGATTTGCAGCTTAATACTACTACCGCATGTACTATATTTTATTCGGTTTTTTATATGCCTTGTCACTGCTTCCTTTTTTTATCCTGTACCGCTTAAGCGATCTTTTTTATTTTTTAATGTACTATGTATTCGGTTACCGGAAGGATATTGTGATGAATAATCTCAGCATCGCTTTCCCGGAAAAATCAGCTGCTGAAAAAAAGGCCATTGCCAAACAATTCTATAAAAACCTGGTGGATACTTTTATTGAAAGCATCAAAATGATCAGCATGAGCGGCAAGGCATTTGACAAACGGTGTACCATGGAATGTGCAACTGCCAATGCGTTGGGTGCGGCTGGAAAAAACATACAATTCCACAGTGGTCACCAGATGAACTGGGAATATGCCAACTGGGCGGGAGCAAGAAATGTTTCCATTCCCTGGGTGGGGGTGTACCAGCACATTTCAAATGCAGCAGTACATAAAATATTTTACAACATGCGGGCAAGAATGGGTACCCTGCTGGTTTCAACCAGGGAGTTCAAAAATGTGATGCATTCCTTTTTTAAATCTCAATATTCCATTGCACTGGCAGCAGATCAGAATACAGAACCACACAAAGGTTACTGGATGTATTTTTTTACAAAGCCTGTTCCTTTTATCAGCGGACCCGATAAGGGTGCTTTAAAAAATAACACCGCTGTGGTGTTTGTGAATTTTGTAAAAAAGAAAAGAGGCTATTATCATCTCGAAACAACTGTGATAGCAGAAAGCACCGAAAATTATAAACCCGGAGAGCTCACCAGGATCTACAGGGATTTTTTGGAAGAAACGATTCGCCGGGAGCCCGCCAATTATTTATGGACCCACCGCCGCTGGCGTCATGAGTATACGCCGCAGTTGGATGCGCAATGGATGGATAACAGGCCAAAACCTTAGTTAAGTACACTCGCATCTTTTGCCGTAGGTATCTTTTTCTCTTCCTTTATTTTACCCCATCCGCCAGCAATATTTCTGAGGTTGTGGATACCTTGTTTTTTTATTAGTGAAGCAGCAATAACACTTCGGTATCCACCGCCACAATATACATACAGGTTCTGGTCATCATCCAGCCCGGCGATCATGGCAGTATCAGTAAGGTCGGTCAGCGGTATATTTACAGCTCCTTTTACATGCCCTTCGGCAAACTCTGTTTCCTTTCTTACATCAATGGCCAGCAATTTGGTATCATGGGGAATATCCATGGCAAATTCATCCGCCTCAATGGTGATGACCATATCTATAGGTTCACCTGCGTGCTGCCACGCATCAAAACCGCCATCTAAAAAGCCTACAAATTCAGAGAACCCCACTCTTGCAAGGCGGATCACGGTTTCTTCTTCTTTACCCGGTTCGCTTACAAGAAGGATGGGTTTATCAAAAGACACCATACTGCCGGCCCATTCGGCAAACCTTCCTTCCAGCCCGATAAAAATACTGCCCGGTACAAAGCCATCAATAAACACATCGCCATTTCGTGTATCCAGTACTGTTATATCGCCTTTCATTTTGTTTTTAAATTCAGCTACAGACAGCCGCACAAGGGCCTTGTTTTTTACGGTATCCAGGCTTTCGTAGCCTTCCTTATTTATCAATGCATTGATGGGGAAGTAACGGGGGGCGTCTCCTAAACCTTCTGTTACAGCTTTTATAAAGTGTTCTTTTGTCTGCGGCTGCAGGGCATAGTTGGTTTTCTTTTCCTGGCCAATGGTGCTGACTGTTTCCGGGCCCAGATTTTTACCACAACTGCTGCCGGGGCCGTGTGCAGGATACACCAGCACCGAATCTGCAAGAGGTAATATTTTATTTTGAATGGTATCGTACATTATTGCAGCCAGTTCTTCTGCTGTCATATCACCACTGCTAAGGTCGGGCCGGCCAACATCCCCCACAAATAACGTATCTCCGCTGAACAGGGCATGGTCTTTTCCTTGCTCATCTTTTAAAAGATAACAGGAGCTTTCTATAGTGTGTCCTGGTGTATGTAACACTGTAAAAGAGATGTCCCCAAGGTTAAATACTTCTCCCTCCTTTGCAATATGCACATCAAATTTTGTTTCTGTTTGCGGGCCATACACAATAGGTGCACCGGTTTTTTTACCGAGGTCAAGATGGCCGCTTACAAAATCCGCATGAAAATGTGTTTCAAAAATATATTTGATCACGGCGTTCCTTTCTTTGGCCAGGCTGGTATACACGTCAGTATCCCTCAGCGGGTCAATAATGGCAGCCTCTCCTTTACTCTCCACGTAATAGGCTGCTTCGCTGAGGCAGCCGGTATATAATTGCTGTATAAACATAAAAGATTGATTAACGGGGCAAATATAAAAACAAAAAAACGGATGAGTTTTCATCCGTTGCATAGTAATAAGCCGGGTGCATTACGCAACAAGGTCATTCACAATTTTTCCTACTTCCTCCAGGCGTTTATAATTAACGATATAGTAGATGAATTTGCCTTCCCGTTCTGTAGTAACAATACCTGCTTTTCTTAATATGGCCAGGTGCTGGGATGCAACAGACTGCTCAAGCCTTAAACGAACATAGATCTCTGTTACAGTGATCCGTTTTTCATCATCAATCAGTTTAATTAACTGCTGTCTTAATTTGTGATTCACCGCCCTTAGAATAAGAGCTCCTTTTTTTACATTGTAGTAGTCGATTCCTAGTGTACTCATGTTTTTAGTTTTTAAAAGATAACGCATAGTCCTGTGTCAGAGGCATTATCTTAGTCATAGTTTATCAAATTTATATACGGATTAAAGAGGCTGCAAAGATAAGTTCGAAATTATATACTTCCTTATTAATATTTTATGAGTGGCAATGAAAAAAGACATTTCAATATCTTTATCGGGCAACTGCGGTTGTGTAAAACTCCTTGATATATAACGGACTTGCATACGCAATACTGGCAAAGCTGGCCTGCTGCAGCAGCTCATAAGAAAGTTTTGAAAATGCTAAACCTTTGTTAACACTTTTTTTATAACGTGCATTTTCATGTATACATAACGGTTGCCATTTTGTAACACCGCTGCCCACAAAAAAAACTTTGCCTGCTGCTAAAAATTCATGAAAGGAATGGTGATCTATAAGTAAGGCACAGGGTGGTACTAACTCTTTAAGTTTATTATCATACACGGCAGTAAAAACCTCCATTCGCCTTGCATCTATCATCGGGCAATACAGTCCATTTATATCTGAATGGTTATCAATGACATCTTTAGTCAGAATCTCCAGTTGATTTACTGTAATTAAAGGTTTGCCTGCCGCATAACATAAACCTTTAGCTGCAGCTACACCCACCCTGATGCCTGTGTATGAACCCGGTCCATGGCAAACAGCCACTGCATCCACTTCATTCATTTTGATCCCTGCTTTTTTCAATACCATCAAAAGAGCAGGATGTAAAAAGGACGCATGGTCTTTTTGTGAATCATTGGCCGCTTCAAAAACCACTGTCCCGTTTTCCGCAATGTTCACCAATGCCGATTCAGAAGTGGTATCAATATTTAATATCAGGCTCATGCGGTTGCTTCTTTAATTAATAACGGCGCCGGTGCATACCTGTTGCTGGTTTTTTGCAATGCCATCAAAAGAAGATATATATTTTTGACCCCGATCTTATCAGCCCATTCAAAAGGTCCATAAGGATAATTAGTTCCCAGTTTCATAGCAATATCAATTTCTTCTTTGGTACTTACATCTTCTCCCAATGCAAAATAGGCTTCGTTGATGATCATCGCAATACTTCTTACTGCCACCAGGCCCGGTTCATCTGCCACCTGCGTCAGATGCTTTCCTGCAGCAGCAAAGATTTGTTTTAATTCATCTGTAACAATTCCTGCTGTTTCCCATGTTTTTCGCAGAACAAAGCCATTCCAGCCGTTGATCCGCAACACATTTGTTGATGCCTTCAGTTCAGTCAGCGTTTTTATTACGGCATTCACCAGCACAGGTTTTTCTTTTTTGTCAATTACCGGAATGAATTGCTCATCCAGCACCAGGTAGGCATCAGCGGTAACTTCATCCTGCAAAGTGTGCAGCCGTACAAAAATATCTTTATTGCCATCCTCCAGCAATTCATTCCATTGTTCATCCGTAGCCAGCACAGCGATCAGCATAAATTTTTTATTTGCAAAAATAGGTGGTTGATAAAAGATATATTTGCAGCACAAGCAAATAAAATGAGTAAGACCATCATCACAACCAATAATGCACCAGCACCCATTGGTCCCTATAACCAGGCCATCAAAACGGGTAATTTACTTTTTGTATCAGGACAGGTGGCGTTGAAACCAGGCACGAATGAAATGGCCAACGCTGATATTATAGAAGAAACCCACCAGGTATTGCAAAACCTGAAATCTATTTTGCAGGAAGCCGGCATGGATTTCAGCAATATTGTAAAAACAACCATTTTTTTAAGTGATATGGCATTGTTTGGCCACGTAAATGAGATCTACGCCAAATATTTTGATGGTGATTTTCCGGCTAGAGAAACAGTAGCTGTAAGCGGACTACCTAAAAATGCCAATGTTGAGATCAGTGTTGTTGCTGCAGGTTAGCCTGGTTGCTGCAAATGAATGACGGTACATTGTACCTGGGGTTTCGCCTGGTTGTACAAGTACAAACACCTTGTTATGTAAGGTTTACCCGTACCGGTAAAATAAAGCCCGCCTGTTCACTTTCCTGAACTTCTTTTTTCATTCCTTTCTTCGGTAAAACAAGTTTTAATAAACATAAAAAGCAGTTTAATTTTGAACAGTCAGGATAATAAAATTGGTTTTAAAAAATGAGTATAGCAGCACCATTGGTGATCATTACAGACAGGGTACCCGCTTTTTTGATAGAAAGGCTGCAGCAGAAAAATTATGAAGTGCAATACCTGCCCGATATCACTGCCAGCGAAATGCAGGAAAAGATAGCGATGGCAGAAGGACTGATACTGACCACGAAAATTAAGATTGACGAATCACTTCTGGATAAAGCAGTTCACTTAAAATGGATCGGTCGCCTGGGCAGCGGAATGGAGCACATCAATGTTGAGTATGCACAAAGCAAAAGCATTCGTTGTATCAGCAGCCCGGAGGGAAACCGTAACGCAGTGGCTGAACATGTGCTTGGATTGTTACTGACACTGATGAATAATATCAGCAGCAGTTTCAATGAAGTAAAAGAAGGTAAATGGATAAGAGACGCCAACCGGGGTACAGAACTAACAGGCAAAACGGTTGGCATAATAGGTTTTGGTAACACCGGGAGCGCCTTTGCAAAACTGCTTGCGTCTTTTGATGTAACGGTACTGGCGTATGACAAGTATAAGTTTGGTTTTGCCAATGGCCATGTGCATGAAGCCAGCCTGGAACAAATCTGCCGTTATGCAGATGTTGTAAGTTTTCATGTACCGCTTACCGCAGAAACAAAGCATATGGCGGGTGAAAATTTTTTCAAAGCGCTCGAACAGCGGCCATTTTTTATCAATGCCTGCCGTGGCGGCGTTACAGATGCAGCTGCGTTGATAAAAGCACTCGAAACGGGTGATATTGCAGGTGCTGCGCTGGATGTGCTGGAAAATGAAAAAATGGACAGCCTGACCGTGCTGCAAAGGCAACAGCTCGGTTTTTTAACCAGCCAGCCCAATGTAATTGTAACGCCTCATATTGCCGGTTATAGTCACGAAGCTTTTACCAAAATGAGTACAGTTTTGCTGGAAAAACTCGGCTTTTAAAAAAATATCTATATTTGCATGGTTACAACGCCTTGGTATTCCCGGGGCGTTGTATTTTTTTTCTCAATACGATAAAAGATCTTGCTATGAGCGTAACCAATTATGTAACGAAGGATACTTTCGAAAAAATGAAAGAAGAGCTGCAGCAACTGAAGGGGATCGAAAGGCCTGCTGCCAGTAAAGCGATTGCCGAGGCCCGTGAAAAAGGCGATTTAAAAGAAAATGCGGAATATGATGCAGCAAAGGAAGCACAGGGTTTGCTGGAGGCTAAAATAAAGCAACTGGAAGGTGTAATTGCCACCGCAAGAATACTGGATGAAAATAATATTGATACAAGTAAGGTGTCTATACTTACCAAGGTAACGGTAACCAATATGGGCACCCAAAAGCAGGTTACCTACAAAATAGTGTCGGAAAAAGAGGCCGATCTCAAACTGGGAAAAATTTCTGTTACTTCCCCCATTGGTAAAGGACTGCTGGGCAAAGTGGTGGGAGATGTGGCAGAAGTAATCGTTCCTGCAGGCACACTCAAATTTAAAGTGGAAGAAATTTCAGCATAGTCTCGCTGGTAATAGATTTAATGCGCCGGGCCTGTACCGGCGTTTTTTATTCTTCGCCGTCAACTATTTCGCCATAGTCCACCAAAAGCTCTTCCCCTTTTTTGATATCTCTCATGGTTTCAAAATATTCACCCTCATTTACAGAAAAGATATTAGGTGTGGCAGAATGATTCAGGAATAAAGAAAGGTCAATTGTTTTAAAACCCCTGGCCGGAATAAAATAACCGGCATCATCGTAAAGACAAAAATTTTCTACCAGTTCTTTTGCATAAACAGGAAGTGCGTCCACTTCTTTTCTTGCTACCGTTGTCCATTCGCCCATCTCACTGCTGAATATTTCCCTGCAGCCAGCCGGGATATCCCTCACAGCAAATACGCCAATACCATGGATGCCGCTTGGTTGGATCATCACCCAGGTGTTATTCGCCAGTTCGTTCAGCAATTCTTCTTTCGTCATGCCATGATTGTTATGCATTCAAGATAACATGTTTTGTATTTTTACAAAAACATTTCTCATGACGCTCTTTTCAAAGATCATTGCCGGACAGATTCCTTGTTACAAAATTGCAGAAGACGACAACTTTATTGCTTTCCTGGATATTTTTCCATTGGTAAAAGGCCATGTGCTGGTGGTACCGAAAAATGAAACCGATAAGTTCTTTGATCTGAGCGATGTATATCTTTCAAAGATGCTGTTGTTTGCAAAGCCCATCGCCCAGGCCATTGAAAAAGCATTTGACTGCAACCGCTGCGGAATCAGTGTGGTTGGTTTGGAAGTGCCGCATGCACATATGCACCTGGTTCCAGTTAATAGTGCCGATGATCTCAATTTTAACAGGGAAAAACTGAAGTTAAGTACTGAAGAATTCAAAGCAGTACAGGAAAAGATCATTCAGCAATTATAAGCCGGCGGTAGTTATTTTATCGCAGCACCATTTGCCGGTCTGCATCTAACTTGATGGCAACAAAGAGCAGAATGGTAAATGTGACCAATGAAGAACCACCATAACTCAGTAATGGCAACGTAATACCCGGAGATGGCGCTATACCCAGCGTCATACAAACATTGAGTGCTACGTGAAAGAAAAGGATACTGGCCACACAATAGATATACACCCTGCTGAAGGTACTCCGTTGCCGCTCTGCTAAAAATACCAGGCGAAACATCATTCCAAAATACAGCAGCATTAATATAATGCAGCCTATCCAGCCAAAACTTTCTCCCACAGACGAAAAAATAAAATCGGTGTTTTGTGCCGGCACAAATTCTCCCCTGGTTTGGGTACCCTGTAAAAAGCCTTTGCCGATAAAACCTCCGGAGCCGATCGCAATTTTTGATTGCTTCACATTATAGCCTTCAATTTTTTCATTGGAACCTTTTCTTACGGTGCCCAGTTTGGCATATTCCTTTTGCATCTCCGCCTGTCTTTCCGGGGCTTTAAATTTGTAGTCGTCAATGCCAAAGGTGGTGAAAATGCGGACCACCTGGTGGGGCTTCAACACTTTTTCGAACAAGGCAGGTACCAAAAAAAACTGCACCCCTACACATAGCAGCCAGATTCCGGCAATCACCACCAATATGCCTTTGTCCCTCCTTATTTTACGGCGGAAGATCATTGCCACGATGAGGGCAATAACGGAAAGCGCTATCAGCAATGCAGTGGGTGGAACCACAATGCTGGCGATCACTAAAATGGCCAGCGAAAAAACCAGTACAAGGTATATCGCCGGAAGACCTTCCCGGTAAAATGCAATGGAAAAGGAAAAATACACAATGGCAGCACCCGGTTCTTTTTGTAATACAGATAAGATGGCGGGTGAAAAAGCAATGGCGGCGGCTATTAACTGCGACTTTGTTTTAGAAAAATCAAGGTCGGGCATGGAGAGGTATTTCGCAATTGCCAGGGAAGTGAATATTTTACAAACTTCCACCGGCTGAATATTCATAAAGCCAAGTGGTATCCAGCTTTTAGAGCCACCTACTTCTTTACCCACCACAAACGTAGCCAGTATCAGCAGTATGCCCGCCGCATACATGAGATTGGCCGTGGCGGTAAAAAACTTACTGTCGGTTAGTAAAATAAAAGTGGCGACTATGAGGCTGGCGATAAAAAAATAAAACTGCTTGCTGTATTCCCGTTTAAACCCCAAAAATGTTTGCAGTACAGGGTCCCCGTTTTTATACTCTACAGAAAAAATACAGAGCAGGCCAATGAGCACCAATATAACATACAGCCATATCATTAACGCATCTACGCCTTTTGCCAGTTCTGGTTTTTTTTGATACAAGTTGTAGTTATTGTTTTTGTGAATACTGAATGGTCAATGGTGAATACAGCCTGCTTCTTGCCAATTGCCTATTGTTTCTTTGACCTTTTTGCCTATTGCCCATTGCCCGATGTATCCCTTGCCTCCGCTCTCTTTTTTTCGTCTGGTAATATGGCATCCGGTTTAATCAGCGTTTTTCTGTTGGTGCTGTCTTTGGCCGGTGCTTTTTTAGGTGTCTCTTTGTCTTTTTTTAACTTGTCCAGTGCATCCTGTTCATCTTCTTCATCTATTTCCAATGTGTCTTTAATTATTTTGATATAGCCTTTTGCCACCAGGTAGGCAGAGTCTTTTGCGTGCCGCATACTGTCCTGCGTACGGATCTGTGCATAGATACGGGGTGGTATCAGGTTCAGGTTGGAATAATATTCCAGCCTTTCCTTCCTGGCTTTATCAGTAATTGAATCCTTCAGGTATTTTTCAATCATAAAGCCTACTATCGGTGCCGCATACGTGCCTCCAAAGCGGCCGCTGTTTTCCACCACACACATAATGGCAATTTTGGGATTGTCTCTTGGTGCAAAGCCGCAGAAGAAACCGTGGTTGGGTTGTTTTACCCCACGAAAATAGTTTTCCACCGTACCTGTTTTACCACAAATGGCAATGTCTTTTACTTTAGAACCCTGGCCGGTACCGCGGCTTACCACACCTTCCATACCATCATGCACGGCCTCAAAAATACTGTCGGGAATATCTATTGCCCGGTGCTTTTCCTTAAAAGCGGTCAGCAAGCCAAATTTATCCCCGCCTTCTATGGAGTCAACAATATGTGGTGTGATGAAATAGCCTTTGTTGGCGATATAAGCCATCTCATTGGCCACCTGGATCGGTGTTACGTCTACTTCACCCTGTCCAATACTTACAGAGCGGAAACTGCAGAAATTCCAGTGGCCTGCGCCAAATACTTTATCATACGTGGCAGGCGTGGGTATATTGCCTCTTTTTTCCGATGGCACATCCACTCCCAGTCTTTTACCAAGCCCAAAAGCATACATATACCTGTCCCATGCATTCAGACTGCTGTCTACATTGGGGTATTTGGGATTGTTGATCACCCTTTGCATAACCTGGGCAAAATAAGTATTGTCAGAAACGGTAATGGCATGCCGGAGGTCGAATGTGCCAATATCCAAACAGCGCATGGGTTTGCCGCAACCATAAAAAGCGCCACCGCAACTAAACTGCGTTTCGGTGGTAATAACACCTTCGTGTAATCCTATCAACGCCTGCAATGTTTTAAAAGTAGAACCGGGAGAATAGGTGGCGCTTACAGATCTGTTCAATAATGGGAGAGAAGGATCGAGTAATAAATTGGTGATGTGTTTTTTCCTGTCGGCCCCGGTTAAAAGTTTCGGTTTAAAAGTTGGGCTGCTTACCATGCAAAGTATCCCGCCGGTTTTGGGATCAATCGCCACAATGGAGCCGAGTTTGTTTTCCATCAGCTTTTCGCCCAGTGCCTGCAGTTCTATATCAATGGACGTGTACATATTTTGACCAGCCACTGCCGTTGTATCATACTTTCCATTGTCGAGTCTTTCGATCAATCTGCCGAGTTTGTCTCTTTTCCAATACTGGATACCCCGCTGCCCCATCAGCACTTTTTCGTACGTGCGTTCCATCCCGGTTTTACCGGCGTAGTCGCCCATTTGATACCCTTCTTCTTTGTGTTTCTTTAAAAAATTGGTATCCACTTCTGATAAATAGCCCAGGATATTACCACCAGCATCATAAGGATAACTTCTTACCGGCCGCTCCTGCAGGTAAAAGCCGGGTTGAAATTTATACATGAACTGGTTGAGCAGCGCCATTTTTTGCTCTGTTAACAGCCCATCAAAAACAGAAGGCCTGCTCCGGGTATTTTTAATGATGCATTCCAGTACTTTTTTCTTGAATTGCTCCGGATTGATCCCAAGGATCTGGCAAAGTGCCGCGGTATCCACCCCTTTCAGTTTATTGGGTTGCACCATCAGGTCGTAAATGGTGGTGTTTTGTAAGATCGCTTTCCTGTTCCTGTCAAATACGATCCCTCTGTCAGGATATACCACTTTCCTGAACAGGCCCTGGTTGTCTGCAGATACTTTATAGCCGGATGAAAATAGCTGCAGGTTGGTAAGTTGCAGCAAAATGATGATAAACACACCCGCAAACGCAAGCATGATCACATTTTTACGGCTTTGATTGAAAACTGACATACGCCCTTATCTCCTTTAGCTGCTGGAGAATTGATTATTTATGTTGTAATAGATATTGTTTTGTTCGGCAATTTTTCAAACGTAAAATTAGGCTGTGTTGGTTTTGAATTTTTGTTTTCTTGAAAATAGTAACTCGGCAATAAATATCAAACAGAGGGTAATGATGGTTGAAAGCAATGTTTTAATGATAAAGTACCAGAAGTTGCCAAATTCAAGGGCTTCCAAAAAGAACAGCCAGCTGTGGTGCAGCAATGTGAGCAGGCCGGCATAGGTCATATATGGCAGGAGGCCGCCCATGCTGCGGGCTGATGGTTCTTCATAGTTGGTATCGGCGCCTTCCTGTGGTATCAACAGGTTGATGAGGAATGGGCGGAAATAAGCGATCAGCACACTGGCAGCTGCATGAAAACCGGGGTGGTGACGGAAACTGTCAAGTGTATAGCCCAGCAAAAAAGCCAGGATCATTTGCCATCCCCTGCCAATGCTGAATGGCATCCAGATGATAAACAGAAAATAAATATAGGGGGTCACCATCTGGTGCAGGTGAATTTTATCCAGCACAAAAGCCTGGATAAGTATCAGCAGGATAAAACGCAGTATATTTTTTACTAGTACGGTCATTATGGTTGCTTATTGATACTGGTCTTTGCTTTTTCAAGCAGGGAATCCACTTCTGCCTTTTGGTAATTTTTAATGGCAAAAGCATATTGAAGGTTATAAAAATTAGCCGTTGATTTGATCTTGATGAGAAAGGTGTTGGTGCTTACATCCGGTTTAATTTCATCTATCGTACCAATCATCATACCGGTGGGGAAAGTGGCGGTGATAGGACTGGCCAGCACGGTATCGCCTCTTTTTGCCCTGGCGCTTTTTCTTACATTAATAAGAGAAAGATAGTTAGGCTCTTTGCCATCCCAAATTACCAGTCCGCCGGAGGCGGGGTCGTTTTTTAAAATGGCAGTAATCTTGCTGTCTTTATGCAGCATACTCATTACCACGGCAAAATTGCTGCTTACATCAGTTACAATACCTATCACGCCATCATTGGTGTCCACCACACCCTCTCCTTTTTCAACCGATTGTTTACTGCCGCGGTTGATCACGATAAAATTACCCGGCGAGGTAACTGAGTTGGATACTACTTTGGCACTTTGATACAGCCATTTCCGTTTATTTCCCAAGGTATCATAAGGGATGGTGTCAGCTACAAACGAAGTAGTGGTATCAGGGTTTTCAAAAGAAGACCGCATGGCATTCAGCAGTCTTTCATTTTGAGCCCTCAGTTTATCATTCTCTTTTTTCAGGCCAATGTAATTGTCAACCCGGTTGTATTGTTCATTTACCCTTCCGGTAACTTCATTCATGGCAACTGAGCCTACAGCATTGTGGTATTTGTTGTAATGATAAATGAGATAAATGCTCACCACCTGCAGTACGAAGAATAACAGGAAATTAGAAAAGCGCCGGATGAACAGGAAAACATTACGCACCTTTTGGGGAATTATTGAATGAAAAAATTCTAAATCCTAAAACAACGATACTTTAGAATTTAGAACCTTAATTTTTTTAGAATATACAATATTATCGCATCACGAACGGATACCGGTCATAATTTTTTAAAGCAATGCCGGTGCCCCGTACCACACTTTTCAGGGGATCATCGGCCACATGCACTGGCAGTTTTATTTTGGCTGAGATCCTTTTATCCAGGCCACGAAGCAAAGAGCCACCCCCTGTTAAATACAAACCGCGGCGGTAGATATCACCCGCCAGTTCCGGAGGTGTTGTTTCCAATGCTTTTAAGATCGCTTCTTCAATTTTGAAAATACTTTTGTCCAGCGCTTCTGCCACTTCCTGGAAGCTTACAAAAACCTGCTTGGGGATACCGGTTACAAGGTCACGGCCATTTACCGGGATATCATCTGGTGGATTTTCCAGGTCTTTCATGGCAGCGCCTACCTGTATCTTGATCTGCTCGGCAGTACGTTCGCCTATCAGCAGGCTGTGGTAGCGGCGAAGGGCTTCCATAATGTCTGCCGTAAATTCATCACCGGCAATCCGGATACTCTGATCGCATACGATACCTGCCAAAGCAATCACCGTAATGCCAGTGGTGCCACCACCAATATCAATGATCATATTGCCTACCGGTTCTTCCACATCAATACCAATACCCAGCGCAGCGGCCATGGGTTCGTGTATCAGGTAAACTTCTTTGGCACCGGCTTGTTCTGCACTGTCTCTTACGGCACGCTTTTCTACCTCGGTGATGCTGCTGGGAATACAGATCATCATGCGCCAGCTCGGGGCGAACAAAGGTTTTTTAGGATAGATCATCTTGATCATCTCCCTGATCATGAGTTCGGCGGCATTAAAGTCGGCAATCACGCCATCTTTCAAAGGACGTACCGTGCGTATACTTTCGTGGGTTTTTTCATGCATCATTAACGCCTTTTTACCCACGGCTAAAATATTCTTGGGATTATTCCTGTCGAGCGCCACAATGGATGGTTCGTTCACCACCACTTCATCATTAAAAATGATCAGGGTGTTGGCAGTGCCCAGATCCATCGCAATTTCCTGCGTAAAAAAATTAAAGAGACCCATGTTGTATAGTAGAGAAAAAAAAGTATTGTGAACAATGTGGGCAAAGTTGAAGGAAATAATCTGAAATAACAACGCAGCCCACTTTATTTTTCAACATTTTGACAAATAATTGTGCAAAACCCTGCGGGCTGTAAAATCCTTTGCTGGCAAAGGCTGCATTGAATTTTTTGACTGTTGAATGCTGCTTTGTTTCGTTTTGGGGTACTGCTGATGGTTAGTAACTAACCTGCAGGCGGGATGGCTGCAAATTCGTAACCAATATCATCCCGGTAATAGATGCCATCAAAGAACAGGTTTTCCATTACGTACATGCTCTGGCCTACCGCATCGGTGATATTGTCGCCATAGGAAGTAACGGCGAGTACCCGGCCACCATTGCTCATCACGTCTGCTCCCTCCTGGCTGGTGCCTGCATGAAATATCATGGAACCCTCTATGGCAGCATCTTCCAGGCCCGAAATGCTTTTGCCGGCCTGGTAATTACCAGGATAGCCGCTGCTAACCGCCACTACAGTAACTGCTGCCTGGGGATTTACTTTTATGGATGTTTCGTGCAGGCGTTGCTGTGCCACGGCGGTAAACAATTCCACCAGGTCATTATCCACCCTGGGTATCACCACTTCTGTTTCAGGGTCGCCAAAACGGCAGTTGTATTCAATTACAAAAGGCTCCTCATTTACTTTAATCAGGCCAAAAAATACCACGCCTTTGTAATCCAAATTCTCTTTTTGCAGGCCCTGGATGGAGGGTTCCACGATCCGTTGAATTACTTTCTGCATAAACAGCTCATCTGCAAAAGGCACAGGGCTTACTGCACCCATGCCTCCGGTATTGGCACCCGTATCGCCTTTGCCCACCCGCTTATAGTCTTTTGCTTCGGGAAGCAGCACGTAGCTTTTGCCGTCGGTAAGGGCAAACACACTCAGTTCAATGCCAGTTAAAAACTCTTCTATCACCACTTTTTTCCCGGCATCGCCAAATTTTGCCTGTTGCACCATCAGTTCAAATTCTGCCAGCGCTTCAATATGGTTGGTGCAGATAATAACTCCCTTGCCTGCAGCCAGTCCGTCTGCTTTTAGCACCACTGGCAGGGGGTGGGTTTTTATATATTCAGTGCCTTCAGGATAGTTGGTTTCGTCAAACTCCCGGTAGCCTGCTGTAGGGATTTGATGCCGGTGCATAAACTCTTTTGCAAAGGCCTTGCTGCCCTCCAGTTTGGCCGCTTGTTTGGAAGGCCCGATCACCATAATATGGGAAAGGGAAGGATCAGCGGTGAAATAATCGTAGATACCTTTTACCAGCGGTTCTTCGGGACCTACCACCAGCATTTCAATTTTATTTGTTACACAAAAACCGGCCAGTGCCTCAAAGTCGGTAACGCTGATGGGTAAGTTGGTTCCCACGGTGCCGGTGCCTGCATTTCCAGGGGCAATATACAGTTGCTCACAGTGATGGCTTTGTTTTAATTTCCACGCCAGTGCATGTTCCCTGCCGCCGCTGCCTGCAATTAAAATATTCATAGCTAGTGTTGGTAAATCAGTTAGTAGAAATGGATTTGCAGCGAATTTAAAATTTTGCCCGTTGCCAGCCATATTAAATTTATAAACGGTGTGGGTAAAAGCCCCTGTTGCAGTTACAAAAATGGCTTCAGTTGTTTTTGATAAAAAGAAATTCCCTACTTTGAGCCATTAAAATATTATCAACCTCAATTATCAAAAACCATCGTATGACTGAACAGCAAACGGTAAAGCAAGGCCACCCCAAAGGACTATGGGTATTATTTGGAACAGAGATGTGGGAGCGGTTTAACTTTTATGGGATGCGTACCATCCTCACGCTTTTTATTGTAAATGCCTTGATGTTGAGCAAAGAGCAGTCGTCCATTATTTATGGCGGATTCCTGGGGCTATGTTACTTAACTCCGATGCTGGGCGGTTTTATATCAGACAGGTTTTTGGGAAACAGGAACTGTATCCTGTTGGGAGGTTTATTAATGGCTGTCGGGCAGTTATTACTTTTTTTCAGCGCATCCATATTTTCATCCAATCTTGAGCTGGCCAGGACCTTGCTCTATGTGGCATTGGGCGTTATCATACTGGGTAATGGTTTTTTTAAGCCCAATATCAGCAGTATGGTGAGCAGTCTTTATCCTCCTTCTGAAAGAAGCAAACTGGATACGGCTTTCACCATTTTTTATATGGGGATCAATGTAGGTGCTTTTTTAGGACAGCTGATCTGTCCCATTATTGGTGATGTGGTGGATGCCGATGGCGTAAGGGATATTTATGCTTTTAAATGGGGATACCTGGCTGCTTCGGGAGCGATGTTATTGGGTGTTACCACCTTTTATTTTTTGAAAGATAAATATGTAAGAACACCAGAAGGCAGGCCCATTGGCGGTTTGCCCAAAAACAATACAGCAGAAGACTATGCAGAAGGTGAGGCACAATCTGCCAAATTTTCCAATACAGCTTTAGCTGTTGCCGTGGTTGCTTTTATTGGTTTGGGTTTATTGTTCTTTTATGTTTTCGGACAAAATGTAATATACTCAATTATCTATGCTGCCGGTATCACCTTGGCCGGCCTGATCATTTCTGATAGTTCGCTAACAAAAATTGAAAGAGACAGGATACTCGTGATCTACATTGTTTCTTTTTTCATCATTTTCTTTTGGGCTGCTTTTGAACAGGCAGGTTCTTCTCTTACTTTTATTGCAGATAACCAGACAGACCGTCACTTTTTTGGATGGAATATGCCGCCCAGCATGGTGCAGATATTCAACGGTATTTTTATAGTGGCATTGGCCGTACCGTTTAGTATTTTATGGGACAAACTAAGGGCAAAAGGAAAAGAACCTATTTCCCCGGTTAAGCAAGCCATCGGATTAGCACTTATTGCACTCAGCTATTTTATTATTGCACACAATGTAAAAGATCTGGGTAACAGCGGTTTGCTGGCAGTTAAATGGCTGATCTTATTATACCTGATCCAGACATTGGGTGAATTGTGTTTGTCACCGATTGGTCTTTCTTTAGTGGGTAAGTTATCACCAAAAAGATTTTCATCCCTGTTATACGGGGTATTCTTTTTATCTAATGCCTCTGGCTATGCCCTGGCCGGCACATTGGGCGCCATTTTGCCACCCACCGGTGAAGAATATAAAAAAGCTGAAATTGAAAATATTGACCTGAAAAGTATTTTGGATAAAAAAACAGATCCTTCTGCAGCCGACCTGTTTATGCTAGCCAAATTGAGGATCGGGAACCTGGATAAAAAAACAGCCAAAGAGAATGGGCTTGATTTTGATAAGATCTTTGCAAAAGCAGACTCAACTTTAAAACCAGAACAGTATAAAGCCATTAAAGTAAACAATGTAATAACTGTAAAAAGCAACGCCAGTTCCCTGCTGCCGTTAGATGGGGAGAAAAGCAGGATCTTAAAGCGGGAAAATATAGATGCGGCGGAGTTATTAAAAGACCAGGGTAAAATAAAGGGCAAGCAGTTGTTTTACCTGGCCAAGGTGGGATTAGCCGATATCAATCCGGCAGCGGCCCAGGCCAACAATCTTGATTTTGAAAAAATATATGCGGTAAAGGATTCTGTTTTATCAAAAGAACAGGTGGCCCTCATTAAAGACAAAAATTTATTAAAACTCGAGTATCCAACATTTGCAGGATTTGTTATCCACGACCTGTTTCAGTTCTTTATGGTGTTTGTGGTGCTTTGCGGCGTAGCTTCTGTATTGTTGTTTGCATTAACACCTTTGCTGAAAAAGATGATGCATGGTGTAAGATAATTGATCAATACATCTTTAAATAAAAGGCGGTACAGCGGGTATCGCCTTTTTTATTTATCTTACTTTTTCAAAACCAATTACATTGCTTATGTCTGAGAAAAAAACCTTTCAGCCTTTTGTATCGCCGCATACCAATATGGCCGAACTCACCCTCAAGTCTATTTTAATGGGCAGCCTGTTTGGTGTGATCTTTGGAGCGGCCACCGTATACCTGGCTTTGAAAGCGGGGCTTACTGTTTCGGCATCCATACCCATTGCCGTAATTTCTATAACCCTGGGAAGAAGGTTTTTAAAAACCACGATACTTGAAAATAATATCATTCAAACCACGGGCAGTGCCGGTGAAAGTATTGCTGCAGGTGTGGTGTTTACCTTGCCCGGTTTTTTGTTCTTGAGTGATGGCGGCGGCGAACAGTTTTTTAACTATGGCACTATACTGATACTGGCCATTTTTGGCGGCATACTTGGCACATTGATGATGATACCGCTCCGTAAATCATTGATCGTGGATGAACATGAAACCCTGCCCTATCCGGAAGGCACGGCCTGTGGCGATGTATTAAAAGCAGGGGAACGTGGTGGTGATTTTGCAAAGACCGCTTTTTATGGATTGGGGTTTGCCTTTTCCTATGCGATTCTGCAAAAAGTATTTCATGTAATTGCTGAAGTGCCGGCTTATATCACTAAAAAAACAAGTGATTATATGCAGAGTGCCAAAGTGAGTGGCGAGATAACACCTGAATATTTGGGTGTGGGCTATATCATCGGGCCAAAAATTGCGGGTGTACTTGTTGCCGGCGGGGTATTTGCGTGGATGGTGATGATACCGCTGCTGACCAAACTGGTGCCTGCAGAAATTATTGCCGCACAGTTAGTAAAACTGGGGTATTTAAAAGATATGATGACGGCAGGTGGTAAAGGTGGCTGGGATCCTGTGGCACATACATTCACCGATTTTTCTGCAGCTGTATATTATGCCTATGTAAGGCAGATAGGTGCTGGTGCTGTGGCAGCCGGAGGTTTTATTACCCTGATAAAAACCATTCCCACCATTATTTCATCTTTTAAAGGCAGCATGGGCAGTATTGGTAAGAATACCGATGGTGCAAAGAAGGAAGTACTGCGTACAGAGAAAGACCTGAGCCTGAAAGTGGTGTTGTTTGGAAGTCTTGGACTTATCTTATTAATGGCGTTGCTGCCGCAGTTGCCCGGCAACAACATTGGTCAAAAGCTGCTGATAGGTTTGCTGGTGGTGATATTCGGAGCCTTCTTCGTTACCGTTTCATCCAGGATCGTTGGTTTGATCGGTTCTTCCAATAATCCCATCAGTGGAATGACGATTGCAACGCTGATGGGTACCTGCTTAATATTTATTGCAGTTGGCTGGAGTGGAAAAGTGTATGAGCCCATGGCATTGGTGGTAGGTGGAATGATCTGTATCGCTGCAGCAAATGCAGGCGCCACTTCGCAGGATCTTAAGAGCGGCTATATTGTAGGTGCCACGCCACGAAACCAGCAGATCGCCTTGTTTGTAGGAGCCATTGTTTCCTCTATTGTAATTGGTTTAACAGTTAAGTTTTTAGATACACCCACATCAGCCATGATCGCAAAAGGTGTTACAGGTCATGCCATTGGCAGCGAATATTTTCCTGCACCACAAGGCACATTGATGGCAACGCTGGCAAAGGGTATTTTATCGTTTAACCTCGACTGGCAGTTTGTACTTGCAGGCGTGTTTGTAGCCATCGTGATGGAACTCTGTGGTATTAAAGCGCTGAGTTTTGCGGTGGGAGCTTATCTTCCTTTAAGTACCACGCTGCCTATTTTTATCGGTGGTGCTGTAAGAGGCCTGGCCGATAAGTACCAGAAAAAGAAAAACATCCAGCTGAGTGCAGAAGAAGAAGAACTGGGCAAAGGAAATTTATTTGCCACCGGGCTGGTGGCTGGAGGTGCGGTAGCAGGTGTGATTTTTGCTATCATGGCCGGCTTTGACGGGCCAGCCAAAGTGCTGGCAAAACTAAATATGGAAGAAGACTTTAGTAAAATACTGGGGCATGGAGGGTACCAGGTATTCGGGGTGCTGTTCTTTGCTTTCATGGCTTTTGTATTGTATAAAATTGCGATCAAAAAAGACAACTAGTTTCAACAGGATATTTAACGGCCACGGTATTTCCGTGGCTGTTTTATTTGAAGTAACTTTAAGAATAATTTGCCATATGCACATCCGGGCTTTTAAATATCTCTCACCCATTACCTTTTATATACTGGCTTATGTGGCTTTTACCAAAGACGGTATCTATACCTGGCTGCCCATGATCTATGCCTGGGTATTGATACCATTGGCCGAATTATTTATACAGCCCAGTGAAAAAAATATGACTTCTGCGGAGGAGGAACTGGCAAGGCAGGACAAGTTGTACGATTACCTGCTCTATATTTTTGTAGCTATGCAATTTGTGGCCTTGTATATTTTTTTAAATGGGTTTTCGCAACCCGGCTTATCAGCTGCCGGTGTGGCCGGCAGAATTTGCAGTATGGGTTTGCTCTGTGGTACATTTGGCATTAATGTAGGACACGAACTGGGGCACCGGGTAAACAGGTTTGAACAATGGCTGGCAAAAGCCTCCCTGATGTCGTCGCTGTACATGCACTTTTTTATAGAGCACAACAAAGGCCATCATAAAAATGTGGCCACGCCGCAGGATCCCAGCAGTGCCAGGAAAAACGAGGCGGTGTACATTTTTTATTGCCGCACCATCCTGTTTTCTTATCTCTCTGCCTGGCATATTGCCAATGAAGAAACGCGGAAAAAGCAGTGGCCTTTTTGGAAAAATGAAATGCTGCAGGCGCATTTGATACAGGTAATATTCGTGTCAGTTATCTGGTTCTTTTTTGGGCTACCCGTTACCGTATATTTTTTAATGGCGGCTGTAACAGGCATATTGCTGCTGGAAACGGTCAACTATATTGAGCATTACGGTCTGCAACGGAAAGCAACCGGTGATGGGAAATATGAAAGGGCTATGCCGCATCACAGCTGGAACAGCAATCATATTCTTGGAAGATTAATGCTGTTTGAATTAAGCCGCCACAGCGATCATCATTACCTGGCCAGCCGTAAATACCAGGTGCTCAGGCATCATGAAGAAGCGCCGCAGTTACCTACTGGCTACCCGGGTAGTATGCTGCTTTCGCTGGTGCCGCCGGTATGGTTTTGGATCATGAATAAACGCATAAAGGTTTTTGAAAGACTACAGGCCGCTGCACAAAAAAAGGCAACAGTTATATAACTGCTGCCTCCGGAATAATTTTATATGCTATCTCTTTCCCTGGATGATCCACCTGATTCCAAGCTGAAGAGGGTTCACTGTATTACCCAGCGAAGTGCTGATGCCATAATTGGTTGACGTTTGCGTCATCACACCCCCACCGCCATCCGGCTGTTCTATTTTTGCCCTGCTGAAATAGATGTTGGCCAGATTATTAAGAGATGCATCCAGGTAAAAACTCTTTTTCAGCTGAATGCTGATCCCCGGATATATACTCACACCGAGGCTCAGTGTATTGGTTTTGGCAGAAGTATTGCTGGAGGCCTTGTTGCTGGCCGTGTTGGCATATACACTGCCATTTACAAACGCATACAAGGGCCCGTACACTGGCAGGTACTTCCTGCTCCAAACCGAACCACCAAAGCCGTTCGTGGTTTGTTCCAAATCGGTGCCGCCCTGTTTAAACTTGGTTGTGGAATATGAAATGCCGCCTCCAACAAATAGATTGTCTTTTACCGCCTTGCCCAAAAGTAAAGAGCTGCTAAAACCACTGGTGGTGTTTTTTACTTCCGAACCACTGTTTTCCTGTGTAATGGTGGAGCCATTAAAAGCAAGATCAATGCCCAGCAAAACAGCCCCTTTTTTTATTTGTGCAGTTGCAGAAAATGAAAGGATCATTACAAGGGTAAAGAGTGTACATGTTTTTTTCATACAGTTAAATTTTTGGTTTATGTAAAGATGGAAATACCTTTCTGAATGCTGCAAGTGCTGCTGTTAAAGAAAAAATAATTGATCATTTTACTTTCCTTTCTTTCCATTCGTAGCTGCCGAATTTACCCAGCCAGCCTGCAATTACAGTATAAACAATGTGAAATGGCTGTGCTACAGGAAAAAGCCAAAGCAATGCTGATTGATTAAAAAACCGGGCTACCGGGTAAAGAAAGATCAGTTCAATAAAGGTTTTGCCAAGCAGCAGCAGTAACCAAAATTGAAACAGGGAAAGATGAAACTGATGGTCATTCCCACTTACAAAAACAAATGGGAAGTTTTTAAAAAGGCTTGCAACCGGCAGAACCAGCATCAGTACATTAAATAAATATACCAGCACTAACACAGCAAATATCCTTTTGTCTTCAAATTTATCTGCCTTGCTGGCCCAGCGGATACGCTGATTAAAAAAATTCCTGATGGTTTTCATTGGTGCCGTATGAACGATCACTTCTTTTGATTTTAAAAAGAAAACCTTATCGGGCTGTTGGTTGTATATCTTATGCATCAGCAGCATGTCATCACCACTGGCAATATTGTCAATGTCTTTAAAACCGTTCACTTCTTCAAATGCTTTTTTTGTGTATGCCAGGTTGGCTCCATTGCACATACTATGTATCTTTTTGTAAACGGAAGCACCGGTGATACCCTGCAGCGTCATAAAATCAAGCGCCTGGAATATTTCCAGGAAGTTACTGCCGCAATCGTACGTAACCGGCATGGCTATAAAGGCTGCATTGTTTTTTTGGTAAAATGCCGCAATGGTACTTAGCCAGTTTTTGTTAACGATACAGTCTGCATCGGTGGCAATCATCAGCTCCCCGCTGGCCACTGCAACAGCCACTTCAATCGCTTTTTTCTTATAAGCATTCAGATGGCCGCCATTCCATTCGTCTTTTAAAGAAATGAGCCGCACATTGTGTTCCGCATATCTCCTTACGATGGCCGCCGTATTGTCGGTTGAATGATCATCTACCACCAGCACTTCAAATAAATGAGCTGGATACAATTGGCTGCAAACAGCCTCCAGGCAGGCTGCAATATTTTGTTCTTCGTTACGGGCAGGGATGATGATGGAAATGGTAAGTTGTACAGCGGCAGGAGTGGCTTCTTCCTTTTTCCGGGGTTCGAAGGCTGGAATACCGGCCCAGCTGGCGGCGTAATAAAGTATCAGTGCAGCATACGCAGCAAAAAGTACAAAAGAAACACTAAGGATGATTAGCTGCATAATGGAATATGGCACAAGAGAGTGATGTCCAACTACGTTGGGGAATGCTATACAACTCCAATGCCGGTGCCGCAAAAATAAATTTTGAAAATCGAATCGAATGATTAATTTTGTTTAGTTGCATAAACAACTATATGCCAAACAACCAATTTAAGAAAGGGGAGCTGTACAGCTTCATTACCGGAAAAGCAAGTACAGCCATCGCCAGACGATTGCAAAAGAATTTTAAACAGGCTAATCTTGATATTACGATTGAGCAATGGAGTGTACTGTATCATTTGTGGAAAGAAGACGGGCTGAGCCAACAGCAGTTATGTGATGCCACTTTCAGGGATAAACCGAGTATTACCAGGCTGGTGGACAATCTTGAAAAATTAAAGCTGGTAAAAAGAGTGCCGAGCAAAGACGACCGCAGGAGTAACCTTATTTTTTTAACAAAGGAAGCAGAACAGTTGCAGGAACAAACCATGGAACTGGCCAATCAAACGCTGAATGAAGCATTGGCGGGTGTTACCAACGGGCAGGTTGAAATAGCAAAGGAAGTGCTGCAGATGGTGTATGATAATTTGAAATAGTGTTGCTCGTTACTTGTTTCTCGTTAGTCTCTTTTATTTGTAAACTGTTTGCGAATCCGGGAACTGTTCCTTGTTGCTGGTTACTCGTGGGCTGTTTGTCGTTGGGCTCTTTAATTTGTTAACTGGTTAAGAAATTGAAACTGCTTACATATTTGAGCAAACTAGCAACAGAATAACGGGCAACAACAGACCAGGAACATTCTTATAAAAAAACAAAAACTTTACAATATGAGTACTCCAACTACAACAACAACCCTTAAAGGTGGTGAGTGGCTGATTAAAGAAAGCAACGCATTTGAAACTTTTACACCGGAAGATTTTAGTGAAGAACAAGTGATGGTAAAAGAGATGTGCCTGCAGTTTTTGGCTACCGAAGTAAACCCGATCGTTGACAGGATCGATACACTGGAGCCCGGGCTAATGCCTTCATTGGTGGAAAAAGCCGGTGAACAGGGATTATTGGGTGCTGCTATTCCCGAGGAATTTGGCGGATTGGGAAAAGATTTTATTACTGCAACGCTGGTCAATGAAGGGCTTGGTGCAGGTTATTCTTTTAGCGTGGCCGTAGCTGCACATACAGGCATTGGCACTTTGCCTATTTTATATTTTGGTACAGAGGAACAAAAGAAAAAATACATACCCAAATTGGCTACAGGCGAATGGAAAGGTGCCTATGGTTTAACGGAACCCAACAGTGGCAGTGATGCATTGGGTGCCAAAACTACCGCCACACTTTCTGCCGATGGCAAACATTATTTACTGAATGGCCAAAAATGTTGGATCACCAATGGCGGTTTTGCAGATGTGTACACCGTGTTTGCCAAGATCGATGGCGACAAATTTTCTACGTTTATCATCGAACGCGGGTTTGAAGGCTTTACACAGGGACCAGAAGAACATAAGATGGGTATTAAGGGTTCCTCAACTGTACAGTTATATTTCCAGGATTGTAAAGTGCCCGTTGAAAATTTATTAGGTGAGGTTGGCAAGGGGCATATCATTGCCTTCAACATTTTAAATATTGGACGCTTAAAATTATGCGCTGCTGCCAATGGCGGCGCTAAAATGGCATTGACCGGAATGGTTGATTATGCTAAAACAAGAGAACAGTTTAAAACAGCCATCGCCAACTTTGGTGCCATTAAACATAAGCTGGCCCAAAGTGCTGTGAAAATTTTTGCCTGCGAAAGCGCCTTATACAGAACAAGCAAATGGATAGATGATAAAGAGCACGAATTGAAAGGCAGCGGCAAACCATTTAATGAAGCATTACTCGGTGCAGCAGAAGAATATGCAGTGGAATGTGCGATGCTGAAAGTACTGGGCAGCGAAGTGCTTGACTTTGTGGTGGACGAAGGGGTGCAGATCTTTGGCGGTAACGGTTTTAGCGATGAGTACATGATCAGCCGTGCCTACCGCGACAGCCGGATCAACCGGATATATGAAGGCACTAACGAAATTAACCGCCTGCTTACCGTAGATATGATCTTAAAAAGAGCCATGAAAGGCAAGCTCGATCTGATGGGCCCTGCCATGGCGGTTTCAAAAGAGCTGATGAGCATACCGGATTTTGGCAGTGAAGATGACGCTGCTTTTGCGGCCGAGAGAAAAGCCATCCTGAATATGAAAAAATCCATCCTGATGGTGGCTGGAGCAGCGGTGCAAAAACTAATGATGAAACTAAGCGATGAGCAGGAGATACTGATGAATATTGCAGATATGGCCATTGAAACATTTACTGCAGAAAGCACTTTGCTGAGAGTAATGAAGATGACGGATAAAAATGGTGAAGAAAGCACCAGGCTCTATGTTGACCTGATGCGTTGTTACCTGAATGATGCAGTGGATAATGTAAACAAGGCTGGTAAAGATGCAATTAATTCTTTTGCAGAAGGAGATGAACTAAGGATGATGCTGCTGGGATTAAAACGATTCACCAAAGCACAGCCTTTTAATACCAAAGATGCCGGCCGAAGGATCGCTGATAAAATGATAGCGGAACACAAGTATTGTTTCTAAAGCACTTTCCTGTGATAAAAACAAAGTCCACCCATTTGCAACCGGGTGGACTTTGTTTTTAAAAAAGCGGCCTTATGATTAGTTGAGTTTCTCCAATCTCACATCCAGCTTTTTTTCCTTTTTAAAATATTCCATGATCACGATAAAACCGGGTTTGGCAGCCATCAGCCTCATCCAGGTTGCCTTGTTGGAGGAAATATTAATTTTATCTGTGGTGATTTTGCCATCAGCATAACTGATGGTGTTAAATGTGCGGCCTTTAAAACCATCTTCTTTTACAAAATCGCTGTATCCCACGGAAAAGCGGGTGTGGTTTTTATCTGTTTGTGTAAAGTCGTAGTCAAATGCCTTATAGCTTTTGGCGATCAATGCCATGGTATGTGGCGTGAGATAGCTTGAACCCGCCGGCAATTCCATAGCGTTACTGTTCTTTTCATACACTTTTGCATTGCTGATATTAAACTGCTCATCAAACTGCATCATAATCATATCAGTTATTTTGATCTTCATCATACTGATGCCACCTGAGTTGCCACTCATGCCACCCAATATACCTGCCGCAACTCCTAAACCACTTACAACTTTTTTATATCCTTCACCTACTGCAAAGAACTTTCCGTCTTCGGTTTGTAACACTTTGTGGAAGTAGATATAACCAACATCTGCCACTCTTCCTTTTGCATCAGCAGGTAAAAATTTACTGATCGGCCCTTCCCAGGAATTGTATTTTTTGGATACTACTTTCCCTGCGGTATTGTATCTCCAGGAGGCCAGCCCAAGGCTTGCATCTTTTGCCACCCTGTCTTCAGTATTGTAGTAAGTACCCAGCAGCATAAATTCACTTTGTCCTTTTAGTGTAACAATATTCATCGGGAAAAATTTATAATCTTCCGCTTCAGTGGATACTTCAAATTGTTTTTTGCCGGTGAAAATATTAAAGGCGATCAACCAGGAGTGGGCTTCCCTGCTCATCAGTCTTTTTTGTTTAATTACCTCATATACCACCAGCGAGTCTGTAGCACCCAGGTACAGGGCAGTGCTCCATTTGTCTTCCTGTTCTTCTGCTGCTTCAAAAGTCCATTGCTTGTTGCGGTCGGTGAAAAAGAAGTTGATCTCATAACTGTAGTACTTGCCTTCCTTAACTGGTATTACTGTAGTGAAGCCAACATTATTAACACTAAAAATTGCTTCGTTCTGTCCTTCCTCCGACTTGCTGCCATAGGTGCTTTCTATCAGCATCCTGGTGCGGTTAGTAAGGTCTTTTGTATAAGTTGACTTTACTTTTCCATCAAAGCCATAAGTGCGGTATTCAAGTGTTTTTTCTTTGCGGTTGTAAAACAGGAACATGATGGCACTGTTGTTGTAACTGCTTTCCAGTATCTGTATGTCCTTATCGTCTTCAAATTCTATTTCTTTTACTTTATTCAGGTTGTTATCCAGTATCTGGATCATGTAAGCATTGGTCTTCCTGTCTTTTTTATCGGTAACATAAAAGGTGAAATACCCTTTTAGTTCTTCTCCGTCCATTACCTGGCCAGAGTTGCGGATAAAAACCTGGCGCACGTTTTCAAAACTGATCTTGTTTTGTGCTGCAGCCTGCAGGAACATGCAAGCCATAAAAACAGCCATCAGTGTAAGTTGCTTTCTCATAATTGTGTGGTTAATTGGTTTTATTAATTACTTGATCTGGTTTCTGTATAGTTTTTCCCGCTTTGTTCAAATGCTTTGCTGAAAGCCGCATCTGTTGAAAAAGCCGTGCTGTATTGATGCATGAAATGATAGCCAATATGGCTGATGTCTTTAAGCGAAAGCCTGCTGATAAATTCAAGCAGGGTATTATAGTTTTTTTCACGGAAAGGAGAAGGATTGTCAACTATATTGTTGAGCCGGTGGTTTTTTTGTTTTTCAAACATCTCATTAAAGCAGTTGCCAATGGTTGTTACCAGGTATGCATTTTGGGGGTTTTGTTCCAGTAATTTGATGGCGTTAAAAAGCGTTCTGGAAACTTTTTTTGACTGGAAACAAAAGTTGATCCCTTCAAAAGCAAACAGCTGTTGTAATTGGGAAAACTGTTCGGGCGATTGAAGAAATGGCTGTCCTTTTGCAGCCGCATTCCTTTGCAATACGGGTTCAAGGGATTTTATTCTCTCTTTGCAGTCGGGATGTGTTTTTAACGAGTCCTCCAGTTTGTCCTTTACTTCCGCAGTTACACCAAAAAAAGCTGCTTCTTTCTCAATCCACCTGTTTTTAAAAGGGTAGCCCGCAAAAGAAAACACCTTTGGCAGCTGTTTGCTGTAATCTGTTTTTTCCTCATCTATTTCATCCCGTATCGCAAGGCAGGTAATGGATTCCTTACAATCGTAGTTGGTGTTTTTCATAAACCGTAACCCAACAGAATCAGCTTCCGTTTCAAACTCACGGCTGTGCCGGAAGCTCTTGAATGCAAATCCCATTTCCAGTTTGTCCAGCTCCGCTTTTTTATCATATTGTTTTTTCTTCAGCTCCTTTAGTTTTTCCTGGTATTCTTCGGAATAGATAGTGCTGATATACCGGTTGATCTTTTTATTGCTGTGGTTAAGGTATAAATGTGCCAGTTCGTGGCAGAGTACAAATGCCACCTGGCTTTCATTTTGAAGTCTTGTAAACAGGTCGATGTTAAAAACGATGGTGCCTTCGCCGGTGCTGTAGGCATTGGGCCACCAGGCCCTGCTGAAAAGTATACGGGGAGCCAGGATCTTAAGTTCGGGGTTTTTGTTGATGATCTCATTGGCGATACCGGCCAGGTAGGCAGCAGCTTCAGGTGATGCCAATGGCTCTTTTGTTTCAAACAGCTCATTCAGCCCCTTAAAACGGTCCCGGTAAATTTCAAGGATGTACTTTTTGTTTTCACCCTTTATGCCGAGGCTGTCTTTCTCATATTGTTTTCGTATCTCTGCCTGCAGTGTTTTTAATGTGCCGTCATCATCTTTTACAGGGGTATACTGCCACGCTGTTTGTGCAGGTGAAGCATACTGCAGCAGCAATAATATTGTTGTAATAAGGATCGAAAAAAACTTAGGCATACATGGTAAAGGTTAAAATTACCGGCACAAATGTAATTGTTTTATAAATTGCCATACCCTTCACAGGGTATTTTTATCAAATAGCAGGAATGAAATATTATCTTTTAATTATAACCGTTTTTATACATACAACCCTTTTTGCCCAGGATGAAGGAACCGCTTTTATTAAATTGATCAATCCTTTTAAAGCTGCCAATCCTGTTTCTGCTGCACGCCAGTTTATCATTGGCTCCACTTGTAAAAATTGTACGGTCACTATTAATGATCAGCCAGCGAAAGTTTATTCCACGGGTGCCTTTGCTTTTGCATTGAATTTAAAACCCGGCGACAGCAGTTTTGTTATTAAGGCAAGTGGCACCACTAAATCTGTATCAAAAACCATTGGCTACATTTATACCCCACCTAAACCAGCCGGCGCCACCAAAACCCTGGATATAGAAGTGTTGCAAACATTCCCTGAGGGCGACCTGGTGTTACAACCAGGTGACCACATACAGTTTAAAGTAAAGGCATTGCCCAATTGTACTGTGACAACGATCCATGGTACGGTGCTAAATGAAATGCCGGTGCAGGGTGCAAAGGGCATTGCAGGGATTTACCAGGGAACCTATGTAGTTAAGCCGGAAGACAGTTTTTTTGTAAAGAAAATTCCAGTAAGCATTACCGATACATCAGGTAAAACAGTTACAAAAGAAACGAAGAACCTTTTTTCTGTAATGTCGGCTTATACCCAGGATATTGCCCTCACAAAAGGAAGACTCGCCCACCTGGAATATGGATTGGGTGATGACAGGCTGGGTGGTGCAAAAGTGGGTTATATCGACAGCAATATTGTGCTGAAAATAATTGGTAAAGTGGGCTCACATTACAAAGTGCGGCTGGCTGCATCCCGAACAGCTTATATACCGGATGAATTGGTAACATTGGCACCCAAGGGAAGTTTCAGCCCGGAATCATTAACAGATAAGATCACTACCTGGGGTGACGACAAATATGATTATGTAAAGCTGAATTTATTTGCCCGTTTGCCCTACCAGTCATTCCAGTTAGTAAGCCCGTCAAAAATAGTGGTGGATGTTTTTGGTGCCAGCAATAATACCAACTGGATAACACAACTGCAGACGGCCAAAGAAATAGAAACCATCGATTACGAACAGGTGGCAGACGGGATATTCAGGATAACGGTACAATTGAAACACCAGCAGCATTGGGGGCATACCCTTTACTACATCGGCAACAGTTTAGTGATCAAAATAAAACAACAGCCAGCTGACCTCTCTTTAAAAAATTTAACCATTGCCGTAGATGCCGGTCATGGTGGTACTAACAATGGAGCAGTGGGTGCAACAGGCACGTATGAAAAGGAAATAACACTGGCGCTGTCATTAAAATTACAAAAGGCATTAGAGAAGGAAGGCGCCACCGTGATCATGACCAGGAACAGGGAAATGTTTTTTGATAATAAAGAAAGGATACTTTTCTACCGGGATAGTGTACCCGATTTGCTGTTAAGTATTCATCTCAATTCTTCTACAGATCCGTTTAGTGTGGGCGGCACCAGTACTTACTACCGTTATATCGGTTTTAAACCACTGAGTCTTTTGATTTATAACCGCCTGCTGCAACTGGGATTAAAAGAATATGGCAATACCGGCTCTTTTAACTTTATGCTCAACAGCCCTACTGAATATCCCAATGCCTTGATAGAAACGCTGTTCCTCAGTAACCTGGAAGAGGAAGAAAAAATTCTAGATGCAGCATACCAACAGCAAATGGTGGATAAGATCGTATTGGGTGTGAAAGATTTTTTGGAAAATTGTAAGGAGGATTAAAATTATCCAGGGCCAAATCTGCCTTTTTGCGCCAGTTTTGGCTCCCGATGATCAGGCATCATAACTGAATTTTATAAAAAGATCATCCATTAAAACTTCATTTTCAACCAGGCCAATACTGTGTTCATTTTTTTGAATACCAAAGGTGCTGATAAGCGTTAAAAAAACATGTTTTCTTGTACTGGTTTGCTCCCGGAAAGCATGTAGTTTTTGATTTAATGCGGCTGCATATTTCTTATCAATATTAAAGGGAGCATTGTAAAATTTTATCTCGCAGATATTGATCGTATGATCCCGCCTGTCGATCACCATATCTATTTGTGAGCCGCCCGTTTGGCTGTCTTTCAGTTTTTTCCAGGAAGATTGTTCGCTGTAAATGCCGGGAATGCCCAAAGCCACTTTGATGGCTGGTGTATGTTTATAGCAAACGGTTTCAAACGCAAGCCCACTCCATGTTTTCCACGACGGCGTTTCGGATATTTTTAGCCAGGCACCTTTGCCACTTGCCTTGGCAGGCTCAATAAATTTCAGGTAAAACAGTGAGTATTCATCTGTGAGCATATAAATGCTGTCTTTTATTTTTTTACCAAAAGGGGTATAAGCTGTTATAAATCCAGAAGTGGATAATTCTTCCAGCAGCGAAGTGGTGCTTCCTCCAGACTGCAGTTTACATGTTTTGATAATATTATTCCTCGTCATACCCATTGGCTTTGCAGCCAGTGCCCTTACCACTTTCATATACCGGTCCGCATTATCAAATAACGACCGGTACAGGTCATCAAATTCATTGTACAAAAAGCCATTTTTTGAAAAACATTCCCGGTCTATTAATTGTGCGGCACTGAGCCCTGGCTCCAGCAAGGATAAATACTGCGGTATACCTCCCATGGCCATGTATAGCTGGGTTATTTGATAGCGGTTGAGCTGTATCCTGCGGCTTTTTAAAAACAGTTCTGTTTCGTACAGGTTAAAAGGCAGCATGGGTATTTTACGGGTGATCCGGTTGTGCAGGCCACCTTTGTTTCTAACAATATTTTGAATCATCCAGGCAGCTGCCGATCCGCATAAAATAACTGCAATGTTGTTTTTAGCAGCAGCCCAGGTGTTCCAGAAATTTTCAAAAGCAGCTAAAAAATTTGATTTGGGCGTTTGCATCCATGGGAACTCGTCGAAGAAAACAATTACTTTTTTCTGCCGCATTCTTTTTTGAAGCAATACCTGCAGCATATCAAATGCAGCGAACCAGTCTGCAGGCACCGGCAGGGGCACCCCGGTATTCAGCTGCTGGCTCATGTTGCTGGCAAACCGCTGTAACTGTATGGCGGTTTCTACGCCATGCAGGCCTGAATAATGAAAGTTGATCTGTTTTTCAAGGTAGGTATTTATAAGGTACGTTTTACCTACCCTGCGCCTGCCATATACAGCCACCAGTTCTGCCCTGCCGGATGCTGTAATGCTGTCCAGTATTGACTTTTCTTCTTCTCTTCCCAGTATTAATTTATCTGCCATGGGTAATAATTCTGAGCCAAATCTACTTAAAATTATTAGATTTGGCTCAGAATATTTTTATTATCCACAGCCAAATCTATTTAAAAATACCACATTTGGCTCTGGATCTTTATTGATCTTAAGCCCGCACTTAAGGGAGAAGCACGGTTGGCCTGTTGGTAAAAAAGCCCAGGTAAGTAATGGTTTATGCGGAGGTATGAAAGAATGGATCGCTGCTAATTACAGCCACCATTCGTTGCCAGTCTTAACAACGCTATTACCACCCAGATTACCCACCAGTAACTGCCGCTGCCTGATGAAGTGGAGGAAGAGGAGGTGCCGAACCTGGCATTATACACTTTGTCATTACTTTCGATTGTATTCCGGATATTGTCTGGCAGGCCATGTAACTGCATGAGTTCATTGCTGATGTTCTGGCAATCTTCCCTGTTTGATTTTTGTATCCGTACAGAATGATTGATAAGGTTTACTACCATGTCTTCTTTAACAGCATGAAAATCTTCTGGCAAATTGTTGAAGAACCTGTGCCAGCCAAACCGGAACCATTGCAGCAGCTTTGACCTGAATGCACCATAGTTATCCTGGTTCAGGTTTCTGAAAATACGTGCATTCTCTTCTAAAAAAATGCGGATAGACTTTAAGGCTGTTTCTTTTTGCGGAGCCAGTACAAATCCTTCCACCGATAACCAGTCTCCTAACTGAAAAAGATTATGGTCGCCGATAAGGTTCCTGGCGGTATAGTTAAATGGGGCTGCAAAATAAGGAGAGAAAAATTCATCAAACTCCGGATCGTTCTGAAAACTGTCAAGATCATTGATTACCCCGGGCACATTCACCTTGTTGTCTTCTAGCAAATTCAGCAGGGCTGGTTTTTTCCAGATACGGTGGTGAAATACCAGCCGCTTTGGAAAATCCGGGTGGCTGGTTTCTTCCATCACATCGTTCTTGTTGTAGCTGTGGCCATCTATTTCAATAAAGCCATCCCTTGCCACACTGAATTCAGCGGCCAGGTGTTTTTTTATTCTCGGGATATTGAGTTCAGATTTGTAATCAATTCCGAGATGATCCAATAACCGTATGGGTGATATATATTGTTTCTCAGCCAATGCCTGTTCCTTTAAAATCAATATTGCTGTTGTAGCGAACCGTTTTTACCAGTGAAGAAATGCCAAATACATGACGCCGGAATTCAGGATACCGTTCTTTCTGCAATGCTTCATCCGCCATTTTTATCACCGATCTGGCTGCATGGTAATCTTTAAATTCTTCCCTGGTATAGGTTTTATATTCAATAAAAACGGAGATCAAAAAACTGGTGGTATTGCTGAGTGCCTTTCGGTACAGATCTTCCAGTTGCCGCAGCTTGCCCTCCACTACCGATACATTTTTTGAGTTGATAAAGGATGCCTCCGACTGTTCCAGCTTTTGAAACTGTTTTTTTAACTCCTCTTTTTCAAAGTCTGCCCCATTGATCATTTCCATTACCCTGTCCTTGCCGGTAAAGTATTCCTCCAGCAAACTGGCGATCCTTTCATTGCCCCCCAGTTTATCATACTCCTGCGATATTCGGGTGATCTTTTCCGCTATCACATATTTTTCGTCAGACTTATCTTTCTCTTTTAATTTAAACAGCTTTTCCTTTACCGTATGCAGTTCGCCCATCAAAGCAGCCGCTTTTATTTCCCACACATCATCATTGTTATTTTGAAAATTCCTGATCGTATAGCCCAGTTCATTTTCAAGCTGGGCATACTGTTCCTTCAGCCTGCTGATGTTGATCTTTTTTTCGGAGATGGAAAAAACATTTTTAAACTCCTGCTGCGTCATCACTAAAAAAACCGCTGTACTCAATACTCTTGAATCATCCAGCTGAATTTGTATTTCAATATCTGAACCTTTTACAAGATCCGTTTCCAGCGCCTTGCCATTTATTTCAATACAGCCAATGCCAAGGTTGGAGGATGGCCTTGAATTTTTATCACCTTCAATAATGTTGATGATGATGGTATCAGCACTGCCTTTTTTAATGGTCTTTGAAATTTCCCTGTACAAGGTTCTTTTCTGTGGTAGCAGCGTGTTTCTTTCAAATATCACTTCCAGTTTGGTGGTCTTGTTTTCCAGGTCATCCACCTCAATACAGATATCATGGGGCAGCGGCTGCCCGTCGATATTGTACATACCCTGTGTGATGGCGATCTCATTGGCAAGAGAATGGAGCTCATCGCCCTGTTCATTGTACACCTGCAGTGTAAACAGGTTGGCCATGCCTGGTATCAGTGGCAGAAATTCAGTTTTCTTTGCTTTTAACGCAATGAGCCCCGTATCAAATCCACCATCCTTCCTGGTAACGCGGTATTGTTTTTTATCATATTCGCCTGTGCAGGTGATCAGTAAAATTTCTTCACTGTCTCTTGAAGAACGGTTGTAACTGATGGCCACATCCACGTCGGCAACGGCTGCAGTGATACCTGCTGGTAATCCGGTTAATTCCGGTAGGGGGCCGGGTTCTTCCCGGGTAATTGGAACAGCTGGTTCGTAGTATTTTCCTGCCGCATAAAAAGCAGCGCCAACAGCAACAGCTGTGCTGGGGTCAATGGCATAGTTGAGAGAGATGCCGGTTTGTGAAGCCAGTTGCTCCCTTACCTGCGGCACGTACGTACTGCCACCCACTAACACCAATTGATTGATGTCTGCAGCGGATAGTTTGTTTCTGTCCATCACTTTGTTAAGTAATGCAATCGTGCCGTTTATAAAAGGGGCGAATATGCTATCGAGATCTTTCCTGGTGATGGGGATATAAAAGTCATAGGATTTGCCCTCCAGCGTGGCAGAAAATTCAATAACGGTATCAACTGCCTGCGATAATTCTTTTTTTGCCTCCTCGGCATAATACATCACCTGGTAATACAGGGTTTCAAATTTGCCGTATTTTACCCTCAGCTCTTCATTGAAATTCTCAATACCGGTTTGTTGAATGATTGCCGGAACAATGATGCTGTCAATGATGGCAAAATCCAGGTCCATTCCGCCTAAAAAATTATTACCCTCATGGTCCACTATTTTAAGCTCTTCATCAGATGCTTTTACAAGTGCCACGTCAAATGTGCCGCCACCCAGGTCATACACCAGCCAGTATCCAGCCGGGTTTTCTTTTGCACTGGTTTCATTAAAAAAGGCCAGGCATGCAGCCACCGGTTCCTGCAACAGAAACACCTCTTTAAATCCAGCCTCCTGTCCTGCTTTCAGCGTGGCATTGCTTTGCATACTGTCAAACGAAGCAGGGATGGTGATCACAGCCGCATCCATCGGTTCAGTTGGCGGAACAAATTTTTTCAGTTCTCTTAAAATGATGGACGACAATTCTACCGGCGTTACATTCTCATCCATGTTCACCACGTAATACTTTTCATCGGTGCCCATTTTTCTTTTAAAGCCGCCAAATACATTCACCGGGTCCCTGGTGAGGTATTCTCTTGCTTTATCACCTACCAGCATACGTTCGGGCCGGTAGGCTACCACAGATGCCAGTGTTTCTTTTAACCCCACCGGGTTTTTATATACAACAGCCTTACCATTTTCGTATTTGGCAATAAGGGAATTGGTGGTGCCGAGGTCGATGCCGAAATTGACGGATTTCATTACACTTGTCTGTTTAGTTTTTTTCTACGATCACCACCGCTTTTTGAAGTAACTGCACATGGGCATTTTCTTTTTTGTAAATAACCGGCTTGAGTGTTTTTGTTATTTTCATTTTGGAGGAAAGGCTGCCGGCAATACTGGCCTCACAGTCGGTACGGGAATCTGAATAGGCTTCGTTGGTGGGATTTTGTACAATAAAACCATCTTCTTCAAAGATGGAAAACAGGCGGTTGAAGTTTCTTTCAAAACTTTCTGCCTTGCCCATTTCCTTCAGCTTTTGCTGCATTTCAAAAAGTTGATTGATGATCAACAGGGAATTGTTCATGTTGGTGTTGTTTCGGGGATAAAAATAACAATTTTTAGTCAATCACCGGCCGCCGCGGCGGCTTTAGGAACGCTCCTGACCGGGGGCATCCCGCAAGCGAAAATTTGAAGTGAGCCGGAAAAATTTCCGGGTATTGTTTGTGATATTTTCGGGATAATTGTAAAAATATTATGCTATGGGCCATCTTGTAAAAGACTTTAATGACTACCGTACCCGGATGAACGAAGTGATACTCAATAAAGATAACCTCGTAATCAAACGCCTTTGGAATTTAGATACCAATACCTATGCGGAAGGAGCTTTAGACGGCAAAACAAAAGAGCTGTTGGGCCTGGTGGCCAGCATGGTACTTCGCTGTGATGACTGCATCAAGTATCACCTGGGTAAGGCCCACGAAGCAGGCGTATCCACGGAGCAGCTGTATGAAGTATTTGCTGTGGCTAACATTGTTGGAGGTACCATTGTAATTCCTCATACAAGACGGGCGGCAGAATATTGGGAAGAACTGGTTGCCGGGTAATGCGGCATCGTTTGCATTAGTTTTAACGTATATCGTTTTATACAGTGTTTTTTTTTAAACCGGTATCTGTAACTTTACGCTTCAATAATTCTGTCATATGAGTGAGATAGCAACGCCTCCACAACCACTAACCGCCAAAGATTTTGCCACCGACCAGGAAGTACGCTGGTGCCCCGGTTGTGGTGATTACTCCATTTTAGCACAGGTGCAAAAAGTGATGCCCACCCTGGGTATCCCAAAAGAAAATATCGTGATCGTTTCCGGTATCGGCTGCAGCAGCCGTTTTCCGTATTATATGAATACGTATGGAATGCACAGTATTCACGGAAGGGCTACGGCAGTAGCAAGCGGGTTAAAAGCGGCCCGCCCGGAACTGAGTGTATGGATCGTAAGTGGCGATGGCGACAGTATGAGTATTGGTGGAAACCATACCATCCATTTATTGAGAAGAAATTTTGATGTGAACCTGCTGGTATTCAACAACCAGATCTATGGTTTAACCAAGGGACAATATTCCCCAACATCCGAAGAGCATAAAATAACCAAGAGTACGCCGTTTGGAAGTATTGATCATCCATTCAACCCCGCTGCTTTGGCAATGGGCGCCGATGCCAGTTTTGTTGCCAGAACGATGGACAGGGATCCCAAACACATGCAAGCCATGTTGCTGAGGGCGCAGGCACATAAAGGCACATCTTTTTTAGAGATCTATCAAAACTGCAACATTTTTAATGATGGGGCTTTTGAAGTATTTACCGAAAAAGGTACCAAGGCAGAAGAAATATTGTTCCTGGAACAGGGCAAGCCATTGATCTTTGGCGCCACTGGTAACAAAGGTATTAAGCTGGATGGATTTAAACCGGTAGTGGTGGAAATAGGAACCAATGCGTCGGCAGAAGACCTTTGGGTGCATGATGAAAAAGATTTTTACAAAGCACAGATATTAACGAGGATGTTTGATGACCCAAGGCTGCAGGGGCATTTACCAAGGCCATTTGGTGTTTTCTATCAAACTGAAAGGGCTTGCTATGAAGATGGCATGCGGTTGCAAATAGAAGATGTTATTGCTAAAAAGGGTAAAGGGGATCTTGATAAACTGTTGAAGGGAAATGAGACCTGGACGATCAGTTAGGGATATTTTTTGAATATTGTAGCGCCCTGTTGTAAATGCAACAGGGCGTTTTTTAATTATTGTAGTTTTGAAAAAATAATTGAATGGACTGGAATATAGTTTTAATAGATGATGAAGAACAGTTGCGTAAACTGCTTGCACGTATCATCCGGCTCGAAGGTTTTACAGTAAACGAAGCCGGTACTTATGCGTCCGCCAAAAAGCTGCTGCAGAAAGAAACACCCGATATCATCCTCTGCGATGTGAAATTGCCGGATGGGAATGGGGTAGAGATGGTGAAAGAATTAAAAGCATTGTATCCGGCAACAGAAATTATTTTATTGACTGCCTATGGCAATATTGCTGATGGTGTACAGGCCATGCGGAACGGTGCTTTTGATTATATCACCAAGGGCGATGACAATGATAAAATTATTCCTTTAATAAACCGGGCTGTCGATAAACTGCGATTGACAAGAAAAGTGGAGCAGTTGCAAAAACAGATCAGCGGCAAATATTCATTCAGTACAATCATTGGAGATTCACCTGTAATTAAGCAGGCCATATCATTGGCAGAAAAAGTAGCGGCAACCGGTACCACAGTTTTATTATTGGGTGAAACAGGAACCGGCAAAGAAGTATTTGCCCAATCCATTCACCAGCAAAGCAGCCGCAGCAGTAAAAATTTTGTTGCGGTTAACTGTAGTGCTTTTAGTAAAGAAATACTGGAGAGTGAACTATTCGGGCATAAAGCCGGTGCTTTTACCGGCGCTGTTAAAGACAAAAAGGGTTTGTTTGAAGAAGCAAACGAAGGCACTATTTTTTTAGATGAAATTGGAGAAATGCCCATGGAGCTACAGGCCAAATTATTAAGGGTGCTGGAAGCCGGTGAGTTTATAAAGGTAGGCGATACCAAAACAGTAAAGGCAAATGTCCGTATCATTGCAGCCACCAACCGGGAGCTGCAAAAAGAGATCGAAGCCGGGCATTTTCGTTCTGATCTGTTTTACCGGTTGTCTGTTTTTCAAATTGTATTGCCTGCTTTAAGAGACAGGCCAAGAGATATTCCTTCGTTGGCAAAACATTTTACAGAAGTATTTGCTGCTAAAACAAATAAGCCGGTTCCTGTTTTGCAAACAGGATACCTGGATGCATTACAACGCTACCAATGGCCAGGCAATATCCGGGAGTTAAAGAATATTATTGAGCGCTCTGTTATTTTAAGCGAAAACAATTCGCTGTCTGTTCAAACATTGCCATTTGAATTTCAAAACAACAATCCTTCTTTCTCTGTTTTTGATTTAGCAGGTGTAGAGAAACTGCACATACAAAAAGTACTGCAACATACCAATGGGAACAAAACAGAAGCAGCCAGGTTGATGAATATTGGGCTGACTACATTGTATAGAAAAATTGAAGAGTATAAAATTGTCTAAGGGGAATTTATTGTGTTTTCAATTTATGTCTTCGTAATCCATTCAATCCATTACATTTATCCCGATCCCCGTTCACAAACTTTTCAAAATGACAATACACCCTTCCAAAATGGAAGGGTTTTTTATTTTCACCTAAACAGAATATAATCTTTATTCCCGCCGAAACCCTTGTCCATCCTGTATTTCACTTCACAGGTTTAAGCATGTGCCAAACCGGCACTTTGTTGGCATATACCAGCTAAACAAAAATGATGAAACACAACATCTCAAAAGCAAATAACAGGCTGCATGTCATTTTTCCCTTGGTATATGTTACACTTCTTGTTGCAGGATTATTACTTAGACATCTTTAATTAAACAGCAATGCTCACCATTATTTTACTGCTTACAGGGCTTACCTGTTTCGGACTTTTTTATAAAGTGATCAATTGGTTCGAAAACATATAACGATCACATCTCTGCGATAGCGGAGAGAAAAACTATTTATGATGACAATACTCTTTATTCTTTCCATCGCAGTGTTTTGCTACCTGCTGTATGTATTAATTAATCCAGAAAAATTCTGAACAGATGAACAGCGAAATTTTAGGTACCATCCTTATTTTTCTTTTTACGTTACTGCTGGCTTATCCGCTGGGAAAACTTATCGCAAGAATATTTGCAGGAGAGAAAAATATAACAGACTTTATCAGCCCGCTTGATAAAGTCATTTTTAAGGTCAGTGGTATCAATCCAAACCAAAGTATGAACTGGAAACAATTCCTGAAAGCCATGCTTACGGTCAACATGCTATGGCTTGTATATGCCATGTTGTTACTAATATTCCAGGATACATTGCCTTTGAATCCAGATGGTAATGCAGGGCAAACACCAGACCTCGCTTTTAACACAGCCATCAGTTTTTTAGTCAACTGCAACCTGCAACACTACGCTGGTGAAAGCGGCTTAACTTATTTTACACAATTGTTTGTAGTGACCTTCCTGCAATTTGTAAGCGCCGCCACAGGTATTGCCTGTTTGGTTGCGTTGTTCAATGGATTAAAGGAAAAGACCACCAATAACCTTGGCAACTTCTGGAACTATCTGGTAAAAAGCACTACCAGGATCTTATTGCCGCTGTCGGTCATTCTTGCAGTGATACTGGCTTTTAACGGAACACCCACCAGTTATGATGCAAAAGATACTATCACCACATTGCAGGGAGATACGGTACAGGTAGCAAGAGGTCCGGCTGCCGGGATGATCGCAATAAAGCAACTCGGCACTAATGGCGGTGGGTGGTTTGGTGTAAACTCAGCACACCCGTTGGAAAATCCAAACTATATCACCAATGCCTTTGAAACGATCGCTGTTTTATTGATCCCCATTGCCCTGGTGTTTGCATTAGGTTTTTATATCAACCGGAAAAAATTATCAAGAGTGATTTTTGCCGTAATGACATGCTTGTTTGTCGTCTTCTGCAGCATCAATATTTATTCGGAAACAAAGGGCAATCCAGCTGTTGATACACTGGGTATTGCTCAAACGGCAGGCAGTATGGAAGGAAAGGAAGTCCGCTTTGGCGCAGCAGCAACGGCGTTTTGGAGTGTGGCCACCACTTCCACCTCTAATGGTTCTGTAAATGGCATGCACGATAGTTTAACTCCCATCAGCGGGGGTGTGGTACTTCTGGATATGATGATAAATGCCCTATACGGCGGCGTTGGCGTTGGATTACTCAATTACTTTATTTTTATCATCATCGCTGTTTTTATTTCCGGACTGATGGTAGGGAGAACCCCTGAATTGATGGGTCACAAAGTAGAAGCAAGAGAGGTTAAGATTGCCGCACTCATTACGTTGTTGTCAGCATTTTTAATTAAAGGTTTTACTGCACTGGCAGCCTATATGGTGGTACAGCATCCTGAAGCAGCGTGGGCGGTTAAGCCCGGTGCCTGGCTCAACAATCCTTCTTACCATGGCTTTTCAGAGATGTTGTATGAATATACATCTGCGAATGCTAACAATGGCAGTGGCTTTGAAGGGCTGGGCGACAACAATATTTTCTGGAACGTAACTACTGGCATTGTGCTGCTGCTTGGAAGGTACCTGCCCATCATTGCACCAATTGCTATCATTGGTTTGCTGGCGAATAAAAAATTCATACCCCAGTCACCCGGCACCTTGCGTACTGATTCCTGCACATTTGGTGTGATGACGTTAACCGTTATTGTCATCTTAACGGCTTTGTCTTATTTACCTGCTTTGGCGCTTGGGCCCCTGGCAGAATACTTTACCCTGAATCACTGAAAGAATCAGTAAGGAGATTAACCAGGATCGTTTCTTTTTTTATTGTTAAAGCACAATTAAAATGTCAAACAGAAATCAATCAATAAAATTATTTGAAGCTGCATTGGTAGGTACAGCGATCAGGCAGTCCTTTGTTAAACTGAACCCCAAAGCGATGGTTAAAAACCCAGTAATGCTTACAGTGGAAATAGGCACGGTTATCATGCTTATAGTTTGCATCTGGCAGTACATTACCCATGATAAATCGGAAGGGGCACTTTGGTACAATCTTACCATCTTCGCAATTTTACTGCTCACGGTATTGTTTGGAAATTTTGCAGAAGCCATTGCGGAAGCAAGAGGAAAAGCACAGGCAGAAAGTTTGCGCAAAACCAGGGAAGACACACCGGCAAAGAAAGTTCTTTCGGTTGGTGATATGTATGTGAACGAGGTAAAAATCGTATCCTCTTCACAATTGGAGAAAGGCGATTTCTTTATTTGCGAAGCCGGCGATATTATCCCGATGGATGGTGAAATCGTACAAGGCATTGCAACGATTGATGAATCTGCCATCACGGGTGAATCTGCTCCTGTTATCCGTGAAAGTGGCGGTGATAAAAGTTCTGTTACCGGAGGTACTAAAGTTTTAAGCGACCAAATAACAGTAGTTGTTACCACAGAACCTGGTGAATCATTTCTTGATAAAATGATCGCATTGGTAGAGGGCGCATCAAGACAAAAAACACCCAACGAAATAGCACTCACCATTTTGCTGGCTGCATTTACACTCATCTTTATTATTGTATGCGTTACCTTAAAGCCATTTGCAGACTATGCCCATACACCCATTACGATCGCTGCATTCATTTCACTGTTTGTGTGTTTGATACCTACCACCATTGGTGGATTACTGTCTGCTATAGGGATTGCCGGTATGGACAGGGCATTAAGGGCCAACGTGATTGCCAAAAGCGGTAAGGCAGTTGAAACAGCAGGTGATATTGATGTGTTGCTGCTGGATAAAACGGGCACCATCACCATTGGTAACCGTAAGGCAACCCATTTTTATCCTGAACCCGGCATCGATGAAAAGAAATTTATTGAGGCTTGTATGTTATCCTCCCTCGCAGACGAAACACCTGAAGGTAAATCTATTGTGGAATTGAGCCAGTTGTCAATTGGCAATAATGAATGGCTGATGATAAATGGCAACCGGTATCCTGTTCAAGAACTTAAAACTATTGACGATGCGCTATTCACCATTCACAAGTTTTCTGCAGATACAAGGAGCAGTGGCATCAACATCAAGGGGGGCGACAGTATTCGCAAGGGTGCTTTTGATGCAATTAAAAGTATGGTTGCCAGCCATGGTAATGATTTTCCCAACGAAACGGCAGAGAAAGTAAAATTCATTTCTTCCAATGGAGGAACACCGTTGGTAGTGGCGGTAAATAATACAGTATATGGTGTAATTGAATTGCAGGACATCATCAAACCGGGCATACAGGAACGTTTTGAAAGGTTAAGAAAAATGGGCGTTAAAACAGTGATGGTGACTGGAGACAATCCACTCACTGCAAAATACATTGCAGAAAAAGCAGGGGTGGATGATTTTATTGCAGAGGCAAAGCCGGAGGACAAAATGAATTATATCCGCCAGGAGCAACAACGTGGAAAGCTGGTGGCGATGATGGGTGATGGCACCAACGATGCTCCTGCGCTGGCACAGGCTGATGTTGGCGTGGCCATGAACAGCGGCACACAGGCTGCAAAAGAGGCAGGTAATATGGTTGACCTGGACAATGATCCAACCAAATTAATTGAAGTGGTGGAAATTGGAAAGCAACTCCTGATCACAAGAGGAACATTGACTACGTTTTCCATCGCCAATGATGTAGCCAAATATTTTGCCATTGTTCCTGCATTATTCATTGCATCCATACCTGCGTTGCAGTCTTTAAATATCATGGGATTAAAGAGTCCTCAATCAGCCATCTTAGCTGCAGTGATCTTTAATGCCATCATTATACCATTATTAATTCCATTGGCATTAAAAGGTGTTGCATACAAACCAATTGGTGCATCCGCTTTATTGAGAAGGAATTTATTGATCTATGGTTTGGGTGGAATTATTGTGCCATTCATCGGGATAAAACTGATTGATATGGTGCTTGCTTTATTTATGTAATTAATTAAAAAACAAAAGATGAAAAAGAATATATTGATTTCGTTTCGGCTTACACTGCTTATGATTTTGTTATGTGCAGGATTGTATCCTTTATTAATTGCTGCAATTGGAAAAGCAACACCTGGCAGTGGAAAAGGAAGAACCATTACAGCCAATGGCAAAGTGGTTGGTTATGAAAACATTGGACAAAAATTTACAGAAGATAAATATTTCTGGGGCCGGCCCTCAGCTGTTGATTACAATGCGGCAGCCTCTGGGGGAAGTAATAAAGGTCCGTCTAATCCTGATTATTTAAAAACTATGCAGGAAAGAATTGATACCTTTCTTGTTCATAATACAGGCATTAAGCGGGAAGACATTCCTGCTGATTTAATAACAGCCAGTGGCAGTGGACTGGATCCTCATATTTCTCCTGCAGCTGCATATGTGCAGGTGAAAAGGGTTGCTGCGTTTCGAAATATGGATGAAACGAAACTCAGGTCACTCGTTGATAAACAAACAGAGAAAACAGTATTGGGTCCTTCTGTTGTAAATGTATTGAGATTAAATATTGAATTAGATAAATTGAAAAGATAAATGAGAACATTATTTGTGATAGGAGCGGTTGTTGTATGCAGTTCCATCAAGGCGCAGGATTCTTGCAACGGCCCGGTAACATTCAGCGGCTATGCCGAGGCGTATTATACGTACGACTTTAATAAGCCATCAAACAACAACCGACCCGGTTTTATCTACAGTCATAACAGACACAATGAATTCAACCTTAATATTGGTTTTGTGAAGGCATCGTATAGCGCAGAAAGGGTAAGAGCCAACCTGGCCCTGGCTGCAGGCACCTACATGAATGCAAATTATGCAGCTGAAACAGGAGTGTTGAAGAATACGTATGAAGCTAACGTTGGATTAAAGATCAGCAAAACAAAAAACCTGTGGATAGATGCCGGTATCATGCCTTCGCATATTGGTTTTGAAAGCGCCGTAAGTAAAGACTGCTGGACAGTAACAAGAAGTTTACTGGCTGATAATTCTCCTTACTATGAGGCGGGCGTGAAGATCAGCTATACAACCACTGATAATAAATGGCTGCTGAGTGCAATGGCATTGAACGGCTGGCAACGGATAACAAGGGTAGACGGTAATTCATTAATGAGTTGGGGTACACAGGTTCAATACAAACCCTCAGGTAAACTAACACTTAACTACAGCACATTTATAGGAACTGACAAACCAGACAGCGCAAGACAGTTGAGGGTATTCCACAATGCGTATGGCATTTTTACTATCTCAGATAAAACAGGCATCACATTCGGTATGGATATGGGTACAGAAGAAAAGCCAAACGGTATTAGTGGCAGCAATACCTGGTTCAGCCCGTTGCTGATCCTGAAACAAACGATAGCTAAAAATTGGAGCGTAACAGCAAGAGCAGAATATTATAAAGATAAAATGGGTGTTATCATTCCAACGGCAACCAGCAATGGTTTCCAAACAATGGGTTATTCTTTCAATGTTGATTATGCGCCGTCGGATAATATTGCTGTACGGCTGGAAGCAAGATTGTTGAACAGCAAAGACAGCATATTTACTAAATCAACTGGTGCAAGCAATACAAACAGTTTTATCACAGGCTCAATAGGGGTAAGTTTTTGATCCACGCCAGGAGTTATTTGCAATGGTAGTGGTTTTTGAGAAAAAATATGATGCACAACGAAGCAGATAAATGGGTAGAAATAATTCAGCAGGATAAAAAGGGTAAGCTGAAAATTTACATAGGTATGAGTGCCGGTGTGGGCAAAACATACCGTATGCTGCAGGAAGCACACACCTTGTTACGTAATGGTGTAAATGTAAAAGTGGGGTATGTAGAAACGCATGGAAGAAAGGAAACTGCAGTACTCGTTGACGGTTTACCAGTTATTCCAAGAAGGCAAACATTTTATAAAGGCAAACAACTGGATGAACTGGATGTGCAGGCAATTTTATTGTTGCATCCAAAAGTGGTGATCGTTGATGAACTGGCACACACCAATATTCCCGGTAGTAAAAATGAAAAACGCTGGCAGGATGTACTGGATATCCTGGAAGCAGGCATTGATGTGATTACGGCCGTGAACATCCAGCATATAGAAAGTATCAATGATGATGTAAAGGCAATTACCGGTGTGCAAGTGACAGAAAGAGTGCCGGATAAATTATTACAACTGGCCGATGAAGTAGTGAATATTGATCTGACTGCAGGCGAACTGATAACAAGACTAAAAGAAGGAAAGATATATGACAACAGTAAAGTACAGCAGGCTTTACAGAATTTCTTTCAGCCCGAAAAAATATTACAGTTAAGAGAACTGGCTTTGAAGGAAGTGGCAGGCCAGGTTGAAAGAAAAGTGGATTATGAAGTAACTGCAAAGGAAAGACCCTGGAGACACGAGCGTTTCCTTGCCTGTATTTCATCCAATCATTTGGTGGCTCAGCATATCATCCGGAAAACAGCCAGGCTGGCTTCCTATTACAACAGCAAATGGTATGTGCTGTATGTACAAACACCCAAAGAGTCAGCAGATAAAATTTCTTTGGCTGCACAACGGCATTTGATCAATAACTTTAAAAACGCAACAGAGCTGGGAGCAGAAGTGGTAAGGGCAAAAGAAGCCCATGTAGCCAAAGTGATCATGAACATGGTGGAGGAGAAGCAGATCACCACAGTATGCATAGGAAAACCGCATATCAATTTATTCCAGGTAATTTTGAATACTAATATTTTTAATCATTTGCTGCGGAAACTTTCTGCAAACGATGTTGACCTTGTTATTTTATCCTGATGGCAATTACATTAAAGACAAAAGTGGCATTGGGCAGTATATTTTTATTTGTACTGCTGATCATTGTTGGTGCTGTCAGTTTTTATTACCTCAACCGGATCGCTCATGAATCCAAGCAGATCGTGAGGAATAATTATGAAACCTTGAATTATTCAAGAGAGATGATTGAGGGGCTGAATGATCTATCTGATACATCAAATGGTATCCCTCAATTTGAAAAGATGCTGCAACTGCAGGAAAAGAATATTACAGAACCGGGTGAACTGGAAATGACCCTGTCGCTTCGAAAAAATTTTGACCTGCTTAAACAAAATGGCCATTGGGATTCACTGGCCGCATTGGTGCGGAAAGATATTGCCGGTATCATGGAAGTGAACCTGCAGGCAATAGATAAAAAAAAACCAGGCAGCCCAGGCATCTGCTGAAAGTGCCAAAACAATTATTACCATTTGTCTTACCATTTGTTTACTCGTGGCCATTACTTTTTTATACAATTTTCCTTCCTCCGTTGCAGGCCCTGTTGCCACTCTCACGGAGGGTATCAAGGCCATCGCCAATAAAAATTACAGGCAACGCATCCATTTAAACAGAAAAGATGAGTTTGGTGAACTGGCCACTGCATTTAATACCATGGCGGAGAAACTGGATGAATATGAGCACAGCAACCTCTCCAGAATTTTATTTGAAAAGCAAAGAGCAGAAACCGTTATCAATTCACTGAAAGATGCCAGTATCGGTATTGATAACAAAGGAACCATCCTGTTTGCCAACCAGCAGGCGCTGCAGTTACTGAATTTAAAAGAGAATGATATTGTGGGTTTGTTGGTAAAGGAGGTGGAAAGAAGAAATGACCTGTTTCGTTTTTTAGTGAATGAACAAACCAACACGCCGTTTAAAATTGTGGTGGAAAGCAGGGAAAATTATTTCACCAAAGAGATCATGGATATTCAGCACCAGCAGGTGAAGTCGGGAACGGTGATCGTACTGAAAAATATTACACCGTTTAAAGAACTCGATACTGCCAAAACAAATTTCATAGCGACTATTTCGCATGAATTAAAAACACCGCTGGCTTCATCAGACTTTAGTTTGAAATTACTGGAAGATGAAAGAATTGGCGTGCTGAACAAAGAGCAGCAGGAACTGGTGCAAAGTATGAAAGATGATAACAGGCGATTACTGAAAATTTTAAGTGAATTGCTTGACCTGTCACAGGTGGAAAGCGGAAGACTGCAATTGAATATGCAACAGATCAATCCTTATGCAATTATTGAAAAAGCAGAACAGTTTGTATTGAACGCTGCAAGGAATAAAAACATCAGTATAAAAAAGGAAGTAGCCGGGTATTTGCCCCTGGTAGATGCAGATGAGGAAAAATTAGTATGGGTGCTCAATAATTTTTTAACCAATGCCATCAAGCATTCTTATGAAAATGGTATTGTTGAAATTACAGTAAAACAGGAGGGTGACCTGCTGGTATTTGCTGTAAAAGACCATGGAAAAGGTATTGAAGAGAAATATTTACCCAGGTTATTTGACCGCTATTTCAAAGTACCCGGTACTTCAGAAAAATCAGGTACAGGTTTAGGCCTGGCCATTTCAAAGGAGTTTATTGAGGCACACGGTGGAACAATTGAGGTGATCTCTTCTTTTGGCAGTGGCAGCACGTTTAGTTTTACTTTGCCAATAAGCAGCTGATCATCCCATCAGTTCTTTTATCTGCTTTATCATTTCCCTGGTGGAAAAAGGTTTGGTGATATAAAGCGAAGCGCCTAGGTCGTAGCCTTTTTTGATATCAGCTTCTTTTGTTTTGGCACTCATAAAAACCACTTTGGCGTCTTTCAGTTTCTTGCTTGTTTTTATATGCCTGCAAATCTCATATCCATCCACATCGGGCATCATAATGTCGAGCAGCACCACATCGGGTACCTGCTTTTCCACAATTTCCAGTGCTTCTGTACCATTACGGGCCACCATCACATCATACCCGTTCTTCTTCATTAAAAATTCTAATGACATCAGGATGTAAGGGTCATCATCCACCACCAGTATTTTCTTTAATTCGCTCATACGGAACTTTAAGCTAAAGGTAAAGTAAAAATAAATGTTGAACCCTTGCCATGTTCACTCTCCACCCATATGTCACCGCCATGCAGCAGGATGATCTTTTTACAGATCGCCAGCCCGAGGCCGCTGCCTTCAGGCTTCCGGAGGGTTTGATTTTTTGCCTGGAAAAATTTGTCGAATATCAATTCATGTAAGCCCGGTTCAATGCCTTTGCCGTTATCGTGTACCCGTACCTGTAACTCCTCGTAGCTGCTTTGCAGTGTTACTGACACCTGGCCATTTTGTGGCGCAAATTTTACAGCATTGGATAAGAGATTGGTCAATACCTGCATAATCAGCGCTTCATCACACTGAATTAAAAACATCGAATCAGGAATTTTGATCTCTGTTTGTATACCTTTTTCATTTGCCAGCTGCCTGATAGAACGCACTGCATCATTGATGAGGCTGTTCATCTGCACACTGGCCAGGTTGAGCAGTTGTTTGCCGCTTTCATATTTTTCAAGATTGAGCACCTGTGTTATCAAATGGCTTAACCGCTCCGTTTCTTTTATGATGCCGGATAAAAATTGTTCTCTTTGCTCTTCATCCATATCTGTATTGTCGTGCACAATTTCGGCCATGGCACGGATGGAAGTAAGTGGTGTTCTTAATTCATGCGTAACAGTATACAAAAACTCATCTTTGTTCCTGTCCATATCCTGCAATTGCTTATTGGCATCTGTGAGTTGTGCCGTTGCTTTCTGAAGTTCGGATGATTTTTTTCTCAGTTCTTTATTCGCTCCTAATACCTGTTGCGATTCTCTCAGGATTTTCAATACCTCATCCACTGTTAGTTCTTCTTCTTTGCTCACACTGCTTACCATGATACGGGCAGATGCGGAACCGATAACGCCACCCAGTATTTTTTCCGCAAAGGCAACCAGCCTGGGATCTGCTTTTTTTGTTTCTAAGGAGATGTCATGACGGCGGGCATAAGTGGTAATTATTTTTTCTGCTCTTTCAGCACCCAGGAAATTGGCCAGTAAAGAATTGAGATCCGGGAGGTAGGCCGTACCTTTCCAGATGGTATTGCTGTCAGGGGCAGATGAATGGCGGAATATATCCACAAATATCTCTGCCTGGTAAGCCTCCTGTCCTGATTTTTTACTGTTGAGTGATACAACAGCGAACGCAGTGATATTAAAGATCATGCTCCAGAAAAAGCAATGTGTTATCGAATCCATCCCCTGCATACCAAATAGCGATAAAGGCTTTAACCACGAAATACCAAAAAGCCCCTGGTCAACTGTATTCATGCTGATGATGCCGGCACTGGCAAGGGAAGGAACGACAGCTGTAAAGAACCAGATAGCAAACCCAATGGAGATGCCTGCCATGGCACCTTTTTGCGAAGCCTGTTTCCAGTAGATGCCACCCAATACTGCGGGGGCAAATTGCGCTACTGCAGCAAATGATACCATGCCAATGGAAACGAGCGAAAAATGCTGGGCCACCAGTTTGTCATACAAAAAGGCAAGTGAGATGATCAGAATGATGCTGAAACGGCGGATGTTAAGTATCGGGTTGGTTAATTGGCCATCACCCTTGGTTTTAAATTTTTGCGAAGCCAGCAGCAAAGGGGTGGCAATGTTATTACTCATCATCGTGCTGATGGCGATCGTTTCAACAATGATCATACTGGTGGCTGCGGAAAAACCACCGATAAAGGTGAGCAGCCCCAGCCACCTGGCACCCTGTTGCATCGGGAGCGCCAGTACATAGGTATCTGCATTGATGGAAGTGCGGCCCAGTAATAATTTACCTCCGAAAGCGATGGGAAAAACAAAAAATGTGATGAGCAAAAGATAAAGCGGCAATACCCAGATTGCTTTCTTTATATGCACTTCTTTTACATTTTCAACCACACCCATGTGAAACTGCCGCGGCAAAAAGATGATCGCCAGCATGGATAAAAGGATCAGGCCCGTCCAGGTGCTGTAAGAACCGGTATCATTAAACTGGAAGAGTTTACTTAAAGAAGGATCAGCAGCTGCTTTGGAGAAAATATCTCCAAACCCCTTGAATAATCCAAATGTTACAAACAGGCCCACAGCGATAAAGGCAACCAGCTTTACAATCGACTCAAATGCGATGGCAGCCACCAGCCCTTCATGTTTTTCAGAAGCATCAATTGACCGGGTTCCAAACAGCATGATGAAAAAAGCCAGGGCAATGGCAATGTACAGCGTATTGTCGACAAGAATATTGGAAAGACCCGGCAAAGGATCCGTATTGCCCGTCAGTATATTCATACTGCCTGAAATGGCTTTTAGTTGCAAAGCAATGTAGGGGATCACACCAAGTATACACAATATGGTAACAACAACAGCCAGGGAGAAATTTTTTCCATAGCGGATGGAAATAAGATCGGCAATACTGTTGATGCGTTGTGTTTTGCAAATGCGGACTATTTTACGGAGTATGGGCCAGAACAATGCTGCCATTATGGTGGGGCCGATATACACTGCTAAAAACTCGATACCCCTGGTGGACGCCTGTCCCACGCTTCCATAATAGGTCCAGGCGGTGCAATACACACCAAGCGATAAAGCGTATACATAACCGTTATTAATAATGCTCTTCCCTTTTTTTAGTTTGTATTCTGCATAGTAGGCCACGCCAAACAGAACAGCCAGGTACAGCAAAGCGGCCAGTATGGCTATAATATTACTCATCCTGTTTGCGTGGTTTGGTACTGGTAATGCCGGCGAATACGATAATAGCAATGATCCATACCAGCAGCACATACAGAAACAGCAAGGGTATGCCTGCCACCATTACCCTTTTGTTGGCAATTGAGATAACAGGAAAGCTGAACAATCCCATCAGCAATATGCTGGTAAGGATGAGTTTCTGCCTTTTTATATTGCTTTGCATCAGGTGAAAATAAAAAAGGATAACATCATTACCTAATACCGGTAAAAATGTTATCCTTATAAACAGGTGTGCAATTAATAATCTGTTATTTCTGCGGAACTTTCGGGCAGGTGTTCGTAGTATCCTTTTACTGCATAATATCCGAATATCATCAGCCCGATACAGATGGGGAAAAAGATGATCAGGATGATGCTCCATTGCAAGGTGATATTGGCTTTGGTGGCTTCGGTTGCCATGCCGATCTTATCTGCAGCCTGCCAGAATAAAAAGATGATAATGGCTGGTGACAGGAGCATCCAGATGATGCCGAGGTATTTTTTTATTGCGTTCATATTATTTGATTTTAAATGTTTGGGATTAATCCATCACTTGGGTATCGATCTTGTTTCGCAGGTACACTGCCCCAATGATGAGGCAAAGCGCTGCAACGCCGATGGGATACCATAAGCCGGCCAACGGATCCCCACCAGGCAGTTCTTTTGTTTTGGTGAACTCAACAATGAGCGTACCAAGAAACGGAACCAGGCCACCGAATACGCCATTGCCAATATGGTAGGGAAGCGACATGGAAGTATACCTGATCTTGGTTGGAAACAATTCTACCAAAAAGGCTGCAATTGGCCCGTACACCATTGTTACATACAGGATAAGAACGAATACAAGAAAAACCATCTTCCAGAAGCTGGAGCTGTCAACCGATTTCTCCACAATAACCCCTTGTTTGGCAGATTTTTTATCTACGGAAGCGTAGGTAATACCATCAGCCAGTATAACACCTGCCGCTGGTTTTACTTTCACAACAACGGTATCAAGTATAGATGGATTGTTTTTGCCAGGCAGGATATATCCTATGGAAGCCGTGCTGCCTGCATAATCGTTCAGGTAATGTATGGTATCCACCTTGGTATAACTGTACACAGCCCCATCAGTAAATGCCGAGTCATATTTTACGGTCACCAGCATTTTCTTTTTATCCTTGCTGTCAAGTGTAGCTACCGGGTCACTCTTGGTAGTTTTAGCTGCATCCAGCAAGTCTCTCTTATTGGCAGGATTGGTGTAATCAATAAACTTTTTGTAAATGGGCCGGTAGGTAATAATCGCAAGGGCCATACCAGTCAGCATGATCCACTTTCTTCCAATGCGGTCACTCAATGTGCCAAACACCACAAAGAAGGGCGTTGCAAATAAGATGGCAATCAACAAAATATTTCTTGAATCGATAAAATTCACCTTGCACACGTTCTCAATAAAGGTTTGTGCATAAAACTGTCCGGTATACCATACCACACCCTGCCCCATTACTGCACCAAATAAAGCCAGCAGCACCATTTTAAAATTTGCCCGGTGACCAAAGCTTTCTTTCAAAGGGTTTACCGATGTTTTACCTTCAGATTTTACTTTCGCAAACATCGGAGATTCGCTCATCTTCATCCGGATGACGATAGAAACGATCACCAGCAATAAGGAGATCCAGAAGGGATAGCGCCATCCGCCCCATTCGCTCGAGAATTTTTCAACACCTTGTCCCTGGCGGATCAGGATGATGATACCTAAGGCAAGAAATAATCCCAGCGTGGCCGTGGTTTGTATCCAGCTGGTCCAGTAACCACGCCTGTTAGCCGGCGCATGTTCGGCAACGTAAGTAGCGGCACCGCCATATTCACCACCCAATGCAAGCCCTTGTACAAGACGAAGGATCAGTACAAGGATGGGTGCTGCCCAGCCAATGCTTTTAAAACCGGGTACCAGCCCGATGGCAAAAGTGGAGCCACCCATTAATACGAGGGTGAGCAGAAATGTATATTTACGGCCGATGAGATCACCCAGTCTTCCAAATACAAGTGCACCAAAAGGACGAACAATAAAGCCCGCCGCAAAAATGGCGAGTGTGCTTAACAGCGCTGAAGTGCCCGAGTCTTCAGGAAAAAATTGTTTTGAAATGATGGTGGCAAGCATCCCGAATATATAGAAGTCGTACCATTCTATCAGTGTGCCTACAGAAGAAGCTCCAATGATGAAGCCCATCCCTTTTGAATTATTTTGATTCATAAGTGTAACTTTTTGGTGGTTTTTATTAGAGGAAAATGTGGGTTTGCAATATCAACTCCCCTTTAGTTCCATTTCTCTCGGGGTTACCGTTCACGGTTTTATAAACAGGCCTGCTGCTGTACTGCAAAGTGATCTTTGCATTGTGCCCGCTAATGAGATAATTCATACCAAGATCAAATTGGCCGGACGCTTTTCCGATACGGTCAAAGTTCTTGTATGTAAATGCAGCATATGGCATAAAAGCAGTTCCGTTTTTAAATTTGGGCAACAGGTAACCCGCCTGTGTGTACCAGATGCTGCCTGTGCCGATCGTTGGCTGCAGGTTGCCACCACCCGCCCAACTGGCATCGGGTTTGGCCGAAACTGGTTGTGTATTCGCATGCAGGTTGAGTATTCCAATATTACGAAGATAATTTGGCCCGAAGTTATATTTGTAAAACACGCTGTACACACTTACCGCCGTTCCTTTCTTTTTATTAAGTGGCATGTCAAGAAATACATCGAGACCGAGGTTCGATTGGTTGTGCTCCTGCACTGAATCGGTGGGTGATTTCCTGCTGGCAGTCACACCTTTTTGTGAATACCAACCTGCCCCGATATTGAATACTTTTTTGGCGCCGAAATAAGTTCCTGCAAAAAAAGGAAGCACATTGCTTTCTTTATCCCAGAACATGTAATTCAGGTAGCCCCCGGTACTCCAGTTTTCGTTGAGCACATTCACCGCATTGGCAGAGGTAACAGCAGCAGGCGATGCACCAAATACAAAAGGTTTATTCAGGTGTACCCGGTAGTCTAATTTTCCTAACTGGCCTTTTGCGTATATCCCCAACTGCCTGGCAAACTGGTCGGTGGTTTCAATATTGTACCAGTTAAAAATAGGCGCATCCAGTGTCATGAACGTGAGTGTGCTGTGGCTGCTGAGCCGGGATACACCATTCCAGTAATGCAGGCCGGCACCAATGTGCAGTTTTCCAGGTTTTAATGCATATTCCGTCCAGGCATCATGCATGTACAACTGAGGCCGTTTGCCTCCCTGGCCGGTAGCGCTGGCACCACTGCCCAATGTACCGGCGCTTCCGCCATTGATAAAACTCTGGTTGTTGATACCCCAATGGCTGATGATCATGAACCTGGGTGATATCTGTGCCTGCACCAGGAACCTGGAACGGCGTATAGCCATGTCCGTTGTACTGTTCTGTGGTTTACCGTTTACATCCAGTGTGCCTGGATTGTTCTGTGTATGGGTGATCCACATCTGGTGCCAGGTGATCAACCGGATAAATTTCTGGCCTTTGTCATCCAGCTTTAAAGTCATGGGTTTGTAACTGTGATCAATGCCGGGCATTATTTCGGCGGTACTGTTGTTAACCTGCGCCTGTACTGGTATATACAGCAGCAGTGCAGCGGCAAGAGCAATGGTTTTTGTAGGCATAGCAGCGCTATTTGATGAAGAAATAATACTGCCAATTTCAGGCGAATTAGTCACTGTTTACAACAACGGACTATACCTGTGTTAACCGATATATTTTTTTAGAGGGTATTTTTTCTGAAACGTTCCCACTTGATGAGCATGAATTTATCGCCCAGTTCTGTGATGATGCAGCCGGATGATTTGAGCGCATCCTTGTGGCTGAAAAAATCAACTAATTCAGGTTGGCTCAATACTTTGTACGTAGGACGGTACTCAGAATTTTCCGGCGCTTTGATATTGTATTTTTTTACCCAGTTTAAAACAGACACATGGCTGATGCCGAGTATCCTTTCAATTTCCCTCAGCGTTACCCCCTCAATGTACAATTGCAGTGCTTTGATCACGTAGTAGGGATCTATTTTTTTACCTTCTTTCATCACGGTAAAAAAATAATTACACTGTTTACACCGAAAGCGCTGTCTTCCTTTCACAACGCCGCTTTTAGCTATTTCTTCGCTCTTGCATTTGGGGCAGGCAATCTGTTTCATTCACCTAAGATAAACAAGCAGCTATACTTTTTTAGCATAAATATACCAAATTAGCAACTATTTGTTTCCTGCCTTTTAATTGTTTCCTACTTTTATGCGGTACAAAAAACGATTCGCTATGTCATATCCTTATCAGATAAAGAGCCTGGAGCAATATCACCAGGAGTATAAAAAAAGTGTGGAAGACCCGGAAGGCTTTTGGGGCGCTATTGCAGAAACTTTTCAGTGGAGAAAAAAATGGGACAAGGTGTTGAACTGGAATTTTACCGAACCAAAAATTGAGTGGTTTGCAGGAGGTAAACTGAATATTACCGAAAACTGTATTGACCGGCACCTGGCCACCATGGCTGATAAGCCTGCGATCATTTGGGAACCTAACAATCCCGAAGAAAGGGTACGGGTGGTTACCTACGCCCGCTTGCATAAACGGGTGTGCCAGGTAGCCCAAATGCTGATCAATAACGGCGTGAAAAAAGGCGACCGGGTATGTATCTATATGGGCATGGTGCCCGAACTGGCCTATGCAGTATTGGGTTGTGCAAGGATCGGCGCTATACACAGCGTGATATTTGGCGGGTTTAGTGCACAGAGTATTGCCGACCGTTTGTATGATGCCAACGCGGAATTTATCATTACCTGCGATGGCGCCTACAGGGGAGCCAAAGATATTCCGCTCAAGAGTGTGATCGACGATGCCTTGATCGGAAACAGAACCGTAAAGCGGGTGATCGTTTATACAAGAACACGCACCCCGGTGTCCATGATCAAAGGAAGAGATGTATGGTGGGAAGATGGAATGGAGTATGCAGAATCACAGGTGGAGAAAGATGGGGTGGTGAAATTTGATGCGGCAGAGATGGATGCAGAGGATCCGTTGTTCATATTATATACTTCAGGAAGCACTGGCAAACCCAAAGGTGTGGTTCATACCGTTGCCGGTTACATGCTTTGGACCAACTATACTTTTGTCAACGTATTTCAGTACCAGCCCGGCGATGTGCATTTTTGTACTGCCGATATCGGCTGGATCACAGGGCACAGCTATATTGTATATGGACCGCTCAGTGCCGGCGCCACGTCTATGATGTTTGAAGGCATTCCCACCTGGCCGGATGCAGGACGTTTTTGGGAGATCGTTGAAAAGCACAAAGTGAATTGTATTTATACGGCACCTACTGCCATCCGGAGTTTGATGGGTTTTGGAACAGATCCCATTAAAGGAAAAGACCTGTCTTCTTTAAAGATACTCGGTACCGTTGGTGAGCCTATCAACGAAGAGGCCTGGCATTGGTATGATGAGCATATCGGTAAAAAGAGATGTCCCATTGTTGATACCTGGTGGCAAACAGAAACCGGCGCTTGTCTTATCAGCAATCTTGCCGGAGTTACTCCTTCCAAACCAAGCTGGGCTACCTTGCCAATGCCCGGCGTACAACCCTTACTGGTAGATGAGAATGGAAAGGAGATCACCGACAAGGATGAAGATGGTATAATGAAAGGCAATCTTTGTATCAAAGCGCCCTGGCCCGGAATATTAAGAACAACGTATGGTGATCATGAACGTTGCCGCACCAATTATTTTGCTACTTATCCCGGATTGTATTTTACAGGCGATGGTGCATTAAAAGATGCAGATGGCAATTACCGCATTACAGGCAGGGTGGATGATGTGTTGAATATAAGTGGACATCGTATTGGTACTGCGGAAGTGGAGAATGCTATCAACATGCATTCGGGTGTGGTGGAAAGTGCGGTGGTGGGTTACCCGCATGATATCAAGGGGCAGGGTATTTATGCCTATGTTATTTACAACGGGCATCATGGGGATGAAAATTTAAGAAGACAGGATATCAGCATGACAGTTTCCAAGATCATTGGGCCGATAGCCAAGCCAGATAAGATACAGTTTGTAAGCGGCTTGCCTAAAACAAGGAGTGGAAAAATTATGCGGCGGATCTTAAGAAAGATCGCAGAAGGGGAAACAGGCAGTTTGGGAGATACCAGTACTTTGCTGGATCCGGGCGTGGTGGATGAAATAAAAGATGGTAAGTTGTAAATGCTGGCACCCTGGTCGGTACCGCAGGTCACACCGGGGTGCCTGGGCATCCTTACCAGTGGTGAGATTAGATTTGTTAAACATCATCATCTTCAAAAAATATTTTTCTACTCATATCGTCATCTATTAAAGCATAGGAATCTGGTAAGACATTTTCAGCGTGGAAGCCAATAAGTTTGATTGCAAGTTCCTTGTCACACAAAGTTCCGTTTCTCAATCCTGCATAATCGCAAAAAGAAGAATACTTCCAGTCTTCTATTTTGCTCACCAGTTTTGCGATAAAGGGATTCTGGTGGATGTAGTGAAAAGCAATATAGCTATAGTTATTACTTCCATCACTCATTCCTTTTGCTTTAGATTTTTGTCTGAATAATGAACCTGTTCTTTTTTGCCGCTTGTTAAAATATTGGGCATAGTTGCTTTGTAATAACCGGAAGCCATTTGATAATTCAGTGGAAATAATATTTCCCACCTTTATAGCTTTAGCAGATTCTTTGGTTGCATAAATTTCAAAATGAAAATGATTCGGCATCAAACAATAAGCCAGCACTTTACAATGAGGTAACACGAATTTTCTAAACAGGTTTAAGAATTGGACATAGTCATTGTCATCCGTGAAGATTTTTTCCCGGTTGTTGCCTTGGTTGTAAATGTGATAAACTTCATCAGCAATTATATTCATTGTATTAAGGTTAAAAAAAATCTGTGAATTTTAAAGAGTCTGCTGCCGGTCTGACCTTCGGTGCCGACCGGAGTAACATTTCGGTGTCATTCGTGAAAATTGTTTCCTGGTCGTTGTCTTGGTTGTAAAATGTGATAAATTTCCTCGGCTAAAATATTTATGTAGGA